>Ga0163199_1000355_pt1 | contig 28942 bp, 25 predicted proteins | sample PL_2010_150m_FD_113537 | JGI IMG/M metagenome (GOLD analysis project Ga0163199, IMG submission 113537) | Freshwater microbial communities from Powell Lake, British Columbia, Canada to study Microbial Dark Matter (Phase II) - PL_2010_150m | ecosystem: Environmental > Aquatic > Freshwater > Lake ...
AGCCCGTCTGGTTGGCCCCACTCACTCCCCCCGCCCTCTCCCGCCCCGCCGGGCGGAAGAGGGAGCCAACAGCCCTATTTGGCCACGTGTTTAAAGGAAGGAAGTGCACGTGCCAACGCACCAGGGTGGGTTGACCAACGAAAACGTTTGATCGGCAGGACCCATTTTTGCGTCATTGCGGGCCTCTGATTTGTCATTGCGGCCTTGAGCCGCAATCCATGGCTCGCGTGGCACTGGATCCCGGGTCGAGCCCGGGATGACAGCTACCGAGCCCGGGATGACAGCTACCGAGCCCGGGATGACAATTTCAGGTTCAAGGTCCGTGTGCGGTATCGGGCCGGATACGGAAGCCTCGCAATCACGAGGGTGCTGTGATGAGCGCTGACTTCGCCCCTCAAGCCAGCTGACGCAGTTCTCGCAAGGCGACCGAAACCGGGGCCAGGTCGGCGCTTTGGCTACTGATGTCGTTCAGCAGGCGGCGCAGGCGCTCGATCTCGGGCGCTTGCTGGGCGCGCCAATCAGCGAGTTGCTGCTGCCTTGTCAGCAGGCCGCGTGTGATCTGGCTGGCAATCGAATAGATGTCGTCCCGCGCGCTCGCTCTGGCCTGGGTCTGCCACAGCGTTTCGGTTGGCAAGCGGTTGATCTGCGCGCGCCAGGCGGTCAGGCCCAACTCGGCATCAATCGCGAAATAGGCACGCGCCGACTGCTCCAGGTCGGTGCTCGCGTGCTGCGCCAGATCGACCAGATCGAGCGCCGGGAAGATGAAATCGAGCGCGCTCAGATTCTCTGCCAGCACCGGTTCGACACCGGCCTCGACCAGTTTCGCCGTTGCCGCTTGCCAGCCGGCATGGGCTGATGAAGGCAGCCAGTCCGCCAGATGCTTGCGCAGCTCGCGCGCTGCCGGCTGATAGGCCTGAATCAGGGTGGGCAAGTCGCTGCTTTGGCCGCGCGCGCGCAGCATCCAGCGTGAGGCACGCTGGGCAATGCTGGTGAGACGTGCCAGCAGATCGAGCTGCAAGCTGGCATCAACCTGGTAGTCCAGCGCATCGATCTGATCCCACAAGGCCTCAAGGTCAAAAACCTCGCGCGCCAGCGTGAAGGCGCGAATCACGTCGGCCGCTGTGGCGCCGGCTTCGGATGCGATGAAGTTGACAAACGTGGCCCCGGTGCGATTGACCACCGTGTTGGTCATGAAGGTGGCGATGATCTCGCGCCTGAGCGGGTGAGCGGCGATGGCTGGCGCAAATTTCTGGCTCAGTGCTTTGGGGAAGTAGGCTGCCAGCACGCGCTTGAAATAGGGATCGTCGGGCAGATTGCTGGTCAGCAGTTCATCAAATACGGACATTTTGGCGTAAGCCAGCAGAACCGAGTTTTCCGGCGCGCTCAGTCCCGTCTTGTGCGCCTTGCGCCGGGCGATTTCCTCGTCGGTCGGCAGGAATTCGATGGCCCGGTTCAGATGCCCGTAACGCTCCAGCCACTGCAGCAGGCGTTGCTGGCCGTCGAGCAGGTATTGCGGGCGGTGCGCGGCAATGTCAAGCGCCTGCGTCTGGTAGTAGTTGTCGGTCAGCACCAGCAAGCCGACCTCATCGGTCATGGAAGCCAGCAAGTCGTTGCGCTGCTTCAGGGTCAGGTCACCCGACTCGACGACACTACCGAGCAGGATCTTGATGTTGACCTCATGATCGGAGCAGTCAACACCGGCCGAATTGTCGATCGCATCGGTATAGATCAGGCCACCCTTCTGCGCAAACTCGATGCGGCCGTTTTGCGTGCAACCCAGGTTGCCGCCTTCGGCCAGCACCTTGCAGCGCAACTCGTTACCGTTGACGCGAAACGCATCACCGGCCTTGTCACCGACCTGGGCGTTGTTCTCAAAAGCCGCCTTGACGTAGGTACCGATGCCGCCGTTGTACAGCAGGTCCACCGGCGCCAGCAGAATCGCCCGCAACAATTCAGCCGGTGTCAATTCTTCTGTCTCTATGCCGATGACGGCGCGCGCCTCGGGGCTCAAGCGGATGGACTTGGCAGAGCGTGCGTAAACACCGCCGCCCTCTGAGAGCAAGCTCTTGTCGTAGTCATCCCAACTGGAGCGCGGCAAGGCAAACAGACGCGCTCGCTCGGCATGGGAGCGCGCCGCGTCCGGTGCCGGGTCAATGAAGATGTGCCGGTGGTCAAACGCCAGCAGCAGCTGGATGTGCGGCGACAGCAGCATGCCGTTGCCAAACACATCGCCCGACATATCGCCGATGCCGGCCACCGTGAAGGGCGTGCTCTGCGTGTTGACCGACAGTGAGCGGAAATGGCGCTTGACGGACTCCCAGGCGCCGCGCGCCGTGATGCCCATTTTCTTGTGGTCGTAGCCAACCGAGCCACCCGAGGCAAACGCGTCGCCAAGCCAGAAACCATAGTCGGCCGAGACGCTGTTGGCAATGTCGGAAAAGCTGGCCGTCCCCTTGTCTGCCGCGACCACCAGATAGGTGTCGTCGGGGTCGTGGCGAACCACCTTGGGCGGTGGCACAACGGCGCCCTTGACCAGGTTGTCAGTCAGATCAAGCAGGCCGCAAAGAAAGAGCTTGTAGCAGGCCACGCCCTCGGCCAGCGTGGCTTCACGATCGCTGGTCAAGGGCGGATTCTTCAGCACAAAGCCGCCTTTGGAACCCACCGGGACGATGACCGTATTCTTGACGTGCTGGGCCTTCACCAGACCCAGAATTTCGGTGCGGAAATCTTCGCGCCGGTCCGACCAGCGCAGGCCGCCGCGCGCCACCTTGCCGTTGCGCAGATGAATGCCTTCGACACGCGGTGAGTAGACCCAGATTTCAAACAGCGGCTTGGGCTCGGGCACACCCGGCAGCTGGCGCGAGTCGAGCTTGAAACTCAGGTAGGGCTTGACCGCTCCACCCGCTGCCCTTTGCCAGAAATTGGTGCGCAAGGTGGCCAGCACACTGGCAAAAAACTGGCGCAGGATGCGGTCCTCATCCAGACTTGCCACCGCGGCCAGGTGCGCCTCAATCTGCTGCTTGAGCAACTGCTGCGTCGCGTCCCGGTCGCCGGTCGCGGCGGGGTCAAAGCGGGCGTTGAACAACTCCACAATCGCTTGCGCGATCAGGGCGTTGCGGTTCAGCGCGACTTCGATGTAGTTCTGACTGAAGGCAAAACCAAGCTGCCGGAAGTAGCGCGTATAGGCGCGCAGCACGGCGATGGCACGGGCGTCCAGCGCGCTGCCGAGCACCAGCTTGTTCAGATCATCGCTCTCGACTTCAGCACGCCAAGCCAGGCAAAAGAGTTCTTCAAAACGCTGCTTGACACAGGCCAGATCGGTATCAAGCGGCAATTGCAGACCGAGGTCGTGAATCCAGAGCATCGCATCGGCGCTGCCGATGTGGTAAGGGTGTTCATCGAGCACCAGCGCGCCCATGCGCTCAAGCACCGGCAGGGAGTCCGACAAGGCGACCTTGCTGGTGCTGTAGATCTTGAAACGCAGCTGACCCGGACTCGCATCGAGTGCTCGGTAGAGCTTGACCGCCAGCGGTGTTGCTGGCAACAGGGCGGCCAGCATGTCGGTGTCCTCGGCCGCAACGGCAGCGGAAAAATCTTCGCGGTAAGCAGTCGGAAAGGCGTTAGCAAAGCGCCGCGCCAGCAACAAGCCTTGCCCTTCCCCATGCGCGCGCAGTAGCTCGGCGCTGCAGTCGTCTTCCCAGCGCTGTGCCAGCTTGGCAACCCGCGCTTCGAGCGCGGCCAGCTTGACATTCTGGGGCGCGGTGGTCCTGGCCCGCACCAGGTAATGAATGCGCGCCTGCGCGCTGTCGGTCAAGGTCGGGGTGAACTCGATCGACTGCCCCTCCAGCGCGCTCATCAATTCGTTGCCGATCCGGATGCGCAACTCGGTATTGAAGCGCTCACGCGGCACGAACACCTGGGCCGAGGTAAACCGACCAAACGGATCGCGCCGCAGGAACACGCGGGTGCGCTGACGTTCCTGCAGGCGCAGGATGCCCATGGCGTGCTCGGTCAGGCTGGCGACATCGATCTGGAACAACTCGTCGCGCGGATAGGCGTCCAGAATCGCCTGCAGCGATTTGGCTGCATGACTGTCGGGCACGACACCAGCGCTGTTCATGACCTGAGCGGCCAGCCGGCGCACGCGAGGAATCTGGCTGACGGGAGCCGAATAGGCAGTCGAGGTGTAGAGACCCAGAAAGCGCGTCTCGCCCACCAGTTGACCGGCAGCGTCGAAGCGCTTGACGCCGATGTAGTCAAGCCAGGCCGGCCGGTGCACCGTGGCACGCGTCATCGCCTTGGTCACCAGCACCAGTTCATTGGACTCCAGCAGGGCCACAGCACCGCTCGGCAACTGTGTTTCCAGGGTCTGCGCGGGTCCGCGCAGAATGCCCAAACCGGAATCCGGGCAGGCCAGCAGACTGACACCGGCGGCGTCGCGCCGGAAATCGTAATCACGCGCACCCAGGAAAGTGAAGTGGCGGTCCTGCAGCCAGTGCAAGAAATCGATGCCTTCCTGCAGACTGTCAGCGGGCAGCGGTGAATTTTTTGCTGCATCGCTGACGCTCTGGACACGCTCCAACATGGCAGACCAGTCCTGCACGGAACTGCGTACATCGCCCAGCACCCGGGTCAACTCCTGCGCCAGCGCCTGGCGCTCTATCTCACTGACAATGCGGTCGCACTCGACCAGAATGAGCGACTCGATCGGACTTTTCTGACCCAAAGCGAGCGCCGCAGCCACGCTGCTGGCGCTGACGACCCGGCCCGCAGCGTCGCGTGCCACGCTCATCAGCGGATGCACAATCCAGTGCGCCGTGCGGCTGCTGCGGTTCACCGCCATGGTGACAGAGTCAACCAGGAAAGGCATGTCGTCATGCACGATCTGCAGCACCGTGTGCTCACTGACAAAGCCGTCTTCTGACAGCGTCGGGTTGTAGACCCGCAGGCGGGCGCTCTGGGCGGCGTGCGGTGCGTCAAGCAAGCGCCAATGCGCATTGGCAATGGCATACAGGGTGGCCGGGCCGCGCGCCGCCATCTCGTCGGGGTCGGTGTTTTCAAAATAGGCCGCGACGAAACTGCTCTGTCGCTGGGCTTCGGCGCCCCCATGTTCCTGCATGTAGCTCAGTAATTCGTCAGCGTGGGAACTCATCATGATTCTTCCTGAAGTTCTTGGAGTGTTATTGCAGGGGGCCTTTGAGCGCCTGCGGCACGGGAAACTGCATCACCGCAATGCCCTCTTCAATCAGGGATTCGGTTTCTGCGCGCGTGGCCTGGCCACGGATGCCGCGCTCCTTGCTCTCACCGTAATGAATCTTGCGTGCTTCCTCAGCGAAGCGCTCGCCAACGTCATCGGTGCTGGCCAGCACACGCCGCGCCATGGTCATCCAGGCGGCTTGCAGGGTCTGCTCGGCGCCTGCCAAGGCGACCGTGGCTTGTGCTGGCGCGGCGTCTTCAGAGGCAAAGCCGGCAAGATTCAAACGCGGCGCACTGAGCTTCTTGGAAACGCTTGCCGTGCCACAGACCGGGCACTCGATCAGCGAGCGTTCGCGCTGATTCCGGAAATCCTCTTCCGAGGCAAACCAGCCCTCGAAAACATGGCCGTCACCGCACTCAAGATCAAGAACTTTCATGCGGCCATTATCCGGCGATATCGATAGGCACGGCGTTCTGCCACTGCAAGTGCCAGTTGCCGGCAAGAACGTTTTGCAGCCAGAGCGCCGCCGCCAGGGTCTTGCCGTCCGTCACCTGACCATCGCGACACCACTCCAGCAGTTGCGCCGGGCTGGCAGTGAAGACCTCGAGAAACTCACCCGCATCCAGTTGGCGCTCGCCGGCGGTCAGGCCGCGCGCAAACCAGATGTCAATAAACTCGGTGGAGTAGGAAATAACCGGATGCAGGCGCCCGGCCAGCGCCCACTGCTCGGCCCGGTAGCCGGTTTCTTCGATCAGTTCGCGCTGCGCGCCCGGCTGGCTGGCTTCGCCGGGATCGAGTTTGCCAGCGGGAAACTCGATCATCACCTGAGCCACCGGATAGCGGAACTGCCGCTCCAGCACCAGTTGCATCTCGCCCCGGGCATCGGTCAACAAGGGAATGATCATGACAGCACCGGGGTGGCGCACATACTCTCGCACAGCGCGCTCACCGTCGGGCAGTCTGACCGTGTCGCCAAAGGCGTGCAAGAAATCGCCCTTGAACAGTTCCTTGCTGGAGAGCTGGTGCTCGGTCAGATGGCGATCATCCATCGACGGACCAAAGTTACCGTGTCAGCTACCCAGCATCTGCACCACGGCGTTGGCGCACAAAGCCATCAGGCCACCGGGGACGATTCCAAGCAGCAGCACGAGTGCGCCGTTGACCGAGAGCACCGCACGCACGTCCAGCGGCGCCGAGACATCGCTGGCGGTGATCGGTTGATCAAAGTACATGACCTTGACGACCCGCAGGTAATAGAAGGCACCAATCAGTGACATCATGACCGCAAAAACGGCAAGTCCGAGATCAAAAAGCTGACCCGATGCAACCAAGGCCTGCAGGACCGAGAGTTTGGCGTAAAAACCGACCATCGGCGGTATGCCGGCGAGCGAGAAAAGGCAGATCGCCATCACGGCGGCGTAGAACGGGCTGCGCTGGTTCAAACCGGCGAAGTCACTGATCTCCTCGCTCTCGAAACCGTCACGCGAGAGCAGCAGAATGACGCCGAAGCTTGCCAGCGTCGTCAGCACGTAAGTGACGACGTAAAACATGGAGGAGCTATAGGCATTGGCGGCGGCGCTGCTGTTGCCGTTGATGACGCCCGACATCAGTCCCAGCAGCACAAAACCCATATGCGAAATGGTCGAGAACGCCAGCATGCGCTTGAGATTGGTCTGCGCAATGGCCGCCAGATTACCAATCAGCAAGGAGCCCACCGATAGCACCATGAGCATCTGTTGCCAGTCGATCGCCAGCGGCAACATGCCTTCGACCAGCAGACGGATGATGATGGCAAAAGCCGCCAGCTTGGGCGCACCACCAATCATCAGCGTGATCGCTGTGGGCGCACCCTGATAGACATCGGGAATCCACATGTGAAAGGGAACCACACCGAGCTTGAAGGCCAGACCGGCCACCACAAAGACCAGACCAAACACCAGCACGCGGTGATCGACCTGCCGCGAAGCAATGGCCTTGAAAACGGCGTTGATGTCGAGCGAGCCGGTCGCACCGTACATCATGGACAAGCCGTAGAGCAGGAAGCCCGAGGCCAGCGCACCGAGCACAAAATACTTCATGGCGGCTTCAATCACCACTGCGTTGTCACGCCGCAGCGCCACCAGCGCGTAGCTCGACAGCGTCAGCAACTCCAGGCCCAGGTAGATAACCAGGAAATTGTTCCCCGAAATCATGACGAACATGCCAAGCAGGGACAGTGTGCTCAAGCTGAACAGCTCACCACCGCGCAACATGCCACGGGCCGCAGCATAGGGGCGGCCATAAACCAGGGTGACCATCACGGCGATGGTGGCAAAACACTTGAGCCAGTTGCCCATCTGATCGCTCACCACCAGATTGCCAAAGCCATAAATGGTGGTGCCAGCACTGGCATAACTGGCCTGCAACGCCGCCACCACAGCCAGCGTCAGCAAGGTCAGCAAATAGGTAGCGGTACGCTGCGCACTCTTGACGCCCAGGTCAACCAGCGCAATAACGCAGGCCATGGTAAGCAGGATGATTTCCGGGTAAACCGAAATCCAACTGAGTTTATCGATCATTTTCTGTTTCTCTGTTCAATTGGGTCAAGTCAGACTGATCAATTCAGCTTGGACAACGCCACGTGCTTGAGTAATTGCGCCACGGACGAATCCATGACATCGGTAAACGGCTTCGGATAGATGCCCATGTACAGGACGGCCACCGCCAGCAGGCTCATGACGAGAAACTCGCGACTGGAAATATCCAGCAGTTCCTTCACATGCTTGTTGGCAACCGGTCCGAGGTAAACGCGCTTGAACATCCACAAGGTGTAGGCAGCGCCGAAAATCAAGGCACTGGCGGCCGCAAAGCCGAGCCAGAAGTTGCTCTTGACTGCACCCAGAATGACCATCCACTCACCGACAAAACCGGCGGTTCCCGGCAAGCCGCAATTGGCCATGGCAAAGAACAGGGCGAAGGCGGTGAACTTTGGCATGGTGTTGACGACACCGCCATAAGCAGCGATCTCACGTGAGTGCACGCGGTCGTACAGGACACCGATCGAGAGGAACATGGCGGCCGAAACAAAGCCGTGCGCGATCATCTGCACGATGCCACCGGCGACACCCAGATCATTGAAGATGAAGAATCCCAGCGTCACAAAACCCATGTGAGCCACCGAAGAGTAGGCGACCAGTTTCTTCATGTCCTTCTGCACCATGGCCACCAGGCCAACATAGACCACGGCAATCAGGGACAGCGCAATCATCAACCAGGCCCATTCACGGGCCGCGTCCGGCGCAATCGGCAGTGAAAAGCGCAGGAAACCGTAGGCACCGAGTTTGAGCATGATGGCAGCCAGCACAGCCGAGCCACCGGTGGGCGCCTCCACGTGCACGTCAGGCAACCAGGTATGGACCGGCCACATCGGCACCTTCACGGCAAAGGCGGCGAAGAAAGCAAAGAACAGCAGTGTCTGCGTCGTGCCGCCGAGCGGCATTCTGTGCCACAGCGCCAGATCGAAACTGCCACCGGACTTGGTGTAGAGAAAGATCAGGGCAACCAGCATCAACAGCGAGCCCAGCAGCGTGTAGAGGAAGAACTTGAACGCCGCGTAAATCTTGTTCGGGCCGCCCCAGATACCGATGATCAGGTACATCGGAATCAGCGTGGCCTCGAAGAACACATAGAACAGCATGCCATCGATTGCGCAGAAGACGCCGATCATCAAGCCGCTGAGGATCAGGAAAGCGCCCATGTACTGGTTCACGCGCTTGGTGATGACCTCCCAGCCGGCAATCACGATCACCACATTGATGAAGGCCGTCAGCAGCACGAACCAGAGCGAAATGCCGTCAACGCCGAGGTGGTAATTGACATTGAAACGGGCAATCCAGGGTGCTTTCTCGACAAACTGCATGGCAGCGGTGCCGAGTTTGAAGCCGTCATACAGCGGCAGCGTCACCAGAAAACTGGCAATCGCACCAATCAAGGCAACCCAGCGCACGGAGCGCGCCTGATCGTCCCGACCCAATGCCAGCAGCACAACACCAAAAGCAATTGGTGTCCAAATAGCCAGGCTCAACAATCCCATTTTTCTTATTCCTAATCAGTTCGGTACATAGCTTGCCGCAGGCGCGACGTCGGTCTATCCCGCAAGATCTTTATTTCAGCCATACGAAATAAGTCATCAGCACAAAAACACCCAGGATCATGCCCAGCGCGTAGTGGTACAGATAACCCGTCTGTACCCGACGCACGGTGCCCGATACCCAGTCAACCAGTTTCCACGAGCCGTTCACCAGAGTGCCATCAATCACGTATTCGTCGCCACCCTTCCACAAGCCGGTGCCGAGTGCTCTGGCGCCGCGTGCCAGCACGTTCTCGTTGAACCAGTCGAGGTAGTACTTGTTCTCCAGCAGCGTGTAGATTGGCATGAAAGCCTTCTTGATCGCCGTTGGTAATGCAGGGTTGACCATGTACATGTAGTAGGAGGTCGCAACACCCGCCAGCGCCAGCCAGAAGGGCAGCGTGGTCAGTGCGTGCCATGCCATTTGTACCGGGCCGTGGAAGGCCTTGGCCATTTCCTTGAGGGCTTCATGCTTTTCCGCAAAGAAGATGGAGTCCTTGAAAAACGCACCATAGAGCATGGGCTCGATGGTCATGAAGCCAATCACCACCGAGGGGATGGCAAGCAGGACCAGCGGCACGGTGACCACCCAGGGCGACTCGTGCGGATGCTGCGGCTCGCTGTGATGACCATGGCCATGACCGTGATGCGCGTCCGGATTCTGGTCAAAGCGCTCCTTGCCGTGGAACACCAGGAAATACATGCGGAAGGAATAAAACGCCGTAATGAAGACACCGGCCAGCACGGCAAACAGAGCGAAGCCGGCGCCCGGCAGGTGGCTCTCGTGCACTGCCTCTATGATGCTGTCCTTGGAATAAAAGCCGGCGAACAGCGGTGTGCCGATCAGGGCCAGCGAGCCCAGCAGGGAGGTGATCCAGGTGATCGGCATGTACTTGCGCAGACCCCCCATCCAGCGGATGTCCTGGTTGTGATGCACGCCCATGATGACCGAGCCGGCGGCAAGGAACAGCAGCGCCTTGAAGAAGGCGTGGGTCATCAGGTGAAACACCGCCACCGAGTAGGCGGAAGCGCCCAGCGCCACCGTCATATAGCCGAGCTGCGACAAGGTCGAATAGGCCACGACGCGCTTGATGTCGTTCTGGATGATGCCGAGAAAACCCATGAACAAGGCGGTGATCGCGCCAATCACCAGCACAAAGTTGAGTGCCGTCTCGCTCAGTTCAAACAGCGGTGACATGCGCGCCACCATGAAAATACCGGCGGTCACCATGGTCGCGGCGTGGATCAGGGCCGAGATCGGTGTCGGGCCTTCCATCGAATCAGGCAACCAGACGTGCAGCGGAAATTGCGCCGACTTGCCCATGGCACCGATGAACAGACAGATGCAGATAACGGTGATCAGCATCCAGTCGGTGCCCGGAAAGCTGAGCTTGGCCAGATCGGCTGCCTTGGCAAAAGCTTCGGTGTAATTGAGCGTGCCGGCGAAGGCGACGATCAGACCGATACCGAGGATGAAACCAAAGTCGCCAACCCGATTCACCAGGAAGGCCTTCATGTTGGCGAAAATGGCGCTCGGCTTGTTGAACCAGAACCCGATCAGCAGATAGGACACCAGACCGACCGCTTCCCAGCCAAAAAACAGCTGCAGCATGTTGTTGCTCATAACCAGCATCAGCATGGAGAAGGTGAACAGTGAGATGTAGGCAAAGAAGCGGTTGTAGCCGTCATCTTCTTCCATGTAGCCCACGGTGTAGATGTGGACCATCAGCGAGACAAAGGTCACGACGCACATCATCATGGCGGTCAGGCCATCGACCAGAAAGCCAATTTCCATTTTCAGGCCACCGACCACCATCCAGGTGTACAGGGTCTCGTTGAAGCGGGCACCGTCCAGCGCCACACTCTTGAGCGTCATGGCCGACAGCACGAAGGACAGGAACACGCTGAAAATTGTCAGCGAATGCGACATGCGCCGGCCGATCCAGTTACCACCAAACTTGGTGCCCAGAATACCGGCGGCCAGCGCCCCCACCAACGGAGCCATGGGCACCGCGAGAAGCGTCGAGAGAGAAAGGGTTTGACTCATCTTATTAACCCTTGAGCATATTGAGTTCGTCCACGTTGATGCTGGACCGGTTACGGAACAGGAGCACCAGAATGGCCAGACCGATGGCCGATTCGGCAGCAGCGACGGTCAGAATAAAGAAGACGAAGATCTGGCCGTGCAAGTCGCCCAGGTAATAGGAAAACGCGACGAAATTCGTGTTCACCGCCAGCAGCATCAGTTCAATCGCCATCAACAGGACGATCAGGTTCTTGCGGTTCAGAAAAATACCGATCACGGACAGGGCAAACAGCATGGCCCCGAGCGATAAAAAGTGTCCAAGAGTCAGGGTCATGCTTTGTTCTCCGCAGTAGGTGCAGCGCCAGCGTCAGCAGGCGGCGCCACCTGGGTGGATGCCATCTTGAGCACCGTCATCCGATCCTGGGCCTTGACCCGGACCTGCACCGTGGGGCTGATATGTTTGCTGTCCTTGCGCTCGCGCAGTGCCAGCGCAATCGCTGCGATCATTGCCACCAGCAAGATGGCGGCCGCAATTTCGAGCGGATAAAGGTATTGTGTGTAGAGCAGTTTGCCGAGTTCTTTTGTATTGGATAGCTCCGCCGTGGCCTTGCCCAGCGCTGCTGCGGCGTGGGGCTCCTCGTTGACCCTGAAGCCTCCCATCAACACCGCTGCCATCTCCAGGGCAATCAGCACGCCGACCACGGCCGCCAGCGGGAAGTGCTTCCAGAAGCCCTGTCGCGCGCTGTCGACATTGATGTCGAGCATCATCACGACAAACAGGAACAGCACCATCACGGCGCCGACGTAGACCAGCACCAAGGCAATGGCCAGGAACTCCGCCTTGAGCAAAAGCCAGAGCGCAGCCGCCTGAAAAAATGCCAGCACAAGGTACAACACGGCATGCACCGGGTTGCGCGCGGTAATCACGCGAAATGCTGCGATGAGCAGCAAAATCGCGAAGAAATAGAAGAGACCGGTCTTGACGTCCATGTGTCGTTACTTTTTTTCGATGGTCTTAGGGGTGTAGGTAAGGCTTGGCAGCGTTATCTGAATTTGGCATCGGCGGCTCGGGCCGCGGCGATCTGGCCTTCGTAGCGATCGCCCACGGCGAGCAACATTTCTTTGGTGAAATACAGATCACCGGGAGCTTCACCGTGGTACTCAAAAATGGAGGTCTCCACGATCGAGTCGACCGGACAGCTTTCTTCGCAAAAGCCACAGTAAATGCACTTGTTGTAATCGATGTCATAGCGCGTGGTGCGGCGTGAGCCGTCGGCACGAACCTCGGACTCGATCGTGATGGCCATCGCCGGGCAGACCGCCTCGCACAACTTGCAGGCGATGCAACGCTCTTCGCCGTTGTCGTAGCGACGCAGCGCGTGCAGGCCACGAAAACGCGGCGACAGCGGCGTCTTTTCTTCAGGATACTCGAGCGTGATCTTGCTGCGAAAGGCGTACTTGCCGGTCAGGGCCAGGCCTTTGAACAACTCGCTCAGCAGGAAACTGGACAAAAAGTCCTTCAGCGAGAAGGCACTGCCGTTCGACGCTGCAACAGAACTTGAGGTGGTAGTAGACATAGACAGCTCGAATTACTTCCAAATGTTCCAGGGGGTCTGCATCCACAGGCCGACCACGACCAGCCAGACCAGGGTGATCGGAATAAAGATTTTCCAGCCAAGGTGCATGATCTGGTCATAGCGATAGCGTGGGAAGGAGATCCGCACCCAGATGAACATGGTGACCACGGCAAATGTCTTGAGACCGAGCCAGATAAAACCCGGAATCCAGTTGAAGAAGACACTGTCAACGGGCGACAACCAACCGCCCAGGAACATGATGGTGGCCAATACCGACACCAGCCAGATGTTCGCGTACTCGGCCATCTGGAACATGGCCCAGGACATACCGGAGTATTCGACCATGTGACCGGCAACGATTTCCGATTCGCCCTCGACAACGTCGAACGGCAGCCGATTCGTTTCTGCCAGGCCAGAGACAAAGTAAACAACAAAAATCGGCAGCAGTGACAACCAGTTCCAGGACAGGAAACCGAGACCCATCTGGGCAAAATAGCCCTTGCCCTGCCCGGCGACGATGTCGGTCAGGTTCAGACTGGCGGACACCATCAGCACGATGACCAGACAGAAACCCATCGCGATTTCGTAGCTCACCATCTGTGCCGAAGCGCGCAGAGCGCCCAGAAACGGGTACTTGGAGTTCGATGACCAGCCGGAAATGATCACGCCATAAACTTCCATGGAAGTGATCGCCATCAGAAACAGCAGACCGGCATTGATGTTGGCGCAGGCGATTTCGGGACTGAAGGGCACGACCGCCCAAGCCGCCATGGCCGGCATCACCGTGATGACCGGCCCCAGATAGAACAGGATCTTGTCGGCCGCCGCCGGTCGAACAACCTCTTTGGTCATGAGCTTCAGTGCGTCGGCAATCGGTTGCAGCAAGCCCCAGGGTCCAACCCGATTCGGACCCATGCGCACCTGTGCCCACCCAATCAGTCTGCGCTCCCACAGCGTGGTGTAGGTCACCAGCCCCATCACCAGCATCAAAACCAGCACGACCTTGACCAGCGCCCAGAGCACTGGCCAAGCCAGGCCGGTCCACCAGGAGGCTTCCAGCAAACCCTGACCCAGGGCAAAAATGGTGTCAATCATGCCGTCACCTCCTGCGCAGCAGTGCTTCGTTTGGCATCGGCCGTAAGTTGCAGACTGGTCGAGCGGCGCAGCAGCCCGTCGAGTTCATAAATGCCGGCAACCACCGGAGCCCGCAGGGCGGGCTTGAGATCAATCGCAGCTTGGGTTGCATTGTTCAGAATCCTGTCGGACAAAATTGTCTGTCCCTGGGCCGGCAAACCACAGACCTTGCCGAGCACTTCCTGGGAGGACTCAAAGTCAAAACCGGGTAGCTCCAGCAGATTGGCCAGAACCCGCAACACCTTCCAGGCGGGCCGTGTCTCGCCCAGCGGCTTGACCACCGCATGGAAACTCTGGACTCGTCCTTCGGCGTTGACAAAAGTGCCGGACGTTTCCGTGAACGGAGCAATCGGCAGCAAGACGTCGCTGAACTCCATGTTCGCCTTGAACGGGCTGAGCGTCACCACCATCGCGGCCTGCTTCAGACCGTCCACCGCAGCAGCGCCGGCCGCCGAATCAAATTCAGGCTCGTTGTTGAGCAAGAGCACCGCCTTCAAGGCGCCAGCGAGCATCTGCCCTGCATTCTTGCCGTCGGCTCCCGGCAGCGCCGCAGCGAGTTGCGCACCCACGGTGTTGGCCGCTTCTGTCAAATAACCGACGCTGGCGCCCGTTTGCTCGCCAATCCAGTTGGCCAGCGCCAGCAGACTCGAGGCCCGGGCATGATGAGCCGCGCCGTTGCCCAGCAACACCGCCTTGCGCTCGCCCGCCAGCAGGGACTTGGCGATGGCTTTGGCGGCGTCGCTGGCAACGCCATCCGCAGGCGCCGCGACGCCCTTCTCGGCGGCCACGGCTGCAGCCACATCAGCGAGCGCCTGCACCCAACTGGTGTCGCTCGCCAACAAGGTGTTGGCAACCGGCATCGCCCAGTCTTGTGCAACCGAACCAATCACACTCAGCACGCAGCCAGCACGCACGGCCTGGCGAATTCTTTGCGCGAACAGCGGATGGTCCTTGCGCAGATTGGAACCCACCACCAGCGCGCTTTGCAAGGTGGACAGGGACGCGATGGTGCGTCCCAGATGGCGAATCCCTTCGACTGCGGGAAACTCGGCGTTGCGCAGACGGTAGTCGACGTTCGGGCTGCCCAGCGCACTCATCAGGGAACTGGCAAGAAACAATTCTTCCAGCGTGCTGTGCGGACTGACCAGCGCGCCTATGCTGGCCGCACCGTGCTCCTTCCTGATTCCCTTCAAACCCTTGGCAACGTAGGCCAGAGCCGTTTGCCAGTCGACCGCAACCCAGGCACCGCCCTGCTTGAGCATGGGGCTGGTCAAGCGCTCGTCGCTGCTTAATGATTCGTAGGAGAAGCGATCGCGGTCCGCAATCCAGCATTCGTTGACAGCTTCGTTTTCCAGCGGCACCACGCGCATGACCTTGTTGTCCTTGACCTGCACAATCAGATTGGCGCCGGTCGAGTCATGCGGGCTGACCGACTTGCGCCGTGCCAGTTCCCAGGTCCGTGCGCTGTAACGGAAGGGTTTGCTGGTGAGCGCGCCGACCGGGCAGATATCAATCATGTTGCCTGACAGCTCAGAGTCCACTGACTGGCCGACAAAAGACTCGATTTCGGCATGCTCGCCGCGGTGCGTCATGCCCAGTTCCATCACGCCGGCCACTTCCTGACCAAAACGGACGCAACGGGTGCACTGGATGCAACGGCTCATTTCCTGCATCGAAATCAGCGGTCCGACCTGCTTGACCGCGACAACCCGTTTTTCTTCTTCGTAGCGCGAAGCGGAGCCACCGTAACCGACCGCCAGATCCTGCAACTGACACTCGCCACCTTGATCGCAAATCGGGCAATCCAGCGGGTGATTGATGAGCAGGAATTCCATCACGGACTGCTGCGCCTTGACAGCCTTCTCGCTGCGCGTGCGAATCACCATGCCTGGGGCCACCGTGGTGGCGCAAGCCGGCATCGGCTTGGGCATCTTTTCCACATCGACCAGACACATGCGGCAACTGGCCGCGATGCTGAGTTTCTTGTGGTAGCAGAAATGCGGAATGTAGGTGCCTGCCTTCTCAGCAACATGAATGATCGTGCTGCCTTCAACAACCTCTATCTTCTTGCCGTCGAGTTCAATTTCAATCATATTGGGACTCGTTCAGACGTAAGCCGGGACCATGCAGGTCTTGTGCTCAACGTGATACTCAAATTCAGGACGGAAATGCTTCAACATGGCACGCACCGGCATCGCCGCTGCATCACCGAGTGCGCAAATGGTTCGCCCCATGATGTCCTCGGCCACGTTATCCAGCAGATCCATGTCGCTTGGCCGACCCTGCCCGTTTTCAATACGTTCCACCACCCGGTACATCCATCCGGTCCCCTCGCGGCACGGCGTGCACTGGCCGCAGGACTCGTGCATGTAGAAGTAGCTCAGACGCTGCAGGCTCTTGACCATGCAACGGCTGTCATCGAGCACGATGAGTGCACCCGAGCCCAGCATGGAACCGGCCTTGGCAATGGAGTCATAGTCCATCGTGCAGTCCATCATGATCGAGCCCGGCAGGATCGGCGTGGACGAGCCCCCCGGAATGACTGCCTTGAGCTGGCGACCTTTGCGTACACCGCCAGCGAGTTCCAGCAACTTGGAAAACGGTGTTCCCATCGGGATTTCGTAATTGCCCGGCAATTCGACGTCACCACTGACCGAATAGATCTTGGTGCCGCCGTTGTTGGGCTTGCCGCATTCCAGATAGGCCTTGCCGCCGTGGTTGATGATCCAGGGCACGGCAGAAAACGTTTCGGTGTTGTTGATGTTGGTCGGCTTGCCGTACAAACCATAGCTCGGCGGGAACGGCGGCTTGAAACGCGGCTGCCCCTTCTTGCCCTCGACCGACTCCAGCAATGCGGTTTCTTCGCCACAAACATAGGCACCGAAGCCGTGAAATGCATGCAGCTGAAAACTGAAACCGCTGCCCAGAACGTTGTCGCCCAGCAAACCGGCCGCACGCGCTTCCGCCAGCGCCTCTTCAAAACGTTCGTAAATCTGGAAAATTTCGCCGTGAATGTAGTTGTAACCCGTGCCGATATTCATCGCATAAGCGGCGATCAGCATGCCCTCAATCACGATATGCGGGTTGAATTGCAGGATTTCGCGGTCCTTGCAGGTGCCGGGCTCGCCTTCGTCCGAATTGCACATCAGGAACTTCGGCCCGGCAAACTGGCGCGGCATGAAGCTCCACTTCAGCCCGGTCGGAAAACCAGCGCCGCCACGGCCGCGCAGGCCGGATTCCTTGACCGTCGCGATGACCTGGTCGGGGGTCATGCCCTCGCCACCATCCTTGCCAAGGACCTTGCGCAGCGCCTGGTAGCCGCCGCGTGCCTGATAGTCCTGCAGACGCCAGTTACTGCCAGTCAGGCCAGCCAGAATCTGCGGGTTGATGTGACGCCCGTGGAAACAGGTCTGTGCACCGTTGGACTGAAACTGGGCCAGGATATTTTCAAGCGCCATTATTTATTCCCCTGGGCGCGCAGGCCGTCGACCAGTTGATCGAGCTTGTCGTCACTCATGAAACTGCACATGTGGCGGTCATTCACCAGCAGCACAGGTGAGTCGGCGCAGGCACCCAGACACTCGCACTGCTGGAGTGTGAACAGGCCGTCAGCGGTGGTCTCGCCCATGCCGATGTCCAGTTTCTCTTCCAGATGCTTGAGAGCACGTCCGCCATCGCGCAACTGGCACGGCAGATTGGTGCAGACATTGAGCTTGTACTTGCCCACCGGCTGCTGGTTGTACATGTTGTAGAAGGAGGTGACCTCGTGCACGGCGATCGGCGCCATGCCAAGATAGTCGGCCACCAGCTTTTCGCTCTCGGCACTGACGTAGCCGAGTTCCTGCTGAACGATGGCCAGACAAGCCATGACGGCTGACTGTTTCTGGTCAGCCGGGTATTTGGCAACTTCTTTAGCGAAGCGCGCTTTGGACTCTTCGGAAATCATCGATCAACTTCCCCAAACACAATATCCAACGAACCGATAATGGCCACGGCATCACCAATCATGTGACCGCGCCCCATTTCACCCAGCGCTGCCAGATGAACAAAAGCGGGCGGACGGATCTTCATGCGGTACGGCTTGTTGGCACCGTCACTGATCATGTAGATGCCAAATTCACCCTTCGGATGCTCAATGGTGGCGTAGGCCTCGCCCTCGGGCACACAGAAACCTTCCGTGAAGAGCTTGAAGTGATGGATCAACTCTTCCATGTTGGACTTCATGGATTCGCGGCTCGGCGGTGCAACCTTGTGGTTGTCGGTAATCACCGGGCCCGGATTGGCGCGCAACCAGTCGACGCACTGCTTGACAATGCGGTTGGACTGCCTCATCTCCTCCATGCGTACCAGGTAGCGGTCGTAGTTATCGCCGGTCTTGCCCACCGGAATATCAAAGTCGAGCTTGTCATAGACCTCGTAGGGCTGCTTCTTGCGCAGATCCCAGGCTACGCCGGAGCCACGCAGCATCGGACCGGAAAAGCCCAGATTCAGTGCGCGCTCGGGTGATACCACACCAATGCCCACGGTACGCTGCTTCCAGATCCGGTTGTCGGTCAGCAGCGTGTGGTACTCGTCCAGGCAAGCCGGGAAGCGCTGCGTGAAATCGTCAATAAAGTCGAGCAGACTGCCATCGCGTGCCCGATTAAGCTGAGCCGTTGACTTGGCGCTGCGGATCTTGTTGGGCTGATGCCGCGCCATGGTGTCAGGCAGATCGCGATAAACGCCGCCCGGACGGAAGTAGGCAGCATGCAGGCGCGCTCCGCTGACCGCCTCGTACATGTCAAGCAGATCTTCGCGTTCCCGGAATGCGTACAACATCACCGTCATCGCGCCGCAGTCAAGTGCCCCCGCGCCGACGCACAGCAAATGGTTGAGCAAACGGGTAATTTCGCAGAACATGACGCGGATGTACTTGGCGCGCTCCGGCACTTCAAGATCGAGCATCTTCTCGATCGCCAGGCAGTAGGCGCTCTCGTTGCACATCATCGACATGTAGTCGAGCCGGTCCATATAGGGCAGCGCCTGGATGTAGGTCTTGCCTTCGGCCAGCTTTTCAGTGGCACGGTGCAACAGGCCGATATGCGGGTCGGCGCGCTGGATCACTTCGCCGTCGAGTTCCAGCACGAGACGCAAAACGCCGTGCGCAGCCGGATGTTGCGGTCCGAAGTTGAGAGTGTAGTTTTTGATTTCAGCCATATTCGGTGCTGTCAGTCTTGTCATGCCGGGCTTGGCCCGGCATCCATGGATTGCGGGTCAAGCCCGCAATGACATTCCTTTAATGCAGGCCTCCGTAGTTGTTTTCACGGATGACACGCGGCGTAATCTCGCGCGGCTCGATCGTGACCGGTTGGTACACAACGCGCTTCTGCTCTGCGTCGTAACGCATTTCGACGTGACCCGAAATGGGGAAATCCTTGCGAAAGGGGTGACCAATAAAGCCGTAGTCGGTCAGGATTCGACGCAAATCGGTATGACCTTCAAAAACGATGCCAAACAGATCAAATGCTTCACGCTCGAACCAGTTGGCAGAATTCCAGACATCGCACACCGACTGGACGACCGGAAAACCGTCATCCGGCGCAAATACCTTGAGCCGCACGCGCTGATTCAGGCTGATCGATAGCAGATGCAACACGATGCAGAAACGCAGGCCACTCTGGGGCTCATCCTTGTAGGTGGAGTAGTCGACTCCGCACAAATCCATCAACTGCTCAAATCGGCAATTCGGATCATCACGCAAAATCTTTGTGGCCTGCAAATAGTCAGCCGCATCAACGACGATGGTGAGTTCGCCCAGTCGAATCACACTGGACTTGAGCAAGTTGCCCAAGGCTGCTTCAACACTGGTTTTGGTGGTCTGTGGACTTACAGCGTAGGTTGTCATCGCCATCCCTTCAGGTGCGTGCAATGGTTTGCGTGCGGCGAATCTTGTACTGCAACTGAATGATGCCGTACAGCAAGGCTTCTGCCGTCGGCGGACAACCGGGCACATAAATATCAACCGGGACGATGCGATCACAGCCCCGCACCACAGAGTAGCTGTAGTGATAGTAGCCGCCGCCGTTCGCGCACGAGCCCATCGACAGCACCCAGCGCGGCTCACTCATCTGGTCATAAACCTTGCGAAATGCGGGCGCCATCTTGTTGCACAGCGTGCCAGCGACGATGATCAGATCCGCCTGCCGCGGGCTGGCCCGAAAAACCTCGGCGCCAAAACGGCTGATGTCATAGCGCGCTGCCGCCGAGTGCATCATCTCTACCGCGCAGCATGCCAGTCCAAAAGTCATGGGCCAGATCGAACCGGTCTTGGCCCAGTTCACCACCGAGTCGAAACTGGTGGTGACAAAGCCCTCTTTCAATACGCCTTCAATCATCGCGTCATTCCCAGTCAAGGGCCCCTTTTTTCCACATGTACACAAAGCCGACGACAAGAATACCGACAAACTCCATCATGGCCCAAAAACCAAGCGCGCCGATGTCCTTGAGCGACACTGCCCAGGGAAACAGGAAAGCAATTTCGAGGTCAAACAGGATGAACAGAATGGCTACCAGGTAGTAGCGCACGTCGAACTTCATGCGCGCATCTTCGAAGGCTTCGAAGCCGCATTCGTAAGGAGAATTTTTTGCGGGATAAGGTCGGTTCGGCCCGAGGATGTAACCGATCACCTGTGGGGCGATGCCAACTCCCAAGCCGACCAGAATGAACAGGAAAATTGGCAAATACTGATCAAGATTCATCGAACGATTTTGACCCAAGTTTTTGCTTGGTGCTTTGATCCACATCAAGCAGGTCTGTCTGGTGCCTTCGGCGAGACTCGAACTCGCACAGCTTTCGCCACTACCCCCTCAAGATAGCGTGTCTACCAATTTCACCACGAAGGCGGTTTTTGCTGTCTGGATTGCGTGAGGAACCTTGCGGTTTTGGCTTTCAAGACAGGCTTGAGTTTACCCTGAAATTTGCCCCATTCCTGAACCTGGCGCTGCAATCAGACGCTGATTATTTGGACGGAATTTGTGCTGCACCAGAAGCGGCTGCAGCAGGTGCAATGGCTGCCGGCGCAGGCGCCGTGACGGCAGCATTTTCCAGCACACTGCCAGAACTTGCTGCCGGACGCACGGATCCGAAATAGGCCAGCGCCAAGGTACAGACAAAGAACACGGTCGCCAACACAGCAGTGGTACGCGAAAGAAAGTTGGCACTACCGCTGGCACCAAAAAGACTGCCTGAACCACCGCTGCCAAAGGCAGCACCCATGTCGGCACCCTTGCCATGCTGCACCAGAATCAGCCCGATCATGGCGACCGCTGAAATCATCTGGACCGCAAGAAGAATGGATAGAAAAATACTCATGGAACACTCCTGAACAAGTAACGACCTCGGGGCGAATCAACCGGCCGAGGCAATGATGGATAAGAAATCGGGTGCTTTCAATGACGCGCCGCCAATCAGGCCGCCATCAATATCGGGCTGCGCCAGCAACTGCGCCGCATTGGCTGCATTCATGCTGCCGCCGTAAAGCAGAAGAATACGATCGGCCTGACTGGAAGCAGCCTTCAATTGCGCGCGCAGCACGGCGTGCACTTGCTGCGCCTGTTCAGCGCTGGCGGTCTTGCCGGTGCCAATCGCCCAGACTGGCTCATAGGCCAGCACAATTTCGCTGATGCAGTGCCCATTGGCGTGAATCACCGCCGCCAGCTGGCGCTTGACCACTTCCTCGGTCCGACCCGCTTCACGTTCTGCCAGCGTCTCGCCAACACACACAATCGGTGTGATGCCACTGGCCAAGGCGCGCTGCGCCTTGAGTGCCACAACGGTGTCAGTCTCAAAATGGTATTGGCGACGCTCGGAATGTCCGACCAGACAGTAGCGCGTTGCAAACTCCTTCAGCATGGCACAGGAAATCTCGCCGGTGAAAGCGCCGACTTCGTGCGGCGACACATCCTGGGCGCCGAGATCGATAGCTGTCCCATTCAACAGGGAATGGCACTGCGCCAGATAGACAGCCGGTACGCACAAGGCGACCTGGCACTTAGGCGTTGCCAGCCCAGCCAGGAGATTCCTGATCAAGGCCTCATTGGCGGCCAGACCACCATTCATTTTCCAGTTGCCAGCAATCAGTTTCTTCTTCATGCCATTCCCCAAGTCAAGACAATTTTTCCGATATGCGCATTCGATTCCATCAAGGCATGCGCCTGGCCAGCGTCTGCTGCTGCAAACGTGCTGTGAATGACCGGCTTGATACTGCCGTTTTCAATCAGGGGCCAGACATGCTTCAGACAGGCCTGCGCAATCGCCTCCTTGAAAGCGATGGGCCGGGGCCGCAAAGTGGATCCAGTGACCGTCAGGCGCCGACGTAGCACCAGGCCGGCATTGATTTCACTCTTGACACCGCCCTGCACGCCAATGATGACCAGCCGGCCATCCTCACTCAGACACTCGATCTCTTTGGCAACATAGTTGCCCGCCACCATGTCAAGAATGACATTCACGCCCTGCCCTGCCGTCAGGCGCTTGACCTCGGCTGCGAAGTCGTGTGTCCGGTAGTTGATCGCGTGGTCAGCACCCAGCGCCAGGCAGGCTGCACATTTTTCATCACTGCCCGCTGTCACCATCACCCGAGCACCCATGGCCTTGGCCAATTGAATGGCGGTGACGCCAATGCCGCTGGAACCACCCTGGACCAAAAGCGTCTCACCGCTCTGCAAGCGACCCCGGTCGAAGACATTGCTCCAGACCGTGAACACAGTCTCGGGTAGCGACGCCGCCTGCACATCGCTCCATCCCCTGGGTACCGGCAAACACTGGCCGACCGGGGCCACGCAATATTCTGCGTAGCCGCCACCCGCGACCAGCGCACAGACGTGGTCACCGAGTTGGTAGCCGGACCTGGCCAACGCTTCTTCGTCACCCTGTTCAATGGTGCCAGCCACTTCCAGACCAGGAATGTCGGAGGCGCCCGGCGGCACCGGGTAGTGACCGGTGCGCTGCAGCACATCAGGGCGATTGACACCACTGGCGGCGACCCGAATCAACAATTCGCCAGTGCCCGGCACCGGCATGGCGCGCTCACACTGGCGCAGCACTTCGGGTGCGCCAAAAGCGGTGATTTCAATCGCCTTCATGGTGATCTCAAGCCAGCGTCACGTAGCCTTGGCAGGCCTCAGGCGTGTTGCTCGGGACCGTTCTGGCTCGGACGATCCAGCAGGACCTTCATGGACAGCTTGATGCGACCCTTCTCATCCGTTTCCATGACCTTGACCTTGACGATCTGGCCTTCGGACAGGTAGTCGCTGACCTTTTCCACCCGCTCATGGGCAATCTGGCTGATGTGCAGCAGACCGTCCTTGCCGGGCAGCAGGTTGACCAGGGCGCCGAAGTCCAGAATCTTGGTGATCGGACCTTCGTAGATCTTGCCGATTTCGACTTCGGCCGTGATCTGCTCGATGCGACGCTTGGCTTCCTCAGCCTTTGCCGGATCGGCCGATGCGATGGTGATGGTGCCATCTTCATCGATATTGATCTGGGTGCCCGTCTCTTCGGTCAGCGCACGGATCACCGAGCCGCCCTTGCCGATCACGTCGCGAATCTTCTCGGGATTGATCTTCATGGTGAACAGACGCGGCGCAAAGCTGGAAACTTCGGTCTTGGCCTCGGCCATTGCTTCCTGCATCTTGCCCAGGATGTGCATGCGCGCTTCCTTGGCCTGTGCCAGCGCCACTTGCATGATCTCTTTGGTGATGCCCTGGATCTTGATGTCCATCTGCAAAGCGGTAATGCCGTTGGTGGTACCTGCCACCTTGAAGTCCATGTCGCCCAGGTGATCCTCGTCGCCCAGAATGTCGGTCAGGACCGCAAAGCGGTTTTCTTCCTTGATCAGGCCCATGGCAATCCCGGCCACATGCGCCTTGATCGGCACACCGGCATCCATCAGCGAGAGGCAACCGCCGCAGACCGAAGCCATGGAGGAGGAGCCGTTCGATTCGGTAATTTCCGATACCACGCGCATGGTGTAGGGGAAGTCTTCCTTGCTCGGCAGCACCGCGATCAGAGCCCGCTTGGCCAGACGACCATGACCGATTTCGCGCCGCTTGGGGGTACCGACGCGACCCGTCTCACCGGTGGCGAAAGGAGGCATGTTGTAGTGCATCAGGAAGCGGTCTTCGTAATCTCCAGACAGCGCATCAATGCGCTGGGCGTCACGCTCGGTGCCCAGTGTCGTCACCACCAGTGCCTGGGTCTCACCGCGCGTGAACAGTGCCGAACCGTGGGTGCGCGGCAGAACCGAGTTGCGGATTTCGATCGGACGCACGGTGCGTGTGTCGCGACCGTCAATGCGCGGCTCACCGGCCAGAATCTGGCTGCGCACCAGGCGGGCTTCGATGTCAAACAGCATGCCTTCAACCTTCACGCCGTCAAACGCGGCAGCCTCCGCCTTGAGCGCGCTCATCACGTCGGCGTAAGCCGCGCGACAGGCCTGGGTGCGGGCCTGCTTGTTGCGAATCTGGTAAGCCGCTGCCAGCTTGTCATTGGCCAGCGCGCCGACCTTGGCGATCAGTGCTTCGTCCTTGGCGGGCGCCTTCCAGTCCCACACCGGCTTGCCGGCGTCACGCACCAGTTCATGAATCGCGTTGATGGCAATATTGCCCTGCGCATGACCGAAAACAACGGCACCGAGCATGATTTCTTCGCTCAGCTGCTTGGCTTCAGACTCGACCATCAGAACAGCCGACTCGGTACCAGCAACCACCAGATCAAGCACCGAATCCTTGCGTGCAGTCTGGCCCGGGTTCAGCACATATTCGCCATTGATGTAGCCGACACGGGCCGCGCCAATCGGGCCGCTGAACGGGATGCCGCTGACCGACAGGGCGGCGCTGGTGGCAATCAGGGCGGCGATGTCTGCATCCACTTCGGGATTGAGCGACAGTGTGTGCACAACCACATGCACTTCGTTGAAGAAGCCTTCAGGAAACAGCGGGCGAATCGGTCTATCGATCAGACGGCTGGTCAGCGTCTCAAACTCGCTGGGACGACCTTCGCGTTTGAAAAAGCTGCCGGGAATCTTGCCAGCCGCGTAGGTTTTCTCAAGGTAATCGACGGTCAGCGGAAAGAAATCCTGCCCGGCTTTACCTTCGGTCTTGCCAACCACGGTTGCCAATACCACGGTGCCGTCCATGTCGAGCAGGACAGCGCCATTGGCCTGGCGTGCGATTTCACCGGTTTCCATGGTCACCGTGTTCTGGCCCCATTGGAAGGTCTTGCTAACTTTTTTGAATATGCTCATTTGTTTCTCCTGGTCAATTTGGGAAGTGCAGGCCACCTCGCCCGAGCCCGGATTCAGCATCACAGAACACGATGCCATTCCAGAGAAATTCGGCCTGAATTGCTCTGGAATGACACAGCTTCGCTCCGTTATTGCCTGCTCCGAAGTAAAAAACGCCTGAGCTAGTAACCTAACTCAGGCGTTCATCATTCACTAGACGCTTACTTGCGCAGACCCAGTTTGGCGATCAGCGCGGTATAGCGGTCGGCGTCTTTGGATTTAAGATAGTCCAGCAACTTGCGACGACGGCTCACCATGCGCAACAGGCCGCGACGACCGTGGTGGTCTTTGGCGTGGGTCTTGAAGTGGGGAGTGAGTTCGTTGATACGTGCCGTCAGCAGAGCGACTTGCACTTCGGGGCTGCCCGTGTCGCCGGCCTGGCGTGCGTTGTCCTTGACGACAGCGGCTTTGATACTGGATGCGATCATTTCTTTTTCCTGTGTAGTAGAACTTGCGTCAGGCGCTGGAACTGCCCCTGACGTGCGCTTGTGCAATGTGCAAAGCCGTGCGATTGTAGCCGATCCGGGATGACAATCAGAGCGCCTGTGTTGACAGCCAGACTTTGAGCCGTGCCACGCCCTGCAGCAAGCGCTGCGGGTCTTTCGACGCAAAACACCAGCGCAGCCAGCCACGCGCCTCGGGCGCGAAGGCTTCCCCTGGCGCCAGGCCGAGTCCGGCTTCCAACACCAGGCGCTTGGCCGTAAGCAGCGAGTCGTCATAGCCCGGCAATCTGAAGAACGCATACATGCCACCGCGCGCCGTACTGACCTGCAGGCCCGGAATCGTCTGTAACTGCGCGACCAGGGTATCGCGGCAGAGTTTCAAATGGGCCACCACCTTGGGCGTCACCTCATCGGTTCGCTGCAAAGCCACAACACCGGCGCGCTGTGTGAAAACGCTGGCGCACGAGGTGTTGAATTCAATCAGCTTGCCCATGTGCCGGGTCATGGCAGGCGGCATGACCAGCCAGCCCAGGCGCCAACCGGTCATCAGAAAACTCTTGGAGAAACTGTGCACCACCACCAATCGGTCTTCGGGCAGCGCAAGATCCAGAAAACTCGGAGCGCAGGCGTTGGCGCTGGGCTCGAAATAAAGACGCTCGTAGACCTCGTCGGCCAGTATCCAGGTTCCGGTCTTGCGGCAATGTTCCAGAATGCACTGCTGCTCCAGACGTGTCAGCGTCCAGCCGGTCGGATTGTTGGGCGCGTTGATGATCAGCACTTTGGTGGCTTGGGTCACGGCAGCGAGCAGACGGTTCATGTCCAGTGTCCAGTCACCATCGACCGGCGTCAGCGGTACACACCTCAGTTGCGCACCCATGATGACCGGCTGCGCAGTCAGGTTCGGCCATACCGGGGTGATGGCAACGACCTCATCACCCGCATCCACCAGTTGCTGCATCGCCAGCATCAGGGCATTGACGCCGCCGCTGGTGACAGCGATCCGCTCTACGCCGATCGCGCCATGGCGCGCGCTCATGTAACTGGCGATCTCCTCGCGCAACTCTGGCAGGCCCAGGTTATGTGAATAAAAGGTTTCACCACGCTGCAAGGACTCGATCGCCGCCTGGCGGATGAACTCCGGTGTGACTTCGTCGCTTTCCCCAAACCAGAAGGCCAGCACATCGCTGCGCCCCATGCCGGCATTGGCGACTTCACGGATTCTGGACTCTTCAAGGTTCTGGATCACTTGGCGCATGACGGGTTCAATTCAAGGTTGATTCGGTATCGGTCGTTGCATCTTGCAACTGCCGGGTAGTTCGGCCTGTGCAGCGCTGAGGGTCTTGATGACGCGAAAGCCGTAGCCTGAGCCCTCAACATCAAATTTCACGCCAGGGCTTCCCTGTCGTTGCATCAAACCCACCACCAGTGACTGTTGGAACTGGTGATCGCTGCGTCGCATCACTGCACTTTGCGCGGCCAAGCTGACGCGCGCCTTTTCCAACTGCGCGGCCACCGCCAAGGGATCCGTCGTTGCGGCCGCTTCAATCGATTGCACCAGTGCTTCGAGCATCAGTTGCATGCGCATGTGGACATAGTCGTCGGCAGGCTTCGGAAAGCGTTCACGAAACGACTGGTAGAAGGCTTCGCTTGCGGCGGACTGTACATTGGGCAGCCAGTCGGCCACCGCCAGCACCCGGTCAATCCCGGCCTCACCGATGGCCGAAGGTGCGCCCAGGGCATTGCCGTAGAAGGTATAGAACTTGCCCTCAAAGCCGACCTCTTTGGCCGCCTTGACCAGCAGCGCCAGGTCATTGCCGAAATTGCCGGTGATGACAGCCTGGGCGCCACTGGCCTTGATCTTGGCAGCATAGGGCAGGAAGTCCTTGATGCGTCCCATCGGATGCAACTCGTCGCCGACGATTTGCACCTCCGGTCGCAGCAAGCCAAGCTGCCGTCTGGCTTCGCGTGCCACCGCCTGGCCAAAGCTGTAATCCTGACCGATCAGGTAGGCACTTCGCAGCGTCTTGTCGTCCTTGAGTACCGACATCAAGGCGGTCATGCGCATGTCGGCATGAGCGTCAAACCGGAAGTGCCAGAAGCTGCATCTTTCGTTGGTAAGGCTGGGATCAACCGCCGAGTAGTTGAGAAAAAGCACACGCCGGTCTGGTTCACGCTCATTGTGCTTGTTGATGGCGTCGATCAGGGAGGCGGCGATGGCGGAAGAATTACCCTGCACAATGAACCGGGCCCCCTCGTCGATCGCTGATCTGAGTGCCGACAAGGACTCCTCGATCTGCCCTTTGTTGTCGAATCGCTCCAGACTCAGCAGGCGCTGGCTGGCCGTGAGTTTGACGCCGCCACGTGAATTGATGCGCTCCAGACCCCAGATCAAATTGCGAGCCACTGCCTCGCCCGTGTTGGCAAAAGGGCCACTCAGGGTCTCGATCATCGCAATCTTGATGGGTGGCTGTGCCGTCTGAGCCAGGCTCAGGGTTGGCAGACATAGCGCCATAAGCGCCAATTTCAAGGCCTTGCGCATAACAATAAACATAGGAAAGTTTCTCTTGAAAACGCCTCTATCGTGCGCAGATTGGACACAAGCGACGCTTCATGTTGAACGCCGCGAAGTGTACAAGGAGTTAGATCATGTTTTTTGCCACCACCACGCCCGCCGGTTTCCGTCATTCGCTGAATTCGCCCGTTGCGCGCTCGCTCGAACGCTTCCTGTCCGAAGCACAGGCTATGAGTCGACAAAAGTCCTGCGCCATGGAGCAGGATGAGAAGTCCTATACGCTAAGCTTTGACGTACCCGGCATCGCCAGGGACCAATTGACCATCGCCATCGAAGGCAGCATCGTGCGCATCGAGACCAGGGAAGGTGCGCCACGCCATTACAAATCAGCCTACGAACTGCCCCAGGAAATTGACGTCGGCAGCAGCGAAGCGAAACTCGAAAACGGCGTGTTGACCCTCAAACTCGGCAAACATGTGCCTGTCAATCGCGTCACCACATTGCAGATCAGCTGACTGGCAGGGAAGCCAGCGACCAGCGCGGCTTGACGTCGAAAGCGTAAGTCGTACTGGGCGCTTGCTGGCCCGACTGCAGGCGCATGGCGGCGGCCATCGCAATCAT
>Ga0163199_1000357_pt1 | contig 28841 bp, 31 predicted proteins | sample PL_2010_150m_FD_113537 | JGI IMG/M metagenome (GOLD analysis project Ga0163199, IMG submission 113537) | Freshwater microbial communities from Powell Lake, British Columbia, Canada to study Microbial Dark Matter (Phase II) - PL_2010_150m | ecosystem: Environmental > Aquatic > Freshwater > Lake ...
AATTTTCCTGAAGGCATGTCGGTAGGTGTAAGTTTTGGCTCGGGAGACTTGAAAAACGGTGTTGTCCTGGCGATTGCCATTGCCTTGCAGAATATTCCGGAGGGCCTGGCGGTGGCCTTGCCTTTAGTGGGTTTGGGCTATAACAAATGGAGGGCTGTCGGTATTGCTACGGTAACCGGTCTGGTTGAGCCCGTAGGCGGCTTGTTGGGAATTACGATGGTTACGGTCTTTCAGCCTATTTTGCCGATAGCGATGGGCTTTGCCGCAGGCGCGATGCTGTTTGTGATCAGCGAGGAAATTATTCCCGAAACGCATGCCGATGGCCGCTCGCGTTATGCGACTTTCGCTTTAATGGCGGGTTTTATTGTCATGATGATTTTGGATAATATGTTGGGTTGACGCGTTATCCTGGAAACTTCTGAATGCAGATGCAAGGATCAGAGATAGCAATGGCGCATTGAGGTAGTTGCAAAACTCTGGAGTTCAAGGCAGCCCCGGAATAGCGGTGAAAAAGGCTGGTCATTACTGACAAGACGCGATTTTCTGACCCGCCACACCAACGTCCGAAATGAATCATTCGTCGAGCACGATTTCAACCAGGGAACGGCGACACCAGCGCCAAGCGCAGGTGTTTGGTTCCGGGTTAATGTAAGTTTTACAAGAGGCTCAATAGTTAACGATAAATTCCGGTCAACTTACGTTTGAATTCATTGGAAATCAACCGGGAATCCTGCTTGCTTTTTACCACGCGCGGCGTAATCAAGACTACCAACTCTTTTTTGGTCCTGTTATTGTCGGTATTGCCGAATAATGGGCCTATCCACGGCAACTGGTGTAACCAGGGGATTCCACCTTTATTGGCCGTGTTATTGTCATCAATCAAGCCCCCCAGCACAATGGTTTCTCCATCGTGTACGGCAACCGAGCTGTTGATTTCTTTTTTCTCGATAGTCGCCGAATCAATGCCGCTTACCGTTGTTTTCTTGGGGCTGCTGACACTTTGACTAATCTCCATAATCACCATGCCGTTCGCATTAACCCTGGGCGTCACTTCCAATTTGACACCGGTGTCCTTGTATTGGATTGAGTTGCTCTGGGCGATGCCGTTGGTGCCGCCGGAAACCGCGGTCGACAGGCTGCTGGTTAATATCGGTATCTGGTCGCCGACTTCTATGGTTGCTTCCTGGTTATTCAGCACCATCAACGACGGTGATGAAATCACGTTGACTTTATTATTGCTCGCCTGTGCGCTTAACAGGGCATTAATCGCGCCCGAATTGTACAGGGCGCTCAAACCGCCGGTCGCGACGGCACTGGTCGCCTGCACTGCCGTTTCTCCCATTGTTCCAAGTCCGGCAGCCCCTCCCAAAGCACTGCCCACTGCGCTGGCTTCTTTTCTCAAATACCAGGCTATACCGTACTTCAATTCATCGGTCAACGAAACCGACACTATCGTCGCATCAATCAGCACCTGCAACGGCAATAGATCCAGTTGCTTGATGACAGGCAATATCACATCATACTCGCGCGGTGTGGCGACAATAATCAAGGCATTATTGGCTTTATCGGAAATAATTCTGACATCCTCGACATTCGCTACTGTTGCCGTGCCGGTGCCGGCACCGCCGGTAGAGCTTCTGCTACGGCTGCTGCTTCGTTTGCTGCTTGAGGACGACGTTTTAGTCTCCGTCTTGCTGTCAGTCGTCGATTTATTGCTGATTTCGGATGCTTTTTTCCCTGCGGCAACTTTCGCGGATTTATCCTGTTTTTGCGCGCCGGTAAAAATTTCATTTAAGGTATCGGCCAACTCTTCAGCATCGGAATGTTGAACCTTGTAAACATTAACGCCGCCGCCGGCGCTTGAACTTGCCTTATCCAGCCTCAGTACCCAGCTTTCTATATCCTGTAAATATCGGGCCTGGTGCGTAATCGCCAGCACGGCGTTCATGCGTTCAATCGGTATAAAGCGAAAAAAATCAGAGTCGTCTTTACCTTTCTTGCTGAACACTTCTTCGAGTTCCTTGATGATCGTTTCCGGTTCCGTATGCGCCAAGGGAAACAGGCCGAACGAGCGGCCTTTCAGGACGTCGATGTCAAAGGTGGCGACCATGTCCATGACCCGCGCCATTTCATCGGGCGTGCCTGACGCAACCAGGATATTGCGCGCGCCGTCAACATGCAGGATGGTTTTTTCCTGCACCAGCGGTTTCAGCACCTCGGCAATGTCTTCAACGGCGACATTCCTGATCGGAATGACGCGCGTCTGGTAACCCGGATGACTGCCGCCCGTCGATATATCGGAGGTATACAGCGCATCGGCAGCCGGTTCTATATGGTAGATTTTGCCGTCTTTTACCAGCGCCGCATTGTTCATCCTGAGTACCATTTCCAGCGTAGGCAATAATTCGTCTTTGGTTAGCGGCTGTGTGGTTTGCAAGGTGACTTTACCGGCTACTTTCGGGCTTAATACATAGTTTTGCCCGAGTATGTCGCTCAAAACGACTTTTGCGACTTCGCCGAGATCGGCGTCGTCAAAATTCAGGCTGTACGAACCCGCATTCGAGCCGGTTTTTCTGTGCTGCGCCGGGGCGGCCGGCACAAACCGGTCTGTTCCGGGATAGAGCTCTATTTTTGACTTCATTGAATCAACAACAGGCGGCTTGTTTTGCAGTTCCTTAAAAACCTCATCTGCCTTTGCATCCGGCTGCGGTTTGGCAACCGGCGTCAACGGCAAAAGCTCGGCCTGCTTAGGGCCTAATAGTTCACAGCTTGAAAGCGACAAACCCATCGCAACCAGGCAAGACGCTGTTGTTATTTTCTTAAAATTGTTCATTATCACTATTCTCAAAAGAGTCTTCCGGGGATTCAGGTTCAGATTCGGGCAGTTGCTCGGATTCGGGCGGCGGTTCCGCTACAGGGGCACCGGGCACTTCAGCGTCAGCAGCAGGCTGCGGCGGTGCATTGCTTCTTTTCTGCGCTAATTGTTTCAGTTTCGGTTTGCGCAGTAACAGCTCTTTCCGGTTGCCGTCCTGCGTCAGTATGACTTTATCCTTTTGGATTTCGCTGAGTTTCCAGCCATCAAGATCATCGCCTTGTTTTATCTTGCGGTAATTGCCTTTGGGCACTTTTGATGCTCTGGTAAATAATGCCGAAAGCCCTTTTGTCGTCGTGTAAACGCCATTTAATAACCAGTCGAATTTGACGGCGACGGCATTGGCCTGGGTCTGTTCAGCAGTAGGTTCGGGTACCGGTTTTCTGCCTTCAAGAAATAAAGGCCTGCTTACCATATCCTCATAGCTTTCTTCGCTCCGTTTCGTCAGGTCCACTTGCGGCATGTCATCCTGAGCGGCATTCTTTTCAGCCGACAAACTTGAGCTAAGCAGTTGTTTTTGCACCTGTTTTGCATAGAACAATTCACCGATAAGTATCAACAGCAACGTTGCACATACGGCGCCTGATACGGTCACCAGCTTACTATTTATTTGGCTGCTGTTCATTCGGATGGTTTTCTCATGACTGGCGTTCTCATGCTGGTTTTCTCATAAAGCTGACGGCCTGAAAATTAACGTTCAAATCATTACTGGACTCGATCTTGTGCGTTACCATATTGCGTTTGCCGCGCATCGGCCTGATGTCTATCTGGTCAATAATAATCAGCGGTGTGGACGTTTCTATTTTGTACAGCACCGCCCGCAGGACTTCGCTGTTGCCGGTCATTCTAACCCTGACCGTTATCCGGCTGAAGCCGCCTTTAACGGTGACCGGGATGGCCTGGGTACTGCTCAATTGCCCGCCGGCATCAACAATGGTCTTTTTTATAAAATTCTGCATGTCGGCGGACGCCAGCGCATCGGTTTCCTGGCTGTTAAAATAACCCTGTTCGTCATGCTGCTCTTTTATTTTGGTCATGCCGGCAATAACCGAGTCTTTCTTCGCTAAAATCCGTTCATATTGCTGCAGCCGGAAAACAAGCGTGTTTTTAGTTTCGTTCAGCGCCAGTCCTTTAGACACAACCGGCACGATAAGTACCATGCCGATTATCAGCAAGACGATAATCAACAGTCCTACGGCAAGCCAACGCTGGGTCTGAATTTTAGGGATTTCCACTGACACCTCCTGCTTTTGTGGTATCAACGGTGATTTGGAAGCGCTCCAGTTTGCTGATATTGTTTTGCGTGACGGGCGATACAAAACGCGCTTTGGTAAACAGTTCGGAAGCCTCCAAAATACCTATCAGTGTTGATGCCGCCGGCGACTCGCCCTGTATTTGCAAATGATTCTCCGAGTATTGCAAATAGGCCAGCCAGGTGTCGTCTTTTATAATCGTACTTAAGGTGTTCAACATCTCGACCACCATAGGCGTCGCATTTTTTTCATCGATCAGCTTCTGGGTCTCATCGATCACGGTATCGATTTCCGACTGCAACGCCTTAATTTTTTTGGCATCTTTTTCTATCACTTTGATTTTTTCTTGCAGTGCGTTGACGGTCTGGTATTCAAACCAAACGGGTGCCGCCAGCACGGCGGCGGCTAATAAAATGACCGATGCCATCAACGCGGAATGAATCAATTGCGGTGTTTTCGCCGTTTTTTGCCTTAACCATTCGGGCAGCAAATTATAAACACCATCGAGCCGGTCAAGACGGTTTGCCGCGCCCTGATAATCGGCAAACAGCGGCGACATACCCATGGCTTTAATGTCTTCATAAAGTCCGTCAAGCACTTCTCTCGTCGTCAGCACCAGCATCGCCTTGATCTGCCCTTGTTCGCCGGCGCCGGCTATCGGTTTAACGGCAAAATAGACCTGTTCCGCCTTAAACGGCGTATAGCGGTCGAGCTCGTAAGCGACGACCTGGTGCAGGTTTTCCTTGGCCGCCGCCGGCAATGCAAGTTCCCTGCAGATAGCTTCCTGTCCCGTTAATCTGAGGATGACATTCGCCTTGGCCAAGCGCTCATCGTTTGCCAACAACACTTTGCAATGCGCTATGCCTGCTTCATTGCGGTCAATTTTTGCGATGACCTCGGCAACTGCTCCCAGCGTTGCCCCTTGTGCCTCAGAGGATATGTCATCATCTTCAGAAGCACCAGGATAGTCCTGCTCGCCGGATGTGTAAGTCAGCACTAACTGATGGCCTTCCGTGCTGATAACGATAAAGCCCTGCTTGTCATTAAACAGCCGTTTTATTTTTTCAGGCACTAAAAAGCTGAGTTCACGCCGCCACCAGCGGAGGAACGACTTAAAATCCATATTAATGTTTGAATTCAGATTCAGCATACTGTTTCACTAATAATTCGCTTATTGCACTTGCGCCGATGGTGTCGGCAAATAATGAGTCATCGCCTACCGTATTGCGCCGCCATTCCAGCACTTGAAACGGCTGCCCGGCCTGGGTGCCGCCGCCTGTTTTTATCACCGCGCTTATGATTGCCCTGGAACCATCTTCGAGCAGCGCTTCAGAAACAATGGTCAGCGCCTCGCCTTGCCCCTGGCTCTGCCCTGCCTGCTTGCCTTGTCCCGTACCAAACGGCGATGCGGGCGCCGGCAAGCCGTTTGTTATGCTTTCCAATCTGGCGGCGACATAATCGTCTATCAAGCTCGGATCCGCATCGGGCAGCACCTGCAACACATCTTTAGACGCGTTTTGCACGGCGACGTTGGCCTGCCCTGAATAAACCGTGACCATCGGTGCCAGCCACTGGTATATCGTCTCATCCATGCCTAATACCAGTTGCAATTCATCCACTGTCTGAAACGGTTTGTTTCTGGGCTGATATTTCAAGCCAGCCTCTTTATATTCTTTTTGTTCCGCGCCATCGATATTGATAAGATCATCTTCATCCCGCCAATCGAGAATAGCGCTGACCAGCCTGAGCTGTTGCTGTTCATCTTCAGCAGGCGAGTGAGCCATCAATTCGGCCAGCAGTTTTTGATCGGCTTTGTTGATGTCTATTTTGCCCGCTTCCGACAAAAGCCGTACCCGCACTTGCGCATTGTCGCTACCCAGCGCATCGTCATCGTCTATCGGGTAAATACTGCCGTCCGCCCGCCAGCGTTTATTCTGGTCGGGGTTCAATAACATCAGTTCCGCTATAGCAATACCGGATTCAGCAACCGCCGCCGCCTGCGCATTATTTTTTATCCCTGAGACAATCGCTGATTCGCGGCGCATACTCAACGCAAAGCTGCCGGCCATAATGGTCAGCAGGCTCAATACCCACAGCACAAGTACCAGTGCAAAACCCTGTTGAGTTATCGTTGTTGTGCGTCGTCCCATCATGCGTGGCGATCTCACTCGGAAATTCCTGAGTCATCGACGGTATCATCGCCCGTATCAGTTTCATCCGTGCCCTGATCTTCTTCCGGCGTCTCCATATCTGATGCAGCGATCCCTGCGCTGCCTTGCGCTGCGGCAACCTTGAGTTCGACGATCATTTCCGGCCAAAACATGCCGTTATCGCGTTCGATGTTAATCTTGACCAATTGAGGCTGTGTTTCCTTATCCAGCCATTCATTTTGCCAACTGGTTTCACCGTTATCGTCGGGACCGAAATAAGCGAGGGAAAAGTTCCTGACATGTTTTATCAGCGTAACCTCTTCTTTCTGTAGTTCTTCGCCTTCGGCTACCGGAAAAAAAGGCGTCAACGTTACGTTAATCTGTGTTCCGGCCGATAGCGATGGATCTTGATTATCCTGTAATTGTATTGAAAAAAGCTGCAATCCTCCCCGCCCGGCACTGGCAGGAAAATCACCGACGAATTGCAAGGACTGCGGATTACCCTGGAATGAAAACGTTCGCTGTCCCGCTACGCTAAAATCATCGTACAGCGGCTTTGCTGCCGATAAATGCCGTTGAAAAAAATTGTAAACAACGGCCACTTCGTTGACTTCCTCTATTTTGCTTTCGCCTTTTTCCCAGCTTTCGGCGCAAATTTTCAGAGTGCCGAACAGCAATACCACCATGATGCTCAACAGCGTCATCGCGATGAGCACTTCTATCAGCGTAAAGCCTTGGGCTTTATCCCGGCTCATAAGGGTTTTTCGTTTGTCAGTTTTAAGGTTGAAAGCTCAATCCGCCGTTCGCTGCCGTCGCCCCAGCTTACCGTGACATCCACTTTAAAAAGCGCCAGTTTCAGCGCTTTAATGTCAACCATTTCAGGGTTGAAAAAATAAGGATTGATAGCGACCCGCCAACGATAATATTCATTTTCCAGTCCAGAGGTTTCACCGGGTTGCAACGCTGTTTCGACACCGGCCCTGGTCATTAAGGATTCGGCAATTTGCACGGCGGCGGTATATTCCTCGGCGACGGCAGCAGTATTGACGCCGCCTGAAAATATTTTCAGCAGAATACCCAAAGAAAGCGCCAAAATGGAAAAAGCGATCAGGATTTCCAGTAACGAAAACCCCTGCTGTCTATCGGCCGGTATCATCGAAGGTATCATTAAGTTCACAAGCGCCGGTCAGCCAGTTGATATCAATTTGCAATTTGGCCTTATCGCGTTCCAGCGTCACCCGCCCGCCTGTCGACGAGCCGTCGGCATAAAAACGGATATTACCCTGCCCTTGTCCGGTTAACTCACTTTGCGCGGTAACGACAGTGAGGCTGATGTCATCGGGAATCGTATAAATTTTATCGCGGTTGCTGACGGTATAGCTGTTTTCTTCAAGGTCGAAAGCAACGGTGGTTTCTTCATGATCCATTAAAGCCTGCCCTCTTGCATAACGCAGTGCAGAAACGATGTCTCTTGCAGCGGCTTTAATTTCAGCGGCATCGTTCCCTGAAGAGATGCTGATGCCGATAGCGGAAAACCCTAATATCACAATGACCAGCATGATGATCAGCTCAATCAGCGTAAAGCCCTGCTCTTTAGGGTATCCTTGCATGTTATTGATTATTCCCAGCTGACCAGATCCTGATCTTCGCCTTCGCCGCCTTCCTTGCCGTCTGCGCCCAGCGAATAGAGGTCAAATTTGCCGTGCTCTCCGGGTGCAACATAATGAAATTCCTGCTGCCAGGGATCCAACGGTATTCTGGCTTTTTGCAAATAAGGGCCATTCCAGCGCTTGGCGCTGTCGGGCGATTCGATCAACGCTTTCAGGCCTTCTTCGGTCGTCGGATAATGGCCCAAATCGAGTTTATACATATCCAGTGTAGCCGCCAGATCTTCAATTTGTACTTTCGCCGCCTTGGTTTTGGATTCGCCCATGTGTTTCATGACTTGCGGGCCGACAATCCCGGCCAGCATCGCGATAATGCCTAACACAACCAGTAATTCCAGTAAGGTAAAGCCGGTTTCCGCACGATTTTTTAGTTGTTTCATGGTGTTTATATTCCGCCGTGTTGCTATTCAAAAGGTTGCTATCAAAAAGTTAATCTTAAAAAGCCAAGTCATTGACGCTCAAAATAGCCAGTAAAATCGACACGATAATGCCGGCGATAATCAGCCCCAAGGTAATAATCAGCGCCGGCTCCAGAAAAGCCAGCATGCGTTGTATCGCGACCCTAAGCTGTTTATCGTAAATGGTCGCGACACGCAGCAACATTTCTTCCAAACGTCCTGTTTCTTCGCCCATTTTAATCATCTGCATCGCCATTTTAGGGAATATCCCTTTTTCAAGCAAAGCATCCGATATATGCCTACCCTGTTTTAACTGCTCTTCGGTATCGGCGATAGCCGCCGCAACGACCAAATTGTCCACGGTTTCACGCACGATCACGAGAGCCGCGATGATGGAAACGCCGTTACCCAATAAAGTTCCCAGGGTCCGGCTGATATTGGCGGTCTCCTTATTCAAAAGGATATTACCGAACAGCGGCACTTTCAGGAAATAGCCATCCCAGACTTTTTTCCTGACCGGGTCCGCCAACTGGAATTTCATATAACTGGATAAGCCGACAAAGCCGCCTATCAATAGCCACCAATAGCTTTGCAACCATTCCGCCATGCCGACGACAATTTGCGTCGATACCGGCAACGACTTACCGGCGCTTTCAAACATCTCGGTAAATTGCGGCACGACGAAGGTCAGCATGATAAAGACGGACGCCAGCGACATCACCAGTAATATCACCGGATAAATCAACGCGGTGCTGACCGTATCTTTGAGTTCTTGAGAACTTTCCAGGTATTCGGACAACCTCGTCAGCACTTCGCCCAAACTGCCGCCCGCTTCACCGGCGCGTATCATGTTCAAGTAAAATTTGGTAAAAACACCCGCCTGTATTTCCAGCGCACCGGCGAGTGAAGAGCCGCTTTTTACCTTTTCCAGCACCTTGGCGATTAATTTCGTCAGCCGTTCATTGTCTTCCGTCAAATCCATTAACACTAATAAAGACTTATCCAAAGGCAAGCCGGATTCCAGCAAGGTTGCCAGTTCCCCGGTGAACAACGCGATGTCTTTTTGCGACAATTTAGCCTGTTTCGCGCCGCCGAATCCCAGAAACGAACCCGAACGCGCGCCGGCAACGCGAATGGGGATATAGCCCTCGGCCTGCAACGCCGCGATTAACTGCGCTTCATCGGCGGCGTCCCTGACCCCGTCTTCCGTCTCGCCTGCCGTATTGACGGCTTTATACGTAAATAAAGGCATACTACTCCGAGGTAACCCGCATCACTTCTTCCAATGTCGTGATGCCTTCGACAACCTTAACGAGACCGTTCTCATAAAGGGTTTGCATGCCTTCGGCAATCGCGAGTTTTTGTATCGCGCCCGCTTCTTCATGCGCCATGATCAACTTTCGGACCGGGTCGGTCATCGGCAAAAACTCGATAATCGCCATACGGCCGCGGTAGCCCATGCCGTTACAGGACGGGCAACCGACCGGCTTGTACAGGACAATATCGCCGTCAGGCGCAAAGCGTCTCAAGCGCAGCTCATCAATCAGTTGCTCGGAAGCGATATGACTTTCCTTGCAAAGCGGGCAAAGCTTTCTGACCAGACGTTGCGCCAAAATGCCGTTGACCGTAGAGGTTAATAAATATTCTTCCAGCCCCATATCCAGCAAGCGTGTTACGCCGCCGGCGGCGTCATTGGTATGCAGCGTAGACAACACCAAGTGGCCTGTCAATGCCGATTGCACGGCGATTCTCGCCGTCTCCAGGTCGCGCATCTCGCCGATCATGATGACATCAGGGTCTTGCCTGACGATAGAGCGCAACGCCGATGCAAACGTCAAACCGATCTGCGGTTTGGCCTGGATCTGGTTAATGCCCTCCATCTGGTATTCGACCGGGTCTTCGACGGTAATAATCTTGCGCGCCGAGGTATTGAGCTGCTTTAACGCGGCGTACATCGTCGTCGATTTGCCGCTGCCGGTAGGCCCGGTAATCAGGATAATGCCGTGCGGCAACGCCAATACATCGAGAAAGCGCTGCAAATGCATACCGGAAAATCCCAGCGCGGTAAAATCCAGCACGGTATTTTCCTTGTCCAGCAAACGGATTACGACGCTTTCGCCGTACATCGTCGGTATCGTCGATACCCGCAAATCCAGCTCCTTACCCAGCATCTGCACCTTGATACGGCCGTCCTGCGGCAAGCGCCGCTCGGCGATGTTCAGCTTCGCCATGATCTTGATGCGCGAGATCACCGCCGCCGTCGATTTGACGGGCGGCGCATCGATTTCCTGCAATACGCCGTCGATACGCAACCTGACTTTCAGCGCCTGCTCAAACGGCTCGATGTGAATATCCGAAGCCTTGGTTTCAATCGCCCGCTGCATGATCAGGTTCACCATCTTGATCACCGGCGCTTCACTGGCGAGATCTTTTAAGTGCTCCAGGTCTTCCTCGCCGATGTCGTCCATCATCAGGCCATCGACAATCTTGTCCATTTGCGAACGGCCTTCGCCGTACTGCACTTCCAGCGCCGTATCGATTTCCGACAATAAGCCGACTTTGGCATTGATAGCCTTCCCGGTCGCAAGCCGTAAGGCATCGATGACAAACTGATCTTCCGGGTCCATCATCGTGACCGTCACCGCCTTCTCATCGTGACCCAGGCCAATGACATGATATTGTTTCAGAAACCGTAATGACACGCTGTCCGGCAACTGCGCCTCCAAAGGATACTGGTCGGAGGTCACTTTCTCGAATTGACCGGATTCAACAAACGCATCGGCCACGTCAAGCTCGGAACACAAGCCCAGCTTGACCAGCAACTGCGGCAGGCTTTCGACTGCGGAGCCTTTTTTAACACGTTCAACTTTTTTTAATTCCGAGGCGGAAAGTTTTCCTTTCTGTTGCAGCGTTTTCAGCAATGATTCGTATGCCATTATCAAGTTTTGGTGATGGATGCGGTGAGCGCGAGATTATAAGCTTTAAGAATTTTATCACAACAAGCCTGGCCGGGCCGTTTTCTATAAGGGTAATAATACCCATGCCGGTTATGCTAAAGGCGTTTAGCAAAGCGATGTTCATTTTCGAAAAAACAGTTCAATAGAATCAAAACATCTCAAACCGTGCCAAATATCCGAAATGATCGGAAACGACAGGATAGAAATCATCGTTGAAAATGACATCCATGGCTTTGATTTTTATCGGGTTGCCATTGCGCTTAAAGATATGATCGATGCGTTTGGGCGGGGAGTTTTTCCATCCGTCTATTTGACCACGATAGCTGGGTTGGTAAAAACGATGGGGGTGTAATTCGTAGAACTGGTCCACGTATTCCGCATTGCCAACGATATGGTTATAGGCATGTTCTCCGGCGGGTGCATTGAAATCGCCGACAATTAAATCACCTCTAACGCCGAAATGCAGGCGAGAATGGATCAGTTTGCGGAGCTTATGATACTCTTCAAAAAAACCGTGATGCGCCCAACTCAAATGGACATTGGCAATATGCAACAAACCGAACCACGGAACGTCAATGCACGACACGGTAATATTCCGGGACATATAGTTGTCTTTGCGACGATCTACGGAAACATAAGCCGAATAATTGTGTAGCATCGGATAGCGGCTCATGATCGCCGTGCCCTCCCGCCAACGATGAAATCCGATGTGGCTCCAGTCCTGGTGAATATGGTACCAAAGCCCCCATTGACGTAATTTCCTGCAAATTCGGAAAGCCATATTGGAAGGCGATTCACCGTAAGGGGTGGTGACCGGATCGTGCATATATTCCCCGACTTCCTGGAAACATACGACATCAATGCTTAAATGGGCGATCGCTTCGGCGATGATATTCACCTCGCGCTCGTGCTGATGCATGGTATCAAAAGCACAGTGGCGAGGATGTTGTTCATAAGTATGAAGATTCAGTGTCAACAGCGAGAGTTCCATAGCGTCGGTTTGTTAAACGTAATGTTTCAGGATTCGTATGGTTTTAAGTGCGCTTTGCAATAGACAGCCGGTAAAGCCTTATGCGGCGGTATTATACGGTACTGGAAATAAGCGGTTACACGGATTTATTTACCTCCCCCCTCGCATTCCAATAGTTTTGTTGTATTTTGCATCCAAGTATTGCATGTTATAGTCGCTCCATTAATAGCTAATGCCGCTAAAACCGTATTACAATCATGGTTGCAGGAAACGCTGTAAATGGGATCATTCAATATTCGTCGTTTGTGAAAAGTGAACGGCGTATCGATTTTTGATTAACACAACTGGGTACTAACTTATGGCCACGAACGCTGACAGACCGATTTCACCGCATTTGCAGATCTATAAATTGCCGCTGACAGGCATTATTTCCATTTCCCACCGTATGACGGGCGTGTTGTTATCGGTCGGTTTGCTGCTTTTTGTTTTCATTGTTTCAGCGGTTTCAGGTGGTGCGGATGCCTATGCTGCGATGCAGGCCGTTATGCAGCTATGGTTGATAAAATTGTTGTATTGGGGTTTCATTTTCGCGCTTTTTTTTCATTTATGCCATGGCGTGCGGCATTTGATCTGGGATGCCGGACAGGGCTTTGAGCGCGAAACCTTGGATCGCTATGCCTTAATGGAACTGAAGGCGTCATTGGTGCTGACAGTTCTTACGTTGATAATCGTTTGAGAGGCGATGTTATGGATTTTAGAACACCTTTAGCCAAGGCCTGCGGATTAGGATCGGCAAAAGCGGGGACATCACACTGGTGGATGCAGCGTGTTTCTGCGGCGGCATTGATTCCCTTGTCTTTCCGGCTGATCGTTTTTCTGGATTTGTGCCTGACGGGGCCTTATCAACAAACAGTGGGCTGGCTCGCCGTGCCGTTTAATACCGTGTGTATAATCGCCTGGATAGTGGCTGCTTTTTACCATGCAGCCTTGGGCTTGCAGGTGGTGATTGAGGATTATGTCGCTGCTGATGGCGTGAAGATTGTCGGTGTCTGGGCGGTAAATCTGGCATTCGGGTTTATGGCATTGGCAGCGTTGATTGCTGTGTTTCGCATCATACTAATAGGATAAGGCATGTCTACAGCATATAAAATTATCGAACACACTTATGACGTGGTGGTTGTAGGCGCCGGCGGAGCCGGGTTGCGTGCGACCTTCGGCATGGCGGAAAAAGGCCTGAAGACGGCCTGTTTAACCAAAGTGTTTCCTACGCGCAGCCATACCGTTGCGGCGCAAGGCGGTATCAGCGCGGCTTTGGGTAATATGGGCGAAGACGACTGGCGCTTTCACATGTACGATACCGTTAAAGGTTCGGATTGGCTGGGCGATCAGGATGCGATTGAATACATGTGCCGCGAAGCGATTCCGGCGGTGATAGAGTTGGAACATTACGGCGTACCGTTTTCACGCACCGCTGACGGCAAAATCTACCAACGCGCGTTTGGCGGCATGACGACGCATTACGGCAAAGGCCAGGCGCAACGCACTTGCGCGGCGGCCGACAAGACCGGTCACGCGATTCTGCATACTTTATATCAACAGGCTTTAAAACATAATGCGGAATTCTTCGTTGAATACATTGCATTGGATTTGATCATGCAGGACGGCGAATGCCGCGGCGTGCTGGCGTGGTGTCTCGATGACGGCTCGCTGCATCTGTTCAAGGCGCATGTCAGTGTGTTGGCAACCGGCGGTTACGGGCGTAGTTATTTTTCCTGTACATCGGCGCATACCGTGACGGGTGACGGCAATGCAATGGTGCTGCGCGCCGGTTTGCCGTTGCAGGATATGGAATTTATCCAGTTTCATCCGACCGGCATCTATGGCGCGGGTTGCCTGATTACCGAGGGTGTCAGGGGCGAGGGCGGTTATCTGACGAATTCGGAAGGCGAACGGTTTATGGAACGTTACGCGCCGTCGGCGAAAGATCTGGCTTCACGCGATGTGGTCAGTCGCGCAATGACGATTGAAATTCATGAAGGTCGCGGTGTCGGCAAGCTCAAAGACCATATCTATCTGCATATCGAGCATCTGGACCCGGCCATTATTCACGAACGCCTGCCGGGTATCGCCGAAACCTCGAAAATCTTCGCAGGCGTCGATGTGACCAAGGAGCCGATTCCTGTGTTGCCTACCGTGCATTACAACATGGGCGGCATACCTACCAACTACAAGGCCGAGGTCGTGACGCTGGACGGCGACGATCCCGATACAATCGTGCCGGGTTTGATGGCGATCGGTGAAGCGGCTTGTGTTTCCGTACACGGCGCGAACCGGCTGGGTTCAAATTCATTGCTGGATTTAGTCGTGTTTGGGCGTTCGGCGGCCATTCGCTGCGCCGAATTGATCAAACCCGGTACGGCGCACAAGCCGTTGGCGAAAGAGGCTTGTGATAAGGCGCTCGCCCGCTTCGATAAAGTCCGCAATGCCGGCGGCAGCCTGAGCACGTCTGAAATCCGTCTGGCCATGCAGCGCACGATGCAGACCAAAGCTGCCGTATTCAGAACCCAAAGCACGCTGGATGAAGGTATTGCGGCAATGGCGGATATCCGCCGGTCGTTTGCCGATGTGGGTATAAAAGATAAATCGATGATCTGGAATACCGATCTGGTTGAAACCCTGGAGCTCGATAATCTGCTGGCCCAGGCCAGCGTAGCGATTAATGCCGCCGGCAACCGTAAGGAAAGTCGCGGCGGCCATGCACGGGAAGATTACCCGGACCGTGATGATGCCGACTGGATGAAGCACACCTTGACCTGGTTAATTGACGATAAAGTAAAAATCGATTATCGCCCCGTGCATTTATATACCTTGTCCGACGACGTTGAGGTTATTCCACCCAAAGAGAGGGTTTATTAATGGCTGAATTTACGCTGCCCAAAAACTCGGTATTAACCGAAGGCAAAACCTTTAAGGCGCCGCAAGGTGCAAACAATATCCGCCGCTTTGAAATCTATCGCTGGAATCCCGAATCCGGCGAAAATCCGCGCGTTGATGCCTATGAGTTGGATATGCATGACTGCGGGCCGATGGTGCTGGATGCCATCCTGAAAATCAAGAATGAAATCGACACTACGCTGACATTTCGCCGTTCCTGCCGCGAAGGCGTATGCGGTTCCTGTGCGATGAACATCAACGGCAAAAATTCCCTGGCCTGTACTAAAGCCATTGACGCCTATCCTGATACCATCAAGATTTTTCCGTTGCCGCACATGCAGGTCGTCAAAGATCTGGTGCCGGATATGACGCATTTTTATGCGCAGTACGCGTCGATAAAACCGTGGATAGAAACGCAGACGCCCGCACCGGCCGATTCCGAACGCCTGCAAAGCCACGAAGATCGCGCCAAATTGGATGGCTTGTACGAATGTGTTCTATGTGCCTGTTGTTCAACCAGTTGTCCCAGTTATTGGTGGAACAGCGAGCGTTATCTGGGGCCTGCGGTATTATTGCAGGCTTACCGGTGGCTCGCGGATAGCCGCGATGAGAATACCGGCGCGCGGCTTGATGAGCTGGAGGACCCGTTTAAATTGTATCGTTGCCATACCATCATGAATTGTACCGACACCTGTCCGAAAGGCTTGAATCCTGCTAAAGCCATTGCTGAAACGAAAAAAATGCTGGTAAAAAGACAGCTGGGTTAAGGGCGCTGATGAGCGAACTTGCCAGATTACAATGGCAATGCCGGCGCGGCATGTTAGAGCTTGATTTGCTGCTAAGGAACTATCTGGAAAACAGGTATCCGATCGCTGACAAGGTTGAAAAAGCACGGTTTGCCGAGTTGCTGAAATTGGAAGACGGGGAGTTGCTGGCGACTATGCTGAGTGACTGGACGCTTGCCGAATTAAAAGCGGAGTAAATGATATGCTGGAATCGTTTTTTCAATTAAAACGCAATAACACAACGATTCTGGGCGAATTGATTGCAGGCGGTACGACGTTTATCGCCTCGGTGTATATCGTTATTGTCAACCCGGCGCTGTTAAGCCAGACGGGCATGCCTTATGAGGCGGTGTTGACGGCGACTGTTCTGGTTTGTGTGTTTTCCTCGGTGACGATGGGCTTGTATGCTAATAATCCGATATTGGTAGCTCCCGGCATGGGTATTAACGCCTATTTCACTTATGCCATCGTGTTGAAACAGCATATTCCGGTGGAAACCGCGCTGGGCGCCGTGTTCTGGAGCGGCGTGATCTTTTTGCTGTTGTCGGCGTTTCGTGTGAGGAATCTGATTCTGAAGGCTATTCCGTCTTCTGTGCGGCTGGGGAGTGCGGCCGGCATCGGCTTGTTTATCGCGCTGATCGGTTTTTTTAACGCAGGTTTTATTGCCGTTAAAACACCGTTTATCGGCTTGGGCGAATTGAACAGCATTACCCTGACGTTTATTGCAGGGCTATTTATTGCCGCTATCCTGGCGGTAAAAAAATACCCGGAGCGTTAATTTTGAGTGTATTCGTCACGACGCTATTGGCGTATCCCATTGGGCGCTGGTATGGCGACGCATCGGCGGTTAATTTCGGCAATCCGCGTCTGGTCAGTGTACAGCAACTGGTATCTGCGCCGGATTTCAGTACCGTATTCAAGCTGGATTTGCTCGGCGCCTTGCATTGGTCGGTGCTTCCGGCAGCGTTCGGCTTATTGTTTACCGATATGTTCGACAGTATTTCTACTTTTGTCGGCGTCGCCGAGGCGGGCAATCTGAAAGATGAAAATGGTGAGCCACGGCGCATGGAGCAATCAATGGTTGCCGATTCCTTTGCAACTATTTTTTCAGGCCTGTTCGGTTCCAGTCCCGGTACGGCGTATATTGAATCGGCTTCCGGCGTGCAGACGGGTGGTCGCACGGGTCTAACGGCGGTATTTGCCGGTCTGTTATTTTTGCCGTTGATGTTTTTCGCACCGCTGGCAAAACTGGTGCCTGCCATTGCTACGGCGCCGGTATTGGTCATCGTCGGCGTCTATATGATGGGTGCGGTGGCACAAATCGCATGGGATGATTTCGTCGAGGCCATTCCGGCGTTTATGGCGATGGCGTTGATCCCATTGACCTATTCGATCACGCAAGGGCTGATTTGGGGACTGTTTATGTACACTGCCGTAAAAACGGCTACAGGACGTTTCTCTGAACTGCCGAAAACATTATGGGTGATCGATGGGTTTGCGGTACTGCTGCTTTGTCTGGAGGTCGCCTGATATGCTTTGGTGCAGCATTCTCCGGGGCGACTCGACAGACGCAAGTGTGGATGGTTTAGCGCTTCATCGAGTCGAAGAATTCTGCATTGGTTTTGAAGTCTTTAAGTTTACCGATTAGAAACTCGGAAGCTGCCGTTTCATCCATAGGTTGCAAAATTTTGCGCAATATCCAGGTTTTTTGCAAGGTATCGGCATCAACCAGGTATTCTTCCCTGCGGGTTCCTGAACGATTGATATTAATGGCGGGGTAAATTCTTTTCTCGGCAATTTTGCGGTCCAGGTGCAGTTCCATATTGCCGGTGCCTTTGAATTCTTCGTAGATAACCTCATCCATTCTTGAGCCGGTATCTACGAGTGCAGTAGCAATAATCGTCAAACTGCCGCCTTCCTCTATGTTCCGCGCCGCACCGAAGAAACGTTTGGGTTTTTCCAGCGCATTCGCGTCAACGCCGCCGGTCAATATTTTGCCTGAAGAGGGAACAACGGTGTTATAAGCCCTGGCCAGTCGGGTGATCGAGTCTAACAGGATGACTACATCGTGTTTGTGTTCGACTAATCGCCGGGCTTTTTCAATAACCATTTCGGCGACCTGGACATGGCGCGTGGCCGGTTCATCAAAGGTACTGGAAATAACCTCGCCGCGTACACAACGCTCCATTTCAGTCACTTCTTCAGGGCGTTCATCGATCAGCAAAACAATTAAATAGCATTCCGGATTCTGCTCGGCAATCGCTTGCGCCAGGCTTTGCAGTATCATCGTTTTACCGGCTTTCGGCGGCGATACAATCAGGCCGCGCTGGCCTTTGCCGATAGGGGCGATTAAATCGATGATGCGTCCGGTTAAATCTTCGCTGGTGCCGTTACCTTGTTCAAGCACGAAGCGCTCTTTGGCAAACAGTGGAGTAAGGTTTGAAAAGTAGATTTTATTTTTGGTGTTTTCCGGCGGCTCAAAATTGATTTGTTCAACTTTAAGCATCGCAAAATAACGTTCATTATCTTTAGGGGGTCTTATTTTTCCGCTGATGGTATCGCCTGTTTTTAGCGAAAATCGACGGATTTGACTGGGTGACACATAAATGTCGTCGGGACCGGCAAGATAAGAGCATCCGGGCGTACGTAAAAACCCAAAACCGTCTTGTAAAATTTCGAGAACACCGTCGCCGTATATATCGTCGCCTGCTTTTGCCTGTTTTTTAAGGATGGCAAAAATTAAATCCTGTTTACGTGATCGGGCAACACTTTCAAGTCCAAGGGACTCGGCGATGTCAATAACTTCACTGATTTGTTTAAGTTTTAACTCGGTAAGATTCATAAAAAAGATAACTCGAAGGAAAGCGGTTAGGGCGTTACACCGTAACTACTTGTGTAGGATGGATTTAATGTCAGGGGTGTACTATCGGATGATATGCTTGAGTGCGTAGATTTTCGCACGAGGTAAGTATAACTGATGCACTCAGACCCGTCCAACCTTTTGTAACAGATCTGAGCAGAGGGCGTGGTGTTAAATATTGCTGTCAATGAACTTGGCAAGTTCTGATTTTGTCAACGCACCGACTTTAGTCGCTTCAACTTCACCGTCCTTGAACAGCATGAGCGTTGGAATACCGCGGACACCATAGTGTTGGGGCGTCTGTGGATTATCATCTATGTTTAATTTTACAACCGTTAATTTGCCGGCATATTCCTCGGCAACAGCATCCAGAACAGGGGCAATCATTTTGCAAGGTCCGCACCATTCAGCCCAATAGTCAACCAATACAGGACCGTTTGCTTTAATAACAGTTTCGTTAAATTCACTATCGTTTACATGAAGGACTGAGTCGCTCACATTATTTCTCCAACAATTAAAAGCTTAAAACTATAGGGGGCTTAATGGTCCTAGTCAATCAATTTTTAGACAGATGTTTTTAATTGATTTGCTTTGCTTTTAAAAAATCTGATTTTTACGTTATGCTATAGGGCATGAAAAATACACATTTAACAGAAACACGCTTTAGCAATCTCGAACTGTCTGACATCATTCTTAATGGATTAAAGGATGCGGGATTTAACCAATGTACGCCGATCCAGGACAAAGCCCTGCCTTTATCGTTACGAGGCAAGGATATTGCAGGACAAGCGCAAACCGGTACCGGCAAGACGGCAACGTTTTTACTGGCAACGTTTCAGCATTTGATCAATGACGAAAGCGAGGTCATTAAAAACCCCAGGGCGATTATTCTTGCGCCCACGCGCGAACTGGCCATCCAGATTCATAAGGACGCCTTGTCGCTGGGTAAGTATCTTAACCTGAAATTAGCATTGATTTACGGTGGCACCGATTATCAAAAACAGCTCGATAAAATTAAGTCCAATGTCGATATTATTATCGGTACGCCGGGGCGCATTATCGATTTTTACAGGCAACAGGCGTTTACGTTGGATAACGTGCAAGTAACGGTCATGGATGAAGCGGACCGTATGTTCGACCTGGGATTTATTAAAGACATCCGTTACTTATTACGGCGTATGCCGCCGCCTGCCCAGCGTTTAAACATGCTGTTTTCGGCGACTTTATCCTATAAGGTTACGGAGCTGGCTTATGAACACATGAATAATCCGGTATTGATACGCATAGAAAGTGAAGAAGTTACTTCCAAGGCGATTCAGCAAAGCGCTTTTTGCCCGGCTAACGAGCAAAAAATACCGTTGTTGGTCGGCATTTTGAATCAGTACCGGCCGCAGCGCAGCATTATTTTTGTCAACACCAAGCGCTGTGCCGAATTGCTGGATGACACACTGAATGCCAATGGTTATAAAACCGCCGCGTTGAGCGGCGATGTGCCGCAGGATAAGCGTCAGCGTCTGCTGAACGATTTCCAGGAAAATCGCATTACCCTGCTGATTGCGACCGATGTGGCGGCCAGAGGCTTGCATATTGCCGATGTTTCGCATGTTTTTAATTATGATCTACCGCAGGATGTCGAAGATTATGTGCATCGGATAGGCCGAACTGCGCGATTCGGCGCCAGCGGCGTGGCGATCAGTTTTATTTGTGAGCAATATGCCTATTCGATGCCGGATATTGAAGCGTATATCGGCCAGAAAATCCCCGTCCAGGCGATTCCTAAAGAGCTGTTGGCAGAGATTATTATCCCGGAAAAAAAGCCCGAAAAAACTAAAACAGGCCATCAGGGAAAGTACGCTGACCAGCGCAGGGATAGGGTGCCTAAAGCCCGTTCATCAGCTCCCGGAAATCCTCAATCGCAGGATAATTCGTGATGTCTCTTTTAGGCAAGCGGGTGTCCGGCTTGCTGATGGAAATTAAATAGCCGATACCGAAGCGTTGCGCTGAATCCAGTACCGCCAGATTGTCATCCACCAGCAGCGTGGCGTGTTTTTCAAACGCCTGTTGTTGCTGCAATAATTCCCAGAAATCCGCATGTTCTTTCGGTACGCCCATATCGTGAGAACTGACAATTGCATCGAAAAACGGCTGTAAACAGGTTTTTTCCATTTTTAACGCCAGGCTGTCACGGTGCGCATTGGTGACTAATAAAACCTTTTTCGGCGATTGCCGCATTTTATCGAGAAATTCGACAACATGCGGCAATACGGCTATCAAACCCGATAGCTCGGCTTTCAATCCGGCAATATCCAGTCGCAAAGTCTTACTCCAGTAATCCAGGCAATACCATTCCAGTTTTCCTTCCATGCTTTTAAACAGCGGCACCAGTTGCTGTTTTGCCGCCGGGACAGATAAACCGTGTAACTCAGCATACTTTAACGGAACAAATTCTTTCCAGAAATGATTGTCGAAATTCAAGTCCAGTAATGTGCCGTCCATATCCAGCAACACGGTGTCAATTTTTTTCCAATTAATCATAAGAGTGGGTTATATTTAAAATAATTACCTGACAGAGTAACCAAAATGGCTGAGAAACCGACCATCCTCAATAGAACAACCATCGCGAAAAGCCGCTTATTCCGCATTGAATCGCTGGATATACAATTTAGCAACGGCGAGTTACGCAATTATGAACGCCTCGCAAGAAGCGGTTCCGGCGGGGCTGTCCTGGTTGTGCCGATGCTGGATAGCGAAACGGTGTTGTTAATCAGGGAGTATTCCGCCGGCGTACATCGTTATGAATTGGGTTTGCCCAAGGGCAAGGTCGATGCCGGCGAATCCTTTCTCGAAGCCGCCAACAGGGAACTGAAGGAAGAAGTCGGTTTTGGCGCCGGAATCCTGCATCATTTAAGCACTTTTTCGATGGCGCCTTCGTACCTGGAGCATACCACCGAGATCATTATCGCCAGGGAGCTGTACGCCGAAAAATTACTGGGCGACGAACCGGAAGAGCTGGAAGTCATTCCCTGGCCGTTAAACAACATCAGTGGCTTATTGGCGACCGGGGAATGCACCGAAGCCCGTTCGATTGCCGCGCTGTTTATGGCGCGCGAATATCTACAGACGATATAACGGCTTTAAACTGTTATCCTCGGTGATTGCCAGTTTTGCGCGTGCCTTATTTTCGGTAAACGCCTGGAACAGGCGTTTACCTGTCCACTGTCCGGTTTCCTTGCCGTATAACAACTGATTCAGAAACAGGATTTCATCCCGTAATCGCGCATCGCAAGACATGGCGACGGCGCCCAGGCTGGTGACGTCGAACTGTTGCCGTCCCCATTCAAGTAATGCATTTTTCGCGGCTTCAGCATTATTGTCGGCACAGGCTTTTTTCAAGCGCTTAATATTGTCTTTATAACGGATTTCATCAGCCTCGTTAATGTTTTTGACGGCAGGTTTTTTGGCAGGACGTTTCGCCAGAAAATAAATAAGCGTGAACAGCCAACCTGCAGCTAAAAACATCGAAACTCCCGGCCAGTAATTGCCCGTTTGTTCCGGCACTTGGGCTTGAATAAGTGGTGCAGGCTCAATATCGTCCGGTTTGACAGCTTTGATCACCGCGGTAGGCGTTTGTCGGCCCGTATCCGTTGCTGAAATCGCCGTGATGACGGTTTCCGGGATTTTGGCGATTTCCATTTTTTGGCTATGCGTATTAAACCAAGGTATTTCTATCGCCGGTAATGTGTAATGGCCTGCTTTTGAAGGGATCAACGCAATTTTTTCTTCCCGGTAGGCGCTCAGGCCGTCTGCATTTTTTTGTTCCTTTAATATCGGCTGGTCGGGATAGCTTTTTAATGGCCCGTCGGTTTTAATTGTACCGAGTTCAGGCAGTTGACTGACAGTCGTCCCTTTAGCCTGCAGCGTCAAGGTTCGGGTTAACGGCTCGCCGACTTTCATCGTCTGGACATCGCCTGACCATTGCTGTTTCAACTCAAGTTGTTCAGCGGTCAGCCAGTGCCGTCCGTTGAGTGTTGCCGGTGCAGGCTTTACCTGTAAGGTGACGGCTTTTGATTCGACGCGTTTGGTTTGGGTCATCTGGGAATTAAAAAAGCCGTTAAAAAGCGGACGATTATTAGTTGCCAGCACTTCCGCCGTTAATACCAAGGGTTTTATTGTCAACAAGCCGCTTTTTTGCGGGAACACGGCATATTTACGTTCGGTGACTGAATAAGCAACGCCTTTGACCTGCGTGTTATAGTTGCTGTCATCGCCGAGTTTTTCAACAACGGCATCGGCAAGTTCCGGCTCGTTCAATCTTGCCTGGGCAATATCGATCCGGGTGTATAAACGCAAGGTATAAATCACTTGGGATTGTATGTAAGGGTTTTCCGGCGTTGCGTCAACTTCCAGAAACAAATCCTCATTGGCCTGTTGGCCTGTATCCTGGGTAATCAGGACCGTTATGGCTCGACTGGCATCGGCACCGAATTGGATAGCCGGAATAACCAGGCTTCCGCTGTCCTTTGCCATCACATTCAAGGTCCATTGAATGGTATTGCTGGATTTTCCGTTAATCCATGATGAACTGCTGGATTGGCTCTGGTTGAGTATTGAAAAATCCTGTTCCAGCGGGCTGAAATCGGGTTCGCCGTCAGGCGTGTCCGTTGCTGTAAAAATAATCTGGAAGGATTCATTAAGATTGACCGGATTGCGGTCTATCGAAGCGTTAATCTGTGCCGCCGCCTGCTGCGGCAGCAATATCAGACATAAATTCAATAGTATCAGCAACAGGAACAGTGTGGGTTGGTGTGGCTTAATCATAGCGTGTTGTTATAGCTCTCAATTTATACGTCTGTGTGATTTGATGCGTGAACAGCGAGGCTCTTAACAATATGGAAAGAAACACATTGTAGATAGTAACGTTTAGCGATACTATAATATCATGATTAAAACCTTTGCCAATAAAGAAACTGCGGCGGCTTTTCAAGGTTTGCCTGTTAAGCGATTTCCTGCTGATCTTCGGGTGAGGATGCGTTCTAAACTTCAGCAACTTCATGCCTCTTCGTTACTTGAAGATTTGTGTATTCCGCCAGGTAATCGGCTTGAATCATTAAAAGGTGATCGCCTTGGTCAGTATAGCATTCGGATTAATGACCAATGGCGAATCTGTTTCGTTTGGCAGGATGGTAATGCCTATGATGTTGAAATTATTGACTATCACTAAATGCTATGACTATCCGTATTGAACACATTGAACAGCTTGATTACAGTGATCTAATCGACACAGATACTGCTCATATACCCATGCAGCTACCGGGTCAAATATTGCTGGAAGATTTCCTTAAACCTATGGGTATTACCCAATACCGATTGGCAAAATCAATCGGTGTTCCGCAACGTCGTATTGGCGAAATAATCGCCGGTAATCGTTCCATTACCGTTGATACGGGTCTTAGGCTTTCGCGCTTCTTTGGCTTAAGTGATAGCTTTTGGACACGTTTGCAACTTGATTATGATATTGAAAAAGCTAAACAGATATTAGCTGATGTGTTGCCGGGTATTCATCCGTTTAATTCTGATCGTCCCGCATCTACCTTTGCCAAGAGTGGTTAGATGTCAGTCTTGATTGTATCGAACAGGTTTTTTACCTTCATTGTATTTATAGAAAGTTAAAGATTTTTCGCGAGGCTCTATGTGGATACTGTTATTTATTCTGGCGCTGATGTTTGTTTTAGGCAGTGCATTAATACTGCTCCGGTCGGCAAAAAAACCGAAAATTCCCGGTCACCTGAAAGCGCAACCTTACCGGGATGATGATAGTGACTGGTAGTCTTTACCAAGCTGTCAACTCTGTCCCAGAGGCTCATCTCCGATAATAATGTTCCGACTGCATTTCTATTAATCTTGAAACGGTGCGCCTGAATTCAAATGCGCCGTCGCCTTCCGTATAAAGTGCCTGGACGGGCACTTCAGCAGTGCAAATCAGTTTTACTTTATGCTCGTAAAGCACGTCGATCAAGGTCACCAGGCGCTTGGCTTCGTTACGTTTTTCAGCGGTTAATCGAGGTATGCCGACAAGAATCAAGGTGCTGAATTTACCGGCAATTGCCAGATAGTCGGCAGAACCCAGCGCTTGCGTGCAGAGCTCGTCAAAGGACGTTAACGCGATATTTTGATGCACAGCGCTTAAAAAAACCTGGCGCCCTAATATCGGGAGGCTGCCGGGTTCCATCGTTGCAAACCGGGTTAATTCGTTAAAATGTCGCTGCACGAAGGCGTCGGCATCTTCGTCGAGTGGAAAATAATAGTTCATCTGCTGAGCCGCTTGATAGCTGAGGCGATAATCTTTTTTGGCAATCAGCTCGATAATAGTGGCCGAATTTTGCAATATCTTGATGAAAAACAGGAATTGCTCACGCAGCAAGCCTCCTTGATATAAATCGTTGGGGTGGCGATTTGACGTGATCACTACAACAGTACCCAGGTCAAATAATTCGCTGAATAACCGTCCTAAAATCATTGCATCGGCTATATCGGTGACATGAAACTCATCAAAACACAGTAACAACACCGAATCCCTGATTTTTTTCGCAAGCGCGGAAATGGCGTCAGATTGATTGTGTTGCCGGCACTCGTGAATAAAGGCATGAACTTCCAGCATGAAGGTGCTGAAGTGTACTCGTCGTTTTTGTGCAAGCGGGCAGGCGTCATAAAACAGCGACATCAGCATGGATTTGCCGCGCCCGACATCGCCAAAAATATACAGGCTGCGACATTTTTCCGGAGGTGGCGACAGCAATTTATGTGCGACGGATCGCCGCTGATAATCCTGTATGCCTGACAATTTTTCCAGTAGTGTCTGCAGGTGTTGCAATGCCAGGAATTGCGCATCATCAAATTGAATATGCTGTTGTTCCACTCGGCTACGGTATTGTTTTTCCAGCATGCCGGATAATTCAGGAATGGGGGCTAAGGCCGGTGGGCTTGCTCGTTGAAAAAGCTTTTTTAACATGTCTGCGTGATAGTGAATAAGCAACTGCCGGAGCGATAGCTCATTCGTTGTTACATTGTGTTGGGGGCTGATTATTACAAGCAGTTAACACAGCCGGGTTGTGCTAAGCGTAGCATTATTTGCCTTTTCAGACTATCAGCACATTTTTTATCATGGCTATAGTAAATATTTACAGCCTGTCATGTTTATTTTGCATTGACAATGCGTTACGCTAGCATTCTGCTTTTTGGGCTAATTATGTTAGTATTCACCGTTTTGCCCCGTTCGTTCGGGCAGTAATTTTTTGATTGAACTTTATGATTAAACAGCGAACTTTAAAAAATACAATCAGGGCTACGGGTGTAGGCTTGCATACGGGAGAAAAAGTCTATTTAACCTTGCGCCCTGCCGAACCGAACACAGGTATTAGGTTTCGCCGAGTCGATTTGGATGAGCCTGTAACTATTCAGGCAACACCCGGCAATGTCGGGGAAACGGTTCTTTCAACAACGCTGGTAGCCGGCGACGTAAAAATATCAACCATAGAGCATTTGCTGTCTGCATTTGCAGGCTTGGGCATAGATAATGCGATTATTGACGTCAGCGCCGCTGAAGTACCTATCATGGACGGCAGCGCCGGGCCTTTTGTGTTTCTGCTGCAATCGGCAGGCGTCGAAGAGCAGGATAGCCCAAAACAATATATCCGCATAAAACGCAGTGTGCGCGTCGAAGAAGGCGATAAATGGGCTTCTTTTGAGCCGTTTGACGGCTTTAAGGTAACGTTTACGATTGATTTTGAACACCCCGCTTTTGAAGATGACGTAAAAACGGCAACTATGGATTTTTCATCGACGACGTTTGTTAAGGAAGTCAGTCGCGCGCGAACGTTTGGCTTCATGAAAGATATTGATATGTTGCGGCAAAATAATCTGGCTTTGGGCGGCAGTCTCGATAATGCCATTGTTGTTGATGATAACAAGATTCTCAATGAAGACGGCCTGCGCTGTGCCGATGAATTCGTCAAGCATAAAATACTTGATGCGATCGGCGATTTGTATCTGTTGGGGCATAGCCTGATCGGTGAATTTACCGGCTATAAATCGGGGCACGGCTTGAACAATAAATTATTGCGTACGTTGCTCGATGACAAAGAGGCGTGGGAAATGGTTACGTTTGATGATGAAGACGATGCGCCGATTTCATTCATGCGGGCGGCGCAATCGCCAAGAGCTGAATCCTAAACATCCTTCCAGAAAGTTCAGCTTTTACTGGACAGTCTTTCAAGCGTTGAACTTAATTTAAGCAACGCTTGTTTCAATTGATTATCAAAGACGCCCAAGCCGTCGTTGCGGATAATCTTTATTGTTGCCGCCGAAGGAATCCTCGCTTTCCGCGCAGTTTGCGGGCTAAGTCCTGTGGATTCGGTAATGATTTTAATCTGTATCGTTTCGACAGGTTCACTGCTTAGCTGAGCGATACTTGCCAGAATAATCTTGTTATAAAAACGCAACTGGGTTGCCCAGATGGCCGAGTCGGTATAAATCAGCAGTGTTTTGTCCCTGATCAGGCAATGGCGAGCCTGTTTTGCCAGTGCTGCCGGCAAGACGGATTGGATATGCTGCAATATCCGTTTTTGTCGTTCAATCTGGTGGTAATAGTACGTGATTGTCCTGTTTTGGCACGACAAAGGCGCATTAAATGACGTTGGTTTTTTTGGCATGGATGCTTTTGAATTGATTCATAATGCGGTCTTAAGGCGTTTTGAAGGCCGCACAGCCGGATATGGGCAAACTATAATTCCTTCCAGGGTACGAGAAAGGTTTGCCCACGACCTGTTTTTGCCCGTTAAGCCGCCGTCTTTTTCTGATAATCCGCCATCATATTAAAATTCAGATACCGGTAGGTGTCTTCGGCTGTTTCATTAATTTGCCCTGCATAGTGCATATACTCCTCAACAGTGGGAATCCGGCCCAGAATCGAACACACCGCGGCTAATTCGGCGGAAGACAGATAGACATTCGCGCCATTACCCAAACGGTTCGGAAAATTGCGCGTCGATGTCGAGACTACGGTGGCATTTTCCGCAACACGCGCCTGGTTACCCATACATAATGAGCAGCCCGGCATTTCCAACCGCGCACCGGCTTTACCGAAGGTGTCGTAATAACCTTCTTTTGTGAGTTCCGTTTCGTCCATTTTAGTGGGTGGCGCGATCCATAAGCGGGTGGGCAGTTCGCGGGTTTTATGGGCGTCGAGCAATTTACCGGCGGCGCGGAAGTGGCCGATATTGGTCATGCAGGAACCCAGAAAAACCTCGTCTATTTTGGTTCCGGCGACAGCGGACAGCGGCTTGATGTCGTCCGGGTCGTTCGGACAGGCCAGCAGCGGTTCCTTGATTTCATTCATATCGATTTCGATGATTTCAAAGTATTCGGCGTCGCTGTCGGCTTCCAGCAACACCGGATTGGCCAGCCAGGTTTCCATCGCCTTAATGCGGCGTTCTATCGTGCGCACATCGCCGTAACCCTGCGTAATCATCCAGTTCAGCAAACTGATATTGGAATTCAGGTATTCGCGGATCGGGGCCTCATTTAAACGAATCGTACAGCCGCCTGCGGAACGCTCGGCGGACGCATCGGATAATTCAAAGGCCTGCTCGATTTTTAAATCCGGCAGACCCTCGATTTCGAGAATACGGCCTGAAAATACGTTTTTCTTGCCGGTTTTTTCGACCGTCAGCAAACCGCGCTGCAAGGCGGTATAGGGAATCGCATTGACCAGATCGCGCAAGGTAATGCCGGGTTGCATGGTTCCGGTAAAGCGCACGAATACCGATTCCGGCATATCCAGCGGCATCACGCCTGTCGCGGCGGCGATTCGCATACGCGCTTTCCTATCGGCATTTCGTTTCCGGCCGGCTCCGGCCTGGTCGCATTCGCCGCCGCGACAGGCGTGATGCCGCTGGATATGCCGGAATCGGTATTCGTGCGCTTTACCGGAACCATGC
>Ga0163199_1000359_pt1 | contig 28800 bp, 44 predicted proteins | sample PL_2010_150m_FD_113537 | JGI IMG/M metagenome (GOLD analysis project Ga0163199, IMG submission 113537) | Freshwater microbial communities from Powell Lake, British Columbia, Canada to study Microbial Dark Matter (Phase II) - PL_2010_150m | ecosystem: Environmental > Aquatic > Freshwater > Lake ...
ACATACAACTAACTCCACAAACAGCTGCGGCCTTATTACGCCGCCTTCAAAGCGCTAGAACTAGAGTAAAAGCAACCGCACACGGCGAGCAAAGAGTAGAAATAGAGGAACGACATGGGCCCGGCGCAGAGAGCAGCGTAAGGATCGCGCTTTCTGGTCTTAGCTTTACCCACGCGAGGACTGCAACCGGCACTAAATTCACAGTAAACGCGGCAGACCACCCGGAGCTTTTTGCAGCAGCAAGACTAACCGGTGGAAAGAAAAGAGAACCGAGGTCTACTGCCCGACGGGGTTGATTACTCGTTCAGTGTCGAGCGCCACGCCTTTCTTGTCGAGCTTGTCGTCGGAAAAGCGTTTGATTATCTCTTCTGCGGAGAGAAGTGCGCGCGTGATGCAGACCATCTCGCCTTTTCCCGAGTAGATTCCTACTGTTTCGCCTTCCTTGATTGTGGAGTCTATCTGGTTTATGCCGGGAATTGCCAGGTCTGCGCCGCCGCACAAGAATTTTATTGCGTCATCGCCGACAACCACTTTTTTGAGCTTGACTGCCTTTTCGAGTGGCATCACTGCTTGTCGCAAGAGTTTTTCCTCGCCTTTTTCGCGGTAGAGCCAAAAGCGGTCTGAAAGGTCGTGCAGTGAAACGCACTGGCTTTCGCGGATTCCTGAAGCAACAGTCCTGCGGAGTTCAAGCATTTGCGCTTCGGCGCCCATCAGCATTCCTGCATCGCGGATTAATCTTCGGATGTAAGTCCCGCCTTGCACGCGAGAGTCGAACAAGACGAGCCTTTCCTTGCGTCCCATTACTTTCAAGTCGTAAACTTCGCGGATGCGCAATGCTTTTTTCACTGCGCTTTCAAGTGGCGGCGTCTGGTAGATTTTGCCGCGCAAGTTGGAAAGAACGTCTTCAAGACCAGCGTCGCCAATATCCGCTCCCAGTTTCATGACGCACACGTATTCTTTCGTGCTGCCAAGCATGAGACGGGCAAGCTTACAGCCATTCTCAAGCAATACCGGCAGCACTCCGCTAACTTCAGGGTCTAGAGTGCCGCTGTGCCCGGTCTTCTTAAGAAAAAGCATCTTGCGCACGAACGCGCTTACCTCGTGAGAACTCGGGCCGCACGGCTTGTCGATTGGCACTACGCCATAGCGCAACAACTGCTCGACGCTGCGCTTTTCAGGCTCGACTCCAAGCACGTACTCCTCGTCACGCAAGACTTCTAGTGGCATGAACAAATAGTGGCGGGAAAAGTAAATTAACCCCGTGCAAACAAGCTAACCGTTTGAATCCGGCGTGGCTTTCTGCTGGCAGCAAGAGCCTCTTCTGAAACATAATAGAAAGATTGCGGCGGAGTAAACCCCTGGAATTTTATGTACGGGTCAATAGGTTCGAGAAAGCGTTTGAACTTGTGAACGGTTATTGCGAAAGCCTTGTTGCAGCCTTTATAGTATTCGAAGAAGGCTTCGGCGCTTATTCCGGCATACTTACGGCATTTTTCCCAGATTTCGCCCGGGGTTCCACTAAGAATTTTTCCAATCTCGAAGACGCCGACTATCTTTGCAATGGGGGAAGTAACATAAACGTATATCCTTTTTACGTTTGGATTCTTGAAGATGACCCGCCTGAACTCGTAACGCTTCTTTCCAGAAACCATTGCATCCGCGTATTGTGGCTTAAGGGACAGCAAGATGTTCATCGATTCGCACCTCTTTTTTTAGTAGCTTGTATCGTTCTTGGCTTATCTCGGTTATTGACTGCGGCGCGGCTAATAATATCTTCTTCTCGACAAGCTCTGCTAGAGAAAGACGGCAAAGAAAGTCAAAATGGTGTCTAAACAGGATTGCCAACACCTCTGACTTGGCCATTTCACGGATTTCGGGTTCGGAATAGACTGTGCGCGTACCAACAAACCTCACTATTTCGTCCGTATTCTTAAAAACCTCTGCTCGCTCAACCACCCCTAGGCTTCCGATTGCCTTCTCGTCTTCAGAACGATAAAAAATTAGGATGGCTCCGGGCCTAAGCTGCCGAATTGGTGAATGACAAAGATAGGCTTTCTTTATCGCATTGCCGAAAGAAGTTGGAAGATAGCTAGTCAATCGTTTTTGTTTCTTTAGGTATTGGGGAAAGAGACGATCGTGGAATTCTGGACGTATAGGCACCACAAATTTTCCAACCGTCTCTCCATCTTTAAAGGCAGGCCCAAACTTCTTGGCGAAATCAAAAGGAGCCAACGCTTGAATCTCCGGTCCACTTGCTTGAAAACACTTAAGGAAAACCTGTTCACGCTTGCCCGGCGTCCTACGGGATTCTACATTGTTGAAGCCTCTCCGCTCAAAACCAAATTCCTGAATCAGCCTTACTAAAGGATCGTCGGCTTCCTCAAAATGAGTTAGATAAACTTCGTATATTCCGTTCTTGACGCAGAAATCAAAAGCAATATGCAGGAAATGCTCGCCTAGCTTAAGCCCGTTGATCTCCACTTTCAGTGTGCAAATCTTAAGCCGCTTGGCCTTTGGGAGCGGTGGCTCCGCAACTACTACTTCGATCTCTTTTTTAGTTATCATCAGTGCTTTTAGTCTTCCATCTGGTTGAACATAACACCAGCTTTCTCTACCTTCGCGGGATATCTTGTCAAACCACTCGATGAACGCAAAGCCATATTCCAACTTAAGAGAGTCAAAGAACGCATCATCGATATTGAGCTCAGAAACAAGCTTAGTTTCAAGTAGATCAGTTCGAGGCAAAACTAGGGCGTGCAGCCTTTCAAAGAAAGACAATGCACTCTGTATTGAGAGAACCCTGTCTTCAAGCCCCAACAACACGGCTTTCTTAAAAATACCCTTATCCCCAGTAACTAAAAAATCAACCTTTTTCTTCAAAAGGCCGAACAATATCGTGTCATCTACCGCCTCGTTTGGGCTTGAAGCAGGTCCAACTTTTGCTTCGAAAGCTTGATCGGGTTGTTGGGAAGAAATAGTCGGATAACCCTTTAGTTTTGATAGCAATACCGTTCTTCGCGCGTCATTGGAATCACGGCCAACATCCTCGAAAGTGGAGGCATGAACACAAATTTGATGGCCATGAGTGATAATTAGTTTTCTTAGTTCCTGAAGCTCTGGCGTTAACTCTTTTGGATCTTCGAGATGAATTAGAACGTTAGTATCGAAAAGCAACCGCATAACGAAAGGTGTTTTTGAGGCTATTTAAAGATTATTCAGGAAACCTGCCGGTGGCACTGAAAAACAAAGGCTGCCTAAAGGCAGTCGCCCTTAAAAAAGGAATCTTTAAAAAGAGGATTAGACCGGCTCGATGTGCTTGACGTTGCAGCGCGTTTCCTTGCCTTTCTCGCCTTTTACTTTGACGAAGTTCTTGTCTATCACTTGCGTGACTGTGACGTCTTCGCCCGCGTCGCGTCCTGCGAGCTTTACGCACTTTCTTCCTACTTGCATTGCTGGCATTTCAAACCACCCTATTGAGAATTAAAACACTTGAAGGCTTTTGGCACTCGTTTTTGCCAAGATAATTTGGGCTGGAAAAACATATTATTGTTGGCTTTGAGCCCCACCGCGCTTTTTCATTTCGGCGTACACGATTTCGCGCACGTGGTGGGCAATCTTTGTTGGCTTGTGTATCTTGTTGCGCTTGGCGTTCTTGGCTGACTCGACTATGGACGAGCACACTTGTTCGGGGGAAAGCAGCTCGGTGTTAAGTATCAAGTCAAAGCCGCCCAAGTCGGTGACGTCAATGTCGTAATACTGCTTGTACCGCTCGGCATTCTCGGCGTCGCGCTTTTCCGTCGCGGCAAGCGTCTTGGAGTAGTCGAGTCCTTCGCGCTTGGCAATCCTGCCTGCGCGCACTTCAGGCGAGGCGGTAAGCCATACCCTCAAGTCGGCGTTTTCAATGAGCCAGCCTGCAAGCCTGCTGCCAATAACAAACTTGTCTTCCTTTTCGCTTAGTTCAAGTTGCTTGAAGTCCACCAAGTAGTCGTAGTAAGGGTCGGACAGGGCCTTTGCCTGGATGTCTTCCAGCGTAGTACCCATATCGACGGCCAAGTGGGTGAAAGTATAGTTCAGTATCTTGAGGTCGAGGGCCTTGGCGACGTTTTTGCATGCAGTAGTGTTTCCACTTCCGCTAAGGCCAGAAATCGTTATTCTCAAGCTTTCCAGTCCTCGTTCGCAAATGCGCCTACCGCACTTTTGGTGTTGGTAGCACTTTTGCTTCAAACTCAACTTATTTGCGCATGTACTTTAGAACGCGAAAGTCTACGTCCGACTTGGCCATCAGCCCGTGCTTGACGCGCGTTTCCGCCTTGACTACGCGGGTAGTGCACGTGCCGCAGAGCACTCCGCCGAATGGGCGTTCGGGCCGCTTTTCAGTCTTTGCCAGCTTGGCTAGTTCCGAACGACACCTGTTGGGCACGCCGTGAAGCTTTTTGTCGCACAAAGCGCATCTCGTCTTTGCCGGTTTTTCCTTGATGTATATCCTGCGGTCTTTTGAACGCAAGACTTTTTTTGCTGCCCGTTTTGATGGTGATACCATTCTAGACCAACTCCTGTTGCTTCTTTCTTTTCTTCTTTCACTCTAGCTTCTTTTCGAATTTTGAGACTACGGCCTCGGCAATCATTCCGGCTATTAGGACGCACGCGATGAAGAAACCCTTGGCGCCGTAAGTGCCAGGCTTTACGAGGTTAAACAGGAATCCTGGCCACGACAGGGGGTTAATGGAGACTCCGCTGAACAAGGGGCCGTAATGGATTTCGAACGGCAGTACGGTAAGAAATTCGGGGAAATTGGGCGGCAAGATGCCGGCAAAGTGTATGCCTAGAAACCCGCCAGTACCGATTATAAGGAAGAACACTGGAAGGATGAACACGGCAGACTTCCAAGGAAGCCAGAGCATTTCAGTAGTGTAGCCCATTATTTCCTGTTCGCGCAACTGGAGGTTTTTCATCTTGGCCTCGTCGTTGGCCTTTGTGGCCTGCGCGAACTCTTTTTGGTAGGCCTGCACGCGCGCCTGGATTTGCTTTAGGCGCTTGCGGCCGCCCCACTTGTTGCCAATAAAGATTGATGCAAGCACGTAGGCGAAAGCGACCACAAATATTATTACGTGAGAGATGAGATCGGCCATTTCGTTTTCCACTCTTTTTTTGCAACCACTGCAAGGCCTGCTGTAGTTTTAACGGCCTTGAGGGAAATTACATCACTTTCTTGAGAATAGGATACATTTCGAAGAGCTGCTGTTGCGCGAGGTCTTCGTAGAAGCGGTAGACAATGCCGACTGAAAGGAGTATTCCCGTGCCAGTACCGAGCGCCCCGGTGATGTCCGCAAACCATGCCAGCAATCCGACAAAGATGCTTCCTAACACGGTTATTACTGGAATGTATTTTTGCAGCACGCTTTCAATTATTCTTGGGTCGGAACGGTAGCCGGGAATCTGCAGGCCCGTCCTTGACAGCTGGCCTGCGACGTCCTTGGCGCTCATTCCCGTGCTTTCAATCCAGAACCAACCGAAAATTACGCAAAGCACTACCAACGCAATGCCGTACACCGCCAGGTGCAGTATTTCAGTCGGGGTAATAATGTACTGCAAATAGGCCTGGTAGTTACCGCCGAAAGATGTAATCGGAGAAAGCGGAGAAGAAAGCAGGTAAGCAAGGCCGTTGATTGGCTGGTTTGCCGCGTATTCGCCCAGAAGGTTGACACCAGCGCGGGAAAGAAACACGCCTATTAACTGTATGTTGAGCATTACTGCGGATGCAAGAATCACCGGAATGTTGCTGACGTACATGAACTTTATTGGATAGCGCGCTCCCAGCCCGCGGGCCTTGCCGTAGGCTAGAGGCAACTCTATCTTCATTCCTTCGACGTAAACCACGGTTAGGAATACTGCAATCGTAAACAAAACCGGGGGCAGGAACCACGCCGCGTTTATCACGTCGCCTGAAGCGAAAGTCTGCAACGCTTTTGGAATAAGCCCGAGAAAAGTGCCAGTGCCAGAAGTTGCGAGGCTGAACGCGCCAACAAAAACTGCTTGCGACACTCCGGCTGCGATGAATAGTGATATGCCCGAGCCGATTCCGTACTTCTGGACAACTTCATCCAAGTACAGCAGTATGAGCGAACCGAATGCCAATTGAAGTATGAGGAGAACTTGCGTTGCGAACATGCTGCCAAAGATGGGGTTGGAGGCCGAGGCAGGCGTGTATCCGGACATCACGTAGATTGCGGTTTCAACAAAACTGAGCACGATTGCAAGCAGTTTTTGCAGCCCTTGGAATAGCTTCTTGTTCTCGGGTTTTGAAAGGTCTAGGTTGATTAGCCCCGCGCCGACTGCAAGCTGCAGGAAGATGCTTGCAAGGACTATTGGGCCGATTCCAACGGTAATGAGCGTTCCAATCCTGCTTCCTAAAAGCAGTTCAAGGCGCTCGAAACTCGCCAATCGCGACTGGTCTAGGCCGATTGGAAAGACTTGCCCCATTATGAAGAAGATAAGAAGCGCTGCGGCGGTCCACAAGAGCTTTTCCTGCAGGGCAGGCGCTTTTTCGGGCCGCCTTACTTCGGGAAGCAGGTCCGTTATGGGGCTGATAATAGAATAAATACTCATCGGCAACACTCAACGCCTTACGACGCCTTTTTCTTTACTTGGCCGTCCTTAACTTGTTTCGAAGGCGTAGTACTTAAGGGCTGTGGAGAAAGCGGTTTAGCTTCTCCCCCGGACTGCTTGATGCTGTCTGAAGCGGATTTCGAGAACCCGCCGGCAGAAACTATTGCTGCGTGCGACAGTTCGCCGCCTGCAATGACCTTGCTTGAAAAGCCCAAGTTGACGTGATATTTACCGTCGACCTGCGTGAACTTGCCGGCCGCGATGAGCTTTTCAATTGAAGCAATCGTGTATTCCTTTGGCTTGGAGCGCGTTCCAAAAAAGCCTTTACCCAGCGGCTTGTGAAGGCCCAGTTTTATAGTCTGAAGCCACTTGTGCTTGTGGGCGCCTGCCCGGCCCTTCCCGCCCTTGTTTCCCTTGCCACGGCGGTTTTTAGTGTTGCCTGCGCCGTAAGTTCGGTTACCCAAGTGTTTTCTTTTCCTGCTGCGGATTCTGCGAGCCATTACAACCAACCTCAAATTCAAACAAGCATTTTTTACGGCTAACAAGCCGTCGGACGGCCTTAAACCATTCTTGCAATCAATTCATTTATTGCCGCGCCCCTGTTGCCCAAAGCACCACGCGGGAAACGCTGCTTTATTTGGCCCATTCCACCCCGCGCGGGGTGCAACGCGTAGGGCGCCTTGCCCTTCTTGTTGAGAAGCTCGACCGTCTTTTCGTCGGCATCTCCCCAAGTTATGTAGTCCTTTGCTAGCTTTAACATTCCAAGCGATGAAGGCGAGGACTTAATAAACACGCACGCGTGCTTGCGCGAAAGGTGCATTACCTCGAGGATTGTCTTGACGCGCTGCCTTGCGCCGCGCATTCCTCGCACGCGGATTACTACGATGAGCTTGTTTTCAGTCATTTGCAATCAACCCAATTTTCTGCGAACTTGTTTTTGTTTGCCGTCCGTTTTGTTAAGCGAAATTAAGCGGCTTGCGTTTCCTCTGCAACTACCGCTGGTACGCTCTGCTGTCCTGCGCCTTTCTTTAGCCGGTTCAGGCGGTCAAGCGCGCTTATTGTCGCAAGCACCATGTTGAGCTTGTTGCGCGTCCTGCCGCGGGCAAAAGTCCAGACGTCCTTAACTCCTGCCAGTTCGAGCACTTTTTTAGCAGTCTCGTTTGCAACCAAGCCTACTCCACGGGGAGCGGGCTTGAGAACTATTTCAGTTGAAGAATTTCTACCAACTGACGTCTGCAATATAGTGTGGGGAGTACCGCAACCACATTCCCACGAACCGCACCCGAGGTTGACGCGAACCAGTCTCTTCTTTGCGTCTTTTATTGCCTCGGCAATTGCGTCGCGTGTTTCGTTGGCCTTACCCACTCCAACTGAAACGAATCCTGAAGGACTGCCCAATACGACAACTGCGCGCATCTTCATTTTTCTTCCGTAAGCAGTCATTCTCTGCGTGCTTGAGACTTCGAGCACTTCCTCACGCAAGTCAGGAAGCAAGACGTCGATTATCTCTGGCTCTAAAATGCGTGCGCCTTTTTCCAAAAGCTGGTCGAACGAAGTAATCTCGCCGGCCTTCACCTGCTTGCCAATAGTAGTTTTGGGAATCCATGGCGCGGCGTCTGAGCGGTCCCTGCGCCGGTCTCTTCCTTCAAATCTGCGTCGCATCTTCATTTCGCTGCACCCTTGTTGCCTGACAATATCTTTTCCTTTGCTTGCTTGAAGCCAGTTGCGCCCTTAACATGGCTGCCTTCAATGCGCTCCTGCTTTGGAAAAACGGTCTCGTCAACTGGAATACTAAGCCCTGCATCAACGGCGCCTTTTAATGCCGCGTAAAGCAAGCCACCGCGGGTGGCCGCATGCCTTCCCAAGTCGGCAACACACTGTTGCACGCCCTTGCTCTTTGCGATTGCCGCAACCAAAAGCCCGGTCAAGTAGGCGCTAGGCGTGTTGACCTTTCCTGCAAATCCGTACTTTGAAAGCTGGCGCGAAGTCGCGCTTGCAACAGTGAAGTCCCCCTTTTCGGAAAACGTCACTACCTGTACGGTAACGTACTTGTTGCTCTTGCGTATGACTAGCCTAGGCTTGCCGCTCTTCAACAGCGCTACGCGCTTTGCGAAGTCAGTTACGCCTTCACGACGCCTGCGGAAATGCACCGCGTAAAGCGGGCCGTTTGCTTTGCTCATTTGATCTTTTCACCAGCGAGATTGTTAGCCTTTATGTAATCGAGCATGCGCCGCTTGTCGGGAAACGCGCTGCCTTTTACCATCCTGTAAAGCTTCCTGTAAGCGCCAGACACCAGCATTGGCTTAAAGTGCTTGAGCAGGCGCCTTTGCGCGCGCACAATCCTAAGCCACCTGCTTTTCGAGTCGAACCGCGCGTTGGGCGAACCTTTAATGCTTCCCTCCCTGCGCTTGCGGCCCTTGCGGCGCTTTGCCTGCGTGGCGCGGGCCTTGCCCCTGCCAACTCCGCGAAGGTCTTTAATTACCAGTACTTTTTCCTTGATAAGCGAACGGACGTCGTCCGCGGTGAGTGCGCCCTGCGCCTTTTTAGCGTCGAGCACTTTTACCCTGTTCTCTCCGCAGCCTTCAATGCGCGATGCAAGCCGTTTTACCGTCTTCAAACTCATTTGAACCAACACGCCTTTTTTGAACAAAACCGTCTTATCCGTTAAGCACGCGCAAACCCATTTCACGCGCCTTGCGGATTATTTCCACGCGCTTTTTCGCGCCAACTGCCGCACCAATGCGGGCAACCGTCTTTCCTTTTTCTAGTACTGAGATTTGAGCAACGTTGTGAACCAACTTTTCGGGAAGACCGCACGGGTGAATCCCGCGTTGTGCACGGGGCTTGCGGTATCCTATCTTGGGCAGGGCACCAGTGCCTCCAATTTGCACTCTTTGCTTGTTGTCGATTCCACGGGGCTTGCGCCACGGCGCTCCAACGCGCTTCATTATGGCGCGGTTCTGGCGCACAAAGCGCGGAATCTTCTTGAAAGCGGGCCTGTGCTTCGTTGCAGGATTTGTTTTTTCCATCTTAAATCACGACTCAACTTGTCTATCGCATTCTATTTGCAATTGTAATACTTACTCTACTAGGTAAACCCCATCCTGGAATATGCGCACGTCGCGCTTGCGGATGCGCACTGCCTGAATTATGTTGGCAGCAGTCTGGCCGACTGCCTCGCGATCAATTCCGGAGACGTTTACTTCCTGCTTGTCAGCCTTCACCTGGCAGCCTGCAACTATTTTTGCGGTTCGCGGGCTTTTTTCGCCGAGGAAATTCTTTATCAATACGTGGTCGCCCTTGACTTCCACTGAAATCGGGAAGTGGGCGTAAATTATCGTGAGCTTCTTTGAAAACCCGTCTTGAAGCCCTTTGACCATGTTGCGCAAGTGTGCTTCAATCGCGTTGACCGCCGCGCGCTTGCTTGACGAAAGCTTGCCTATAGCCTCGGCAACCACTTCGCCTTCGTTGACACTGACTTTCATAACACGGGGGTTAAACTTTCTTGAGAGTGACGCGCCGCCCGCGCTGACTGTAAGTGAGCCTTCCGAAACGGAAATACTGATTCCTTGAGGGAGCTTCATTCAAACCACTTTAAGATTAATACACGAAACACAACAACTTGCCGCCGATTCCGTCGAGCTTGGCCTGCTTGTGGGTTATTATCCCCTTTGAAGTGGAAGCCACGATAAAACCAATGTCCCTGGCCGGCAGGTAGCGCTCTTCCCACTTTTCCCAGTCTACCACTTTTACCGAAAAGCGGGGCTTTATTACTCCAATGCCGTTGATTTTTCCTGCAAGCGTAACTGAAAACTCTCCGCTCTTGCCGTCGTCAACGAACTCGAAGTCGCCGACGTAGCCTTCGCGCTGGAGGATGAGCAGCACTTCCTTTATCTGCTTGGAAGCCGGGCGGAGGGTAGCCTTAGTGTCACCGCGTTCCTCGCTCGTCTTAAGCGCGTTTAAAGCTGCCGAAAGGGTATCCAATTCCAAAGCACCTTCCAAATCAATATTTACGCAAAACAATTTTCCGTGAAAACAAATTGAAATTACTGCAAACCTTACATGTACTGAGAGAAGCCAAGTTCAACCGCGCGTTCGCGGAAGCACTTGCGGCAGATGTAAAGGCCGTACTTCTGGATTAGGCCACGGCAGTTGCCGCACATCTTGCACTTGCGCTTCATGCGGTGCCTGAATTTAGTCTCTAACTTCTGCATTGCATCAAGCCTCTTGGGCGAACTGAACCCCGAACTTTTCCTGCATGAACTTTTGCGCTTCCTCGCGCGAAACCTTCTGCTTGCGGCCTATGCGCGACTTGCGCAGCCTGCGCAAGGCAACGCGCTTGCCGGGCTTGGCGAGAGTGACGCACACGTCAAAACCAAGCATTCCAATCTTGGGGTCGTATTGTACCCCGGGAAAGTCAATATACTCCTTAATTCCAAACGAAACATTTCCGTCGTTGTCGAACGAGCGCGGCAAGAGAAATCCGTCGAGCGACTCGAGAGCGCGCTTTAGCACGCCTTCTGCCATCGCTCCCCTCAACGTGAGCTTGACGCCAATAGGGTCGTCCTTTCGAATATTAAATGTAGGATTGCGCACGCGAGCCTTAGTGATTACTGCCTTGCTTCCTGCAATTGTTTCCAAAAGGGTTTTTGCGTTCTGAAGCTTTTCTCCGCCCTCGCCAACTCCAATGTTGAGCGTGACTTTCTCCAAAACTACGCCTTGCAACGGATTCATCTTAAAACAACTCACTATTCTCTGATTAAACCTTGAATTCCTCGGGAACGACGAACAGATAATCCTTGCGCGTGATTACCGTGCCGGAAGTCGCCTTCAAAAACGCGTCGGAAGCCTTGCTGCCTGGACGCACCTTGATTTCCTCAAGCACTCCGACTTCTCCAGAGTGCCTTCCCTTGTAAACGTAACAGCGCGCGTTCTTCTCGAGCTTGAGCGCGCCTTGAAGCTGCTGCTTTGGTATCGAAAGCTTGACGGTGTCGCCAACCTTGAAACGATCCTCTTCCCGCTCCATGATGTGCGTCCTTCCGTCGTGCATGCACAGCTGGATCCGTCCGCCGCGCACTAGGCGCTTGTCGGAAATCTTGCAGAGCTTAACCTTCGTCTCTTCAGCTTTTATGCTTACGAGCTTAAGCTTGCCTTCGTTGAGAACAACCCGGTAGTAGGCAGCGGCCTTGGGAATGGCAATCACGTCCATCAATCCTAGCGGGAAGCCGTCGTCCTTTACAACAACTCCGTCGACAAGAACGTCGCCTCTTCCGAGAACCATCTTTGCCTCTCGCTTGTCACAAACCAAGTGAAGAACGTCGCGCAGGACTAGAAGCATTGACATCGCGTATTCCTTTGAGTGCCTTCCTGCAGTGGGCTTGCGCAGGTACATGGAACCCTTGTGTGAAATGGGAAGCGCGCGGGGTGCTGCAAGCCGCCTTATGTGCCTTGTCATTCCGTGTGAAGCCATTTGTTTCAATCCCACCTAAGCTTATCTAAACCGTCGCTGCAGGCGCCGCTTTTGAAGGCGCTGCCTTGACTGCCGGAGCGGGAACCTTGCCCGCCGTCGACCTGCCGCCCTGCTTTATCTTTCGCGTCGCAGAAACTTCTGTAATCAATAATCGTGCAGGCGCAAGCATCGCGAGGACCTCGCGGCCGCCCTGCTTTTTAGTCATGAGCTTCTCTACGCCAACCAATCCACGCTTGACGTTAACCTCAATGACCTTGCCAGAAGCGCCCTTGAACTTTCCGCGCAGCACCTTTACCGTGTCGCCCTTGGCTACAAGCACGTTGCGCCGTTCCAAAGAGGCGCGCAGCTGCTTTGAAAGATGCACGTGCAGCCTTGCGCGGCGCGTATGAAGCGGCGCAATGTATTGCAACTTGCGCTGCCTGCGGGGCCTGGCTGAAACTTGTTTTGTGAATTTCATTGTAAACACTCAGTACTATTCGTAAACTCAAACTACGCTTGACGCGATTGCAACCACTTTAGGGTACCTATCGGCAATCTCGCGAGCAACGCAACCCTTGATTTCAGTGCCTTTCGGCAGGCCGGCGTCGTCAATTATTGCGCAAGCATTATCTTCAAAGCGAATCCTTTCCTTTCCGCGGCGGAACTCCTTGCGCTGGCGTACTATCAATGCGCGTTCCTTCTTCTTGACCATCTCGGGTTTTCCTTTCTTTACCGCGACTATTACGACATCAGCTATTCCTGCGCGGGGAACCCTGCGAAGACGCGTCCTTCCGCCGAGCACTCCGATTATCTGCACCATCTTGGCGCCGCTATTGTCGTCACAGATCAACCTTGAGCCTACTGTGAGCGGCTTAGTCATTTTTGCTGGAAGGGCTAACATTTGTATTCTACCTCTTTTGCGGCATTTCGCCGGCCTTACGCAAAACCTTGGTCACGACGCGCGCCTTGGTCTTGCTTATCCTGCGGCACTCCACGGCTTCCACGAAGTCACCGACGTTAACAGACATGCATTCAGGCACGTGAGCGTGAATCTTCGAGCGCAGCTTTTCGAAACGCTCGTACTTGGGAACTGCACGCACGTACTGAATTGCAATGACTGCCGTCTTTGAAGCCTTTGTACTGACAACAATTCCTTGGAAAGTCATGCCGCGCGTCTTAAGCGAACCGTGCACGGGACACAATCTGCATTCAACCATTTTTTCACGTCCAAACAAAAAATTCAAAATCTATTCCAACTTTGCTTGCATTCAATTCTTTCCGAAACTTGCACGGGCGTGCTTGATAGAGCTGCCTAGTGCGTATGCTTCCCGACCAGAATGCGGCCTATCTTCTTTCCGCCAGCCGCTTGGTGCGCTCTTGTGGCCGAAAGGCCAAAAGCCGCCCTTGCACTTTGATGCCGGCATCCGGAAAGAAGAAAGAACTTGCTTTCTTCGGAATGCGTCTTTCTCCGCGCGCCGTCTCGATGACGAAAGTATTTTGCGTTTCGTCAACTACCCGGCCTTTGACGCCTACAATCCCTTTGCAGGAACTCCACTCAACGGCGATGTTCTCGCCGACGAGCTCGCCTGCAAGGAAACGCCTTGTTTCCTGCTGCGAAACCTGCTTTCGAGCATAGGCTTGGCCGACGCCTTTAGGCGCGGCACGCGCATTTCGCTTTCGTGGGTTTGAAGCCACGAAAACCACCTTAATCAAAGAACGCTTATTGCGTCCTTTGGATATCCAAGCGAGACAAGGTAACGTCTTACCTTTTCCTTGTGGTCGCCTTGAAGCACGATGAAACCTTCCTTGCATGAACCGCCGCACGCGAGCTTTCTTTTAAGCTCCTTTGTTGTGCTAACGAGTTCTTCGCCCGAGAGACCCTCGACAATCGTAACGAGCTTGCGAAAGCGCTTTTCGGTCGTGAAGACCTTGAGCTTTTGAGTCGTTTCCTTCTCAATCGCTTCACAAGCGCAAATATCTTTCGGCAGGCCGCACGTCTGGCAAATTTGAGGCATTAGTTCTTTTTCTCTCCGTATTAGATTTTAAGCCCCCGTTGCTTTAAAAGGGTTTTTATTACAGCGACAGTCCGGCGTATCGTGCGCAGCTTTCCAGGGTTTGAAGGCCGGCCGGTTGACGCCTTGGCGCTGCGCTCGCGGAACAATTCCGCCTCGAGTTCACGCACCTGCTTGCGCAGTTCTTCAACGTTCATTTCCTTGAATTTTGCGAGCTTGACCATTTCCAACCAACTTCCGTATCGTTACAATCTCTCGAGCTAAACGCGAATTACTCCTTCGGCTTTTCCGCTGCAGGCCCGGCTTCCGGCTGTGCTGCCTGCTCTTCCTTCTTCTTGCGTGCTACCTTCTTTTTGAGTTTTTCTTCGGCAGGCTTTTCCTGCACGGGAGCGACCGGCTCTTGAACCTGCGGCACTTCGGCTTGCGGTGAAGCTTCAACGGCTTGCGCAGGCGCCTCTGCGGACGCCTCAGGAAACTTGAGGTCTGAAAGCTTTACCTTGTCTGAAAACAACACTCCTGGCGGCAGTATGCGCACGCGGACTCCAATTGCACCCGCCTTGGGGTACGCAGTAAAGTGAGCCACACGCACAAGCTTGACCAAGTCGCCAGACTTCTTGAGAAATCCTGCGCGCACATTTACGGTCTTTGCCTTTCCACCCTTGCCGACAATCTTTCCGGCAACCCGAATTTCGGATCCAAGCGCGCCTGCGTGCATTATTTCCTGCATAGTCAAGCGCATTATTTGCTTGACGTTGCCGCGCAGCTCTATCTGGCGGCCAATCTTTTCCGCCATGAGCTTGGCGTCGAGGGAAGGAACGGGAACTTCAAGCACTTCAATCTGCGGGTTGTCCATAGGAAAGTTCTTCTTGAGCGATTCCACTACGTCGTTTATTCCTGCTCCGCGCTTGCCAACTACCATTCCGGGCTTCTGAACGTGCATAGTAATGCGAGTCGCTATTGGCGTGCGCTGGATGGAAATGCTGGACACTCCGGCTTTTTCAAGCAGCTTTTCAAGAAAGCCGATAATTTTTAGGTCTTCAAGGGCTTTTTGGACGAACTTTTTCTCGCTTGCCATTTTTCCACTCCTTAATTCTTTTTGTCGGAAGCAGCGTGCACGTGCCCCTCGTGGTGAATGTGTTCATGGTGAACCGCCGGCTTTACGGCTGCCGGGCTTTCCTCTTTAGACTCCTTCTTTTCCGTTGACGCTTGCGCCTTTACAGTCTTGATTGGCTCTTTGGGCGCCTGTTTTGCAGGCGTCTTTTCAGACTTCTTGGCTGCAGCTTTGGCCGCGGAAAGTTCGAGTCTCGCTTTTCGGCCGGAAAACTTCTTGGCATCCTTGACGCCAACCGTGATTTCCATGCGAGTAGTAACGTAATCGGAGTATATTGCCTGCTTGCCGTATCCCAGCGTGTTGCTGCCTACGAAAAAGCGCCTGTAGCGCGGGAAGATGTTCTGCTTGTAAGCACAGGCGTACAGCACGATAAGATTCTTCTCGTCAAGTCCCTTGGTAACTGCATTTGCTACTGCATTGTCAAGGAGCTTGAGCGCCAGCCCGCTTTCCTTGCGCGGGTACTTGCCCTTGTGGCCGCCCAGTTCGCTGCGGTGGCCCATTCCCTTGTTAAACTTGGCAAAGGGAATCGCCTTTCGCATCTCGATAACACCGGCAAGCACTTCGCGCGCCTTTGCAACGGACCTTCCGCGCATGGAGCGAAGGACTTGCGTCATGTCCTTGTAAGACGCGTTCACGTCGTAGGCTTGTGCCTTTGCGCTCTTGTCAGGCGTGAATTCGGCAGAGTATTTGTAGAATCCCATTTTTATCAACACTGTTTACTTGAGCTCGACAGTCTTGCTTCCACGAGTGGCTCCAACACCAGGGCCTCCGTGCTTCACAAGCTTGGTAGTTATTGCGAACTCTCCCAGTCTTTTGCCGAGCATTTCAGGCAGTATCATTAAATCCTTGAATTGCTTCCCATCGTAGACGAGCATCTTGAAACCCACCATTTCGGGCAGAACTATCATCTGGCGGTAGTGCGTCTTCATTGGCTTTCCGCTCTTCTTGTGCTTGCGGAACTTCTCGATAAACTTCTTCACTTGCACGCCCATGCGGCGCATCGTCCTGCGTGCATGCGACGGGACGAGCTTGATGAACTCCTCAATCGTGAGTTCTTTAACTTGTTCCATAGCCAAGCCTTTGAAAGCAAATTTTCTAGCCATATTAAGCACCTTGTTTCTCCGAAGACTGCCGCGCCTTCTTGCGTCCCGTCTGCCTTGCCGCAATGTGTCCTACCTTTGCTCCAGGCGGCGCGTGGCGACTTACCGTACTTGGAGTGCCCATGCTCTTGCCTCCATGCGGGTGGTCGTAAGCGGACATTGCGGAACCCCTAACCTTGGGCCAGTACTTGTTGCGCGCCTTCATGGCGTAATAGTGGGTGCCTGCCTTCATGAAAGGCTTGTCTACCCGTTCGCCGCCGCACACCACGCCGACAGTGGCGAGGCACAAAGGAGAAAGAATAACACTCTTTTTAGAAACAAGCTGTACCGAAACAAGGCCCGTATCCTCATCGTGGGAAACCACGTGGCACTGCGTTCCACTTGCTCGGGCAACCTTGCCACCGTCTGAAGGGGAAAGCTCCAAGTTGAATACTGGAGTTCCGTCGGGAATCGATGAAAGCGGGAGGACTGCGCCAACTGTTGAAGAACCTTCTCCACCAATATTGACCTTGTCGCCAATCGCTAGGCTTTCTGCTGCAACATTGTAGAACCACTTGCCGTCCTCGAAAGAAAGCTTGGCGATTATTGCGCTGCGAAGCGGATCGTCAATGAGGTCCATTACTTGCGCGACTCCCACGTGGGCGCGCAGCCAGTCGGGATAACGAATGTCCGCCAAGTGGTGGTGCGTGGGCGAAAGAAAGGCCGGAAGACCTTTGCCTCTTTTCTGGTGTATAAGCATTTTACCCATAGTTCATCAACTTCAAATCATCTTCAGGCGTGATGCAACGTCTGCCGCATCGCCCTGTTTTACGAACTTTATGAACGCCTTTTTCTTGCCCTGCGAAACGCTGGTGCGCACGTCGGCAACCTTTGCCCTAAATAGCGCCTCGGCCTCCTTGCGGATTTGCCCCTTGTTTGCAGAAAGAAGAACGATGACACAAATCTCGTTGCGGCTCTCTATCCCGCCAACCGCCTTTTCAGTTGTTACCGGATGGAAAATTATCCTCGAAGAAGTAATTTCTTCCGGCAATGGCGCTGATTGCTTGGCTTGTTTGGGCGCTGAGGGCTTGCCTTGCTTAGGCGCAACTGGCTTCTTTCCCGATGCCGGCATCTTTTCAACAGCCGGCTTTGCCGTAGTCTTGGCGGCCTGCTGGGGCTTTGCGCCTTGTGCAACGACCGCTTGTTTTTCTTCTGCCATTTTTTTCACGTATATCTTTTTAATAGTACAGCGAAAGTTTTGCTAGCTTCTTGACTGCCGGCTCGGTCCAAACAGTAAGCCTGCCCGGAACTCCTCCAGGCGCAAGCAATTCTGCAGTAAGCTTGTCAACTGCAACCGCATCCACTCCCGGCAGGTTGCGCGTGGCCTTCCAAAGCCCGCCGTCGTGGTCGTAAACTATAAGCACGCTTCTGGGAGTCCTAAACCCGCCCTTGCGCAGCCTCGCCCTTCCAGAGCGCAGCCGCCTGCCTTGAACAGCGCGGTTGAGGTCTTCGCCAAGCCCCAGCATTTCCAGGACGTGGCGCGCATCCTTGACGCGCTTGACCGACTCTATTGAAGAACCTACTACAATTGGAAGCTTGCAACCGCTTGCAACCCTGTGCCCGCGAGCCTTCACCAACTCTGGCGTAACGGTTGCGGAAATCGCGCTGCGGATTGCCTTGTTCTTTTCCTTGAAGTTTATCTGTTCTACTAATTTCTTCTGGACTTTCGGAGGGTGCGCCCGCCTTCCTCCCACTGAGTGGGGAACTTGCCTAACGCGGCCGAGACGCAGCCCTGCAAGCTTTTCGCGGGGCAGCCTTGAACGGCCGACGTTTATCGACTGGCGAGGCCGATGTCGCCTTCCGAAGTACTCGGCAGTAGTCTGCATGCCTGCGAGCGGATAATTGCCTTTCGGCTGAAACCTTAAAGTGGATTCCGCGTGGAACGCCCTGCGGATCAAGTCGGGGCGCACGTCTTCTGCGAACTGCATCGGCAGCTCAATTTCACCAACGCTCTTTCCGTCAATCCCAAGCACTGAAACTTTCAAGTGGGAGTGCGCGTGATGCGTTGTTGGAATGTTTTGTTCGTGTAAAGCCATGTCAACCATCTAAATTATGCAAGGTAACCCTTGAACTTTGGCTCGCGCACCCTGCCTGAAATGCTCTTGCGCAAAACTACGAGGCGTTTTGCCGGGCCTGGCAAGCTTCCCTCGACCAGGACGAATTCCGACTGGACTGGCCCGTACGAATGGAAAGGAATCTTGAGTTCCCCAAGCTTGGATGAAACGGAAATAATGCGCTTGTTCTTGTCAGTCCTGCGGTGGTATCCGTGCTGGCCTGCGCGCGGGACGGTGTAGAACACTTTGGCCTGAGTTTCGCCGCCAATTGAACCACCGTGCCTGCGCGACTTGGTTGCCTTGCGCGGGTTAAGCGAAACACCCATCCTTTCGACGACTCCCGCCCAACCTTTGCCCTTTGTGACCGCGATTGCATCAACGTAATCGCCGGCCTTGAGAACTTGAGAAACGGGAACTTCCTTGCCCAAAACGCTTTTTGCGAACTCTATTTGAGAGTCCACATCGCCACGCAAAGGCACTTCAAGGCAGTCCGGAGACTTCATCCCAAAGTTAGTCTTGAAAGGCTGAGTGCAAACAAGCAGCCTCACCGCAACGGCGCGGCCTGAAAACTGCTCTATAGTCTGGCTGGACTTCTTGGCAACAGTAAGCGTCCTTGAAAGTTGCTTGGGCGCGCTGAGAGCGACGACTTCGGCAAACTTGTGCAAACCGAAAGTAGAATCCTCGTACCCGACAACTGCGTAAACGAAAAGCGGCGGAACTTCAACAACCGTTGCACCCAAAGAAACTTCTTGGCCTGCAAAAGGCTTGCCCTCATCGCCAATCATCATTACCCGCGTCATTCCAGCCTTGTAGCCTGCAAACGCTGAAAGTCCTGAACCCTGATGATTCCAAGAGCGGATGCGGGGCGCAATGCGTTTAGCACGCGCACGGTGCCAGAAAGCAACAGAACCACGCCTAGGTCCTCGTTTACCCATTCAAATCAGCTTCCAAAACAAATTACTATTTGACGACGCCAGACTCCTCAATCAGTAGAAACTTTCTTGAGCACGTTGGGCGTCTCCTTGAACATTACCTTGTTACCGCAATAAGAGCACCTTATCGACTGGATGTTTATTTCCTCGGACTTAAACTTTTTGCCGCACTTCCAGCAGATGTAGATACCCATTTTTACTAACTCCTAAACCATCAAACTAAAGCTTTCCTGCAACCCGCGAAACGAATTTTATCGCACCGTCAAAACCACGGGTTGAAAATGTTGAGGCTGCCTTGGACGGCGCCAATCAAAATTGTGCCGACAATCCAAGCGAAAACAACTACTACAGCCGAATTTACAAAGTTCACCTTGAATATTCCCTGAGTCAACAGGACTATAAACGCCAAAATGCCGACCCCAATTATCACGTCCTGCGCAAGCAGCAACGCGAAGTCAGTCATGAATATTGCGAAAACCAATGCGCCCGCGACAATCATCACCCAACTCGGGTCTCGGCCCATCACTACCTTGCCCGCAAGCCAAATTGCGACGGCAAAAGCAGCAACAATCCAAATCAACTGGTCGCCGAACAAATACGGCATCAATTCCACCAGTATACAGTTGAGGGGGAACAAGAATAAATAGCTTTCCACAAAAAAAGCAGCACAACCACGCTAACACGCCACGAAAAGGCAGAAACAATGCAGGAATCAAAAAAGAAGGTCGGAAAATGCTGCGTTCGGCGCAAATACCCTCCAAACACCCTCGTTTTTGCTGCAAACGCCAAACGCGGACAGTTTCACGCGCAAGACTTTTTACCGCTAACGCGGAAACCTGGAGAATTTCAGGCGTACTCGCTCTTGATGTCTTCCATGAGCTTGAGTGCACGTTCATTGACCGCTAGGGCTTGCGCAAGCAGCTCGTCGTAATGCTTTTTGAATTCCTCGACTGCCTTCTTGTCGAGCTTTGGCTTCCCCTTGGTCATTACCGCCAGCTCTATTTGAGCGTAAAACCCTTCTGCCTGCAGGCGGGCGCGCTCGGCCTTGAGCGACAATATATCCGTATCGATGGCTAAAAGCGCGAGGCGCTTGTTGAGCGAATCCGAATAATACTTATTGCTTCCGAGGTAGGAAGTAAAATTGTGAACAATCTTCACAAAACCCGTCAGCTGCTTTACGCTGCCCGGAAGATAACCATAATCCTTTGCTAAAATCTTGCAAACCTTCTCGTTCAAATCCAACACCAACACCTCGAAGCAAAAACTCGACCAAAAATCAAAAACAACAAAAACATTACGCGGCCAGCCAATAAAACCATTGCCGCAACGGCAAACAATAAAAACGCGCAAGAACATAGCCCGCCATGACGCAAAAAGAAGCGCCCAACTTGCCTCCATCCAAGATAAAGGCATACGCGCTTGCAAAAAGCATTGCGGCAAAACACGGCTTTGAAGTACGAGTTTGGAACCACGAAATACCCGTTTGTTCCAGCTTTAGCTGGACACGCGCGCGGGGGCGCGAAGGCCTCGTACCCGTTGTTGGCTTTACACCCCAAGCGCTGCAACAAATGGAAGAGATACGCCAACACGACCGTCGAATGCTCAGCAACTCGCTTGAATTCCTTGTTGCCCACGAAGCCGCCCACCTGCAAGGGCAGGAAGAACTTCAACGGCGGCCGGAAATCAAAAAACGCCTTGGCTCGACCGACGTATTTGAAGCGCGAGCGCACCGGATAGCAACCACCGACCTGCTCGGAAAGCTTGGCGTCGGCAGCATTACTCAGATAATGGAGAGAAAAAACCCTGCAAGAGCCCGGTTTTTGGAGCATCTTTCCGACTTTTTTGTGCTTTTCTTCAAGCTTTCCAGACCCAACCCTACTTCAATGCAAAACGCCAGAAAAATCATGGCCTCTTCAAGAGTCATGAACTTCCTGCCAAAAGCCCTTGAAGATTCTGCCAAAAGAAAGGCGCTCCAAAAAATAAGCCGATTAAACGCTTCAAAGAAAAGCTAGAGAGCCTCGGACGAGGATTGAACTCGCGACCTGCGGTTTACAAAACCGCTGCTCTACCACTGAGCTACCGAGGCGAAGCTTTCACGGCACTACTAACTTGCCGCTAATACAAACATTCTGCACACATAACTATTTGTCGCTTTTGCGGCCACCAAAAGCTTTTTATATACGTATAAACTAGATAGTAGTGACAAACAAGGGGCCGGATTGCCTCCTTGGGAGCAGGATTTCCATGAACAAACTCATCATCGTTGCAACCTTGCTGTTCGCCGCGCTGTTGCTTCCCGTTGCGAGCGCGTGCTCCTGCTCCACGTATTATTGCGACTGCAGCTATGCTGATTCCTATTCTTACGACTATTCGTACCCGTCGTCTTCCTATAGTTATTACAACTACTGGTACTCGTACGGAACGCCCAGCTATTCTTACTCGTACCCCTCTAGTTACTCTTATTCGTACCCGTCCTATTCTTACTACACGTACCCGTCTTACTCGTACTCTTACCCGTCGTACGCGTATTACAATACGCCTGGCTATTCCTACTACCCGTCGTACAACTACCAGTCTAACGCCTACTGGTACTACCCGTCATACTCGTACTACAACACGCCGACTTACTCTTATTACAACACTGGCTACTCGTACTGTTCTTTCGGGTTCTGTTAAGTTAAGCAAGGCGCGGTAAAACCGCGCAATTTTCTTTTCCTTTTAGCGCAAGCCTAGGCCTAAGATTGACAGAAACGCAGCAAAAGAAATAAAAACAACGACAAGAAAAGCTACACACGGCGTTCTATAAAGTTGAAGTGACCGGAAAAAAACTGCAAGACCACCCATTTTCTGCAACACTAGTATTACACCACCCGCCGGAACAGGCATTTTTGCTCAAAGGAAAACCGCTAAAGGGCGTACACGCTACCATTGAGACTGAAGCTGAAAAAATCATGGGTTTCAAGCCCGGTAAACGACTAGTTTTTGTGAATGAAACGGGACTTCACCCAGAACACGTTGAAGCCGTCAAAGAGACGCTTGGCCCGCTACAACATCTTGACTCTGTTAGATTTGAGGTTCTTGGCAGTAAAGTACTTCCAAACGGAGTGCGAAGAACTCTTGAAACACTACTTGCTCATTCAGGACTCGAATCAAACAGGCTGGTAGTGAAGGAAGGCTCCGAACACTACTTGGTTTATCATTCAAAAAACCACGAGTAGTTTAAGCAGACACAATCAAATCGGTTCCGCCCAACCCTTCTTTATGCTTTGTAGCCATAATTATGCTGGAGCGTGTTTGCAATGTTTTCTTCCGAAATATTTTCCCGCCTTGAGCGTGGCGCGCAAGTAGTCTTGCGCAAGGATGCCGCGGCCATAATTGGTTTTACGGGCCTGCAGGCCGGCGACCGGGTTGTCGACGCTGGTGCTGGAAGCGGTTTTCTGTCAATTTCTTTGGGCAGCGTTGTTGCACCAACTGGAAAGGTTTTCTCTTACGAGTGGAAGGACGACTTTTTCGAAATTGCTCGCAAGAACGTTTCGCGTGCAGGGCTGGAGAAGGTTGTAGAAGTAAAGTATGAAGACGTGCTTGAAGGCATTGCGGAAAAAGACATTGACTTGGTAACTCTAGACCTGGCAAATTCTGACAAGGCGCTGGCGCACGCGTTCGCCGCATTAAAACCCAAAGGGTATTGCGTTGGAATATTGCCCAATGTTGAACAGGCAAAACGCTTTACTTTGGAGGCCGAAAAGCTCGGCTTTGCCAGCTGCCTGACAACCGAAATTATTGAGCGACGCTGGCTTGTGCGCGAGGAAGGCTGCCGGCCGGAGACTACCGGAGTGCTGCACACTGCGTTTCTCACTTTCGCAAGAAAGCCAGGGCAGGCCTAGAAAGATAAAAAAAGAACGGCGCGCTTGCGCCGGCTTAACTCGCGTCTTCTTTTTCGTCGCCTTCCAAAAGCTTGCGGGCAAACTCTTGCCGCACTTTCTTGGAAATAGACGCTTCGGTCGGAAGCTTCTTGACTACTGCCTCAACGTTGGCAACTTCAGACTCGACTGCGGAAAGGTCGCGCTTGGCTTCCTTCATTTCGCTGCCAACAACCTCGATTTCTTCCTTTGCGGAAGAGACTTGCCCGGCTAAGGTCACAAGCGAACCGCCGAGCTTTTCTCCAGTCTGCTTTAGGTCGGACTCCAGCTTGACCGTTTCAGTCTGTATCCGGACTATCTGCTTGTTGACGTCGTCTAGCACTTTCGCCTGTCCGCGGTTTTCAACGCGGAACTCGGAAAGCGCCGAACCCAACGCTTGGGCGAAAGCCGCAATATTCTCGACGCGCTTTGAAGTCTTGTCGAACGAATCCTCCACCGAATCTTGCACTTGCTCGACGCTCTTTTCAGTCGCAATCATTGAATCCATGAGGCTCGACTGGACAATTGCAAGCTTTTCTCCCAGTTGGGAAAGCGACTTCGATACTCCCGAAACTGAAGACGAAACTTGGGAGACTGAAGCGCCAACTTGGGCAACCGAAATTGCCACTTCCTTGTTTCCCTGCTTGAGCGCCTCGCGGGTTGACTCGAGCGCCTCGCGCAGCTTGGCAGCGGAGTCGTCAAGTTTTCCTGCCAGTTCCGTGTGCGATCGCTTTTGGGAAGAGCCAAGCGCTTCGGAGGCCTTGGCAAGCAATGACTCTAGCTCCTCGAACTCCTTGTCAGTCGCATCCTTAAGCTGCGCTTCGGCGTCCTTGAGGCCAGACATTGAAGCGCGCAAAAACTGCGTTTGGTCGCCGACTTGCTTGGCAATAGCCGCAAAGTCTTCTTCCGTCTTGAGCCGGCTCGAACTTACCGCGCCTTCAACCCCCTGCAAGTGCAGCGCAATTGCAAGAAGCTTTTCACTCTCGGCCTTCTGCTTTCCGCCCAAAAACTGCTTTACAAAACCCTTGTGCCTTTTTTCAATAGCGTCAAACTCTTCTTGAATTCCCATGCTAACCACGCTCCAAATGTGAAGCCGGCAACTCGCCAGGCCGTTTAGACATCACGAATTTGGGGTTTAAAACACTTCTTTCCCTAAAAATAATTCATGCCAAGCCTCAACATAGCTGTTTTGGGCGAAGACGCCCTACAACGCGCAAACGCCGCGCAAGCCTTCGGCAAAAAGTCGTCCCCCGAAGACATTACCTTCTTTCACTCAGTGTTTGCCGGCAAGATAATCAACGCAGTTGAAGCAACGGCCTATCCATCCAAGCTTTCCTCGCTGACGCAAAGCGCCGCGCTGTGCGATTACGCGCTCGTGCTTGCCGACAAGCCTTCGGCATCGTTGGGCGAAACAATTGTCGCACTCGACTTTCTGCGCGTGCCGGCCGTATTCGTTTCACTCCTTGATTTGGCGCCCCTGCTCAATGGCACCAGCCTGCAAAACAGCAAGATTTTTCCCGAATTCAACCAAGCCCGTGAATACCTTCTTTCCCTGCAAAGCGTTTCCGCACCGGGCCCCACGACAATTATTCTAGACCATTGTTTTGAAGTCAAGGGGGTTGGAACGGTTGCTCTGGGCGTAGTAAAGAGGGGCGAACTGAACGTTCACGACAAGCTCAACGCGCTGCCACTCGGCAAGCCGGTTGAAATAAAAAGCATTCAAAAGAATGACGATGACGTGCATCAAGCCGAGCCTACCGACCGCGTGGGACTGGCACTCAAGGGAACAAAAGCCGAGGAAATGCCGCGCGGGACACTTCTCTATGCGGGGATGGCAACGCCCACCACTCAAGTCGACTGCGAACTTTCAGTATCAAAATTCTCGAAAACGCCGGTCAAGGACGGTAACGCACTCCACTTTTCGTGCGGGCTGCAGTTCGAGCCTTGCAAAATCAAGTGCGCCGGCGAGATAAAGCCCGGCCAAAAAGCCGCTGCAACCATAATTCTCGAAAAGCCTGCAGCAGTGCTAAGCGGCGAACCACTCCTTTTGTGCGACCTTAACGCCAAAGGCCTAAGGATAATTGGCGGCGCGACAACCCGCTGAAAAAAAGTAGGCACTGAAAATACTTACTCCCGCCCAAAATAAAGACTAGTTCTTGAAGAGCGGCGGGTGGATCAACGAGTGAAAGGCGTCCGACTGGAGATTGAGGGCAAACATCTCGCACTTTCCCACGCGGCGCGTCTTGTAAAGCAACCCCGCCTTTAGGAGCCGCCCAACCGCGCACTTGGCCGTCTTATAGCTTACTTTCGCATCGTGCGCAACTCCGGCAATCGCCCGGTCGCGTTGCGGGTCTTCAAAATAGAGGTCAAGAATGCGTGCTACACTAGGAAGGCTAAAAACCGCTGCAAACTTCACTATCATCCCCCACCTTGGCTACAACACTCTTTTGGAAAGGCAAACCAATTTAAGCGTTAGCGGAAAACACCTCCCGTCGGAAGGGTGGAAACAACAGCAACTCAATTGGAAAGGCATCCAATTGAAATGGACAATTGTTTTATGGAAGCGCAAGTATTAAAAGGCCAAAACGATTTTTCTTTTTACCCACTTAAGTAATCCGGCGTAGTCTCGCCGAGAGGTTGTCCGCATGAAGAAGAAATATCTGGCAGTTATAGGAGTTTTGTTGTTGATTGCAGGGCTCGCCCTTGCAGCGACAAAGACGTACGATGACGGTAAACAAACCGTCGAGAAGGGAGCCGACCTTAAGTTCGTATCAGGAACAGAATACTGGTCCGGCGAAACAGGTCAAATGATCGTCCGCCTGCTCGACTGGAAGAAAGAACCATTCTTAAACGCCCAGTGCGTTGGAACGATATTGTTCCCCAACAAGACAGTGTGGCGCTCTAAGATGCCTCTTGCAGCAACCAACAGTGGAGCAACCCCCGGCAACTACTACATGAACTTTACCACCCCGCAGGCAGAAGGAGTGTACGAAGAACTCGCTGAGTGCGAATACACGCCCGGTAACAAAATGACTATATCCAGCGCATTCCACGTTGCAGTGCCGCTCAACTTCCTTAAGACTATAAACGAGAACCTCGTGTCGACCAACGTTTCGCTAGACGACGCGAAGGTAACCTTCCTAGCCCAGCTTGAAGCAACCAACCAGACGCTATACAACCAAGTGGTACTGCAGGGCACCAACACGCGCGACTTGGTAAACGCAGCCAACACGTCGCTTTACAACACAGTTCGCGACGCCCAGCAACAGCTCTTTGACGGGCTGACTTCAACCAACGCGACGCTCAACGACGCACGCGTAGTAATAACCGGAAGGCTCTCCGACACCAACCAAAGCATATCGACTCTAGTTACCCGCGAGGCAATCAACACTCGCGACTTGCTCAACGCAGTCAACCTTTCAGTTGCAGACAAGCTGCGCGACTACAACGCGTCTCTTGACACGCACCTGTCAAACGTCAACGTAGACATTGATGCACGCGTTGGCTCGACCAACGAAAGCCTGCACGCACGCCTCACTGACGTGAACGGCTCGCTTGACGCGCTCATGAAGAACGTCAACAGCACGCTGGCAAGCTACTTGGACGCGTACTTCGCGGACTTGTTCGTGCGCCTTGGCAACGTCAACGCGACGATTCACGCAAAGCTCGACGCGGCAAACCTCAGCATAACTACCAGCGTAGTGACTGAGTCAACCAACACGCGCAACTTAGTGAACCTCGTGCACAACGCTCTTGCCACGCAACTGGTTCAATCCAACCAGTCCGTACAGGACCGGCTTGACTTGCTTGAAATCGACTTGACTGGCCTTATCAACGTCACGAGCACGAACAACGCGAACACTACGCTAGTGTTGTCTGAACAGCTCACCAGGACCAACCAGTCGCTTTCACAGTTCATCGGCGACTTCAACAACTCGCTGCGCGACTACCTCAACGGCGAGATAACCGACTTGCGCAACCGCATCATTGACTTAAAGAGCACGACGCTATCAGTCAACGCGACTATCAACACGCGCATTGCAGAGACCGGCCAGAGCCTCAGCCTCCAATTGACGCAGACAAACTCGTCAGTGATTGCATTCACCGGCGCGTTCAACGAAAGCCTGCGCACGTACATGGACGGCGAGCTGGCAGACTTGCGCAACCGACTGATAAACATCTACGGCGACACGCAATGGATTCGCAACAACGCCATGAACCAGGACAACGCGGCAATAATCAACGAAAAGCAGTCGCGCATCTTGGGCAACCTGTCCCTCGTAGAACAGTTCTGCAACACGACGGAAACAAGCGGCTCGAAACTCTGCGTCCAGCTCAACGAGATACAGGCCTTCCAGCGCGAGACGAACGCGACGTACACCGCGTACTTCAACAAGATAGACACGACAACGGTAAACACGTACGACTTCCTAACTACGACCGTTTACTCGTCGCTCAACAACATCTTTGCCGGAGTACAGGAAATAAACGCCACGACGCGACAGATAAACGACACCGTGACCGCAATCCGCAACAACCAGGAAAGCGAAGTCTACGGCCAAATGCTGTCGTAAGCTTGAACGAGCAAGTCTGAACGCACAATGGGGGCGCACGCCCCCCTCCCTTCTTTTTATTTGTTTTTCTTTGCCGGTTGCGGAACACATAAATAGTCGCTATATCAATTGATATACGGGTGTTTCAAGTGCAACAAGCAATGGTTTTCAAGAACGAGGTTCTCAGGTACCCCCGGCTTGACACGGTGCTAATGATAGAGGACGCCGTTCGCAAGTCAAAAGGAGGCAAGACTACCACCGAGATTTGGCACGGTTTGCCAAAAAAGGTGATGTGGCAGACTTTTTTGACTACCCTTGACTACCTGGTTTACTCCGGCAAGATTTTGATTGACCCGGACAAAACAATCACTTGGATTTGGAATCCCAAGCTTCTAGACCGCATAAGGCGCGAGGGCGTGGAAGCTTGAAAGAAGACTTGCGGCCCCGAAAGGTGCGCTTTGCCGACCCTAGCCTGTTTGAAGCTTATAAGCTTTCAACCGGCCGAAGCGAGGAACAGCGCTTGGCGGAAAGCCTTTCAAAAGCAATCGAGGACCTGAAACAAAATCCCCAATGCGGCGCTAAAATCCCCCACCAACTTTGGCCCAAAGAGTACGTGCGCGAGTACAACATTGACAACTTGCGCAAAATCAACCTTCCAGACGCCTGGCGTTTGGTTTACACACTGGTGGGAAACGAAATTGAAATCATTTCCGTGCTTCTGGAATGGTTCAGCCACAAGGATTACGAGAAACGCTTCGGATACAAGAACAAGTAACCTCCAGCACGAGTCCTCCCAAAACTCGAAAAAAATCGAATTATTCAAACAATGCGGTTGGCGGCGCAAAACCGCCTCAAACTTTACTTCCTGACTGCTTCTAGCCGGCAGCCATCTATTGGCATTCCCAACTGATTAGTACTATTTTTAATACAAGTGATTGTAGCTTCAGCCTTAATTTAGCGTATTCTTTCATTTGGTTGGTTTGGCCGAAACGTATTTAAGGAAGGCTTGGCCTGAGTTTCTAGACGATTTATGATTTTGGAGCCA
>Ga0163199_1000362_pt1 | contig 28709 bp, 25 predicted proteins | sample PL_2010_150m_FD_113537 | JGI IMG/M metagenome (GOLD analysis project Ga0163199, IMG submission 113537) | Freshwater microbial communities from Powell Lake, British Columbia, Canada to study Microbial Dark Matter (Phase II) - PL_2010_150m | ecosystem: Environmental > Aquatic > Freshwater > Lake ...
GCGTCGACGTCGGTGGCGCGCGATGCATTCGAGATCGGGCACTTGCGTTTCCTCCAGCAGCAGGGGCGGCCCTTCGTCACCTTTCCGGACGGTAAAGCATTGTGGGCGCTCGTGACCGGTCGTGGCGACCTGTGGGCGTGGCCGGTCGCGGCTGCGACTCTTGCGGTTGGTCTGGCGTATATGGGGCTCGTGGCGATCGCGCCGGTCGTGGCGACGGATCTTGGGCATCTTGGGGTCATCGGGATCCTTGTCGGAATGGTCTGCACGCTGGCCTTTGTCCAAGGGCTTCAGCCTGCGATGTCAGGGTGGGAAGGCCTCATGCAATACTCCTGGCGGGAGCTGCTGAGGTTCTTCATATGGCCGGGCATGACATTCGGCTGGACGTATTACCTCATCACGCTGGGCGCGATCAGTTTCCTGATGGCTGTTCCGAATCCCCCAACATGGACAAGGATTCTTATCACGGTAGGAATCGGCGGGCTTATGAGCCTGTATGGCTATTATCTGGGCCGGTGCCGGTGGCAGGAAGAGAAGCTTCATGCTACAATTTCGCCTGCATTGCTTCGGTGTCCCTTCATCCTGGGCATTCTGACCTCCAGGAAAGCCTGACCATGAAAACAGAGTGTGAGAAACTGATGCGGCTGACTCCCTCAGGATATCATCTCGTATTACTCCTGATCCTGCTCTTGGGAATACCGGGAGGGGAACCGGCCTTTGCCGGACAGAACGCCTACAGCAGTGCAGCCAATGAGGCAAGCGAATCTGATCCGTCCCTTCAATCTCCGCCTGGAACGGACATCTACTATGGCACTGTGGGCCGTCCGGCGAGCGAGCCCGCGCCCCGTTCAGGCGAGGCGGATTATCCTCGTTATGGCAATCTGGACAACCGGCTCGCGATTTGGATCGTGACCCAACAGCACACGTATTTCGGGGGGTTTGTGCTGGCGTTGCCGATCTTCTGCCTCATTATCGAGGTCATGGGGCTCCTGACGCGTGATCGTGTAGCCGCGGCACGGTACGATCGCCTCGCCCGCGATTTTCTCCGGATCAGCCTGATCGCGTTCTCCATCTCGTCCCTGCTGGGGGTGAGCCTGGTGACCGCGTTGGTTGTGCTCTACCCGACATTCTTCGGGTATATCACCGGGGTGTTCAAGTCGATGATGGGCATCTACGCGATGGTCTTTCTCGCCGAGAGCGGGGCGATCTGCCTGTATTACTATTCCTGGGACCGGATGAACGAAGGTGGACTGAAGTGGATTCACGCGGCGTTCGGAGTCATGCTGAACGTCTTTGGGACAATCCTGCTCTTTCTCGCCAACTCGTGGGTCTCCTTCATGATGTCTCCGGCCGGCGTGGATCAGACGGGCCGGTTTCTCGGTAATGCCTGGCATACGCTCCACACGGCCCTGTGGAATCCTTTCAATGTGCACCGGTTCCTGGCCGATATCATGACCGGCGGGGCCGTGGTCCTCGGGTATTCCGCGTTCCGGTTTCTCACGGCCAAGAACGAGGAGCAGAAAGGCTATTACGATTGGATGGGATATGTGTTCCTGTTCATCACCATGGCGGCGTTGATTCCCATGCCGTTCGCCGGGTACTGGTTGATGCGGTCGGTGTATGAATTCCGCCAGCAGTTGGGTGTCACGATGATGGGCGGGATGCTGACGTGGATGTTTGTCCTCCAGGCGATTGTTGTCGGCGCGTTATTCATCGGCACCAATTACTATCTCTGGCAGGGGATGGCGCGGATGCCGGGCGCCGAACGATACCACCGGTACATCAAGTACCTGCTCTATGGACTGATCGTCAGCTTCCTGGTGTGGTTCACGCCGCATACGTTGGTGCTGACGTCTGAGGAAGCCAAGGCCATGGGCGGGGCGCAGCATCCCGTGATCGGGAATTACGGGGTCATGTCGGCGAAGAACGGCGCCATTAATCTGATGATCCTGCTCTCGGCACTGAATTACATTCTCTATAAGCGTGCCAACAGCATCATGGCGGCCCGGTGGGCGTGGAGGGGCAATCTCGTGATTGGCTCGGTCTTCATCGGCGCGCTTGTGAACGTCATTGGATTATCGGTGTATGGATTTTATCTTCCCGCGAACATTCGAGTGGGGCTCTCGCTTCCGCAGGCCTTGAGCACGCTCACCTTGCTGGTCGTGGGGCTGCTGGTGAACCGCGCGCTTCTGCGGGGAGCAATACCGATCGGGCCGGTCGTCTGGGGCAGGATGCCGGTACGAGGACAAGTGACCCTCTTCCTTCTCGGGATGGCCTTCACCTGGGTCATGGGACTGATGGGCTTTATACGTTCGTCAGGGCGTTTGGGGTGGCATGTCCATGAGATCATGCGCGATGGATCGCCCTGGGCGTTCACGCCTGGATTCGGGTTTGCAGCCGGCATGGTCACTCTCAACATGACGCTGTTTTGGGTGTTGCTGCTGGGGGTGTTCTGGGTCAGCCAGCGCACGCTTGCTCAGACGGAGGCGCCCGAGCGGATCTGGGCCGGGACAGCGCCTCAACGAGAGCAGTCCTTCACCCCGGCCATGTCAAATAAGGCGTTTCTCCGCGATGGCTGAAGCTCCGATGAAAACCCTCACCCTGTTGGTTCTGACTATCGCATCCGCCATTCTTGTCAGTCAGGTGGTTGTCACGGGACAGACAGCGCCTTCCCAGAATGCGGCCGAGCAGGTTCTGGAAGATTTTTCGAAAGGCGAAGCCGACGGGTTTCCTCCAGGATGGCAGGCGAGCCGAAATGAGGCTGAAACCAGAAAGGCATATGTTATCCAGCGAGATGGAGACCGGGCATTCCTCAAGACCAAAGGGGTCAATGACCAGATGCGCATCTTTAAACGCGTGGCCTGGAATCCGAAGGAGTATCCGATCGTCACTTGGCGGTGGAGGTTACGGGCTGTGCCGTCCGGGGAAGGCCCGTTCGCTGCTGTTTTTGTCTCTCTCGACACGGACCTCCTGGTGATACCGGTTTCGACCAAGTACTTATGGACCGCAAGCGGCAACGTCGGGGCCATAAAAGAGGGTGGTTTCTTTGGCGCTGCAGAGGTTGTGGTTCGGGCTGGTTCCCAACCAATCGGGCAGTGGGTTGAGGAACGTGTCAATGCCTATGCCGATTTCGTCAAGATCCATAAACATGAGCCGGCGCCCCAAGCATGGGGCATCTCGCTGGTGACCGGGCCGGGGATCGAGCTCGACTTCGGCAGCATCAAGCTCGTCAAACAATAGGGTATATAATATTGATGCCGAGAGAGACGACCATGCATGGTCAGCACGGGCGTATCACACTGGACATGCTGCTCGGCGCTGCGGTCTTCGGTATCGTGGGGGCGGCGATCGGATACTATTTGGGCACGGCCGCGAGCATGACGATAGCAACCGCCGTGGGACTCACGTTCGGGTTCCTGATCGGACTGCTGGGCGGTCGCCGGTTTTTTATCAGCATTGTATGTGGCGCCCTGCTGGGGGGCGGTCTTGCCGGTCTGGTGTCCGGGGTGGCCGCTGTCCCCTTAGGGGCGGCATCGGGCGGGGCTGTGGGCGGGTTTCTCGGCGTGCAAATGGGAATGCTGGTGGAGCTCTGGCAGCAATCCAGGCAGACGCAGCCAGCTGAGTCTGCGCCCTCCAACGGAGAGAATCCTCAATGAAAGACAAGTGGCTGATGATCGGAGTCGGCGCGACTTTTCTGGCGTTTTTTCTGATGGTGGTCAGCATGATGGCCCTGTCGCGTCATACGGCCAAGAACAAAGAACTGTTGGCCCAGATACCGGCGACTCCCCAGGAGTCCGTCCCTGTTGCCGTTGAGGACTTCAGCCCCTACAAAACGATTGTCGGGGATGATGGGCGTGAGATGATTGAGATTCCGGAAGGGCCGTTTAAGATGGGCGGTAACGATGGAGACTATGATGAGGCCCCGGAGCACCAAATTTACCTCTCCACCTATTACATGGATAAATATGAAGTCACCCAAGCTGAATACGAACGGTTTGTCAAAATGACCAAGCGGGGCAAGCCCTTTGTTCCGGTGTTCGATGACGACCAGTCCAAGATTCTCAAGCCGGAATACGCGGCGATGGGAATGTCCTGGTTTGACGCTGAGGCCTATTGCCAATGGGCCGGCAAGCGTTTGCCGACCGAGGCAGAATGGGAGAAGGTGGCGAAAGGCGAAGGGAATCGCAAGTACCCATGGGGCGAGGCCATGGGTCCAAAGTATGCCAACCTGGATGGCGAAGAAGACGGCTACAAATACCTGGCCCCTCCGGGAAAGTTCGAAGCCGGGCGCAGTTATTATGGATTATACGACATGGCGGGCAATGTTGCGGAGTGGGTGGCCGATAACTATGACGACAAGTATTACGCCAAAGCCATCTACCGGGACCCCAAGGGACCGGAAGAAGGGCAAAACAAGGTGATCAGGGGAGGGTCCTGGCGGGAGTCTCCGAACGGGGCCAGGGTCACCAAGCGGTTCCAAGCGAAGCCGTGGCGTACCGATGCCACCATCGGATTTCGTTGTGTCAAAAGTGGGCCCTGACTGGAGCGAGGTGTCGCTCCTGTGATCCATGCTCAATAAACGGCTGAAGTGGGCATTCTTTATCGCCACGCTGGTCCTTTCCGTATTGCCCATCGCCGGCATCATTCTCGACTTTCTCAAGCCCAGCAACATTCAAGTTGAACAGTCAGGCAGCGAAACAAAACTCACCCCTGTTTTGGCAACGCCCGCAGTTTCAATGAAGGAAGACATGGTCTTGGTGCCGGCCGGGGAGTTTCTGCGGGGGTACGACGGAGGAGGGTTCGATGAAAAGCCCCAAAGCCGTATCATGCTGGATGCCTACTGGATAGATCGCTACGAGGTGACGTATGGGGCCTACATGGCGTTTGTCAAAACGACGGGGCATCGCAAGCCGATCTCACGGTACGTCAAAAACTTCGATAAATTGAGCGCGCCGACTCAACCGGCCGTTTACGCGTCCTGGGAGGATGCGGATGAATATTGTCGGTACCGCGGTGCGCGTCTTCCCACTGAAGCTGAATGGGAGAAGGCAGCCAGGGGGCCGCATGGGCTTTTGTGGCCTTGGGGTAATCAAGACAAGACGGGCGCGGCCAACACCGGCAATCCCGACCCGTTCGAATTTCCATCTCCCGGCGCCAGTTTTTCCCAGGATCAAAGCCCATACGGGGTGTATGATCTTGCAGGCAATGTGATGGAATGGGCTTCAGACTGGTACCAGGAGGATGCCTATGCCACCAGTTTGGCCAATCCCAAGGGGCCATCGAGTGGAAACTATAAGGTAATCAGGGGCGCATCCTGGGGAACGACCGGAAAGGAAACGAGGCTCACGGTTAGGCTTAAAATGGTCCCTGATTTCAGGGATACAACCATCGGATTTCGATGCGCAAAATCCGCTCAGGAGAGGCCCATTGCTGGCGCAGAGAAAACAGGCTAACTCTATAATAAATCGAAATAATAGATGAGAAGGAAGACGGCAAGAATTATGTTGACAACCATTCCTGCCAAAACTATAATGTCGAACAATCTTGGGTCTTTACTCATGATTTTTGCGCCTCGTAAAAAGTGAAAGTGTGAGTAGCATAATCCCTGATGTGTTGTCAAGGTAGCCAACGGGTTTCAGTGTGCGCTGAGAACAACTCTTTTCGTCTTTAAAGAGGGGAACTATGGCAGAAGCAGCAACTGTGTCGTCTGACGTCAAGGACGTCGAATATTTCAGGGCGGGGAAGTTTGTCGTGTCGCAGCTCAGGCTCGGGAAGCTCATGTTTTATGTCACCTGCGCGCTCAGTATATGGTTTTTCTTTTGGTTTGCAGGGATTCAGTGCCCGTGTTGATGGTAACGATCGAGAACTTGTGAGCGGAGGAATCTAATGGCGGACCAAGAAAGTCAGATCAGTACGGGAAAGAAAATCTGGTTTACAATCGGCTCTTTATTGCTGGCAACGGCTTATTTCACAGCCCTCGATTACGCCCTGATGGACATCCAGGGGTTGGACTTTTTTTACCTGTTCAAGAAATAAATCAATGTTGAGCGCGACGCCTTCAATCCAGTTCCATGTCAAAGCGTGCGTGAGCATAATGCGTGATTGTGCGAAGGAGGGAAGCCATGGCTACCTTGAATAAGCAAGCCCAGAAGAAGATTTGGGCTTTCTTAGCGCTGGGGACATTTGTGGGGCTTCTGCTGTTGCCCCTGTTTCTGTCGCTTCCGGCTGGCGCCAGTGGTGGCGCACCGGCTCCGGCGGCATCAGCGGCACCGCCAGCGGCGCAACCCGCTGACGCCAAGCCTGTCGAGAAGTCCCGTGATATCTGGTACAAGACCGAGGGGCCGGTGGTGGGAGCGCCGGCGCCTAAGACGACAGACGGCCCCAAGGACTATCCCCGGTACAATTTTGAAAGCCGAGTCTTGCTCTGGGTGGCCAATCAGCAGCATCTCTATTATGGGAGCTTCGTGTTGGCGGTTCCTATCTTCTGCATGGTAATCGAATACCTGGGTATCATCACGAAGGACAAGGCGCTCGCCAGGAAGTATGACCAACTCGCCTACGATTTCATCAAGATCAGTCTGACAGCGTACTCGTTGACAGCCATTCTCGGTGGAATTCTGGTGTTCACGTATCTGACTCTCTATCCCACCTTTTTTGGTTATCTCGCGAGCATCTTCAGGCCGGTGATGCATACGTATGCGCTCCTGTTTGTGGCGGAAAGCGGCACCCTCTACATTTACTATTACGGCTGGGACAGGATGAGAGAGGGGTTCCTGAAGTGGGTCCATGTGAGCATGTCGGTGGTGCTGAACATGATCGGGACCGTTCTGATGATGCTGGCCAACTCCTGGATTGCCTTCATGCAGTCGCCTGCCGGCGTGGATGACCAGGGGCGCTACTTGGGCAACATCTGGCACGTCATCCATACGACCCTCTGGAACCCGATCAATGTGCACCGGATTATTGGCAATATGGCGTTCGGCGGTGGCGTGGTTGCGGCGTATGCGGCCTATCGGTTCCTCACGGCGAAGACCGATGAAGAGCGCGCGCATTATGACTGGATGGGCTATGTCGCGATGTTCATCGGGGTGTGCTTCCTGATTCCGCTTCCCTTTGCCGGCTACTGGCTCATGCGTGAGGTGTACGCGTACCGGCAGCAGATGGGAATCACGCTGATGGGTGGTCTCCTGGCGTGGCTCTTTATCATCCAGGCCGTCATGATCGGGTCTCTCTTTCTCACCACGAACTACTATCTGTGGCAGGGATTGGAGCGTATGCGTGGGGCCGAACGCTACCAGAAGTACATCAAATACATGGTCTTCGTGCTGATTACGTGTTTCATTGTCTGGCTCACGCCGCACACAATGGTGATGACCCCGGGAGAACTGAAGGCCATGGGCGGCCAGCAGCATCCAGTGCTCGGAAATTACGGGGTTATGTCGGCTAAGAACGGTGCGATCAATACCATCATCACCACCACGGTATTGAGCTTCATCATGTACCAGCGGGGCAATAAGGTTCCGACGGTAAAATGGGCACCGAAGGGCAATGCGTTCCTGTTCGGCCTGTTCACCATGGCCTATGTCAACATCATCGGGTTAGCCATTTACGGATACTATATTCCAGCCAACGTTCGAGTAGGTCTCTCTGTACCACAGGTTGCGACGACGCTATCGTGTCTCTTTATTGGAGTTCTCCTCAACTCCATCATGTTGAAGGGCGCGAAGGAGTTGGGGCCGACGGCATGGGGCCAGGTTTCAGTACGGTCCCAGTATGCGTTGATCATGCTGGCGACGGCGTTTACCTGGATGATGGGCTTGATGGGATACATCCGGTCGTCCGTGCGGTTGTTCTGGCATGTCAATGAAATCATGCGGGACAATTCGCCTTGGGCGTTCACTCATACCATAGGATTCGCCGCGAACATGATTTCGTTCAACGTGCTGTTCTTTTGGATTACGATCCTGTTCGTGTTCTGGCTCGGTTCATTGGGAATCAAGAAGGCTCCGGCTGCCTCCCCTGTTGGGCAAAAGATTCCGGTCCCGGCTGGGAGCCACTAAATTTCAACCACTCGTATTTGTTAACGCACGGGATTTAGCGCCGCCGCGAGGGGATGCTCCCTGGCGGCGGGCTCGGTATGGAGGAGTGAATGGCTAACGCGAAGGTGTTGGGTGGCATAACGGCGCTGATCATCGCCGGGGCCATAGGGGCTGTATTGACCATCTTGCCGGGTTCTGGCGCCACGCAGTTGATGCGGAATGCATTTGCCATCGGGTGGCCGGGTGGACTCGTCATCGTCATCCTGATGCTGTATTTCCAGTTCGGGCGAACGAAGGATCCGAATCATGGCAAACTCGTGTTTAAGGCCATTATTGGCTTCCTTGGATACGCGATGCTGTTCATCGCCATCGCCAACTACGCCACCAATTTTAATGACGAAAGCTTTGGAGCGCCTGGCGAGCCTCGCTTCCTCCCTGTCTCCCTTGTCATGATTACGATTTCCTGTTTTACGATGGCCATGTATTTCAAGGGATTGCGGGTTCTTCTTCAGATCGGCGGGTTCATGTTCTTTGTGGCTTCCTGTCTTGCCGGCTTTGGGAACTGGTTGCCGCAGGTCAAGGCTGATCCTCCTCCGGCGGAAGCGGAGGGAGGAAAGAATGTTAAAGAAATGTCCGTGCAAGATCGAGCGGACATGGGCGAGAAGATCATCTTCGGCGCGGTTGGAGCCAGCGGCACGCAAGGTGCCATCGGCAAAGGGCAGTGCCCCCTTTGCCACGGATTCCAAAAAGGCTTCCTCAGTGAGCGGGCACCCAACCTCTTCGGGGTCCCCAAGCGTGCGCTAGAGCGGATGAAGGATGCAAAGTACAGCCAGAAGGACGCCAGTAAGCGCGATACCGCACAAAAGGAAGCATGCCCCGGTTGTGGAACTGCTTCAACCGCAGTTGAGTATATTGCAGAATCCCATGCGTGCCCCAATTGTTATGTGGTAGCGGGATTCGGGGTGAAGGGGACCAATGACAAAGAGAGCCCCATGCCGGTGATCCATAAGTCGCCGATTGGTCTGAGTATTGACGAATTGATCGCGGTAGACACGTGGCTTTTTGCCCGCGAGGGGGAGGAACCGCCCTCTCCGGAAGACATTGAGAACGCCTACAAGAAGTTCATTCCTGAAGCAGACCGTCCCAAGCCGGCTGGCGCTCCTGGCGCAGCTCCGGCAGGTCCGGCGCCAGGTGCGCCTGTTGTGACCGGAGATGAGCCGGTGAATGAAATCTTCACGAAGGCGTTGTGTTTTGCGTGCCACACCATCCCTGGTATTCCAGGCGCAGTCGGGGCGGTCGGCCCCAAGCTGGTGGAGAAAACAAACGCACTTGGCCGTATTAAGGATCCTGCATATAAGGGTAAGGCGACATCTGTACGAGAGTACATCATGGAATCCATTATTACCCCGAGTGCGTATGTCGTGAAGCCGTACCCGGACAACATCATGCCGAAGGATTTCGGGAAGAAGCTGAACGCGGCGGCTCTTAATAAGATCATCGATTATCTCTCGCAATTGGAAGAAGGCAAGGAGCCGCCTAAGATTAAGTAAGTAGGCGGTTTAAACCTGACCTGACGGGGCGCAAGATTTAGGAGACCAGACATGCTTGAAGTGATACTGCAAATGCTGTCGGGGAAATTGGTTGAAGGCTACATGCCCATCCAGATGCTGTTTGAGATGGGAAGCTTGGCCCTGTTGTTTATTGGAGCCTTCTATGTGCTTGGCAAGAAGGGGATCAAGGCCAATAAGCTCGCACAGGCGACCGGCCTCTTCTTGATCTCGATCATCTACTTCAAGTTCCGGATTTACCCGCCCATCCCCTTCAGCGTGCGGGCGATTTATGCCGTCATGACTTTGATCGGGATTTTCATGTGGGTATCTTCCACAGAGGAGTCCTGGAAAGATTTTCGGAGACCGATCTTCGCCGTGGCGGACGGGACCACGGCGGCAACCAAGATGATCAGGACGGTCAGTGTAGTCCTGCTGCCATTTCTGGTCGGCTTTCTGAGTTACAACAGCATGAAGCCGAGCGTGGATGAGCCGATTGAATTGCGCACGGTGCATCCGGCCCCTCCCGCCAGCACCAAAGTACACGGCAAAACCTTTGTCTTGCAGACCTCCAACAGCCCTTATCGCGTCGATGATGACGGCAAGTATTCGAATGAGGTACAGAAAAAATATAATGACGGGAATCCTTGGGACGAGAAGGCGCCTCCTTATATGCAGTATGTTCGTGAAGGCGGCCAGATTTTCTTCCAGAACTGCCACTTCTGCCATGGTGACAATCTGAACGGGCGGGGAATGTTCGCCTTTGCCTTCAATCCCATCCCGGCGAATTTCACGGATGCCGGGACGATCGCGCAACTCCAGGAGACTTTCGTGTTCTGGCGCGTCGCGAAAGGCGGAATAGGTCTTCCTCGAGAAGGATTCCCCTGGGCCTCGGTGATGCCGCCGTGGGAGCAGCACCTGACGGTTGATGAGATATGGAAAGTCGTCCTCTTTGAGTACTGGCACACGGGCTACTATCCAAGGACGTGGGATTAACGTTCCCGACAACTTAGGGGTATAAGCAATGAACCGTTATTTCTCCAATGTGTCGCGCAAAGGCTTTCTGATTGCCGCTTTCGCAGTCGCTGTCGGAATTGGGGCCGGGATCGCAGTTCTTGGGACATCCGGTGATGTGTCGGCCGATTCCGCCATGTCTCCGGGATTTATCAAGGGGGCGAATCCGCCCAAGCCTGACCCCAAAATGATCGAAGAAGGCAAAAAGATTTACTTCAGGAAGTGTGTGTGGTGCCACGGCGTGGATGGGGCAGGCGATGGCCCTGGCGCCGATCGGCTCTGGCCGCGTCCGCGCAACTTTAACGCGGGCACATTCAAGATCCGCCACACAGCCAGTGGTGAGCTTCCGCTCTTCGATCCCAATAAGCCGATTTCCGGTCAGAATGACCTCTTTGATACCGTGACGCACGGCCTCCCAGGCTCGGCCATGCCGCCTTGGGACGGCATTTTGACGGAGCAGCAGCGGCTTCAGGTGCTGGCGTTCGTGACCATGCAGCTTGTCAAGGACCGCAAGTTCGATGACAAGACCGAACCAGTCACGATTCTGGACATCAACAACAAGGACCTGAAGCAGATACCTTACGGCAAGGAGAGCATCGACAAGGGGGCCAAGCTTGTCGTCGAAAAGAAGTGCGTTGAATGTCATGGCACGGATGGTCGCGGCGATGGGAACGCCTTCAACCTGAAAGATGACTGGGGCTTCCCGATTCAGCCGGCCGACTGGCACAAATGCTGGAATTTCCGTGGAAGCAGACAGGATCCCTATAATGTGAAGAATATCTTCCGGACGTTCTCGACCGGCGTGAACGGCACGCCGATGCCGTCGTTTGCTGATAACACGACGGTTGAAGAACGGTGGGATATCGCCAACTTTGTAAGCTCTCTGTGCGAGCGCGATCTTGCCGGCAATCCTTTGCCCATTGATTCGCAATCGGATAAGCCCAAGATCAACTTCGTGGTTCCGTCCGGTTATATCGAGGGCGAAATCCCTGCTGATCCGAACGACAAGAAGTGGCAGGAGCGGGATCGAAGAATGATCGGCATGGGCGGGCAGATCACGCACAAGCCGCGGAATTTCGTCAACCGGATTGACGACATCTGGGTGAGGTCGTTCTATAACAAGAAGGAGATCGCCTTCTTGTTCCAGTGGGATGACCGGTCCAAGAGCCAGGTGGCTTCCGGTGTGACGGTCACGCCCATTGAGGAAGCGCCGCCCAAGACCGGTGAAGAGAATTCAATCGCCGCCAAGCAGAACAAGTACGAAGTGTACAATGACGCGGTGGCCATCCAGTTCCCGGTCAAATGGCAGGAGATACTTCCACCGGAAAAGCCTCGTTACCTGTTCGGAGAAGAGAAGCGGCACGTCGATCTGTGGAAATGGGAGGCCAACGGGACGCTGACGGCCTATACCGGCTCCGGCTGGGACAAGCCGCTCGATGACCGTATGGGGGCCACCGGGGACTTGAAACTGGTCAAGGGTGAATTCAAAGATGGGCAGTGGACCGTGCTCATGAAGCGAGCCCTCCAGACTGATGACAAGGACAAGGATGTTCAGTTTGAAGCGGGTAAGTATATTCCGACCGTCTTTTTCGCATGGGACGGACATAACGGCGATGCCGGACTGAAGATGGCGGTGTCGGCGTTTTACTACAGCATCCTCGAGCCGCCGGTTCCGATTGAGGCGAAAATCTATCCGGTCTTGCTGGCAATGGGAATGATCATTGCCGAGGGCTGGGTTCTCCGCCGGCGTGCCAACAAAAAGAAAGAGATGAAGTCGTAAGCCGAAACCAGCCGCTGGCGAGACGGCGAGGGCTTAGGGGGGTGGGGCACAAGCCCGCCCCCCTTTTTTATTCTCTCGAAGGGACGGCAAGTGACCGGTCTAATCCTGGCAGGAGGAAAAAGCCGCCGGCTCGGCATCGACAAACGATTTCTTGATATCGGCGGGCGCACCTGCATGCAGCGAGTCTTGGATGCGTACCGGGGCGCCTTCGACGAGATCCTGATCGTGGCCGATGCGGTTGAGCCGTTCCAGTCGCTGGGAGTCCGGGTTGTCGTGGACCTCATTCCCGGCCGGGCTGCTCTCGGCGGCCTGTATACGGGGCTGCACTACGCCGCCGGCGAGCGGGTTTTCGCCGTCGCCGCCGATATGCCATGGATCAATCCGGAGGCCATCCGGATCGTGCTTGACCAGGCCTGCGCCGGCGACATCGTAATCCCGGATGTGGAGGGTAAGCTCCAGCCCCTGCATGCCGTGTACGCGAAGGCATGCCTGCCGTTCCTTCGAACCCTTGTCGAGGCGGGCACTCTCAAGGTCCAGGATCTCTGCAATTGCCCTGAACTCCGGGTGCATCGGATCCCCCAATCCGCCTTCACAGCGTCGGACCCCCAACTCCGCTCGTTTTTCAACATCAACACTCAGGACGATCTTGCCCAGGCGAACAAATGGATCGGTAAATAGTGCGGGAAGCCTTGCAGAACGCGCGGTTCGATGCGGTGTGAGTCTTGCCATTGCCGGTTCGTTATGTTAAAGTGCAGCCCACGTTGGCGGCCCTCGGGGGTTTCTCGAGGGCCGCAGTTATGTGGAGTGTCTAATCAATGCCGGTGGGGGTTGTGAGGGAAGCTGTCCTCTCCACGCTACGGGAAGTTTTAGAGGACGCGCGGGCGGCCGGCGACCTCAAGCTGACCACTCTGCCTGTCTTGGTCCTCGACGTCCCTAAGAAGAATACATGGGGTGATCTGGCGACGACTGTGGCGATGAACCTGTCCGCCTCCGAGCGGCGCGCCCCACGCGAAATCGCCGAGATCATCGCTGGTCGGCTGCGCTTGCATCCCGATGTGTTGGAGCGGATCGATGTGGCGCCACCAGGCTATATCAATCTGACGATCAAGCGGGATCTCTGGTTTCAGGTTCTGGCGGAGATCGAGGCGCAAGGGAAGCGCTATGGACGTTCGACCCTGGGTCTTGGCAAGCGCGTCTTGCTGGAGTTTGTGAGCGCCAATCCGACTGGTCCATTGCACATGGGGCATGGGCGCGGGGCGGCCCTCGGCGGCGCGCTGGCGAATCTTCTCCATGCCACCGGCTATGAGGTGACCACGGAATATTACATTAATGACGCCGGCCGCCAGATGAAGCTGCTGGCAGAATCTGTGGAAGCATGCTGCCGGAAGTTGCTTCAGCAGCCGGACGTGGGGTTTCCGGAAGACGGCTATCGCGGCGCCTACGTCGAAGAGCTCGCCCAAAAGCTGATCGCCAAAGCCAAGGCAGAGAAGCTCGAGCCCCTGCTGCCGCATCTCGAACGGCTGTGCATGGAGGAGGCGTATCGTCTTCTGCTTGATGAAATCAAGTCCGACCTGCAGGGGTTCGGTCTCCGTTTTGATGCGTGGTTCAGTGAGCGGGGGTTGTTTGAAACCGGCGCCGTTGACCGCACGCTTGAGGTTCTCAAAGCGAAGGGGCATCTGTTCGAGCAGGACGGCGCCTTGTGGTTCCGGTCCACAGTGTTTGGAGACGACAAGGATCGTGTCGTCAGGAAACAGGACGGGGAATTCACCTATCTCGCCTCCGACATTGCCTACCATCAGGATAAGCTGGGCCGCGGCTATGATCTCCTGATCAATATCTGGGGCGCCGATCACCATGGGTACATTCCCCGGATGCAGGCGGCTGTAGAGGCGTTCGGCTATCCGAAGGATCGATTGAAAGTGATCCTGGTGCAGATCGTCAATCTGTTGCGCGGTGGGCAGCGCGTGACGATGTCGAAGCGGGCGGGCGAGATGGTTACTTTGCGGGAAGTAGTTGAAGAAGTCGGCGCGGATGCCGCGAAGTTCATCTTTCTGACCAGGCGGGCCGACAGCCAGTTGGACTTCGATCTAGAGTTGGCCAAACAGCAGTCGGCGGAGAACCCGGTCTATTATGTCCAGTATGCGCATGCTCGGGTCGCCAGTCTCTTTCGGGTTGCCGCGGAGAGAGGGATTGCCGTGCCCTCAACCGGATCGGTTGATTGGACCGTCCTGAACTCGCCGGACGATCTGGATCTGATCAAGTCTCTGTCGGAATATCCCGCGCTGCTGGAAGCGAGCGCGCAGGCGATGGAGCCGCATCGGCTCACCTATTACTTGCAGGATCTTGCGGCCCGCCTCCATGCCTATTATTACAAGCACCGAATCCTCCCGCCCGTGCTCGAGCGCGAACTGGACAGCCAGGATCACCTCAAGCCGGTCGCTCTGGAAGCCGAGCAAGGGCGAAAAGGGGAAACGCTGACCCCTGCCCTGACCGCGGCGCGACTCTGTCTTTTCCGGAGCGTCCAGACCGTCATCCGAAACGGGTTGGGAATCCTCGGTGTCACGGCCCCGGAGAGGATGTGACGGCCGACATGGGATTTCGTGTCTTGCAGAGGGAGGGGCGCTCGCGGGCTCGCGTGGGTGAGTTGCAGACCGCTCACGGCGTCGTGGCGACGCCGGCCTTCATGCCTGTCGGTTCGCAAGCCACCGTGAAGGGGCTCTCTTCCGAGGAGCTTGCCGGCCTTGGCTTCGAGATGATCCTCTGCAATGCCTACCATCTGTATCTCCGGCCAGGCCACCGCCTGATCGAGGAACTGGGCGGGCTGCACCGTTTTATGGGATGGCCGGGCTCGATCTTGACGGACAGCGGCGGCTATCAAGTGTTCAGCCTGGCGCCTCTGTGCAAGGTCTCGGATGACGGGGTGACGTTTCAGTCCCACCTGGACGGCTCGCTGCACCACTTGACGCCGGAGCTCGTCGTTGAAATTCAGGAATCGCTCGGCCCCGATGTGGCCATGACCCTCGATGAATGCCTTCCCTATCCCGCAACAATCGAGGCGGCTGAAAGCGCGCTGGCCCGGACGACCCGATGGGCTCGTCGCTGCCGGGATGCCAGACGCCGGCCTGACCAGATGCTCTTCGGCATCGTCCAGGGCGCGCATTATCCGGAATTGCGCGCGCGCGCGGCCGCCGCGTTGGCGGAGATCGGATTTGACGGATACGCCCTCGGCGGCTTGAGCGTCGGGGAGGACAAACCGGCCATGTATGCGGCGCTGGACGCGGCGGTGGCGGAATTGCCGGAGCCCGCTCCCCGGTACCTGATGGGAGTGGGGACGCCGGAAGACCTCATCGAAGGGGTCGCCCACGGCATTGACCTGTTTGATTGCGTCATGCCCACCCGCCATGGCCGCACCGGCTGGCTCTTCACCTCGTTTGGGCGGGTGCTGATCAAGAACGCCCAGTATGCCCGCGACGAGTCTCCGGTGGACCCCGCTTGCACATGCGTGGTGTGCCGGTCCTATTCGCGAGCCTACCTCCGCCACCTGTTCCTGGCCAAGGAGATGCTCGGTGTCCGCCTCAATACCATGCACAATCTCCATTACTTCCAGACCTTGATGGCCGGCATCCGTGATGCCGTTCGCCAGGGTCGGCTGGCGGAGTTTTGCGAACAGTTCCATGCAAGGCGCGCGTGGTGCGAAGCATGAAGTCTGTGATCATGCACGTGCTGGCGCAGGCCGCCGCTCCGGCTCCCTCGCCGTCGGTGGGTGAACAACTGGCGCAGATGCTGCCGATGTTCATCCTGATCATCGCGATCTTTTATTTCGTGATCTACCGCCCGCAGAAGCAGCAGCGCGAGAAGCAGCAGGACATGATCAATCAGTTGAAAAAGGGCGACAAGGTTGTGACGAGCGGGGGCATCTGGGGGACGGTGACGAACGTCGGCAAGGAAACCGCCACGTTACAGGTCGCCGAGAATGCCAAAATCAAAGTCGTGCGTGCGCATATCGTCCGTCTGCGCGGGGAAGAAGATGACTGAAGCAGGTCTGTCATGAAGCCGGTCGCCGGCCGCCTGATTCTCTTGAGCGTCACGGTTGTCGTGTCGCTGGTCCTCTTTCTGCCCTCCACGCCGCTGTTCTCGAGCCTGCCCGCGTGGTGGAAGCAAAACCTCCCCAGCAAGGGGATGACCTTGGGCCTCGATCTCCAGGGCGGTATCCACCTGGTTCTTGAAGTGGAGGCGGAGCGCGCGATCGAGATCAAGATGGATCGGGACGTGTCCAACATGACGGAGCTCTTTGCCGAGAAGAAGCTCAAGGTGGAAAGCGTCAAGCGGACCGGGCCGACTGAGATCACGGTCAATCTGGCGGAGCCCGGCGCGAAGGAGGCCGTCCTGACGCTGGTCGATGACCAGTTTCCCACGCTGGGCGGGCGTTCGCCCAGCGATCGTGTGCTGCTGCTGACTCTGAAGCCGGACGAGGCCGAACGGATCAAGAAGGCGGCGGTCGGCCAGGCACTGGAGACTGTCCGGAACCGGATCGACCAGTTCGGCGTGGCCGAGCCCTTGATTCAGCAACAGGGGCTCCGCCAGATCGTTGTGCAGCTTCCGGGGGTGAAGGACCCCGGACGGGCCAAGGCCCTCATTAAGAACACGGCCTTGCTTGAGTTCAAGATGCTGGATGAGGACCACAAGGTCGCGCGCGAGCTGCCGAGCCGGGTTCCCGCGGGGAAAGAAGAGGACATTCTCAGGGAGTTCGGGCCGCAGATCCCTCCCGACGACGAAATCCTCTTCGAGCGCAACATGGACAAGGAAACCGGCCGGGTCACAAAGACGCCGTACCTCATCAGGAAGCGGGTGGTGCTGACCGGCGATGTTCTGACGGACGCCCGTGTGTCGATCGGCGAATTTCAGAACGCCTATGTCTCGATCAACTTCGACAACACCGGCGCCAAGCTGTTCGAGCGGATTACTGCGGAGAACGTCAAGAAGCGCATGGCCGTCATTCTGGACAACACCGTCTACTCTGCTCCGGTAATCCAGGAACGGATCAGCGGCGGTCGGGCCCAGATCACCGGCAGCTTTTCCATGGAAGAGGCGAACGATCTGGCGATCGTCCTCCGCGCCGGGGCGCTCCCGGCGCCCGTGAAGATCATTCAGGATCTGACGGTGGGGCCTTCCCTGGGGCGCGACTCCATCGAGAAGGGGATTCGTTCCACCATGATTGCGGGCGCCATGGTGATCATTTTCATGGTCGTCTATTACCGCATGGCGGGCGCGATCGCGGATTTTGCCCTGATGCTGAACCTCGTCTGTCTGGTCGGTGCGCTCGCCGGGCTGAATGCCACGCTGACCCTGCCGGGCATCGCAGGGATCATCCTGACCATTGGGATGGGCGTGGACTCGAACGTGCTGATCTTCGAGCGGATCCGCGAGGAACTTCGGACGGGCAAGCCGGTCAGGCCGGCCGTGGACGCCGGCTATGACAAGGCGTTTTTGACCATCGTGGACTCACATGTCACCACACTGATCACGGGCTTCGCGCTGTTTTTGTTCGGCACCGGCCCGATCAAGGGGTTCGCCGTCACCCTCTGCCTGGGGATCGCGATTAATCTGTTCACCGCCTTGGTCGGCACGAAGGTCATCTTCGATCTGCTTAACCGTCGGGGGCGCATGGAGCGCCTGAGCATCTAGGACCGCGTATGTTTGAAATCCTCGGTAAAACGTCGATCGACTTCATGGGGCTCAGGCGGTATTCCTTCGCCTTCTCCGGGGTTCTCGTCCTTGTCGGCCTCCTGGCCTTGCTCCACATCTGGCTCGGGAAGGCCAATCTGGGCATCGACTTTGCGGGAGGGACGGCTGTGCAATTGAAGTTCGAGCGCCCGATTCCGATCGAGCAGGCTCGGCAGGCGCTGCTTCGTAATGGATTAGCGGATGTTGAGCTACAGGAATTCATTTCCGACAATAAGCTGATGGTTCGGGTCAAGGCCCAGACCACCATCGAGGAGAAAGTGGCCGAGAAGGTGCTGGCGGTGTTCACGAAGGATTTCGCGAGCAATCCGTTCGCGGTGGATTCCAGCTATGAGATCGGCCCCACCATCGGCCAGAAACTCCAGAAGGACGCCCTGATTGCCATTTCGATCTCGATGCTGGGCATCATCCTCTACGTTGCGGCGCGGTTTGAGCTCCGGTTCGGGGTGGCGGCCGCCATCGCGACCTTCCACGACGTGTTCGCGGTGCTGGGAGTGTTCTACATACTGGACAAGGAGATCTCCCTGTTGATCGTCACCGCCCTCCTGACGCTGGCGGGGTATTCGCTGACGGACACCGTCGTCGTCTTTGACCGGATCAGGGAAAATCTGAAAGTGCGCCACCGGGACCCGCTCGAGACCGTGATTAATAACGCGGTCAACCAGGTTCTGAGCCGAACCGTGGTGGTGTCGCTGACCGTCATTCTGGTGCTCATTCCCCTGACTCTGGCGGGAGGCGAGGTGCTGCATGACTTCTCCCTGGCGCTGCTTTTGGGCGTGATCGTCGGAACCTATTCCTCGGTCTTTGTCGCCAGTCCCCTCCTCATCCTCTGGAAAGGAACCCCCGGTAAGCTGCTCCGCCGCCGGTAAAGGCGTTACCTAGGCTTGACAATTCTGGATACTCCAAGGAAAATGAGTAGTTACGAGAAACCTTGGTGTTACCGGATTGAAACAGTTCTTGCGCCGCCAGAGTCTCCAACGCCGGATCATCACCGCCATGGTGCTGATCGGCCTGTTGCCCCTTAGCTTCTCCCTCGTCATCACCTATCTCGAAGAACGCCAGGCCATCCGGGACACGATCGGGCGGGATTTCCGTCAGATCGCGATCGAGGCCGCCGGCAAGATCGAATTGCAGGTAATGCAGGGCGTCAGCGAGGCCCGTCAGTTGGCCACGATTCCAATTTTGCGGGGGGCGGTCATTGACTCCAACCGGAGCTATGCGGGACGCGATCCGGGCGCCGTCCGCCGGATGGTTCGCGAGTGGGAAGGCCGCTGGAACAAGGGAACAAAACGTGATCGGTTCCCGGACTTCATCAATAAGATGGCGACCGATTATCTCATCGAATGGCACCGCATCCGGAAGGCCGAATACATCGCCATTCTGGTGACGGACAGCCAGGGGGCGCTGGTGCTGAGCTCGACGCCGCAGGCTGAGTACGACCAGAGCAAGGCCCGGTGGTGGAAGGCAGCCTTCAACGGGGGCAACGGCCGGATCTACGTGAGCGATCTCGTCTTCGATGAGGCGCTCGGGTTTCATGTCCTTGATGTGGCCGTTCCCGTCTTTGATGACGTCCACCGGCAGGCGGTCGGCGCCGTCAACGTCCGGTTGCGGCGGGACGAACTGTTCAAGCCGATCCGGGAAGTCCGGATCGGAGAGCAGGGCCACGCGATGCTGTTGAACACGGCCGGGCGGCCGCTGATCTGTCCCGTGCTCTCTCCAGACAGGCACACGATCAATGCCCCGCTGATGCGCCAGATCACGCAGCCGACGGCAGGCTGGGTGGTGGCGGAGGACGATTCGCATGGCGGGAAGAACTCGATCGTAGGATTTGCCCCGGTCCGGTTCCCAGTCTCCCTTGCCCCTGAAAGCCTCGGGGGGGGCGGAGTGCAGTGGCTCACCTTCGTCCGGCAGGATCCGCGGGAGACGTTCGCGCCGCTGAATCAACTGCTGTGGAAGGTTTCCCTTGGCGCCGTGGGGGTTTTTCTGCTCATGCTGCTGGCCGGCCTGTTTCTGGCCCGCCGGATTGTGCGCCCGATCCAGGCGCTGCAGGCTGGGGCGGCCCTGATCGGGCGGGGCGAACTCGATCACCGGTTGGACATTACGACCGGCGATGAGATCGAACAGCTCGCAGACAATTTCAACCAGATGGCGGCCAGCCTTCGCCGGCACACGGAAGGGCTGGAGCATGCGGTCGCGCTCAGGACCAAGGACCTGCGCGAATCGCAGGAGCGGTACAAGATTCTGTTTGACGAGGCGGCGGACTCGGTGATCATGGTGAATCCAGGCGGGGGGATCATCGCGGTGAACCGGCGGCAGGAAGCCGTTCTCAAGTATCCGGAGGATCAGCTCGTGGGCCGCCGGTTCATCGATCTCATTCTGCCCAAGTACCAGCCGGCCGTAACGGCCCTGATGCGGGAGATTCTGAAGGGAGCAGACAAGACGCCGACCGTGGAAGTCAAGGCGTTCGACCGGGCCGGGCGGCCGGTCCCCATGGAACTCGACCTCACCGGCATCGGGGCCGGCCCCATGATCTACATCATGGTGCAGTTGCGGGATATCACGGAACGCAAGGCGCTGGAGCGACAGCTCCTGGAGTACAGCGAGTCGCTGGAAGTCAAGGTCCAGGACCGAACCCGTGAAATTGAGGACACGAAGACCTATCTCGAGAATCTCCTGGAGAACGCCAACGACGTCATCTACACGCTCGATCATGATCAGCGGTTTACCTACGTGAACAGCAAGGTCGAAATCTGGGGGTATCGCAAGGAAGACCTGATCGGACGGCCGTACCTGTCGCTGCTGTCCCGCCGCCATCGCGGGAAGCGTCTGCGGTCCACCTTGGATATCGGCGCCAAACAGGCCTATGAAGTGGAGATCGTGACCAAGGCCGGGGAACCCCGCAGTGTCCTGGTCAGCGTGTCGCCGCTTCGAGATAACGAAGGGAGGATCGCGGGGGTGCTGGGGATCGCGCGGGACATCACGGACAAGAAGCAGCTGGAGCGGCAGGTGCTGAATGCCGAAAAGCTGGCGTCGGTCGGCAAGCTCGCGGCCGGCGTCGCGCACGAAATCAACAACCCCCTGGGAGGGATACTCAACTGTCTCTACAATCTCCGGAAGGGCACCCTGTCTCCGGCCCGGGAACGGGAATATCTGGAGTCGATGGAAGACGGATTGCGGCGGGTCCAGAAGATCGTGCGCCAGTTGCTGGATTTTTCCCAGCAGTACGATCCCGAGCTCTCCCCGACGGAGGTGAATTCGGTCATCGAGCGTGTCCTGACGCTCACCAACTATGCCTTCGAAGGGACCGGCGTGGGCCTTCGCCGGGAGCTGGCGAGGGATCTGCCGACCCTGATGGCGGACCGGCACATGATCGAGCAGGTCCTCACGAATCTGATTCTCAACGCCGTGCAGGCGATTCGCGGGGATGGGGTGGTCACGGTCCGGTCCGGCACGGACGGGCCGTGGTGCACGATCGAAGTGGAAGACACCGGCTGCGGGATTCCGCCCGACGTGCTGCCGAAGATTTTCGATCCGTTCTTCACGACCAAGGGCCAGGGCGAGGGAACGGGTCTGGGGCTCTCCGTCAGCCTCGGCATCGTCGAACGGCATGGCGGGCAGATTGCGGTCAAGAGCCAGGTCGGAGAGGGGACCACGTTCACCGTCAGGCTTCCCGCGATGAACGTCCGGTCGCTGGCCGGCAAGGAGGCCTGAGGCGATGCCACAGCCGAACGTCCTGATCATCGACGACGAGCCCCTCATGCGGATCTCGATCGCCGACGCCCTGAAAGACGAGGGCTGCCAGGTCAAGGTCGCCGCGACCGGCCTGGAGGGGATGGACCTCATCAAAAAGGAGCCGTTCGAAATCGTCATCTCCGACCTCCGGCTCCCCGGCATGGACGGGCTCCAGATCCTCCAGACCTGCAAAGAGGTGTCGCCCAAGACCGGCGTGATTGTGATCACCGCACACGGCTCTGTCGAGACCGCGGTCGGGGCGATGAAAATGGGGGCGTACGACTACATCACCAAGCCCTTCTCCATGGATGAGCTCCTCCTGATCGTGAACCGTCTCCTGAAAGTATTGGAACTGGAGGACGAGAACAGGTCGTTGCGGGAGGAACTGGAGGGCCGCTTCAGCTTCAAGGGTCTGCTCGGCAAGAACGACAAGATGCGCGAGGTGCTGGAGAAGATCAAGCTGGTGGCGCCCACCGACTCGACGGTGCTGATTCTCGGCGAGAGCGGGACGGGGAAGGAACTGGTGGCCAACGCGATTCACCACAACAGCCCGCGCCGGGACGGGGCCTTCATCAAGGTGAGCTGCGCCGCGCTGCCGGAGACCTTGCTGGAGACCGAACTGTTTGGGCATGAGCGGGGTGCTTTCACGGGGGCGCTCCGGCAGCGGAAAGGGCGATTTGAGCTGGCGCACCAGGGCACGATCTTTCTGGACGAGATCGGCGAGGTTTCGCCCCTGGTGCAGGTCAAGCTGCTGCGTGTGCTGCAGGAGCGGCAGTTCGAGCGCGTCGGCGGCAACCAGACGATCGAGGTGGACGTGCGGGTAATCTGCGCGACGCAGCGGGATTTGAAAAAAGAGGTTCAGGCGGGGCGGTTCCGTGAAGATCTCTACTATCGGCTGAGCGTGGTCCCGGTCCATCTGCCTCCACTGCGGGAGCGGAAGGAAGATGTGCTCGTCCTTGCCGACCACTTCCTGGGGGGCTTTGCGCTGCGGACGGGCAAGCAGATCAAGGCGTTCTCTCAGCGGGCCAAGGAACTGCTCATCCGGTATTCGTTTCCCGGAAACGTCCGCGAGCTGGAGAACACGGTCGAGCGGGCCGTGACGTTGAATCATGATGGGAAGGAAATTGAGCCCTGGAATCTCTGCGGATTCCCGGCCTGTCCCTACCTCGGAGGACCGCCTCAGCCCAATTGCGGGTTTTGCAGCGAAGGGGTGCCGATGGCCGAGAAGAAGGCGGGTGCGGTGGATCGGCTGGATACCGCCCGCGAACAGTTTGAGCGGCAGCACATTGTCAAAGCGCTGGAGCGGACGAAGGACAACAAAACCGAGGCCGCGAAACTGCTGGGCCTCTCGCGCAAAGCCCTCTGGGAGAAGTGCAAGCGCTACGGGATTACGAAGGACACGAACGGAGCGGAGGAGTGAGGGCGCCGCCGCCGTACGGAGGCCGTCAAGCATGATGACGCTGCGGCAGCTTGCCGTCAGGCCCGAGACGGTTCCTGTTGCCACGTCGTGGTACCTCGCCGATCTGGGGGAAGCGCGCGGCAAGCAGGAGCTCTTCACCAAACAGTCGCCGCAGCGACTCAAAGTTCTCCGCGAGCACGCCTTGATTGAAAGCGCGGTCTCCTCCAATCGGATTGAGGGCGTGGAGGTGGACCAGAGCCGGATTAAGGCGATTCTGGTCGGTAAAGGCGCCTTGCGGGACCGCGACGAAGAAGAAGTGCGGGGGTATCGTGATGCGCTCAAGCTGATTCACGAACGGAACGCCAAGTTTCCGGTCTCGGAACAGACCATCCAGGAACTACATCGGCTGGCTCGTGGGCGGATCGGGGATGCCGGACAGTACAAGAGTCAGGACAGCGACATCATCGAGCGACTGCCCGATGGCCGGACCCGCGTGCGCTTTAAGACCGTGCCGGCTGCAAGAACCCCGGCGTCCATGACGGAGTTGCTGGGGCTATGGCAAGACTGCCTGCGCGACGGGTGGGTCCATCCGCTGGTCGCGATGGCTGCGATGAACCTGGATTTCCTCTGCATTCATCCGTTTCGCGACGGCAACGGCCGGGTCTCCCGCTTGCTCCTCCTTCTGCAATGCTACCACCTCGGGTACGAGGTCGGACGCTACATCAGTCTGGAACGGCTCATTGAGGAAAACAAGGAGCGCTACTACGAAACCCTCGAGCAAAGCTCGCAGGGTTGGCACGAAGGCAAACATGACCCCTGGCCCTATGTCCACTACCTCCTGTATGTACTCAAGAGCGCATGTCGTGAGTTCGAGGAGCGGGTCGGGCAGGTCAAGAGCCCGCGTGGGGCCAAGACCGACCTTGTTATGGGCGCGATTGGGCGCACCCCGGGGGCTTTCCGCATCGCTGACCTTCAGCGGGAGTGCCCGGGCGTGAGTGTGGACTTGATCCGCCAGGTACTTAAGACGCTCCGGGCCGACCGGAAGGTGGAGTGCTTGGGCCGTGGGCAGAACGCCGAGTGGCAGAAGACGAAACGGTGGCAATTGGGTACTACCCAATCTAATAGGTAGCGAATTAGGTACTATCGGAATCAGGCAAGGGCTGATCAGATAATCACATCACGAAACGGCGCTTGCCCCGCGCCGCTCTGCGCTCCGTCGGTGTATCTTTTTCGATTCGCGCGCCACGACCAATAACCTCCGCTCTCCGTGACAATTCATAAGGGCGGGGCTATACTCGCGGACGGTTTGTGGGAAGAAAAGGGGTTCCGGACACCGTTTTTTTAAATCCTTTGACCTAAAGGTGGAGTCCCCTAAAACCGTTCTGTAGCGGTATGGGCAATCTAATAGAGCAACTGCAAACGCGTTTTCCGTTGCTGAAGGAACTGGAGGTCGGATGCAGCGGACGGACCCAAGGGGACGCGCTGCCCGCGTTCGTTGGACTTTTTCTCGCGGCGATGAGTGCTGCCGGACCAGCAGCTTGCTGCTTCATTCTTCCACGCAAGGATCAGGTCGGGAAGCTCGTTTCCGTGCTTTATGCTCTGTCTTCGGTGAAGCGAGACTTTGCCAAGTTCTTGTCCGACTCTGATTCGCAATTCAATTGCGGTGATTTTGTTCGAGTCCAGCCCGGGAAAGGCGTTTTCCGGTTTCTTGGTGTTTATCCAGAGTACCCGACCCTCTTCCGGCTTTTATGCAGTTGTGGAAGTGAACGTGCATTCCCACGCGCCTTAGTTAAACGTATGGTTGCAGCCTCCGGACCCCGTATCACTGGGAAGTTTAGGGGGTCCTTGGTAAACGTGCAGAAACCACCCATTGATTTCATGTTGGAAATGGAGAGTTGCGGTAATCTAGGCTTTGCACACACGTACACAATTGTGCTCGACACACAGAGCCACTTCAAAGAATTCGCAGAAAACACGCTGCTCACGCGTACCCGAAACAGGGCGGACTCATTCCGCGTGGCCGATTTGGAAATTCTCAGCTGCGTTAACGATGACGGGTCCGTGGAAGGTCAGGTCGCAGGAAGTCTTGGAAGTCCTCTAGTCGCGATCACATCTTCAATCGACTCTCTAGTAGCTGCCGCCCTTTCACATTCCATCCGCAGGCCAACGGTATTGATCAATGATCTGCACCTCCTGAAAAGTCCGCAACACTTCGACACTATTGCAGAGAAGTGCAACCTGGTTTTGCTTGCGGCACACACAGAGTTGGAAACCGTGAACAACCTGGCGAAGCGGCAGTTTCCATATGGAAAACTCAAAATCTGGCGTCTCGGAAAGAACGAAGTCCAGATTGGCCAGGATGTGAGTCACAATCGCGACGGTCATGCCGGCCTTTTCAGAGACGTATTCGCCGCTTCGCTGAATTTACAGCCCAAGCTCACCCATCGGGGGAGCTTACGAGCCCCCTGCGGCCCGGCCTGAAGAAAGACGGGCGCGGCACGCGGCGCCCCTACATCAAGATGGGGAAACAGGCTGAGAACCCGGGGCAGCCAGGCACCGTTTTATTGGAGAAGTGCAAGCGCGAAGGAGAGTAACGGGTAGGAGGAAGGCTGAGTAGCCTTGACAGGCCCGGACGGGTGGCATAGCCTTGGCCTGTCTGGTGACGGTGGGACAACGCCAACGCTCTTTCGGCGCTATATCCAAAAGACAGCGAGGGGAAAAGACTCCTTGATGCTATGCTATTGGCCGTGCCACGATAAAATGGCGCGTCACTGAAGGGAGTGCAACTATGGCCGAGCAAGACCTTCTTAAACGCATAACCGCCAACCCGGAGATTTTCGGTGGGAAGCCGATCATCAGGGGAATGCGAATCTCGGTGGAACTCATCCTCAGCCTCTTGGCTCAGGGGGAGAGTGTTGCGGTTATTCTCTCCGACTATCCCGACCTGCAACCTGACGACATTCGTGCCTGTCTGGCCTACGCGCACGCCGTCATAGCCCATGATTCGCTTGATGCCGTGCGAGTCGGCGGCAATTGAAGTTTCTCATTTCACGCCGCTGATCTTTCTGAGCAAGCAGTCGTGACCGTGCGCGGCGGTCGTATTCGGATTTCTCGCGCTTCACCATAGCTGAGAACTGAGCCTAATTCTGATCCTTCCATTCGAGGTTCTCCAGGTTATTGATACGCCCCTCGGCGTCCCCGACGCCACCCTTGACAGGCCCGGACGGGTGGCATAGCCTTGGCCTGTCGGGTGACGGTGGTACAACAACAGGGGGCGGGTCAACGCGACGTCGAATGATCTTTGTCCTTCTCTTTGCACTCGGGTTCATGTTTCCCGGGCTTGCGCCTGTTCAGGCGGTTGAGCGCGGCGCAGCGGTGCAGTCGCTGGAACAATCCCCGGACCCTTCCCAGGCGTACCTCTCGCTTACACCCCGTATGACCAAAAAAGAAGTCCATCAATTGATGGGCAAGCCGTCCCGGTCAACCGATACGCTCTGGATCTATACGTATGCAGACGGGACAACCGTGGAGGTCACTTTTTCGAAGCAGAGGCGCGTGACTCAGGTGGTCAATTATAAGAGGCAGCCGAAGAGGTGACTCGGGTCAGTTGGGGCTAGACGGCCTTCGGAATCTCGCCGCCTTCCCAGAGCCTGACGGTGCGGTCGACGCTGCCGCTGACGAGTCGGCGGCCGTCCGGGGAAAAGGCAATAGAGCGCACGGGCTCCTTGTGGCCCTTGATGGTGCGGATCGGCCGGCCGGTGGCGGCCTCCCACAGTTTGATCGTGGTGTCGTCCGAGCAGGAGGCCACGATCTTGCCGTCCGGAGAATAGGTCACGGCGCGTACCCACCCGGAATGCGCCTTCACGGTCCGCAAGAGCTTCCCGCTCGGCACCGCCCAGTACTTCATGGTGGTGTCACGGCTGCCGCTGACCAGCGAGCTTCCATCCGGAGAGAAGGCGATGCCCCCGATCCAGTTCTCAAAGGCCGTCTCCCATCCGGCCTGTTCTTCGAACCACTGGCCGCGCCGCTCGATTGTGCCGTCCAAGGGGTCTGATTTGTGCCCTTCGAGCGTACAGAGCGCCTGGCCGCCGGGCAGGACTTCGAACAGGGTCATGCCGCCGATGTCGTTCCCGCTGGCCAGGAGACGGCCGTCTGGAGAGAACACGGTGCAGATGTTCCAATGCAGGTCATAGACGTCCTGGGGCAGGAGCGACAGGAGCTCCGTGGCCGTGCCGACCTCCCAGATTTTGATGTCCCGGTTCTCGTTCCCGCGCGCCAGCATGAGCCCGTCGGGTGAGAACGAGAGGGAGTGGATGGCGTGGTCATAGCGTCCGAACAGCATCCGGATAAATTCGCCGGTCTTGGGGTTCCAGAGGCGGATGGTCCGGTCGGTCGAGCCGCTGGCGAGCATGTGCCCGTCCGGCGAGAAGGCAAGGCAGTGAATGGTGTCGGTATGGCCCCGCAGGATTCTGACCATGCGGCCCGTCTCGACCTCCCAGATCCGGATCGAGTGGTCGACGCTGCCGCTGGCCACCAGCGTGCCGTCAGGGTGATACGCCACGGCCCAGATTGGATCGTGGTGCCCGCGAAAGACTCGTGTCTCACGGGCCCCCGCCCGCCAGTGCGCATGGCAATCCACGATGTTGATCGGTGGGGCGCCGGGCATACCGGGTGCCGCTACGCTGTCGGCCATCAGATTGTCCTCAGTAAAACGTCAGGGTTGCGTGCCTTGCAAAAGAACGGAACTGCTCCCTATAATGAAGAGTCCTTCTTCAAGACGTTGAAACTATAACGGACGCTAAAAAGGGAAGTCAAGGAGGCCTGTCATGGAATTGCGGTTTCAGCCGGCCCTCATCCAGGAGGTCGTTGACGCGTTCATCGAGAAGACCGAACGGGAAGGCGATCCGACCTTCTACAAGGAATTTCATGAACTGGCCGATCCCCTCTACGAGAACTTCCCCCTGGACGACCGGGAGCCGGAGTTTCAAAAGCTGTACCAGTACCTGTTCGGGCACTGGGGGTTTGCCGACATCATCGATCAGGCGTTCAATGAATTTCCGGACCTGAGGGAGCGAATCGGGATCGTCCTGGTCCGGGGCGTGCTCAAGGAGGACCAGGAATCGGTCGACGTGCTGCGGAAGTGGGGCACCGTCGAAGAGGATCTGGCCAAGACGTTCGAGGCCAAGGGACAGAAGGGCGTCGGTATCAAGCTCCTGCCCCGGCGGTTCTATGACCCGGCGTTGGCCCGGTTTTGCCGTCACGAGCTGATCCATATCAAGGACATGCTCGATCCGGCCTTTCTCTACGACCCGGACATCAAGGTCGGGAACACGCCCGGCGAAGAGAGCCTCATTCTGGCCCGGTATCGGGTCCTCTGGTGTCTCTGGATCGACAACCGGCTGGGGCTGTGGGGCAAAGAGCCGGTATTCTCCAAGGAACAGCGATTCCGGGAATTCTCC
>Ga0163199_1000363_pt1 | contig 28651 bp, 24 predicted proteins | sample PL_2010_150m_FD_113537 | JGI IMG/M metagenome (GOLD analysis project Ga0163199, IMG submission 113537) | Freshwater microbial communities from Powell Lake, British Columbia, Canada to study Microbial Dark Matter (Phase II) - PL_2010_150m | ecosystem: Environmental > Aquatic > Freshwater > Lake ...
AAGGATTCGGGCAAGCCGCTCGAGCCACTGGCGCAGAAAATGAACGAGATGGCACAAAGTTATCTGGATACTTCGCGCCCGGCCTACTGCGCCCGCCACGGTTTCGTCGACGAGATCGTGGAACTTGGAGCGCTGCGGGGCTACCTGAAAGCGTTTGCCGGCGCTGCCTACCAGAACCCGAAATCGATTTGCCCGCGCCACCAGATGCTGCTGCCGCGCATCATCAAGGGATAGACTAAATCAGTCCCATGCCCTTGAGCACCGACAGCATCACTGCTGCCGCCACCACCGAGCCGATCTGGCCACCGGTATTGACGCCGGCGGCGTGCATCAGCAGGTGGTTCTTCTTGTCGTAGAGTTGTCCCTGGACCTGGACCACCCGCGCGGCCATCGGAAAGGCGGAGATCCCGGCCGCGCCGATCAGCGGGTTGACCTTGCCGCCCGTCAGTTTGCAGACGATCTTGCCGAACACGACCCCGGCCACGGTATCCATGCAGATGGCGATGAAACCCATGCCGAAAATCATCAGCGTCGTGGGCTTGAGAAAGGCGTGGCCCTCCATGGTGCCGCCGATGGCCAGGCCCAGGAACAGGGTGACGATATTGGCGATTTCGTTCTCCGAGGCCTTGGTCAACCGCGCCACTACCCCGCACTCGCGCATGAAGTTGCCCAGCATGATGGTCCCCATCAGGGGCAGTCCCTTGGGCGCGAGCAGTCCCGTGACCAGGGTCACGACGATGGGGAACAGGAGCTTGGTGGTGGTGGAGACGCTGCGCTTGATCGGCGCCATCTTGATGACCCGCTCGGCCGGCGTGGTCAGCGCCCGCATGATGGGTGGCTGGATGATGGGCACCAGCGCCATGTAGGAATAGGCCGCGACCGAAATCGGCGCCAGCAATTGCGGCGCGTATTGGGAGGCGACGTAAATGGCGGTGGGGCCGTCGCAAGCGCCAATGACAGCGATGCTGACGGCCTCCAGCGCCGGGAAGCCCAGGGCCAAAGCCAGCATCAAGGTGATGAAGATGCCGAACTGGCCGGCCGCGCCGAAGAGCAGCATTTTGGGGTTTTCCAGCAGGGCGCCGAAGTCGATCATGGCGCCGATGCCGATGAAAATGAGCAGCGGGAAGACTTCGTTGGCGATCCCCATGTCGTACAGGATCCGCAGCAGGCCGCCCGGCTCCATCAGGTCGGACAGAGGGATGTTGACGAGCAGGCAGCCGAAGCCGATGGGCACGAGCAGCAGCGGCTCCACTTGCTTCTTGACGCCCAGGTAGAGCAAGCCCGCGGCGATCAAGAGCATGATCACGTTGGGCCCGCCCTGAGTGAACAGATAACTGACCCCGGAGGTCAGTCCATACAGGCCGGTCTGGAGGCTCTCAAACATATTATTTGTTCTCCGCAGTGCCGGTCTTTGCGACCAGGGGAAAGACTTTTTTCAGCAGGTCCATGACCAGTCCCAGAATCCATAGGGTCAAAAAGGTTCCCCCCATGCCGACTATCATCATGGTGAGTCCGAAGGTCCATTTTGCATCGTCCATGGGTGCTTTCAGAAGAATGAAGTAAAGCGTGCGCCGGTCAATTATATGGACAACAGTTTCAGCGCTGAGCAGAATTGACTGCGCAAGGGCCGCACAACATGGTCTCGCTCAACCCAGCCAGCAGGTGCGACTTGCGCGCGGAAATCCTGGACACTGACGGGACTCAGGGTAGGATGCATGGGCGAGCATCGAGTTCTTGATTCGACAGCCTGATCGTCCAGCCTGTTTGGCGGTGCCAGCAACTATTTTTTGCCTCCTAGCGCAGGCAGTTCGACTTGCGTGAGGTATTCTGCAAGTACCTCAGAAGGAAACAAGCATGCCCCAGACCCCCGTCACCGCCGAAGAAAAGCGCGCCATCCTGCGCCGTGCCGCTCTCGAATACCACGAATTCCCAACCCCCGGCAAGATCCGTATCGCGGCAACCAAGCAGTTGGTGAATCAGCATGACCTCGGGCTGGCTTACTCACCCGGCGTGGCAGCACCCTGCGAAGAAATCGTCAAGGACCCGAACAACGCTTTCAAGTACACCAGCCGCGGCAATCTGGTCGCGGTTATTACCAACGGCACGGCCGTGCTTGGCCTGGGCGACATCGGTCCGTTGGCAGCCAAGCCGGTGATGGAAGGCAAGGGCGTGCTGTTCAAGAAGTTCGCCGGCATCGATGTGTTTGACATTGAGATCAATGAGAAGCACGACCTCGACAAACTGGTTGACATCATCGCCTCGCTGGAACCCACCTTCGGCGGCATCAACCTGGAAGATATCAAGGCGCCAGACTGCTTCTACGTTGAGCGCAAGCTGCGTGAACGCATGAAGATCCCGGTCTTCCATGATGACCAGCATGGCACGGCGATCTGCGTTGGTGCCGCGATCCTCAATGGCCTGAAAGTGGTCGACAAAGACCCCAAGACCATCAAGCTGGTCACCTCGGGTGCTGGGGCGGCGGCGCTGGCCTGTCTGGGACTGCTGGTCAAACTGGGTATCCCGCGCAAGAATATTTATGTCACCGATCTGGCGGGCGTGGTCTATGAGGGTCGCACCGAATTGATGGATGAGGACAAGATTGTCTTTGCCCAGAAGACTTCGGCCCGCACGCTGGGTGAGATCATTGAAGATGCCGACGTTTTTCTGGGCTTGTCGGCTGGCGGCGTACTGAAAGGCGACATGGTTCGCAAGATGGCAGCCCGACCGCTGATATTTGCGCTGGCCAATCCGACGCCGGAAATCCTGCCTGAAGAAGTCAAGGCGGTACGCGACGACGCGATCATCGCCACCGGTCGCTCCGACTATCCCAATCAGGTCAACAACGTTTTGTGTTTCCCCTACATTTTTCGGGGCGCACTCGACGCAGGTGCATCGACGATCACGATGGAGATGGAAATCGCTGCGGTACACGCCATCGCTGAACTGGCCCAAGCCGAGCAAAGCGAGGTGGTGGCCGCCGCTTACGCCGGCGAGCAGCTCGCTTTCGGCCCGGAGTACCTGATCCCCAAGCCTTTCGATCCGCGCTTGATGATGAAGATTGCGCCAGCAGTGGCGCAGGCGGCAGCCGACAGCGGGGTCGCACAGCGCCCGGTGAAGGACATGAACGCCTACCGCGAGCGGCTGCAAAGCTTTGTCTACGCCTCCGGTACGGTCATGAAACCCATCTTTACCGCCGCCAAGATGGGACTCAAGAAACGCGTCGCATACGCCGAGGGTGAAGAAGAGCGCGTCCTGCGCGCCGCCCAGATTGTGGTGGACGAAGGATTGGCCCGGCCAACACTGATCGGGCGCCCGCATGTGATCGCCGAGCGGATCGACAAGTTTGGTCTGCGCCTGCAACAGGACGCTGACTATGACGTAGTGAATGTTGAAAAGGATGATCGCTACCGCGATTTTTGGCAAACCTACCACCGCATGACCGAACGCAAGGGCATGACAGCCCAGGTCGCCAAGATCGAAATGCGTCGCCGCCTGACCCTGATTGGTGCCATGCTGCTGCACAAGGGCGACGTCGATGGCATGATTTGTGGCACCTGGGGCACGACTTCGATGCACCTTCAGTACATCGACCAGGTGATTGGCATGCGCGCCCATGTTGGCACCTACGCCTGCATGAACTGCGTTTTGTTGCCTGAACGACAGCTGTTCATTGTCGACACGCACGTCAATTACGACCCCAGCGCCGAACAGCTGGCTGAAATTACGACCATGGCGGCCGAGGAAATGATGCGTTTTGGCATTCGGCCCAAAGCCGCCCTGCTGTCGCACTCGAATTTTGGCAGTAGCAGTCAGCCCAGCGCACTCAAGATGCGCCGCGCACTGGAACTGCTGCGTACCCAGGCGCCCTGGCTTGAAGTAGATGGTGAAATGCACGGCGACGTGGCCCTGGACGGCAACGCGCGCGCCGCGCTGATGCCCAATAGCACCCTCAGCGGCGACGCCAACCTGCTGGTGCTGCCCAATATTGATGCTGCAAATATTGCCTACAACCTGCTCAAGACCGCCGCCGGTGGCAATATTGCCATTGGCCCGGTGCTGCTGGGCGCCGCCAAGCCGGTGCACATTCTGACGGCCAGCGCCACAGTCCGGCGAATCGTTAACATGACTGCGCTTACTGTCGCCGATGCGAACGCCACCCGCTAATGATTTCAAGCTAAGTTAGCGCAAACTCACTGTCATTTTCTGGGGTTTTTTCTGCCTACTTATTAGGCAGCTACTTGCTTTTTTCGACCAAATGCGCGACACTAGCGACATGAATTTCCGGGGTCAACCCGGGGTGTTGCGAGAAGTGTAATTTCCATGTATGGCTCAAAATGCTTCAAGTTAGTGATTACTGGCTTTTTGCTTTTGACCTGCCTTGTCGTCGCTGGGGTTCAGGCTGCAGAGTCTGGCGCCGCGAAAGTTGCAGCCACGGTTTCGGGGTCCGCTTTGCCGGAACCGGCCGTGCAAACTTACAGGCTGATCCATCAGGGTGGCCCGTTTGCACATGAGAAGGACGGCATGGTGTTCGGAAACCGTGAGCGTTTGCTGCCTAAGCAGACGCGCGGTTACTACCGTGAGTACACCGTCGCAACGCCGGGTTCACGCGACCGGGGTGCCCGGCGCATTGTGTGCGGGGGAGCAGCCAGCAGACCCGAGGTCTGTTTTTACACGGACGATCACTATGCGAGCTTCCGCAGGATCGTTCCGTAGGTTTCTTTTTTATTTTGCAGAGTGAAGCAGGAATGAATATGTCACTTACCTTAGATACACCGGCGGTACCGAGTGCAGCAGCAGATGCGCCACTGCGCAGCATTCGGCCCAATATCGTGCAGTCGATTCGCGCCTTCAGGGTGCAGGAATTGCAGGATGCGGCACAGGCCCTGAATCAGCATTTTCTGTATGCCAATCTGGCCAACGCCCAGACCAAACAGGACGTGCTGGACTTGATCGGCCAGCAATTCATGCTTTCTGTCCATGTGGGAAAGAATTTTGACGCACTCTACGACAGCATGACCGACCCGGTACACAAGTCGGGACCTCAGCCCGGCTTTATCGTGGTGCTGGAACACATTCCGGCCAATGCCAAGTTCGACAAAGAGGCGCGTGAACAGCTGCTTGATATCTTCCGTGACGCTGCAGACTATTGGGGAGACCGGAAAATTCCGTTCCGATGTTTCTATTCTTTTCTGTAGCCCGTTCTGCACACACCAGCCAAGCAGAACGGGCGAACGAGGCAAAAGAAACTGACGCAGGCGGTCACGCCGTTTCAGGCATTGAGCTCACGGTCGAATCCGGGGAAAAAATGCCGACCGACAAGCTGTTGGACATATCCCCGCTGGCGCTGCGCATGAGCAGCCCCTTCAATGCGGGTTACTGGTTGGCTGCAGCGTAATCCTGAGAGTTTGCGGGACAGACCGCAGCTACGCGTAGCGAGCCAGCTCTGTCCCCAACTGACCAGGACCCGAGGGGGCTAATTTTGGCTTGCGCCGAACTTCGTTTCCTAGGGGCGGCCCGTCGAAAAATTGTTCCTGCTCTTAGATGCTCGCGGCCAGAGCCAGATATTCGGCGACCGGCACTTCTTCGGCGCGGCGTTGCACGTCAAATTCGCCGCCGTAGGCCTTCTCCTGCAGCCACTTGCCCAGGGTATGGCGCAACAGCTTGCGACGCTGGCTGAAGGCCACCCGCACGATTTCACTCAAGAGCTTGCCATCGATTGAGGCGGGGTCGCTGTGCGGAACCATGCGCACCACCGCACTGTCGACTCTGGGTGGCGGGTTGAAACTTTCAGGCGGCACAAAAAGCACCATGTCCATGGCGTAGCGCCACTGCAGCATCACGCTCAAGCGACCATACTCGGCAGTCGCCGGACGCGCCACCATGCGGTCAACCACCTCCTTTTGCAGCATAAAGTGCTGGTCCTGGATGACATCCACGAAATCGAGCAGATGAAACAGAATCGGGGTTGAGATGTTGTAAGGCAGGTTGCCGACGACTCGAACCTTTGACGCCCCCACGCTGGTCGCTTCGCGTACTGCGCTTCCCAACGAGCTTGCCAGTTCGGAGAAATCCACCTTGAGGACATCGGATTGAATCACCGTCAAGCCCGGACGTGAACTCAGACGTGCCGCCAGATCGCGATCGAGTTCGATCACGGTCAGGTGACCAAGGCGCTCCAGCAGTGGTTGCGTCAGTGCCGCCAGACCGGGACCGATCTCCACCATCGCCTGCCCGGGGCGGGGATCGATGGCGCCGACGATTGCATCAACAATTCCCGCATCCGCCAGGAAATGCTGGCCAAAGCGTTTGCGCGGAATATGCTTCATGCACTACCCAAGACGAACGCCGCCGCGCCGGGGGCTATCACTGAGGTGGCTCGCGCATTTCCACGTAGGCACGACCGCGCAGGTCCTGCGCCCAGTTGACATAACTTTCATCCATTTTCTTTTCTCGCAAGACCGAGCGCACCGCCTCGCGTTGCTCGCGCAGGCTCAGCGCCGTATCGCGACGTTCCATCAACTGGATCAAATGCACACCAAAGCGCGATACCAAGGGGTCGCTGATCTGCCCCGGTGCCAGGCGGCCCATGACCTCCTCAAACTCTGGCACATACATGCCCGGATTGGCCCAGCCCAGATCGCCGCCCTGGGCGGCACTGCCATCCTGTGAATTGTCACGCGCCAAGGTCGCAAAATCAGCCTGAGCGGCCTCAATGCGCTTTTTGAAGTCGACCAGCTTGTCGCGCGCGGCGGCCTCGCTGAGTTGCGGACTGACACGCAACAGGATATGGCGCGCCCGACTTTGTGTGACCATCATTGGCGGCAAGCCGGCACTCCTTCGCTCAAGCAGCTTGAGAACGTGAAAACCAGCCGCTGAACGCACTACAGCGGAGACCCCGCCGACCTCCAGGTTTTGCGTTGCCTCCAGAAACAGGGGTGGGTAGCGGTCGGCCGTGCGCAAACCCAGTTGGCCGCCATTGGCACGATCCGCCGCATCCGAGAATTCGCGCACCAGAACCGCAAAATCGTCACCGGCACGGGAGCGCTCCAACGCCTTTTGCGCCTTGCCCTGCAGCGCATCAATCTGCTGCGAAGTGGCGGTATCTGGAACCGACACCAGAATCTGCGCCAGGTTGATTTCGGTGCTGGCCGGATCGGTATTGCTTTGCTGATCGCGCAGGTACTGATCGACTTCAAGGTCGGAAACCCGCACCCGCGGTTCGACTTCCCGCTCCCGCAAGCGCGTCAGTATCAGTTGCTCGCGCAATTGAGCGCGAAACTGGCTGAACGCCAGACCGTCCTGCGCAATACGGCGCTGCAGCTCAGCCACGTCCATCTGGTTTTGGCGGGCAATGTTTTGCACCGCCTGGTCAACCGCCGCATCATCGACTCGAATGCCCGTTTCGCTGGCCGATTGGAGCTGGACTTTTTGATTGATCAGATTATCCAGAACCTGGCGCGCCATCTCTTTGCGATCAGGTAGCGCTCTGCGCTGTTGCGTCATCTGCTGCACCAATCGCTGCAATTCACGTTGCACCTCGATGTTGGTGACAGGCTCCGAATTGACCACCGCCACAATGTAGTTGGCTGCCTGCTGGACCTCGGCTTGCGGCCGGGTCGCAGCCGGAACAGAACTCAGTCCAAGCGACGGCCGCAAACCCTGCGCCGGTGCCGGCAAACTTGCAAGGAGGGAAAAGCTGGCCACAATCAGGGCGACAAGGCGATGGGTCATGATGGATTATTCGTAATTGCTGAAACGACTGGGAGAGCCACCCTGCTCACGCAGGTACTGGTAACTTGGAATATTGTCTTTCAATGTTTTCAAAGGGCTCACGCCCAAACGCGCCAGGCCGACAAACTCGAGCTGAAACATGACACGCTGACTGGCCGTTGAGGTACTGGTCTGCAGCTTTTCCAGCACTGCCCGGCCAAGCCAGCACCCCGCATCGTACTCAAAACCGATAACAGCGTTCACCAGCTTGCGCTCATCGAGACTGTAGTTGAGACGTCCCACGCTGTACCAGCGCCCTTCGCCCTGACCCCGCCCGGGTCCCAGATCCTGTCCCCGGTCACCCCACAAATCGTTCAGCGGCCACTGCCAGCCAAGGTCAATTTGCTCACTGACATCCCTCTGATAGCGGTAGGTTCCGCTCAGCACCCGGTAGTTGCCAGGGCTGTAGCGAGCACCGATGGTTGCCAGCGTCGACCGTTCTGTCGTTGGATTGAACTGCGCTGTCGAATCAAACGACCACCTGGGATCCCAATTGATCGACGCACCCAGCAAGAGGTCGCTGATCCGGTCCACCACCAGTGGATCGGTCGGCAAAAGCGTCACGTTCTGGTCCTTGAAGCGCAGGCGTTGTGCAATGCCAAAACGCGCCGCCTCAGCGCCGCTGTCGGGATGGAGCAGGCGGGTCGAAACGCCGAGCGTCAGCAGGTTGCTGTCGGAAATGCGGTCGTTGCCGACAAAAGCATTGTCTGTGTAGATGGTCGCAAAATTGAAATCCTTCGCGCCCGAGTCGTAATTGGGCAGCAGGCTCTGCTCGCGGTAAGGCGTATTGACATAAAAAGCGCGCGGCTCCAGGGTCTGGCGGAAACGCGTACCGAAATAGCTGGTATCACGCTCGAACACCAGCCCACTGTCCAGACTGAAGGTCGGCACCACCACACTGGCAGAGGTCGCAGTGTTCGATAGCGGCGCGTCAAAAAGATAATTCGCTGTATGCAATTGCAGCCTGGGTGTGATGAAGCCGGCCCCGCCGATCCAGGGCCGACTGATCTGCAGCAAGGAAAAAATCCGCTGGGCGTTGGGCTGCCGGGTGGAAGCGCTGTCCGACTGAAACCGGGTGTAATCGGCTTCCATCGAATAGTCGAAGCCAGCCACGTCGCTTCTTGCAAAGCGCGTTGCCAGTTGCGGCAAGCGGTCATAAGGCGGTGTGATGGGCGCCGTCAGGTCCTGCAGCGTCTGCCACTTGAGCACGCGCAAACTGTTGGAAAAATAACCATTGCTCCAGGAGAATGCAGCATCGTTGGCCAGCAGGCGTTGTGTCAATGAAGCCGAGGTGCCTGCGAAATCGCGCCAGTAGTCGTCATCACTGACCCGGTTCAGACCCAGATTGAAGGCCAGGCCACCGTCGGTGATGACTCTGGTCAGGCTGTTCCTGAGGGTACCCTGATGGCCTAGCGCCAGACCCCAGCGATTGCTGTCGCGCAGCAGGTCCGAGGGCATCAGATCGAACCGCACCTGCCCCGAATAGTCAGGCTGCAGGTAACGAAACTCACTGGCCAGATTGATGCCGCGCTTGCTCATCAGCGTCGGTGTCAGCGTGGCATCCAGATTCGGCGCAATATTCCAGTAATACGGGACCGCAATCACCGCGCCATTGACGTTGTCCAGACCCAAGGTGGGTGGCATCAAACCCGATTTTCGCTTGTCGCTCAAGGGAAAGCTGAGGTAGGGAACCGGCAGCAGGGGCATGCCCTTGAAAGTCAGCAAGGCGCCCTCGGCCGTGCCAACATCCGATTCATTGTCGATGTGGATCGTTGCCGCACGCAATATCCAGTCTGGCAGCCAATCCGGCCCGGGCAGCCGACGGCAGCTGGTCAGGCTGGCGTTGTGGATGATCGATCTCTGCTCATCGATGAAATCAACACGATCGGCCTGCCCGTTGGCATCATTCTTGGGAAAGTAGTAATTTGGTTGACTAAAAAAACCCTTGAAAGCGTCGAGCTTGAGCTCCAGCAAAGGGCCTTCATAGACATTGCCGGCGCGATTGATGCGAACTTGGCCCCTGGCTCTGGCCAGATCGCTCGGTTGGTCATACTCCAGCCGATCCGCCTTGATCATCAGGTCGCCCCGGCGCAGCATGGCCTTGCCTTCCACCACCGTTTCCAGATCGGGGTGACCAAACAGGCGCTCACCGGAAACAAAAGTCGGCAGGGCGCTGCGCGGCGCAGCGATCTGCTCCTGCAGCAAGGGGCTGGCGCTGAGTGTCAATGGTGCCTGCTCCGTCTGCCCGTGGGCGCATGGCGATGTCGCCTGCAGCACAGCGCAAGCAAACAGGGCAGTCGGGCTGTGTTTCAGGTTGAGCAGCAAAATGCGCATGAACTCAGGGGTAATGTCACTCTGGCAGCGGGTTGGAAACGAACCGGAACCGTTCGGCTTTGTAGAATGGATTATCCATGAGCCATGCACCGTCCACCGAACCCACACCAAGCACCGCACTGGACTGGCCTGACTTGCAGCGCAAGGCGGACTTCACAGCCTGGCTGCGGGCACTGGCACCGAGCCAGGGCTTGCAGATCAACTCAGTGCGCAGCGCTTCCGCTGACGCCAGCTTTCGACGCTATTTCCGGGTCGACACGCCACACGGCAGCCGCATCATCATGGATGCGCCGCCCGAGCAGGAAGATTGCCGACCGTTTGCCACCGTGGCTGAACTGATGCATGCAGCGCAGGTCAAAGTGCCGCAGGTTCTGGCCTGGGACCAGACCAAAGGCTTCATGCTGCTGACTGACATGGGCGTGCAAACGATGCTGCAAGGTATCAATCGCGATGACCCGCGCGCCAATCAATCAAACTACCTGCAGGCCGTTGAAGCCCTGATTGCATGGCAAGTTGCGTCCCGACCGGGCGTACTGCCACCCTACGATAAGGCTTTGCTGCGCCAGGAAATGGAGTTATTCCCCGCCTGGTATCTGCAGCAGCACCGCGGCGTCGCCGTCGAGGGCGACTTGCGGCGCACACTGGACACCGCTTTTTCTCACATCATCCGGGAGAACCTGAGTTGGCCCAGCGTTTACGTGCACCGCGACTTCATGCCCAGGAACTTGATGATCGGCAATGCCCCCACGCTTGCCACTGCCCCGGGATCGGCGATAGCCGATGACGCAGGTGCTGCGCTGCCCCCCGAGGGGGCTGTTTCGCCTTGGGGCGGCCCTGCGGCGAAACCCTGCGATATTCGGATTGGGGTATTGGATTTTCAGGATGCGGTCTATGGCCCGATCACGTATGACATTGCGAGTTTGATGCGCGATGCCTTCCTGAGCTGGGAAGAAGATTTTTGTCTGGACATCACCATCCGGTACTGGGAACAGGCGCGCAAGGCCGGCTTGCCGGTCGGCAATGACTTTGGCGAGTTTTACCGTGGCGTCGAGTGGATGGGCCTGCAGCGCCACTTGAAAGTGGCCGGCATCTTTGCCCGCCTCACACTGCGCGATGGCAAGCCGCAGTACCTGGCAGATACTCCGCGCTTCATCAGCTACATCCGTTCCACCTGTGCTCGCTATTCAGAGCTCAAGCCGCTGCTGCGTCTGATCGAGCGCTTCGAGGGCATCGAAGTCGTGACCGGCTATTCCTTTGGTCCGCTCCAGACACCGACCTGATTTCCATGCCCCGCTTCCATTGCCCCGCCCCGCTGACAACCGGCGACTTGCTGACCCTGCCGGCCGGCGCGGCGCGTCACGTGCAGGTACTGCGCCTGCAACCCGGTGACGGCATCACCCTGTTCAATGGCGACCCGGCCTTTGCCGGTGGCACGGGTGAATTCAGTGCCGCGATCACGCAGATGGGGCGCAGCGAGGTTCAGGTACGAATTGGAGAGCACCAAGCCGTCGAGCGCGAAGCGATTCGCGCCGTGCATCTGGCGCTCAGCATGCCGGCCAACGAACGCATGGACTGGCTGGTAGAGAAGGCGGCTGAAATGGGTGTAGCCAGCATACAGCCGCTGATGAGCGAGCGCAGCGTGCTGCGGCTTAACGCCGAGCGCGCCGCAAAGAAGGTCGCTCACTGGCAAAGCATCGCCGTCTCGGCCTGCGAGCAGTGTGGCGGCAACCGGGTTCCGTTGGTCCATGAGGTGAGCGGATTTTCTGCCTGGCTTGAAGGAGGCAGGCAGACCGCCGACACAGCCGCTGGCGGCTCCTTTTTGCTGACACTGCGCCCTGGCGCGCGTGGTCTGCGGGAGGCAGCCGCTGGATTGGGCCCATCAGCTGGCGTCACCTTCCTGTCGGGGCCCGAGGGCGGACTGAGCAGTGCCGAAGAAGACAGAGCCCTGGCCTGCGGCTTTACGCCGGTAACGCTGGGACCGCGGGTGCTGCGCGCCGAGACCGCCGCCTTGTGCGCACTGGCCGCGCTGTTGGTCTAGAGGCTGCCCATGTCCACCATCACCATCGAGAACCTCAGCAAGCACTTTGAACAACACCCTGTGCTGCAGGACCTGAACCTGACCATCCCTGACGGGTCTTTCTTCACGCTGCTCGGGCCCAGCGGTTGCGGCAAGACCACCTTGCTGCGCTGCATTGCCGGCTTCAACGAACCCGACTGCGGGCGCATTCTGTTCGATCAGGACGACATCACCCATGTGCCGGCGCACCAGCGCAACATCGGCATGGTGTTCCAGGACTACGCCCTGTTCCCCGACAAGAGCGTGCACGACAACGTCGCCTACGGGCTGCGGGCGCGCAAGGTGGCACCAGACGAGGTCAGGGTGCGCACCGCTGAAGCCCTCGCGCTGGTCGATCTCACTTCCTTTGCTTCACGCCTGCCGGCTCAGCTCAGTGGTGGGCAGCGCCAGCGGGTTGCCCTGGCGCGCGCGCTGGTGATCAAGCCGCGTGTGCTGCTGATGGACGAGCCACTCTCGAATCTGGACGCCAAATTGCGCCTCTCGATGCGCGACATGATCCGCGACCTGCAACGCCAGGCCCGGATCACGACCGTGTTTGTCACGCACGATCAGGAGGAGGCGCTCGCACTGTCGGACCAGGTGGCCGTGATGCAGAGCGGCGGTATTGCGCAGATGGGAGCGCCCGATTCGCTCTACGCCTTGCCAGAGACTGCCTACGTAGCCGACTTCGTCGGGTCTGCAAACCTGCTTGAAGTCGAGTTCATGGGTCCCGGTCAGGTCACGCTGGCAGGACAGACTTTACAGGTCGACACGGCGGCCGCCCGATCCGGCGAGCGCAACCAACTGGTGCTGCGCGCCGAGACGCTGGAACTGTTGCCCGAGGACGAACCGGGCCCATCGAACTGTCTGCGTGTCACCCTGGCCGGGCGGCAGTACCTTGGTGCCAGAACCCTGTTGCGGGTGGCGCTCGCGGGTGGCCTGACGCTTCAGGTGGACGCACCGGGCTTGCAGCGTTACCAGACCGGTCAGGCATTGTGCTTGCGCGTTCCGCCAAGCAGCCGGGTGATCTGCCGATGAGGCGCTGGCGCTCGCTTTGGCCCTGGGGCGTTCTCTCCGCCCTGAGTCTGGCGCTGCTGGTGCTGTTCGTGGCCTACCCGATGTCGGTGCTCACGCTCAACAGTCTGCACGACGCCCAGGGCCGGCTCTCACTGGCGGGTTTTGCCACCGTGTTTGGAGAAAGCCAGTACCTGCAGGCAATCGGCAATACGCTGCTGCTGGGCGTGACGGTCACGCTCAGCGCGATGGCCGTCGGCGTGCCGCTGGCTTACGTGATTGCACGCTTTGACTTCCCGCTGAAGAGCCTGGTCGCCATCCTGCCGGTGGTCACCATCATCATCCCGGAAGTGATCGTCGGCCAGTCCTGGCTGATGATGCTGGGCAACAACGGTCTGATCAGCAACTTCCTGCGCGAGCTCGGCCTGCCGGTGCCCAGCTTTTACGGCTGGAGCGGCATGATTTTTTCGATGACGCTGATCTACTACACCTACATCTATCTTGGCACACTGGCGGCGCTGCGCGGCTTTGACGGGCAGCTCGAAGAAGCCAGCCTGAGCCTGGGGGCATCACCTCTGGCCACGCGCCTTCGGGTACTGCTGCCCACCGTGGCGCCGGCGATCCTGGTCAACGCTCTGGTCGTTTTCACGCTCGTGGTAGGCAACTTTGCCCTGTCGTCCATGCTGGGCGGACAGATTCCCCTGTTGTCGGTCATGACCTACAGCCTGTTTGTGAGCGAGATGGGTTCCAGCCCGATGCTGCAAAGCAGCCTGTCGGTAGTGCTGGTGCTGATCGTGGCGCTGGTACTGTTTGTGCAAAAGCGCGTCGTTGAGCGCCGCATGGTGCAAATGGTGCAGGGCAGAGCACCGGCACCGCGGCAGGTACAGAACTGGCAGGGCAAGCTGCTGGCACTGGCGGCGGTACTGCTGGTCACGCTGTCGCTGGTGCCGCTGGTGGCGGTGGTGGTCGGTGCCTTCACGCGGGCGCGCGGCCCCGTCATGCACTGGGGTGAGTGGTCTACCCAGAGCATGGAGCGCGCCTTTTCGCTGGCGCCCGAGCCGATTTTCAATTCCATGCTGTTTGCCGGAGTGGCCACGCTGCTGGGCACCTCGCTGGCGCTGCTGGTGAGCTACCTGGTGGTGAAGAAGAAGTCCGGACTCTCGGCCCTGCTGGACTACGCCGTGGTGCTGCCGCTCACGATCTCGGGCACCGTGCTGGGCATCGCACTGGTGCAGTCCTTCAACACTGCCCCGCTCATACTCACCGGCACCAGCGCCATCATGATCATTGTCTATGTGGTGCGGCGCATGCCGTTTGGCGTTCGCAATGCCTCCTCCGTGCTCTACAACCTCCCAAACTCGGTGGAAGAAGCCTCCATCAGTCTGGGCGTGAGCCCGCTCATGAGCTTTTTCAAGGTGGTACTGCCGGTCATGAAGACCAGCATGCTGTCGGCTGCGATCCTGATGTGGGCGACCTCGATCTCGGAACTGTCTGCCTCCGTGGTGGTCTATTCCGGCGGATTGGAGACGCTGCCGATCTCGATCTTCCGGCTGGTGGACACGGGCCGGCTGGGCCTGGCTTCGGCCTATGGAACGGTGCTGGTTACACTGATTCTGGTGCCGGTGGCGCTGGCCGCCAGGTTTTTGAAAGTCAATCTGTTTTCAGGAAAATAAGAAAGGGTAGTCATGAAGCTTGTTCATCGGCGTTTTCAGTGGCTGGGCGCTTTGACCCTCGGTCTGGCGGCACTGGCGGCGCAGGCCCAGACCGTGGTGCTGTATTCGTCCAACAACCCGGAGGCCATTGGCAATGCCGTGGCGGCGGCCAAGAAGAAGCACCCGGCGCTGGCTGTGAAGCAGGTCACCGGCGGCACTGGTATACTGATGAAGCGCATCCAGGCCGAGGCGGCCAACCCCGGTGGCGACCTGTTCTGGAGCGGTGGCGTCGGCACGCTGGCCGCTTTTCCGGACCTGATGGAGCCCTATGTTTCACCCGAAGCGAAGGCGATTGCACCGCAGTTCCACGTTCCGGGCAACCGCTATATTGGCGTCAACGTGCACGTGATGGTGCTGATGGTCAACGACAAGCAGCTCAAGGGCATGGCAAGCCCCAAGACCTGGTCCGACCTGATGAAGCCCGAGTGGAAGGGCAAGGTGGTGATCACCGACCCCGCCAAGTCGGGTACCGCCTTCATCCAGATCTATGGTCTGCTCAAACAGTTTGGTCGTGAAGGGCTGGAGAAAATGGCCGCCAACGCGGTGGTGGTACAAAGCTCGGGCCAGGTCTACAAGAGCGTGGCAGCGGGCGAGTACCCGGTCGGTATCACGATCGAGTCATCAGCCTACGAATTTGTGGTTGGCGGCCAGAAGGAAATCAAGCTGGTGTATCCGTCCGAAGGCACTTACCTGGGCGCCGAGGGCATGTTCATTGTCAAGGGTGCCAAGAACCCTGCCGCCGCCAAGCAGTTTTATGACGTGCTCCTGAGCAAGGCGGCGCAGGAAATGCTGCTGGTGGAGAACTACCGGCGCCCGACGCGCTCGGACATCGCCGTCTCCAAGCTCACCAGCATGCCCGACCTGGCCAGCCTGAAAGTCTTCCCCTTGAACCTGCAAGTGGCCACCGAGGAGTATGAGCAACTGATAGCACTCTGGAACCTGGCGCTGGCCAAGGCCAAACGCTGACTGACGCTGATGCGCTCAGATCGGCAGCGTTGGCCAGTGGCATACTTTGCAAACAAACTTGGGCTTACATATGTTCAGAATAAATAGACGAACTCTGGCGGCAGTGCTTGCTGCATTCGCGTTTGGCGCTCAAGCCGAGTCGCCTCTTGTGGCCTCCGACGGCATGATCCACATCGTCGTCGGCTATCCGGCCGGGGGGGCTTCGGACCGCGTGGCCCGCATCATTGGCGAGAAGCTTCAGGCCAAACTTGGCATGCCGGTGGTGGTTGAGAACAAGACCGGAGCTGGCGGCAGACTGGCGGCTCAGTTGGTCAAGGCGGCCCCGGCCGGACAAATCCATCTGATGCTGGCGAATCCAGCCGTGATGGTGGTCGCGCCTTTGGTTTTCAAGGACAACGGCTACGACCCGGATCGTGACTTTGTGCCGGTGTCGGAGGTGCAGAACTATGAGTTCGCGTTGGCGGTTGGTGCCAGCGTACCTGCGCGTGACTTATCCGAGCTCTTGACCTGGCTGCGTGCGAATCCCGAAAAATCCAACTTCGGCGTTCCTGCCACCGGCAGTTTGCCGCATTTTTTTGGCTTGATGATGGGTGACAAAGCCGGCGTTCAATCGCAAATCATCGGCTACCGGGGCTCGGCTCCGCTGCTCAATGATCTGATTGGTGCCCAAGTGCCGGTGGCTTTTGACACGCTGGACAGCGTCTGGCCGCAGCATGAGGCTGGCAAGATCCGGATTCTGGCCATCTCTGGCGACAAGCGTTCGCCGTTTGCGCCCTCGATACCCACCTTCAGGGAAGCCGGGCTGGATCTGGTGGCAACCGGCTGGAGCACCTTTTTTGCACCTGTCAGCCTGCCCAGAGACAAGGTCGAGCGGCTGAGTCAGGTCATTCTGGAAGTCATGCAGGACCCCGACACGCAGCGTAAATTTGCCGCTGCCAAACTGACGCCCGTGGCCAGCAGCCTGGCTCAAACACAGGCCAGACTGGCGGCTTTTCGTGCCCAATGGGCGCCGGTAGTGCAACGCTCCGGATTCCAGCCTTGAGCCCGAAGCAGAAAAGTTGCGCACGGACGATCAGATGACAAAAGCGCGCCCGAACATCATCTTCATCGTCGCCGACGACCTCGGCTTTGCCGATCTTGGCTGTTACGGTGGTCGTCCGGCCCGGTTCGGCGACGTGTCTCCGGTGTTGGACCAGTTGGCCGCCAACGGTCTTAAGTTCACACAGGGCTACGCCAACTCGCCAGTCTGTTCACCGACGCGCTTTGCACTGATGACGGGTCGCTACCAGTACCGTTTGCGGGGAGCTGCCGAAGAACCGATCAACAGCCGGAGTCGCCACAGCAGCACGCTCGGTCTTGCGCCTGAGCAGCCAACCCTGCCTTCCCTGTTGCGCGCCAGCGGCTACCGCACGGCGCTGATGGGCAAGTGGCATATGGGTTATCCGCCTAGCTTTGGTCCCTTGCGATCGGGCTACGAAGAGTTCTTTGGCCCGATGGCTGGCGGCGTCGACTATTTCACGCATTGCGCTTTCACTGGCGCGCACGACCTCTGGCATAGCCAAGCAGGAGTGGAAGAAGAGTATGCCGAGCCAGGCTACCTGACGGACTTGATCTCGAACCATGCAGTGGACTATGTGCAACGGATGGCGTCTGGAGCGAAGGACGGTACACCGTTCTTCCTGAGCCTGCATTACACCGCTCCGCACTGGCCCTGGGAGACGCGTGACGACGAAGCATTGGCGCAGCAGATCAAGGGCAGCATCAGTCACCTGCAAGGCGGCAACATCCACACCTACCAGCGCATGATCCATCATATGGACGAGGGTATCGGCAGGTTGATGGCCACACTGCAGGCCCATGGGTTGACGGACAACACGCTGGTCGTATTCACCAGCGACAACGGCGGCGAGCGATTTTCTGATAACTGGCCTCTGGTCGGTGGCAAGATGGATCTAACCGAAGGCGGCATCCGCGTGCCGTGGATCGCCCACTGGCCGGCGGTGATTGCCCCAGGACGGATCAGTGAACAGCAATGCATGACCATGGATTGGTCGGCCACGGTGCTCGATGCCGCAGGAGTTGCGGCGGACTCAGCCTATCCGCTCGATGGTGTTTCGCTGCTGCCCGTCCTGCGCGACCCGGATGAGACGTTTGCGCGTCCCTTGTATTGGCGTATGAAGCACCGCAGTCAACGTGCCTTGCGCGACGGCGACTGGAAGTATCTGCGGGTCGACGACAACGACTACCTGTTCAACATCCGTTCCGATGAGCGTGAACGCGCCAATCTGGGTCCTCATCATGCTGAACGCCTGATCGCCATGCGCCAAGCCTGGGACGTCTGGGACGCCACCATGCCGCCGATTCCGACCGATGCGACGGTTAGTCTGGTGAGTTCGACCAAAGACATGCCGCAGCGATAAAGCAACACATCAAGAGCTTATCTGGCAGCGCAGCATGCCGGCCAACGAACGCATGGACTGGCTGGTAGAGAAGGCGGCTGAAATGGGTGTAGCCAGCATACAACCGCTGATGAGCGAGCGCAGCGTGCTGCGGCTTTACGCCAGTCACGCTGGGACCGCGGGTGCTGCGCGCCGAGACCGCCGCCTTGTGCGCCCTCGCGGCACTGCTGGTTTAAGCGCCGACACGCACCAGTTGACTGGCACAGCGCTAAAAAACAGAGTCGGTCGAGGGCGCGCCGCTGGCGGGCAGCCAGATCGTTACCGTGGTACCCAGACCAGCGGCACTGGTGACACTGACTTTGCCGCCGTGCAGGTTGACTATTTCCTGCACGATGCTCATGCCCAGGCCGGTGCCAGGGATCTTGCCGGAAGTATCGGCACGATAGAAGCGCTCAAAGACACGCGCCAGTTGCTCCGGCGTCATCCCCAGGCCGTGGTCAACGATGCGAATTCCCAGCGCTGCCGCACCACTCTCCAGAGGCGAATCGGTGCCGGGCGCGACCTGAACCATATCGAGTTCGACCACTTCACCCCCTGGTGAATATTTGTAGGCGTTGGAGAGCACATTGAGCACCGCCTGGATCAGCTTCTTGCGGTCTGCCTTCACCCATGCTGGCTGCTCGAAAAGGCGCGCGGGCGGCACGGCCCTGCCCTCAGGCGGCTTGAAGCCTGCCACAATTTCCTGCAGCAATTCAGCCACATCAACCTTGACGATCTGGAAGTCCGTGCCATGACGCGCTTCAATGCGCGCCAGATCAAGCAGTTCGTTGATGATGGACATCATCAGTTCCGTGTGCCGAAAGATGATGCGCAGGTAGTCTCGCCAATCGGCTTCGTCAAAATCTTGCGTCAGCAGCAGTTCCGTGAAACCATAAATGCTGGTCATCGGCGTGCGCAATTCGTGCGCTGCGGTAGACAAAAACTCGCTCTTCAGACGATCTACTTCGGTCTCGTGCGTGATGTCACGCAGGTACAGAATCGTCTTCACGCTTTCCGTGTTCTTTTCGCGCAGCCTGACTTCCAGCACCCGTTTGCCAGCGCCAGCCATTTCGATCTTCAGTTGCTGCCCACCAGCGTCCGGGGACTCCTGGCGTTGGCTGGCCGTCTTTTTGCTGCGAAGGGCTGCCAACCCTGGAAAGCCAGCCTCGGGTACACAAAGTTGCGCTAGGTGCCCCGAGAATTCGCTCTCATCGAGACCGACCAGTTCGGGCTGCGCCAGACCGGTCAGGTGGGTAAATGCGGGACTGAGGTACTTGACCCGGCCCTGTCCGTCGAACGAAACAAAACCGTCCGGACTGAGCTCAAAGATCGCCGCCAGCTGTTCCGCGTATTCACGTTCACGCGCCGCCAGCGCCCGGCGCTCGGCAATGTCGCTATGCGATCCCAACATGCGCACGGCTTGCCCCTGCGCATCAATCAAAGCGCGGCCACGATCCAGAATCCACTTGTACTCGCCGTTCTTGCAACGCATCCGATGCTCATTCTGGTAATACTCGGTTTCGCCGCGCAGATGACGCTGCACTTCGCTCATCGTCAATTCCAGATCATCCGGGTGCACACGCGAAAGCCACTCCTCCACCGAATTGCCGATTTCATCGCTGCGGTACCCCAGCATGGTCTTCCAGCGCTCCGAGAAATAGACCTGGCCACTTTGCGGATTCCAGTCCCAGATACCGTCGTTGGCGCCGGTCACGGCCAGTTCCCAGCGCTGTTCATTGTCGAGCAGCGTCTGCTCGAGTTGCTTGCGCTCGGTGATGTCGATCCGGTTGCCAACAATGTAGCCTCGGGGTGTGCGGTACTCAACAATCAGCAGCCAGCGTCCATCGGCCAGTTGTTGTTCGAGCACCTCACCGTTGGCCTGTTGATGCTGCGCCACACGCTGCCTCACCCAGGCATCCACATTGCCAATGGCTGCCGTGTATTGACCACGCTCGGCGCCCTTGCGCACAATCTCTTCGAAGGTTTGACCCGGGACGATCAGATCACGACTGGCTTCATAAAAGCGCAGATAGGCTTCGTTGCAAAGCACCAGGCGATCCTGTTCGTCGTAGATGGTAAACCCTGCGGAATGCTGCTGACCGCCTCGCGCAACAGGTTTTCGGCCTTTTCAGCCGCCTCGATCGCGTCGCGCCACTTGCTGTTTTCCACCTGCAACTGCTCGCGACTCTGGCTCAGTTGCTGCGCCATGGCATTGAAAGCGTTCGCCGTTTGTGCCAACTCGTCGTCACCCTTGACCGCAACCCGATGTTCAAAATCACCGGCCGCAAAATGCTCACTGGCCTGGCGCAGGGCCCCCAACTGGCGCACCAGATAGGTGCCGAGCAGCCAGGAAAAAAGCGCGACCAGCAGGATTTCGAGTGCGGCCACACCGGCGGCCCAGCGCTGCGCCGAAGCCAGCAACACCTGCAAGCTGCTGACCGAGACACCGATCTGCACTTCGCCATGCCGGATCCCGCCTGCCAGCACCGCTTGCGACTGTTCGAAGATGCCGTCCCGAGCCTGATCCACCGTCTCTTCCTGATGGAACGGAAGCCCCAGAATCGTCGCGTCACCGCGCTGTGCCAACACGGTGCCGTGCGCGTCAAGAATGCGCACATATTCCATTTGTCCGGAACCCATCGCCTCAACCACCAGGCTGTCCAGTGTCGCGAGGTCTTGCGAAATCACGGAGTCCTTGGCCGCCACCACCAGCAGCCTGGCACCCAGTTGCACCCGGCGCACCAGCGCCGCTTCGTTCGAGTCGCGCAGGATCGACAGGGCGCTAAGCACCAATACCGCCAGTAGCGCGATTTCGATCAGGGCAACGCCGACGATGGTTTTGGTGCGAAAGCGCATGGTGGACCGCTCTACAGGGAAGCGCCGCAGCTCATTGCCTGCCGTAACGCTCCAGCAAGTTGATATCCAGGGCCCGGATATCGCTCCACTCCTTGTCCTGCGCCGCCGTGATGCCCTTGAAGGCCAGCGGAGCGAGCAAACGCTGCCCGCTCTCATCGCCAGCCAGCGTGGCCATCGCCGCGAGGACCTTGGAGACAGCGAGCGGCGGCACGCGCGAATGGGCGGCAAAGGCATGCGGCGTGTAGGCCGGTGTTTCAGACAAGACACGCAAGGCATCGCGAATTTCCGCCGGCATCGCCTCGAAGGTACGCTGAATTCCACCCCCCGCTTCCTGCAGACCCGATGCCACGGCACGGTAAACAGAATCGTGGGATGCAACAAACCTGGCGTCAATCGCAATTTTCAAACGACCGAATTCGGCCTGCGGCAGGATGCTCGCGGCAAACGCGGCAGGCGCAGGAAAGACCACAGTCTTGCCTGCCAGGTCCGCCGGCTTGCGATAGGCGCTGTCCTTTCTGACGATGAGGATGCCCTTGAGTCTGCGATCCTGCTCCCTGGCAAAGGCCTGATAGCCGGCAGCCGCATGAAAAACCACATAGTGGTACGGATTCATGTAGGCCAGGTCATACTCGCCCTTGGCCAGGCGTTCTTCAAATGCCGGAATGCTGGGTGCCGTTCTAAAGACCAGCGTTACACCGGAGCGACGACTGATCTCGGCCAGCAGCGGCCCCCACTCTTCGGCCAGTCGGGTCGCTGATTGCTGCGGCACCACGCCAAACGACAAGGACTTCTGGGCTTCCTGCGCCAGCGCCTGCAAGCTCGTGCCAGCCAGACAAAGCATGACAAAAGAGCAGCGCAGGACAGTGAGCGAATTCTTGAACCAGTTCAGTAGGGCTTGCATCCCCGCAGTCTAGCGGATACGCGGCTCTGCCAACAGTTGTTCGGGCAAGGTGAAATAAGCGGCGGTGGCACCCCGGCTTTCCTTGGCTTGCGCCAGCTCGGCGCGTGCCACGCTGCGCAAATGCACTTCGTCCGGACCATCGAGCAGTTGCATGGCCCGGCCCCAGGTCCAGAAATAGGCCAGTGGCGTATCCGGCGACAAACCCATGGCACCAAACACCTGCATGGCGCGGTTCACCACCCGTGTCTGCAGCCGTGCCGTCACCACCTTGATCGCGGCCACATCAGCGCGTGCCTCTTTCTGCCGGCCCTGGTCAAGCCGCCAGGCGGCGCGCAGCACCAGCAGCCGCGCCTGGTCAATCTCCAGACGCGACTCGGCAATCCATTCCTGCACATTGGCAAAGTCGGCCAGATACTTGCCAAAAACGTGCCGCTCCAACGTGCGCTCGCACATCAGGGCCAGCGCCAGTTCGCATTGCCCGATGGTGCGCATGCAGTGGTGCACCCGCCCCGGGCCGAGCCGCGCCTGCGCCATCGCAAAGCCCGCGCCCGGCTCGCCCAGCAAGTGGCCCGAGGGCACCCGCACATCCCGAAACACGATTTCGCAGTGGCCTTCTGGTGTGTGGTGTTGCATGATCGCGATGTTGCGCTCCAGCGTCACGCCCGGCGTGTCCAGCGGCACCAACAGCATGCTATGGCGCTCGTGTTTGGCGACCTCGTCGTCGCCGCTACGGCACATCACGATCAAGAGCCTGCAATTCGGATGCGCCGCGCCGGTCACAAACCATTTGCGCCCGTTGAGCACCCACTCGTCGCCATCCCGGTGGATGCGCGTCTGCAGATTGGTCGGGTCGCTTGACGCAACGTCGGGCTCGGACATGGCAAAGGCGCTTCTGATTTCTCCCTCCAGCAAGGGGCGCAGCCAACGCCGGGTTTGCTCCGGTGTGGCAAACAGATGCAGCAACTCCATGTTGCCTGTATCCGGTGCGCTGCAGTTGAAGACTTCCGAGGCCCAGGGCATGCGCCCCATGATCTCGGCCAGCGGCGCGTAGTCCAGATTGCTCAGGCGCAAACCCGGCTCATCCTGACGCAAGCCCGGCAGAAAGAGGTTCCACAAGCCTTCTGACCGGGCCAGGGCCTTCAGGTCTTCCAGAAATGGTGGCGGATAAACACCCTGCGCCACCGAGCGGTGCCAGGCCGCGTTATAAGGCAGCACATAGTGATCGATGAATTCTTCCAGCCGCTGACGCAGCTCCAGCACCTGCGGCGAGTACTCAAATTCCATGACCGACCTTTCTGGCGAGGTGAGGACTGCCCTCACCAGAGCGCAGTCTGCCAAAGTTGAAGCACTTTGGCTGTCACTTTGGCGCTCGCCAAAGGTGGACAGTTGCTAACGGCAACCCATCGAGACGATCGTACCCTCGGCCCCCGCGGCACGCTGCTCGGGGCCGTTGCCGCAGCGATAGACGATGGTCAGGCGCTTGACGCGACCGGATGCCGGGTCCCCACACAGATCGTTGTTGGCTCGCACATCGACATGCCGGCGCATGCCAACCATTTCCTCGATGGAACGATGCGCATCGCACACATCGCCGCGAAAGCCATACTTCGCATCCAGAACCACCATGCGTCCCCGCATTGGCTCCGAAGGACCATGCTGCTCTCTGGATGCCTCGATGGCATCGCGATACCCCTGGTCATAACCTCTTCTGTAGTCTGCCGTCTGTGCCAACGCCGACCCGGCCAGCACACCCAGCGTAGCAAAGGCGAGAACCGAAACGACTTGTTTCAAAGGAAAGGGGCTGTTCATTCGGGACCTCCATGGATGGTATGGCTTGCAACTATACACAGCCGGCAAAAACCGCGTGCTGTCGCGTTTTTCAGGCTGCCGGACGGCACAAGGGGCGCCGGGAACTCAAATGTCCTATTGACAGAACAATAGGACTGTTCTTAGTATGCTGCCATGCCGCAGTCCATGCCCATGACCAAATACCACCAGATCTACCTTCTGTTGCGCGAGCAGTTGCACGAAGGTAAATTTGCGCAGGGACTGCCGGGCGAACTGGCGCTGATGAAACAGTTTTCCGTGGCGCGCGTCACGGTGCGCCGGGCTCTGCAGCAACTCGCGGCCGAGGGCATGATCTCCAGGGAGCCGGGCCGCGGCACGCGCGCACTCGATGTCTGCCCCGCCAACGCAGCGCCGGGTGCTGAAAAAGGGCAACGTGCGCGACTCACAGGATTGCTGGAGAACCTGGTCAGCATGGGCCTGCAGACCAAGGTCAGCGTGATCGAAGTGGAAACCGTGACCGCCTCCGCCAGCGTGGCGCAGGCCCTGCAACTCAGCCCTGGCGACCCGGTGCAGAAGGCGATTCGCGTTCGCAGCACCAGGGAAGGCCCGTTGTCGCACATCACCACCTACGTGCCGGGCGACATCGGCCGCAGGTTTGGTCGGCGCGAGCTCGCTCGCAAGCCGATCCTGCTGCTGCTCGAAGAATCTGGCGTCAAGGTGGGCCGCGCGCAGCAGACCATCTCTGCCAAGCTGGCCGACCTGCTGGTGGCCAGGCACCTGGACATCGCCGTCGGCTCCGCTTTGCTGGCCGTGCGGCGCCTGATCTACGATGAGCAGGAACGCCCGATCCAGTGGCTGCACGGCCTGTACCGGCCCGACCGCTACGAATACGAAATGCAGTTGTCCCGCGTTGGCAGCATCGATGCCAAAGTCTGGGTCAGCACGGAATTGTCAGCGCAATTTAACTAAAACCCAAGGAAACACCATGACCACTCGCCGCCAGTTTGTTACCACCACCGCTGCCGCCGCCTCGGCACTTGCCTTCCCTCTGGTCGGCGGCGCCCAGCCCAAGACCGTCAAGATTGGCGTGCTGCACCCGGTTACCGGATCCCTGGCCTACTCCGGGCAGCAATGCCGCGAGGGCGCCTTGATGGCGATCGAGGACATCAACAAGGCTGGCGGCATCAAGTCGCTGGGCGGCGCGAAAATCGAAGCGCTGCTGGGCGACGCGCAGTCCACACCACAGGCCGGCAGTGCCGAAATCGAGAAGATGAACGAGGCTGGCGTGTCAGCCGTGGTGGGTGCTTTTGCGTCTGCCATCTGTCTGGCCACCACCCAGGCTGCAGCCAAGTACAACCTGCCGCACGTGGTGGACGTCGGTGTGGCGGACCAGATTGTCGAGCGCGGCCTGAAAAACACCTTCCGCTTTGGCCCGGGTTACCGCAAGTGCGCCGAGGTAGCGGTGGCGAATCTGCACGTGCTCAACACCGCCGCCGGCAAGCCGGCGCGTACGGTGATGATCATTCACGAGGAGTCGCTGTTCGGCTCAGGCACTGCCAATCTGCTGGCGCGCGAGCTGCCGGGCTATGGCTATGAGGTCAAGGAAATCATCAAGCACGCGAATCCGACACGCGACTTCAACAACATCGTGCTGCGCATGAAATCGGTCAACCCCGACATCGTGATCCCGGCCAATTACTACAACGAATACGCACTGCTGGTGCGCACCATGCAGCAGCAAAAAGTCACGCCCAAAGCCATCTACTCGGTGCTGGGCGGTGCGGCTTCCAGCTACAAGTTTGTCAAGGAGTTTCCGGAAGCCGCCAACGGCATCATCGACTGCAACCACTGGTTCAACCCGAAAGACAAGCGCAGCGCCGATCTCAAGAAGCGGGTCGAAGCCAAGGGCCTGTTCTTCAGCTACGAGGTCTTCATGACCTACACCGCCATGCGGGTGCTGGCCGATGCCATCGAACGCGCCAAGTCAACGGATCGCGCCGCCATCATCGATGCGCTGGAGAAGAGCGCCTTTGCCGATCACATCATGCCTTACGGCGCTACCAAATTCGTCAACGGCCAGAACATGGGTGCACAGCCCCTGATGACCCAGGTCAGCAAGGGCGACATCAAGGTGATCGTGCCGCGCGAGTATCGCGAGATCGATCCGATCTTCCCGCTCAAGGCCTGATCCGCCGCCACTGATGCTTGATCTCGGGATCCTGTTCCCGTCGCTCCTGAATGGCCTGACGACCGGGGCGGTGTATGCCCTGATCGCGCTCGGCCTGACGCTGATTTACGGCGTACTGCACATCATCAATTTTGCGCATGGCGCCGCTTTGATGCTGGCACTCTACGGCGTCTACTTCCTCAAGGAGCAGCTTGGGCTGGACCCCTATCTGGCGCTGCCGCTGGTGGTCCCCGCCATGTTCGTGCTCGGCTATGGCCTGCAGCGCGTGGTGATCAACCGCGCCAGCCATGGTCGCGACGAGAACATCCTGTTGGTGACCCTCGGTCTGTCGATCGTCATGGAAAACCTGGCGCTGCTGTTCTTCAAGTCCGACACCCGCACCATCGACACCGCCTACACGCTGACCACGATCCCGATCAACATCGGCGTCGCCCAGGCCATGATTTCGCTGCCCAAGCTGGTGGCGTTTGGCGGGGCGCTGGTAGCCTCCGCGCTGCTGATTCTGATTGTCGGGCGCACCGACCTGGGTCGTGCCATCCGCGCCGTGGCCAAGGAAAAACATGGCGCCAAGCTGATGGGCATTGACGTCGACCATGTCTATGCCATGAGCTTTGGCATTGGTCTGGCCTGTCTGGGCGCCGCCGCCTGCTTTCTGTTGCCGGCCTATTACGTCAACCCGCAGGTTGGTAACGGCTTTGTGCTGGTGGCCTTCACCATTGTCGTGCTCGGTGGCATGGGCAGTTTCACGGGCGCGCTGCTGGGCGGACTGCTGATCGGCATGGTCGAGTCCCTCGGCGGTCTGATCCTGGGCGAATCGTTGGGTCAGATCGGCATCTTCCTGATCTTCATTGCGGTACTGCTTTTCAGGCCGCAGGGCCTGTTTGGGGCCAAAACATGACGGCCCTGCGCAAGGAGATGCTGCGCATTGCCCTTTTTGCGCTGGTAGTTACCGTCTTTCTGAGCAGCGCCTCTTCGGGTGTGGCTCTCAACTTCGTCATGATGGCCCTGTACGCCGCCCTGCTGGCGCAGGCCTGGAACATCCTGGGCGGCTACGGCGGGCAGTTCTCCTTTGGCCACGCGCTGTTCTTTGGCACTGGCGCCTACATGCAGGCGATCGCGCAGATGCAGGGGGGCCTGAACCCCTGGCTGGCGCTGCCGCTGAGCGCCATGGCCAGCGCCGGCGTCGGTCTTTTTGTCGGCGCCCTGAGCTTTCGCTACGGACTTAAGGGTTCCTACTTCGCGCTGGTGACGCTGGCTTTTGCCGAGGTCTTTCGCATTGTGGCGCTGTCGGTTCCCTTCACCGGCGCCGGTGTCGGCCTGATGGTGCCGCTGCGCGAGGGCTTTGCCAACATGCAGTTCGACTCCAGGCGCGGCTATGGGTTCCTGATCCTGGCGCTGGTGGTGCTGGCGCTGTCAGTCACCTGCTGGCTCCAGCATTCGCGCTTTGGCGCCTATCTGCAGGCGGTGCGCGACAACGAGGACGCGGCACGCGCCAGCGGCGTCAATCCGTTTCGCATCAAGCTCGGCGCGATTGCGCTGTCCGGCGCCTTCATGGGCGCGGGCGGCGCCTTCTACGTTCAGGTGTTCCAGTACCTCGACCCCGGCATCGCCTATGGTGCACACACCTCGGTGGAAGCCCTGGTGGGAGCCATTGTGGGCGGCATGGGCACGCTGTGGGGGCCGGTGCTGGGTGCCCTGGCGCTGCACACCCTGGCCGACCTGACACGCAATCTGTTTGGCCAGTTGCCCGGCATCAACATGGTGATTTACGGCACGGTGCTGGTGCTGATGATCATGTTCGCGCCGCGCGGCCTGAGCGGCGCTGGCAAGAGCCTGCGTGCCCTCTGGAAGGGACGCACACCATGAGCGCAAGCCTGTTGACGGTAAGCCATGTGTGCAAGAGTTTCGGCGGTCTCAGAGCCGTGCACGACGTCAGCCTGGCGGTGGCGCCAGGCAGCCTGACCGCGCTGATCGGTCCCAACGGTGCCGGCAAGACCACCCTGTTTTCGCTGATGTCGGGTTTCTATGTGCCAGACGCCGGCCGCATCGAATTTGACGGCCGTGACATCACCGGTCAGGCACCCGACGCCAATGCGCGTGCCGGCATGGCGCGCACCTTCCAGATCGTGCAGCCTTTTGCAGCGCAGACGGTGCGTGAAAACATTGCCGTCGGCGCCCACCTGCACGAACCACGACGACTGGCTGCGCTGGCGGCTGCGCAGATTGTGGCCGAGCGGGTTGGCCTGGGCTCTCAGCTCGACAAGCCGGCGGCGGATCTGACGGTGTCGGGGCGCAAGCGGCTGGAACTGGGGCGTGCCCTGGCCACACAGCCCAAGCTCCTGCTGCTCGATGAAGTGCTGGCGGGCCTGAATCCGCAGGAAATCAGCGAGATGATCCCGGTGGTGCGCGGCATCGCGCAGTCAGGCGTGACGGTGCTGATGATCGAGCACGTGATGCAGGCCGTGATGAATCTGGCCGAGCACGTCTGGGTGCTGGCGCAGGGGCAACTGATTGCCCAGGGATCACCGGCGCAGGTCACGTCGGACGGCGCCGTCATTGAGGCCTATCTGGGTCATGGCACGGCAGCCAAGCTGCGTCAGCTGGCCAGCGCGAGTGGAGCGGCAGCAG
>Ga0163199_1000364_pt1 | contig 28648 bp, 25 predicted proteins | sample PL_2010_150m_FD_113537 | JGI IMG/M metagenome (GOLD analysis project Ga0163199, IMG submission 113537) | Freshwater microbial communities from Powell Lake, British Columbia, Canada to study Microbial Dark Matter (Phase II) - PL_2010_150m | ecosystem: Environmental > Aquatic > Freshwater > Lake ...
GGCAACAACGGACCGATTCAGCCGGCGGGCTCCACCAAGGCAGGGCAGTTCATCCAACTGTGCGACCAGAGCGCCACGCCCTTGATCTTCTTGCAGAACACCACCGGCTACATGGTCGGTTCGGTGGCCGAGCGCAGCGGCGCCATCAAGCACGGCTCCAAGATGATTCAGGCGGTGGCCAATGCGCGCGTGCCCAAGTTCACGGTGGTACTGGGCGGCTCGTTTGGCGCTGGCAACTATGGCATGTGCGGCCGTGGCTTTGATCCGCGTTTCATCTTCTCCTGGCCGACGGCGCGCACGGCGGTGATGGGCGGCGCCCAGGCGGCCAAGGTGATGGACATCATCAATCGAGCCAAGATCGAACGCACCGGCATGGCCGCCAACGAGGACGCGCTCAAGGCCATGTCAGATGGCTTGCGACTGCGCCTTGACAAGGAGTCGGCCGCCCTGTTTGGCACCGCACGCCTGTGGGACGACGGCATCATTGACCCGCGCGATACGCGCCGCCTGCTGGGCCTGTGTCTGGCCATGGCCGAGGAAGCGCAGCGCCGCCAGTTGCATGCCAACACCTTTGGTGTGGCCCGGATGTAGCGCAATGCGATTCGTAGCTATCTCACGGTTGTCATGCCGGACCCCGGATCGAGCCCGGGGCAAGCTCCGATCCGGCATCCAGTGCAGCGCGGAACCTGGATTGCGGATCAAGTCCGCAATGACAGCGGTGGGCGCAATGACAGCAGTGGGCGCAATGACAGCGGTGGGCGCAATGACAGCGGTGGGCGCAATGACAGCAGTGGGCGCAATGACAGCGGTGGGCGCAATGACAGCAGTGGGGCGCATTGACAGCAGTGGAGCGCAATGACAGCAGCGGATCACGGATTTGTTGTATTCAATTTGAAATTCACCTGAAAGGCTTTTATGAAATTCACCCCTGAACACGAACAGATTGCCGACACGGTTCGGAAATTTGTTGCCAAAGAAATCAACCCGCATCTGCCAGCGTGGGAGGCCGCAGGGCAATTCCCGGCACATGCCCTGTTCAAGAAAATGGGTGACCTGGGCCTGCTGGGCATCAAGTACCCGGTCGAGTACGGTGGCATGGGGCTGGACTTCAGTTATTCCATGGTCTTTGCCGAAGCTTTGGGTGAATGCAATGCCGGCGGCGTGCCCATGGCCATCGGCGTGCAGACCGACATGTGCACGCCAGCGCTGGCACGCTTTGGTTCGGACCAACTGCGCGAAGAATTCCTGGCGCCCAGCATTGCTGGCGACATGGTGGGCTGCATCGGCGTCAGTGAAGTGGGCGGCGGCTCCGACGTGGCGGCACTGAAAACGACGGCGCGCAAGGACGGCGACGACTACATCATCAACGGCTCCAAGATGTGGATTACCAACGGCATGCAGGCCGACTGGTGCTGCCTGCTCGCCAATACCTCGGAAGGCCCGGTGCACAAAAACAAATCGCTGATCATGGTGCGCATGGACAGCCCGGGTGTGACGCGCCAGAAGATCGAGAAAATCGGCATGCACTCTTCCGATACCGCACAACTGTTCTTTGACAACGTGCGGGTACCCCGGCGCAACCTGATTGGTCAGGAGGGCATGGGCTTCATGTTCCAGATGCTGCAGTTCCAGGAAGAGCGGCTTTACGGTGCGGCTGGCACCCTGCGCTCGCTGGACCGCCTGATCGACCAGACGATTGACTACACGCGTCAGCGCCATACCTTTGGCCGGCCGATTCTGGACAACCAGGTGGTGCATTTCCGCCTCGCTGAATTGCGCACCGAGGTCGAGGCCTTGCGCGCTCTGACCTACCGTGCGGTCGAGTCCTACATTTCGGGCAAGGACGTCACCAAACTGGCTTCCATGGCCAAACTCAAGGCGGGCAGACTGAGCCGCGAAGTGGCCGACAGTTGCCTGCAGTATTGGGGTGGTATGGGCTTCACGGCCGACAACCCGATTTCGCAGGCCTACCGCGATAGCCGACTGATCTCTATCGGAGGTGGTGCCGACGAAATCATGCTGGGCATCATCTGCAAACTGGAGGGCACACTGCCCGGCAAGGCCTCGGCATGACGCTGGCGCTGGAACAGCGCGGTCCGGTGCTGCACATCAAGCTGAACCGGCCCGAACTGCGCAACGCGATGTCGCTGCGCATGGTGACCGAATTGCGCGCTGCGCTGCGCACCGCAGAAGAGGAGGGGCAGGTTCGGGTCATCGTGCTGCGTGGCGCTGGCGGGAATTTTTGTGCCGGCGCTGACTTGAAAGACATGGCCGCAGCGCGCATGCAGGGAATGCAGAGTCAGCCGCAAGCCGCTGCCGACGCCCCGGCGCTGGACGCCGTGGCGCAGGCCAATCTGCAGTTTGGCGAACTCTGTCTGGCCTTTGCCAGCACACCCCTGGCGTTGGTCGCTGTGCTGGAGGGTAGTGTGATGGGTGGCGGCTTTGGCCTGGCCTGTGTAGCGGATGTGGCGCTGGCGGTTGAATCCGCATTGTTTCGACTTCCTGAAACCGGTCTGGGCATGGTGCCAGCGCAGATTGCGCCCTTCCTGGTGGAGCGCCTGGGCTATTCGCAAGCCAAGCGCCTCGCAGTGACCGGCGGGCGCGTCAGCGCGTCGCAGGCGCTGACCATCGGTCTGGTGCACGCGGTTCACGCGGCGGATCAAATCGACGCGGCGCTGGCGGCGGTGCTGGGCGACATTCTGGCTTGCGCTCCGGGCGCACTGGCAGCTACCAAGGTCTTGATGGCGAAGGCGCGCCTGACGGCTGCAGCGGACCTGCTGCAACCAGCCGCCATCATTTTTTCCCGCGCCGCGCAGGGCGTCGAGGGCGTTGAGGGAACGACGGCCTTTATTCAGAAGCGCAAACCGAACTGGGCAGTAGCGTCATGACTTTTTCCAAAATACTGATTGCCAACCGGGGCGAGATCGCCTTGCGCGTGATACGCACGGCGCGCACGCTGGGTTATCGCACGGTGGCCGTTTTCAGCGACGCGGACCGCGCGGCAGCGCATGTGCGCCTGGCGGACGAGGCGGTGCATATCGGTGGCTCGGCCGCAACCGATTCCTACCTCAATGTCGCAGCGTTGCTCGAAGCAGCACGCAAGGCCGGCGCTGATGCAGTGCACCCGGGATACGGTTTTCTGAGTGAGAACCCCGGCTTTGCGCAAGCCTGTCTGGACGCCGCTCTGGTCTTCATTGGCCCACCGCCCTCGGCCATGCTGGCGATGGGTAACAAGGCGCTGGCCAAGCGGCGCATGCTGGCTGCCGGTGTGCCTTGCGCGCCGGGTTATCTGGGCGAGGATCAGGACGATGCACGCTTGACACAGGAAGCTCTGAAGCTGGGTTTCCCCTTGCTGGTCAAGGCCGTTGCGGGTGGCGGTGGGCGCGGTATGCGCCTGGTGCGCAGCGCCGACGAGATCGCGCAGGCGCTGCTCGGTGCCCGGCGCGAGGCGCAAAGCGCTTTCGGCGACGGCACGCTGATGCTGGAGCGCCTGATCGAGGACGGCCGCCACATCGAGATCCAGATTTTTGCCGACGAGCACGGCAATGCGGTCTACCTGGGCGAGCGTGACTGCACAGCCCAGCGCAGACGCCAGAAGGTGATTGAGGAAGCGCCTTCACCCGTAGTGAGTGCCGCGATGCGCGAGGCCATGGGCAAAGACGCCGTGGCGGCCGCACTGGCGGTGGGCTACCGCGGTGCTGGCACGGTGGAGTTCATGGTGGACGGTGCCCTGAAACACTACTTTCTGGAAATGAACACCCGGCTGCAGGTGGAGCATCCGGTGACCGAGCTGGTGACCGGTTTCGATCTGGTTGAGTGGCAGTTGCTGGTGGCAGCAGGCCAGCCGCTGCCGGTGGCACAGAGCGAGGTCACGCTGACAGGCCACGCGATCGAGGCCCGCTTGTACGTGGAAGACCCCTATGCCGGCTTTGCGCCGCAGACCGGTACCGTGCGCTGGTGGCGCCCGGAGCAGGCCCGGCTTGCCGGTGCGCGCATCGACGACGGCATCGAAGAGGGTAGCGAAATCTCGCCCTTCTACGACCCGATGGTGGCCAAGGTCATCGTACATGGGCGGGATCGGGATGACGCGATACGGCGACTGCGCGCCGCGCTGCGCAACACGCCTTTGCTGGGGCTGCGCAATAACGGCCGTTTCCTGGCCGATCTGGTGAATCATCCGGCGTTTCGCGGGGCCACGATGACCACTGCCTCGATCGATCAATGGCAGGACAGTGGCGAGACGCTGCTGCAAGGTCCGCAACCCGACGAGCCGACCTGGTGTCTCGCGGCGGCTGTGTTTGCCTTGCAGAACGGCGCCAGCTGGCGCGCGGACAGTGTTGCCGCTTTTGACATTCCGCTGCAATGCGAGGGCGTTGCGCAGACGCTGCGTGTGCAGCCTGATCGCCTGGGCTACGTCAAGGTCAGCCTGGCCAGCCAGCAGCGCGAGATCAGGATCATTGACTTCAAGGACGGTGCGCTGCGCTTCGAGATCGATGGCGTGATACGCCGCGCTTTGGCGGTGCTGCAGCAGAGCGATTTGCACCTGGCGCTGGATGGCAGCTCGTTTGTGTTCGGCGAAGTCTCAGCCTTCCCCGGCAAGGACCAGGTCGCCGATGCAAGGCAGGCGCGCTCGCCGGTGGCTGGCAAGGTCACACAGATCAAGGTGGCCGTGGGAGACACGGTCGCCGACGCGCAGCAATTGCTTTGTGTCGAAGCCATGAAGATGGAAATGTGGCTGACGGCACAGGTGGCGGGCAAGGTGGTGGCCGTGCACGCCAGCGTCGGTGACCAGGTGGAGTCGGGCGCCCTGCTGGTCGAAATTGAGCCCGAAGAGAAAAAGGAAACATGATGGACAAAGCGATTCTCACCTGCGCCCTGACCGGCGTTCTGACCAACCCCAAGCAGCACCCGGTACCCGTCACACCGGCTCAGATGGCTCAGGCGGCGCGTGACGCCTTCAACGCCGGTGCTTCCATCATGCACGTGCATGTGCGCATGCAGGAGGAGGGCCTGGGCCACATGCCGAGCTGGGATCCGGATGTGGCCGAAACAATTGTCAACGCCATCCGCGCGGCCTGCCCCGGTGTCATCATCAACCTGACGACCGGCGTCGTCGGCAAGGACATCTCGGGACCACTGGCCTGCATCCGCCGTGTCAAGCCTGAAATTGCCGCTTGCAATGCTGGTAGCCTGAACTACCTCAAGATCAAGGACGACGGCCAGTGGGCCTGGCCGCCCATGGTGTTTGACAACCCCGTGGCCAAAGTGCAGCAGTTTCTCGATGTGATGCAGGAGTGCCATGTGCACCCCGAGTTTGAGTGTTTTGATGTCGGCATCGTGCGCTCGGTCGGCATGTTCCTGAAGAACGGCATGCTCAAGGCGGGCATGGGGCGCGCCGAATACAACCTGGTGATGGGTGTGGCGTCGGGTATGCCCTGCGATGCCGACCTGCTAGCCTTGATACCGCGCTGGATGGCAGCCGACAGCGTCTGGCAGGCCACATTGATTGGCCGCAGTGAGATCTGGCCGGTGCACCAGAAGACGGCTGAGCTCGGTGGCATGCTGCGCACCGGTCTGGAAGACACCTTCTATTTGCCAGATGGTCAGAAAGCCAGCGGCAACGGTGTCCTGATCGCCGCTTTGGCCGATTGCGCGCGCAAGGCAGGCAGAGCGGTGGCGAGTCCGGCGGAGGCCCGGGTGCTGCTGGGCTTGCGAGAGAGTGCGGTGCTTGCTTGAAACCCAGGCCGTCTGGCGGCGTTTGAAAATTCGAAAGTCGCGTCCTGATCAAACCTTGCCAGCCAAAACCAGCGAGGCACGCAACGTGTCGTTGATGCGCGTCTGCCAGCCGTCACCGGTGGCGCGAAGCGCCTGCAGCACATCGGCATCCAGCCTGATCTTGACCGGTTCCTTGGTCACTGCCGCCTTGGGGCGACCGCGTTGAATGCCGCGCAGCTTGGTTTGCAACGAGACTGGTAGCGCAGAAAACGGCTTGAACAATGTCGGGTCAACCTTTGAGAGGTCGCCCACTTCGCCGTCAGCGTCAATTACGGGTAAGCGTGAAACCATGTTTTGCTCCTTCTCTAGGGTTTGCTTTGCGAAAACTGATCACCCGGATGCCGTGCGCGGTCTCGCCAAATATCAGCACATGCAGCCGAACATCCAAATACCCCAGCGCCACAAAACGTGCATCCGGGTAAGCCTTTCGTGTGTCCTGCCACACCTTGGCAGTTTCAAAATCAAACTCCACAACCTGCTCGAAATTCAGACCGCGCTCAGCGATGTTGCGCTTGTTCTTGGCTGGGTCAAAGCTGATTTCCACGGCAATTATTGTACACCCAATAAATGGAATGCTTGATCAAGCAGTTCGAGGGGAAGAGGAGGGCACTTGTTGGGCGCGCGCGTCAGCAATATCCGTAAAGGAGCAAGTTTTCGGAGAGAAAAAGAAAAAGGCCGGAAGGTTTTGAACCTTATCGGCCTTGGCAGTGGTGCCCGGAGCCGGACTCGAACCGGCACTTCTTTCGAAACCAGATTTTGAGTCTGGCGCGTCTACCAATTTCGCCACCCGGGCAGCGGGGTAAGGCGCGAATTATGGCACAGTGTGGGGTATGAAATACCCAACGATTGAAGATTCCATCGGAAAAACCCCCCTCGTCAGATTGCAGCGTATTGGAGCTGACGACAACGCCACGCGTGGCAATGTGATCCTGGGCAAACTCGAGGGCAACAATCCGGCTGGTTCGGTGAAAGACAGGCCCGCTTTGTCGATGATCCGCCGGGCTCAGGAGCGCGGCGACATCAAGCCGGGCGACACCCTGATTGAAGCCACTTCCGGCAACACCGGTATTGCGCTGGCCATGGCCGCTGCCATCAAAGGCTACCGCATGATTCTGATCATGCCTGAAGACCTGTCGATCGAGCGTGCGCAGACCATGAAGGCCTTTGGTGCCGAGTTGATCCTGACACCCAAGAGCGGCGGCATTGAGTACGCACGCGATCTGGCCGAGCAGATGCGCCGCGATGGCAAGGGCTTTGTGCTCGACCAGTTTGCCAATGCCGACAATCCGCGCATCCATTTCGAGACCACCGGCCCCGAGATCTGGGCCGACACCAAAGGGCACATCACGCACTTTGTCAGCGCCATGGGAACCACCGGCACCATCACCGGTGTCTCGCAGTTCCTCAAGCAAAAGAACCCGGCGGTGCGGGTCATCGGCGTGCAGCCGATGGAGGGTTCGCGTATTCCCGGTATTCGCAAATGGCCGCAGGAATACCTGCCCAAGATCTACGACCCGAGCCACGTGGATGAACTGATGTACGTGAGCCAGGAGACGGCCGAAGACATGTGCCGGCGCCTGGCACGCGAGGAGGGCATCTTTGCCGGTATTTCCGCCGCCGGTGCCTGCTGGGTGGCGCAGGAAATAGCCAAGCGCGAAAGCAATGCGACGATTGTGTTTGTCGTCTGCGACCGCGGCGACCGTTACCTCTCCACTGGCGTCTTTCCGGCATGAGCGCCGCATTTCGATTCTGCCCGCAATGCGCTGCGCCGCTGGAGTTGGTGACGCTGGCAGAAGACGGTGGCGCCAAAGAGCGCCTGCGCTGTGCAGCCTGCGGCTACACGCACTGGAACAACCCGACACCCGTGCTGGCCGCCATCATTGAGTACCAGGGCAAGGTTTTGCTGGCACAAAATGCCGCCTGGCCGGGCAAGATGTTTGCCCTGATCACTGGCTTCATGGAAGCCGGGGAAACACCACAGGATGGCATGGCGCGTGAGATCGAGGAGGAAACCGCCTTGACCACAGAGGAGTTGAATCTGATTGGTGTTTATGATTTCCAGCGCATGAACCAGATCATCATCGCTTACCACGCTGTTTGTGATGGTGAAGTGAAGCTTTCACCGGAGCTGGTCGATTACCGGCTGTTTGCGCTGGAAGATGTGAAATGCTGGCGTGCCGGCACCGGTCAGGCTTTGGCACAATGGCTGCGTTCACGCGGTCATGAGCCGCAGTTTGTGGACTTCCCAAAGCGGAGCTGATCCGGGGTCTTTAGAATTCAGCCTAATCCAAGGAAAATTGATGCAAGTTGACCGTGAACTCGACGCCCGTGGCTTGAACTGTCCGCTGCCCATTCTGAAGGCGAAGAAGGCGCTCAACGATATGCAAAGCGGCCAGACACTGCGCGTCATGGCGACCGACCCCGGCTCCGTGCGTGACTTTCAGGCCTTCGCCAAACAGACCGGCAATGAATTGCTGGAGCAGCAAACCATTGGTCTGGAGTTTTACCACCTCATGCGCCGCCGCTAGGGCGGTGCTTCAGCCCAGACGCGCGAGCTGATCGCTGAGTTTGGCCAGCGTCGCCTCAAAGTCGGCGACGCGCTTGCGTTCCTGAGCAATCACCGCCGGCGGTGCTTTGGCAACGAATGCTTCATTGCCCAATTTGGCCAGCGCCTTGGTAATTTCGCCTTGCAGACGCGCAGCTTCCTTGCCCAGGCGGACCTTCTCGGCAGCCACATCAATTTCCATGTGCAGGCAGATGCGCGCACCGCCCACCACCGCCACCGGTGCCGCTTGCGCTGCGGCAGACCAGGACGCATCGTCTTCAAAGACACGCACCTCACTGAGCTTGGCCAGCGCCTGCAGCAGCGGCGCGGACTGCTGCAGAAAAGCCGCCTCGCTAGCCTGACCGGCGATCACGAAGAGCGGCAACCGGGTGGCGGGTGAAACGCTCATCTCGCCGCGCAGATTGCGACAGGCATCGACCAGCGCTTTGAGCTTGCCGATCTGTGCGACAGCAGCCTCGTCAATCCGCTCCGGCTGGCTGACGGGGTAAGCGGCAATGGCAATCGATGCACCGGCGCGCCCGGCCACCGGTGCCACCTTTTGCCACAGTTCTTCCGTCACGAAGGGAATCAGCGGATGCGCCAGACGCAACAAGGTCTCCAGCGTGCGAATCAGGGTACGGCGTGTGGCACGCTGCTGGGCTGCATCGCCGCGCTGCAACTGAACCTTGGCGATTTCCAGATACCAGTCGCAGAACTCGTTCCAGGCAAAGTCGTAAATCGTGTTCGCCACATTGTCCAGACGGTACTCGGCAAAGCCGGTGGCCACGTCGGATTCGGCGCGCTGCAGCAGCGATGTGATCCAGCGGTCCGCCGCGCTGAACTCAAGGTAGCCGTGCGCACTGCCGCCCACTGCACACTCTTCCTTGCTGTGCTCGCGCAGGCCGCAGTCCTGGCCTTCGCAGTTCATCAGCACAAAGCGGCTGGCGTTCCACAGCTTGTTGCAGAAATTGCGGTAGCCCTCGCAGCGCTTGGCGTCGAAGTTGATGCTGCGCCCCAGTGAGGCCAGCGAGGCAAAGGTAAAGCGCAGCGCATCGGCGCCAAAGGCCGGAATGCCGGTGGGGAACTCTTTCTCGGTGTTCTTGCGCACCTGCGGTGCGGTCTCGGGCTTGCGCAAGCCTTCGCAACGCTTGACCAGCAATTCAGGCAGCGCAATGCCATCGATCAGGTCCACCGGGTCAAGCACATTACCCTCGGACTTGCTCATCTTGTGGCCCTGCGCATCGCGCACCAGGCCGTGGATGTAAACGTGCCTGAACGGCACCTGTCCGGTGAAGTGCGTGGTCATCATGATCATGCGCGCGACCCAGAAAAAGATGATGTCGTAGCCGGTGATCAGAACGCTCGACGGTAGATACAGGTCGAAGTCCTGGGTTTTTTCAGGCCAGCCCATCGTGCTGAAGGGGACCAATGCCGAGGAGTACCAGGTGTCGAGCACGTCTTCGTCGCGGCGCAGGGTTTTTCCCGGTGCCTGCGCCTGGGCTTCGGCTTCGTCGCGCGCCACATAGACCTTGCCGTCTTCGTCGTACCAGGCCGGAATCTGATGGCCCCACCAGAGCTGGCGGCTGATGCACCAGTCCTGGATGTTGTTCATCCACTGGTTGTAGGTGTTGACCCAGTTCTCCGGCACAAATTTCACCGCGCCGGACTGCACGGCGTCGATGGCTTTCTGCGCAATAGAGCGGCCATCGAAGGCTGCACAATTCTCCGACGGGCCGCCCGTAGGGGCCTTGTTCATCGCAACGAACCACTGGTCCGTCAGCATGGGCTCAATGATCTGTCCCGTGCGGCCGCAGCGCGGCACCATCAGCTTGTGTTTCTTGACTTCGACCAGCAAGCCCAGGGCTTCGAGGTCGGCTACCACCTTCTTGCGCGCCACAAAACGGTCCAGCCCCAGGTAGGCAGCAGGCGCCTGATCGTTGATCTTGGCGTCCAGCGTCAGCACGCCAATGATGGGTAACTTGTGGCGCTGACCGACGGCGTAATCGTTCTGGTCGTGCGCTGGCGTGACCTTGACCACGCCGGTGCCAAACGCCTTGTCCACGTAATCGTCGGCAATCACCGGAATGGTTCGATTGCACAGCGGCAGGGTGACGTGCTTGCCAAGCAGGTGCACATAGCGCTCATCCTCGGGATGCACCATGGCAGCCACGTCGCCCAGCATGGTCTCCGGCCGCGTGGTGGCCACCACCAGCCCCGCGGCCATCTCGCCGTTGACGAGTTGCGGGCCGTCAGCAAACGGATAGCGGATGTGCCACAGAAAGCCGTCTTCTTCTTCACTCTCCACTTCGAGGTCGCTAACGGCGCTCATCAGCACTGGGTCCCAGTTGACCAGGCGCTTGCCGCGGTAGATCAGACCCTGCTCATAGAGCTGGACAAAGGTCTCGGTCACGGTCTTGGACAGCTTGTCGTCCATCGTGAAGTACTCGCGGCTCCAGTCCACGCTGTCGCCCATGCGGCGCATCTGCGTGGTGATGGTGTTGCCGCTTTTTTCTTTCCACTCCCAGACCTTGGCGACAAAGTTCTTGCGCCCCAGGTCGTGGCGACTGATTTTTTGCTCCTGCAACTGGCGTTCCACCACGATTTGCGTGGCAATGCCGGCGTGGTCGGTGCCCGGAATCCAGGCCGTGTTGGCGCCCAGCATGCGGTGCATGCGGGTCAGGGAGTCCATGATGGTCTGGTTGAACGCATGCCCCATGTGCAGCGTGCCCGTCACATTGGGCGGTGGCAACTGGATGGCAAAGGAGGGCGCGCCCTCTTTGGGCGTCTTGCCGCCGCGAAAGCCGGCCTCGCCATAGCCTCGGCGTTCCCACTCGGGGCCCCAGTGGGCCTCGATGGCGGCGGGCTCGAACGATTTGGACAGGCTGTTCAAGCCGGGTTGTTGGGTTGCGTCATTCATGATGCCTTCGATTTTATCAACCGAGTCATAATCATTTGCCATGCTGATTCTTCTCTCCCCCGCCAAATCGCTGGACTATCAAAGTCCGCTGCCCGAAGTGCCGCACACGCAGCCATTGTTTGTGAAGCAATCTGCTGAATTGATTGCACTGCTGCGCGAGAAGTCGCCGCAGCAGATTGCCAGCCTGATGGGCCTGAGCGACAAGCTGGCCCAACTCAATGTGGCCCGCTACGAGGCCTGGAGGCCGCGCTTCAATGCCAGCAATTCCAGGCCGGCGGTGCTGGCCTTCAATGGCAATGTGTATGGCGGGATGGATGCCAGAAGCCTGGCCGCCGATGAGCTTGCCTGGTTGCAGCAGCACTTGTGCATCCTCAGTGGCCTGTACGGCGTCTTGCGGCCGCTGGACTGGATGCAGCCCTACCGGCTTGAAATGGGTACCGCGCTGGAAAATGCCGAAGGCAAAAATCTCTACCAGTTTTGGGCCGCGCACATTTCGATGTACCTGAACCAGCGTCTGCGCTCCGAGCTTGCACCGGTTGTGCTCAATCTGGCTTCGCAGGAGTATTTCAAGGCGCTGGACCTGAAAGCACTCAAGGCGCGCGTGGTTGACTGTGTGTTTGAAGAATACCGCGCCGGCCGTTACAAGGTGATTGCCCTGCACGCCAAGCGCGCACGAGGTTTGATGGCACGCCATGCAGCGCAGCAAAAGGCCTTGACGCCGCAACAGTTGCAGGGATTCGACGACGAAGGCTACGCCTATTGCACAGCCGTTTCAGGTCCGCAGCGCCTGGTCTTTCGACGCGGCGGTCCCGTATCGTGAACCGGGCAGAAGATTCCCAGCTGGGCAAGTCTTCAGCCTATGTTGACCAGTACGATGCCTCGCTGCTGTTTCCGATAGCGCGCGCCGGCAAGCGCGCCGAGTTGGGGCTGTCGGGAGCACCGCCTTTTTTGGGCGCAGACATGTGGACGGCCTATGAGCTCAGTTGGCTCAATCTGCGCGGCAAGCCGCAGGTGGCGTTGGCGCACTTCACGGTGCCGTGTGAAAGCCACAACATCATCGAGAGCAAGTCGCTCAAGCTCTACCTCAACAGTTTCAACAACAGCCGCTTTGCCAGCACGGACGCCGTCAAGGAACGGCTGCGCGCCGACCTCAGTGAGGCGCTCTGGCGCGGCGCCGGTCGCGCTGCGACGATAGGCCTCAAAATCGTGCCGCCCGAACTGTTTGACCGGGAACCGATTTACGAGCTCGATGGTTTGAGCCTGGACCGGCTGGATGTGGAGTGCACCCGCTTCACGCCGGCGCCGGAGTTGCTCAAGGTGCTGCCCGATGAAGCGCCGGTGACCGAGGTGCTGGTCAGCAATCTTTTGAAGAGCAACTGTCTGGTCACAGGGCAACCGGACTGGGGCAGTGTGCAGATCAGCTACACCGGCGCTGCGATAGATCAGGAAGGCCTGCTGCAGTACCTGGTGAGTTTTCGCAATCACAACGAATTTCACGAGCAGTGCGTCGAGCGCATCTTCATGGACATCTGGAGGCGCTGCCGGCCCCTCAAGCTCGCGGTCTATGCGCGCTACACGCGCCGTGGTGGCCTGGACATCAACCCGTTTCGCACCAGCGCTGCGCAGGCGCTACCGCAAAACACCCGCACTGCGCGGCAATAGTGCTGCCGCTTCGCGTGCCGCTACCGAGCCTTCATCGGTCGGGATCAGCCAGACCTGGACCCGGCTTGCCGGGCTGTGAATGGCCAGCACCTGGTCCCCGCCAGCCTGCTGGTTGAGCGCCGGATCGAGTTGCACGCCAAGCCAGGCCAGACGCTGGCAAACCTGTGCGCGCAGCACAGCGTCGTGCTCGCCAATACCGCCGCTGAAACTCAGCACATCCAGACCGCCCATACAGGCCACCAGCGCACCCGATTCGCGCACGATGCGGTGCGTGAACTGGTCAATGGCCCGCTGCGCTGGCGCACTGCCATCCGCGCGCAGCGTGCGCATGTCGGCCGAGATACCCGAGACACCGAGCAAGCCGCTTTGTTTGTAGAGCAGAGTCTGCAAGCGCTCAAAGTCCCAGCCCTGTTGCAGCAGGTAGAGCACGACGCCGGCATCGAGCGAGCCGCAGCGCGTTCCCATCATCAGACCGTCCAGCGCAGAAAAGCCCATGGTGGTGGCACAGCTGCGCCCATCCAGCGCTGCGCACAGGCTGGCGCCGTTGCCCAGATGCGCCATCAACACGCGACCCGCGGCCAGCGTACTGCGCTGCTGCAACACGCCCATCACATACTGGTACGACAGGCCATGAAAGCCGTAGCGCCGCACCCCTTGCTCGGCCAGCCAGGGCGGCAGGGCAAAGTTGTAATCTACGGCGTCCAGCGTGGCGTGAAAAGCGGTGTCAAAACAGGCGATCTGCGGTATCGCTGGAAAAGCTTTTTGAAAAGCACGGATACCTTGCAGGTTTTGCGGCTGGTGCAAGGGCGCCAGCGAGTTCAGTTGCGCGAGCTGCGCCAGAATCTCGTCGGTGACCCGCACGCTGGCACTGAAGTGCTCGCCGCCATGCACCACGCGGTGCGCAACCGCCTTTAATGCGGGCAGGGCGGCGTTGGCTGCGAGTAGTTCGCCCAGGCAGCCCAAGGCCTGCGCAAAGTGGTCTTCCTGTGTGGCAGGCAAGGCCCGGTTGTGCCGCTGACCTGCAAAAGTCCAGTCCAGCATCGGCGAGCCGCCCGGCTCCAGACCCTGGATGCTGCCACTGAGCAGGCTGTTCTGAACTACAGCGCCAAGCAGGGGGTAGAGTGAAAATTTCAGCGTCGAAGAGCCGGCATTGACGGCAAGAATGGCCATGCCAATGCCCTACCAGACCTGGCGTGGCTGGTCGCGCTGCGCGCTGTGCGCCGCCAATTGCGCCAACAACGCCGAGGCAACGCGGTTCATCGGGCCATCGGCGCGGCTGGTCAGGGCAATCGGCACGCGAGCTCCCAGTACCAGACCGGCGCCACTGGCGCCAGCCAGGTATTCAAGTTGCTTGGCCAGCATATTGCCTGATTCCAGATCGGGCACCGCCAGAATATCGACGTCACCCGCGACCGAGGATTTGATGCCCTTGATCTGTGCTGCGTGGGCCGAGATGGCGTTGTCAAAAGCCAGCGGGCCGTCGAGTACGCCGCCCTTGATCTGACCGCGCTCGGCCATTTTGCACAGCGCTGCAGCATCCAGTGTGGAAGGGATATTGGGATTGACCGTTTCCACGGCTGACAGGATGGCGACCTTGGGTAGCTTGACACCCATGATGCGGGCAAAGTCGATGGCGTTCTGGATGATGTCAACCTTCTCTTCCAGCGTCGGATGGATGTTGAGCGCGGCGTCGGTGATCAACAAGGGCTTGCTGTAGAGCGGAATGTCAAAGCGAAACACGTGCGACATGCGTCTGCCGGTGCGCAGACTGCGTTGCGCCAGCACCGCGTGGACCAGCTCATCGGTATGCAGACTGCCCTTCATGATGATGCTGACCAGGCCCTTCACTGCCAGGTCCGCGGCTCGTTCTGCCGCTGCGTGACTGTGGGGCATCGAAATAATCTCGACCCCCTGAAGGTCAAGTCCCGCTTCCTCTGCCAGATGGCGGATGCGCTTTTCCGGGCCGATCAGCACCGGCTCAATCAAGCCGTAGCGAGCCGAGTCCATGGCGCCGCTGAGCGAGCCGGCGTCGCAGGGATGCACCACGGCGCAGCGCACTGGCGCCAGACCGGCACCGAGCGCCAGCAATTCCTTGAAGCGGGCCTCCGGGTCAAACAACTGGATTTGTGGCGCGGCAACGTGCGCCAGGCGCACTTTTTCGGTCGGAGCCAGCACCCGCGCCGTACCGTGCAGCACACGTTCACCTTTTTGATTGAGAACCTGGCAGTCGAGCTCGACGCTCTTTTTGGCTTCGTCCTTGCTGACCACGGTGGCGGTCACGGTCAAGGTGTCACCAACGCGCACCGGCTTGGTGAAGTGCAACACCTGATCGAGATAAATCGTGCCCGGACCGGGAAACTGCGTCCCCAGCAGGGCAGAAATCAGCGCGCCGCCCCACATGCCGTGCGCAATGACACCATGAAACAGGGTGTCGTTGGCGTACTTGGCATCCAGGTGCGCCGGATTGGTGTCGCCGGAGACGGCGGCAAAGGCCTGGATGTCGGCCAGCGTCAGCGTGCGCAGCAGGCGGGCACTTTGGCCCAAGGTGATTTCGTCAAAGGTGACGTTTTCGATCAGATCAGTGTTCAGTGGAAAATTCATAGTGCCTCAAGTATCTACGGGAAAACCCTTGGTTTTGAGGCAGACTGAAACTTTTTTTGACACGGATCACTAAATTTGCTCATGCGAGGTCTCGAAAACCGCGCAATTCCTGCAGCGGCGCAAATTCGGCGCTGCGCTTGCTTTTGAGCGCCACCACGGCTTCCATCACGTTCTTGTTGCTCCAGATGGCGCCCTGCAACCAGCCCATCTGCTTGAGTGACTCGTCCACCGAGTGATCGCGCGCGTAATGCACGGCCTGCTTGGTGCCCCAGATCGCCACCGGTGGTTTGCTGGCAATCTCGGCGGCACACTGCATGGCGGCGCCGAGCAGGGCCTCGGCAGTATCGAACACCTCGTTGACCAAGCCGTAGGCCAGCGCTTTTTGGGCGCTCAGGCGGCGCCCGGTGTAGGCCAGTTCTTTCACCACCGCCAGCGGGATCAGCTTGGGCAGGCGTTGCAGCGTGCCAACGTCGGCCACCATGCCGATGTTGATTTCCTGGATGCAGAAGAAGGCGTCAGTCGTGGCGTAGCGCAGGCAGCAGGCGGTCACCATGTCCACGGCACCGCCAATGCAGCCGCCCTGGATGGCCGCAATCACGGGTATGCGCAGCGTTTCGAGCTTGGTGAAAGTGGCCTGCATATCGGTCAGCAGGTCGAACATGGCGGCGCGGCCCTGCGGGCTCTGGTCGTCCATGGTGATGGCGCCGGCAAAAGTTTCGAGCGCCATGCCCGCGCTGAAATGCTTGCCGGTGCTGCTGATCACAAGGACGCGGGCATCGGCCTCCTTGTGCAGCGTGCTCAGGACCTCATCGAGCTCGCGCCAGAAGGTCGGCCCCATGGTGTTGAAGGTGGCGCCCTGGTTCAGAACCAGATGCGCAATATGGTTTTCAGTGCTGAGCGAAAAACAGTTCATGATGGGATTCTCCTGACCGTACTGTAAGGCCATGCGGTCAAAAAAGTTGACCTGTGCTGTCTTGTGATGCGGCGCCCGGTCGACCCTGTTCGATGGCGTTCACCTCGTCCGCCTTCAGCAGCGACCCCACGCGCACGCCTAACAGGCGCATCGCCTGCTTCAGCGGCACGCGCTTCAGGCAGAGTCCGGCGGTCTGCCGTATCGCCCTGGCGTCAGCTGTGTAATGGTCGATTGTCTGGTCGCGCGTCACGCTGTGGAAGTCGGTGTAGCGCAGCTTGATGCCAATGGTTTTGCCGAGGTAGCCTTTGCGCTGCAGATCGTCTGCCACCTGCTCGCACAAGCGGGTGAAGATGGCGCCCAGTTCCGCTTTGTCGCTCACGGCGTTCAGGTCGCGCTCGAAGGTGGTTTCGCGGCTGATGGAGACCGGCTCGCTCTCCAGCACCACCGGCCGAACGTCAAGGCCGCGCGCTGCGTTGTGCATCCAGGCACCGGTCTTCTGGCCAAAGTGGGTGATCAGCCAGTCGAGCTCCTGCTGCGCCAGATCGCCAATGGTTTGAACGCCCAGAGCGCGCAGTTTTTCATCGGCCTTGGGGCCGATGCCGTTGATCTTGCGACACTGCAGCGGCCAGACACGGCTTTGCAGATCTTCTGCGTAAATGACGGCAATACCCTTGGGCTTGTTGAACTCGCTGGCCATCTTGGCCAACAGTTTGTTGGGTGCAACGCCGACCGAGCAGGTCAAGCCGGTCTGCTCAAAGATCGTTTTCTGGATCAGGCGTGCCAGCACCCGGCCACCCTCGCGCTGGCCGCCGGGCACGTCGGTAAAGTCGATGTACACCTCGTCCACGCCCCGGTCTTCCATCAGGGGGGCGATGTCGGTAATGATGGCTTTGAACGCTTTGGAATATTTGCGGTACTGGGCAAAATCGACTGGCAGCATCAAGGCCTGCGGGCAAAGTTTGGCAGCTTTCATCAGCCCCATGGCCGAACCGACACCGAACTGACGCGCAGCATAGGTGGCTGTCGTGATGACGCCACGCCCGGTATAGTCTTTCAGGAGCGGGAAGTCGCTGACGGGAATCTTGTGCAGGGGGCGCTCCTGCGCCGGATCAATGGTTTCGTCAACGCTGCGTCTGCCGCCACCAATCACCACCGGCAAGCCCTGCAACTGCGGATAGCGCAGCAACTCGACCGAGGCATAGAAGGCATCCATGTCAAGGTGCGCGATGCGGCGTATCTTTTCGCTCATGCTGTGAGGATAACCGTCCTTTCCACTTGAAACGCGCTGATCAGGATCAAGACAGATCACCGATAAAGACGGTATGCTGCGCTGCAACAGTCTCATCAATTGGAATCAGCATGGACAAGCACTTTCTGACGCCACTTTTTTCGCCCGGCTCGATTGCCGTATTCGCCGGTCGGGCGGACGAACCTGACTCGCAGACACCGCAGGCACGGGTGCTGCTGCAGGCCCTGCGCGCGCAGCGTTATGCCGGCACCCTGACTTTTGTGGACGTTCGTGCCACCGGTACGCTGGCTGATCTGGCTGAGGCGCAGGCCGATCTGGCAGTGATCGCCTTGCCCGCCGACGAGGTAGCGGCCGCGCTGGAACTGGCTGGTCGCATCAAGTGCCGTGCGGCGCTGGTGATTTCCAGCGGCATGGGCGCCGCACAGGCGCTTGAATTGCACAAGATTGCGCGGCGCGACGGCATTTGCCTGCTTGGCCCCAATTGCCTGGGCTTCCAGCGCCCCCAACTGCAGCTCAATGCCAGCGTGGCGGGTCAGCTGTGCGCAAAGGGGCCGCTGGCGCTGGTGTCGCAGTCGGGCGCACTCACTTCTTCGATTCTGGACTGGGCGCAAAAGAACGGCGTCGGCTTTTCAACCGTTGTCTCGCTCGGACCTAATACCGACGTTGACATGGCGCAGGTGCTCGATTTTCTGGCGGCTGATTCGCAGACGCACAGCATCGTGGTCTACCTCGAAGGCATCAGCAATGCGCGTCGTTTCATGAGCGCCTTGCGCGCTGCCGCCAACGCCAAGCCGGTCGTCGTACTCAAGTCTGGTCGCAAGTCGGCGGGCAACATGGCAGCGCTGACCCATTCTGGCGCCATTGTTGGCAGCGACGACGTGTTTGATGCGGCCTTGCGGCGTGCCGGTGCCGTGCGGGTGCGCTCTTTTGTGGCACTGTTTTCCGCCGCCAAGTGTCTGGCTTCGCGCTATCGCGCGGTCGGCCGCCGGCTGGCGATTGTGACCAACGGCGGAGGCCCTGGTGTGCTGGCGGCCGACTGGATCAGTGAAATCAATTTACAGTTGGCTTGCCTGACGGGCGAGCAGGCGCGGGCTTTGCAAACCCAGTTGCCTCCACTGGCTTCGTTGACTGACCTGATTGATGTATCTGAGGAAGCGGGTCCCGAGCACTTCAAGGCGGCACTGGAAATTGCCGACAAAGCGCGCCAGGTCGACGGTGTGCTGGCCATCTATTCACCGAAGGTTGGTATCGACAGCGCTGCGATTGCCTCTGCGCTGGCGAGCAGCAACAAGACGCTGAGCAAGCCGCTGCTGACTTGCCTGATGGGTGATTCAACCGTGGGCGAGGCGCGCCAGATCCTCAACGACGCAGCGATTCCGACCTTTCGTACGCCGGAAGCGGCGGTGGGTGCTTTCGGCAACATTGCGTCCTTCTATCAAAACCAGCAACTGCTGCAGCAGACACCGCCGCCCATGTCCGATCTGGCCAAGCCCGACGTGGAGGGCGCACGCATGCTGATCGAGAGTGTGCTGGCCGAGCGCCGCAATGTGCTGACCGAGATGGAGTCCAAGGCGCTGCTGGCGGCATTTCATATTCCGGTGACGCGCACCATCCTGGCGCGCAGCGCCAACGAAGCGATCATGATCGCCACGCAGCTCGGTTTTCCGGTGGCACTCAAAATCGATTCGCCTGACATCAGCCACAAGTCCGACGTGCAGGGCGTGGTGCTGAACGTGCTCAACGCGGTCGGCGTGCGTGACACCTACATCGAGATGGTGCAGACGGTGACACGTCTGCAGCCCGAGGCGCGCATCAACGGCGTCACGGTGCAGAACATGTCAAGCCAGAAGCGCGGGCGCGAGATCAACATCGGCATGGTGACCGATCATCCCTTTGGGCCGGTGATTGTGTTCGGCTCCGGCGGCACCATGATTGAACTGATCAACGACCGTGCCATGGAGTTGCCGCCGCTCAACCAGTTCCTGGCGCGCAGCCTGATTGCGCGGGCCCGTGTTGCAGAAACGCTGGGCGAATGGCGCGGCGCCTCGGCCATCGATATGGAGGCCCTCGAGCAGGTGCTGTTGCGAGTCTCTGAGATGGTGTGTGAACTGCCGCAGCTGCGTGAGATGGACATCAACCCGATCATTGTTGACGAGTCCGGTGCCGTGGCGGTTGATGCGCGCATCGTGGTCGACAACGCGCCGCCCGGCATGCACAACTACAGCCACCTGGCGATCCTGCCCTACCCATCGCAGCACGAGCAGGTCTGGCCGCTGCGTGGCGGTGGTGAATACACGGTGCGCCCGGTCCATCCGGACGACGCCAGCATGCTGCAGGATTTTGTGCGCAAGCTCTCTCCCGAGAGTCGTTACTTCCGTTTTGTCTCGAGCATGCAGGAGCTCCCTGCCAGCATGCTGGCTCGCTTCACGCTGATCGACTACGACCGCGAAATGGCGCTGGTGGCCGTGGTGCGCGAACAGCGTACTGGCCCGGATGGCGAAAGCACCGAGGTTTCGCGCATTCTGGGGGTGTCGCGCTACATCACCAACCCGGATCGCAGCAGTTGCGAGTTCTCGCTGGTGGTGGCAGACGACAGCAAAGGCAAAGGCCTGGGCTCACGCCTGATGCTATCGATCATGAACTTTGCCCGCGAGAAGGGTCTGGCTGAAATCGAGGGCCTGGTGCTGGCCAGCAACCCGACCATGCTCAAGCTGATGCGCGGTCTGGGCTTTACGATCAAGCAGTACCCGGACGACGCCGATTTCAAACTCGTGACGCAGACGCTGTAAATCGAAACCTGATCAGCGGAAAAAGACCGAGACCAGGAACACAACCAGAAGTCCGGCAGCGACGCCAAAGACGATCAGGGCCGCAGGATCGGTGCCTTTGAAGCGCGCGCGGATTTGAGAAAAATCCCTTGGTGAATGCACGGTTGACATGTTGTCTCCTTCTTATAGCGGGTAGGCCAGCCGATTCGGGCATCCGTCGCAGACTGGCACATCCCGAAGCACAAGCTACGCCCTTTTGCAAGGGACTGCAATCGCTTATCTGGAGAAAGGTTGCGCTAGATCAATACGTGGCGCTGCCTGCTCAATGCCGGCGGTAACCAAGCATCCGCGCTGGCAGAAACAGAATCGACGTCAGCAGCGCCAGCGCTGCGCCCACGCTGATCCCAATCAGTCGGAGCGGGATCGAGATCAACCAGACGATGGGCCAGATCACAAGCGCCAGCAGTGCCACAGGCCAGCACAGAACGAACAGCAGCAACCAGCCGACCAGCAGAAGAAGTGTTTTCACCAGGTCAGACCCGGCGTGCGACGATGTTGACCGTTTCCAGGTTCGCCACGACGGGAGCCTGACTACTGGCTGCAGCCAGCCCGGCATGAGCGACGGCGTCAAACTGCCAGAGCAACGCTGAGTTGATGCCAACGGTCATCAGTACTGCAAGCAGGAGTCCGGCAAAACGGGTTGTGCGATTCGTGTTCATCTGTTCTCTCCAGTTTCAGACCTGTGTGGTCCGTTAAAGAGAATGTAGGGGCGATGGATCGGGGCTTCAAGCTGCTTGCGACAGACCGCGTCACGGCGCGACAGATGGACAAATTCTGCGACGGCTGGTTTGCCGACCCAAGGCGATTGCGGCGCTTACGGCGCTTTCTTTGATTCAGGAATCACCGCGTTGACAGCAGCGCCAGCGGCCTTGACTCCGGTCGTGACAACCGTTGCCGCCACCGTTACCACAGTGTCAGCAACCGCTATCACGGCACAGCCGCTGCACAGCAGCGCGGCGACGACCGTCATGGTCTTTGCAATCAGGCCAAAAGCACTTGTCATTGAAGACTCCAGTTTGTTTGCTCTGAATTATCGGCTCACAGACGCACGCGCCACGTAACCGGGTGCATGCGTAGCCTCAATTTTCCCAAAGTGGGTAAGAAATAGCCACGTTGGAATGTTGTAACGCATAATTCACACGCTTCATGCTTGAAGTCTTGACCTACAAAGATGACCAAGGCCGATATCGCTGCCGCTGTTGACTACTGGAATGACTGGAAAAGGAAGAACGCCAAATGAAAGCCGCACAAGCTCACGACGACACCGTGGTGGAAATGCTCAAAGCCGATCCGGAAATGGCAGACCTGTACCTGGCTGCAGCGCTTGAGGAAGTCAACCTACCCGGCGGACAAGGTGCCTTATTGGGTGCGCTGCGTCATATTGCCGAGGCTCAAGGCATGGCTGCGGTGGCCGCGCGTGCTGGGATCCCCCGCGAAAGTCTTTATCGCGCCCTGAGTCCCAAGGGTAACCCGACCGTCAAGACCTTGCTGGCAGTCATTGGCGCTGCCGGTCTGCACTTGGCAGTAAGTCGTGAGCCGTCACACGCTTGAACTGTTACGAGATCAACCTGATTTGAATGGTGGGAACTGAGAGATTCGAACTCTCGACCTACGGATTAAGAGTCCGCTGCTCTACCAACTGAGCTAAGTTCCCATTCGGAGAATTTGGGTGAATGAGACGGGGTCGATCCCGTTTTTCACCAGCGCGAATTCTAGCAGGTCTTGGGTGGTGTTCTTCGGGGCTACGGTGCCGTTGGGGGAGGGCGGTGGCTGGGGTGCAGTGCGAGGTCCCGGCGGAAGCCGCTGCAGGGCATTGGCTGGCGTCGAGGCGACGGGTGCGTCGGGTGTTTTGGAGAGTCTTTTCTGAGCGGTATGCGCTGGATGTTGAGAAAGTTTTCCAACCGCAACGCGTGTGAATGGTGGTATTCGGGTGCTCAATTCTATGGGCTATAGTTCTTGAAGATAAGCCCTTTACACCTTGGTCATGTCATGAACGAAATCACTGCGGGTGAACTTTTTGCAAAAAATGATGCCTTGGAAAATGAGGCAGCGTCGTTACTTGGGCACATGATCTTTGAGTTCTCTCGGCTCGACATGAATCTTGGCTTGTGCCTAGTGTGGGTTGACAGTGGTGCGAGAGTCGAAAGCTTGACCAAGACCGTTGAAACTCAAAACCTGAAAATCAAACTGGACGAACTGACCAAGCACGTCATCGCGAAGTTGCGACTTGGATCGAAGCAGCGCAGTGCTTACGAAAATTGGATTGAACGTGTCAACTCAGTTCGACAACAACGCAACAATCTAGTCCATGGGCGCTGGGGCGTTGAGGCGCACAAGAACAAGGTTATCAATGTCATCGGACTTCCAACGTCAAGTGCACAGCAAGTGATTGAGTACACCCTCGACGAACTCGCTGAGGTCAACGAGGAACTACGTGACCTTCAACGCGAACTAGGACGACTCAGGGAACACTGGCCGTTGTGACATGACAGATACTTACGCGCCAACCTCGAACACGACGCTCATGGGCGCGCTACCAGTGTGACTTTGGTAATGAACCCGACCGTGATAAACAAACGGCGCCGCTTTACCGGCCTGCAACTTGTGCTCCCGTACAAACAAATGGATGGCAAGACCCAGTTTCTCGTGCTCGATCACCTGCCGACCCCTACTGCTTTGCGGCGTCGTGGCGCTTTGACTCTGCCAGTGAAAACTGTTCTCATCGATCCAATGGTCCAGGTATCGCTGTTCTTCGACCTTCCCTTGCTTGTTCAAGGTCACCAGCAGAATTTGGGCCTTTTGATCCGGCAATACGATATGCCCACTGTGCCAATTACCCGGATTGAACTGCTCACCGAATAGCGCCGGGATGTCTTCGCGCATGAAGCCCTGTCCGACCTCGATCTCGAGTGGATCGATTACCGCCTTGAGTCGAGCCAGCGTGCGCATGCCATCTGTGGCTACGATGTCTTCATACTCCGGGTTGTTGGCCTTCAAAATGTGCATTCCATCCGGTCTTTTGGTGACGACTCGAAGCAGATACTGGTTGTCACCAGAATCATCCTGCCTCTCAATCGCCATGACGCTGCCTGTAATGGAGCCGGCATTGGTCGGACTCACAAGTTCGAGAAGCAGGTAGTCGCCGTCGCCAATAGGGTTCTTACCACCGCTCATCGAGTTACCCGTGGCACGGGCGATGAAATGGCGGGCCGGATCGATCCGCCCGTAGGCCTCACCCACGCTCCGATGTTCCGTCGCGTCGCTAGAGCCAGTCCGAAAATGACCACATGCGATTTTGAGGTTGGGAAAGTACGGTACTTCGGTGCGCGAAGTCTTCTTCTGTGGAAACGGAATGACGTTGCTGCTGCTGTCAGCGCGGGCGGCCTTGTGAGCTTCGTAGGACGCCAAGCGGTAATCGATCAGTTCCTGCACCAGGGTCGCCAGAACATCGATGTTTGTGTCGTCAACTGGAAAGCTCGCTTTGAACTGCCCGTTATCAGTCTCAAAATACGTTTGCGCCGTTTTGCGAGTGTTGCCTCCAATCCAGGCATTAATAGGGTTTTCTCGCCAATAACGCTGCCAGACATCGGATGTGCCGTTCACAGTGTCGAGCATCGTATCCGGCAGGTCTGAGAGCAAAGGTCGCCGGCGCTGCATGACTTGCCAGGAGCGTGCAGCCAACTCCGCCAATGATGGCGGCGAACGCCAACCGTCCAGTTCCTGGAAAGCCTCGATCAACACCATTTTGTAGCTTCGTGTCATGGCTGTTGTTTCAAGTTCACGAAGCAAACGCTGGAATGTCGTGGCGGCGACCATCTCGGGTTCACTCAACTCGTTCATGGTGCGCACGAAGGCAAACCAGTTGCCGTATTGCTGACGCACCCGCGTGACGTTGGCGCCGGAGCGGTAAAACTCAGCTAACGTGGGGCGCCGGCCCAGCGCGTCCCGCAAGGCTTCAAAATCCTGCGCTGCACCGTCCGAATCCAACGATTTGAGAAACTCGATCAGTGCTATGTCGTAGTTGACAAAGCAGCCAGGTGGCAGGGCCAGTTGCTGTGCCTCGACCTTGCGGGCAAAGGTCGCCAAGTCTCGATAACTAGCGCCAGCCTGCGCTAAAGCTTGAGGCTTATGCAAGAAACTATGGTGATTTCCAATAAAGTCCAGAACGACCAACTTCTCTTTGCCCGCCGCCAGACGAAGACCACGCCCGAGTTGCTGCAAAAACAGAATCTTCGACTCGGTCGGGCGCAGCATCAACACCGTGTCAATGACAGGCAAGTCAACACCTTCGCTGAACAAATCAACAGAAAAAATTACTTGCAGTCGCCCATCTGCTAGCCGCGTCAGCGCATCGCCACGACTCATTTCAGAACTGGAGTGAACCGCTGCAGCCGCGATTCCTGCCCGGCAAAACTCAGCGGCCATGTAGTCGGCGTGGCGCACGGAAACACAGAATGCCAGTGTTCGGCTCTGCGCCCTTTCGCGCCATAGTTTCGCAGCGTGACGTGCGCGTGCCAGGGTGGCAAGCTTGTTGGACAGTAGTTCGGGGTCAAACCGACCATTGCGCCAAGGTATTTCCTTATAGTTGACCGATTCGTCCCAGATCCCATAGTAATGAAACGGCGCTAGCAGTCCGGCAGTCACGCCGGCAAATAGATCGCATGTGTAGACCAGGTTGTCATCACAAAGGCTCAGGATATTGGACTGGTCGGTTCGGTCCGGTGTCGCTGTTAGGCCAATCAAAAATTGCGGTGCAAAATACCGAAGCAAGGCACGATAAGTAGGCGCTGCAGCATGGTGAAACTCGTCAATGACAATGTAATCAAAATGCTGGGGAGCAAAGCGCGACAAATGCGCCGCGCGCCCCAGTGTCTGCACTGAGGCGCAAAGGATATCGACCTGGGTGTCGCGTACCTGTCCCATGAAATAGCCCACTCTTGCGCGAGGTCGAATACGCAAAAATGTCTCTGCCGCCTGGTTCAAAATTTCTTCGCGATGTGCTACAAATAGCACACGGCGAGAGCCCATTTGTTGCGCATCAAAAGCCGCTAGCCAGGTCTTACCCAAACCGGTGGCCAAAACGACCAAGCCACGCTTGTAGCCGTCCTTTCGCGTTTGCGTCAAGGCTTGTAGCGCTGCAACTTGAATCGGAGTTGGATTCGGCGGCGCTTCAGCTTCATCACTCCCGGGTGAGACAACGCGTGGCGGAGGCACGCGCCGCGCCTCGTACGCATCGATCCACGCATCGTGCAAGGGACGGGTGCGAGCGTCATGGAAAACCGATTCAAACCGGTTGCGAGCTTCCAGAAAACCATCATCAGCCGGGTAATCAACCCGATAGTTCCACTCGAGCCCATGGGTGAGGGCCTGGCGACTGATGTTGCTCGACCCAATGAATGCAGTGCCATGCAATTGACGGTTGTCCGTAAAACGGGCAAAAAGGTAGGCCTTCATGTGAAAGCTGCTCACTGCGGTCTCAAACACCCGGACCTGCGCACCCTGCTCCTGCAACAGAAGCAGCAAACGTAACGCGTCCGGATCGGTGACGTCGAGGTAGTCACTGGTGAGGACGCGGATACGCGCCTTGGGTCGGGTACAGACACCGCCTGAATCACGTGTCAATGCCAAATGCAGATCGGGCAACAACAGGCGCAGACCAGAAGTTTTAACGAACGCGACCGTGAAGTCGATCTCATCGGCGTGCGCGATCGATGCACATAGCTGCGGCAAAAACGGATGATCTCGCCCACCTGTAATTAGTTTGGACGGCACTCGTGTACTACAGTGAATCAATGCATTCAGCCAGTTCTCTGTGCGGTCTGGGCGCTGGTCTTGGGTGATCCAACATTCCAGCGAACCAACATCCGCTAGCTCGGCCGTCCATTCCTGCAGACGTGCTTGCGTAGCATCAGTGAAATGGCGTCCATTGCTTTCGCGCTCTCCATCGCCCAGCTTGAAGCTGAGATAGAAAACACCACCGGGCTTGAGGGCGGTCCATAAACGACCCAAAGTCTCGGGTAATGCTGTCGGCGGCAGATGCAACAAACTGGCGCATGCCCAGATTCCGTCATAGCAGGCGATCTCGTCAACTTGATCAAATGTTCTGATTGCCACAGGTTGCCCGATCAGGTCAGACGCTAGTTGGGCAAGCGCAGGGGATGCATCAAACGCTGACACCCGGTAACCAAGCGTGAAGAAAGCCTTGCTATCGCGTCCGGAACCACATCCCGCGTCCAAAATCAGACCACCATGCGGAACGTGACTCAGGAACCGAGCATGTATCTCCGACATTTCAACGGCTACCGTGTCCGCAAAGAAAGATGCGGCGTTGTGGTTATAAAAATTGACGGTGTTGGACACAAATCAACTAGCCAATGTCGGTCGCAAATATGTCTATTGACGACATTGGCGTTGTCATTTCCTTGGCCACGCGAAGACTGTCTTTCTTGGCTTCAATCACGCACACGGCCGCCTGACTGACGAACACTGCGTCGTTGGCGGAGTCGGTATAAGTAGGATATTCACGGAACGCGATGCCGACTGCTGCACCGAGGTTATCTACATCGATCGTATCCCAGCCCAAGGCCCGAAGAGTTGAGCGGACCGGGCCTTGCGACACTTGAGCCTCATTCATCACGCTTGACAACAGCTTCTCGCGAGCCTTAATCAGAGCCTTCTCTAGCGGTTCGTTCATTGCAGACCCCTCCCTCGTTTTGCGTGACAGTAAACGTGCAAGACGGCTGTCAGTAGGCGGAGTATGCCACCTCGTAATGGGACACGACCGGATTAGGCAGGCCACCGTGACGAAGCCGCTGCATGAGGCTGATAATTCACCCATGAGAATAGATTTGAGAGTCCCGTTCGCCGAGAAGGACACCGCCAAGGCACTCGGAGCCCGCTGGGATGCCGCGAAGAAGATATGGTATGTCAAGGATGTATCAGATCTCACCCCTTTCTCGCGGTGGATTTCAGACCTGAAGGCTACAAGGGAAGGTTCGAGCAGTGGCGGTACAAGGCAATCCGGGAAGGCTCAAATAGAGCAGGGCGCAGGAGTCATCACTGGGCCAGGTGTCGTGGTGCCTCACTGTGGATGCAATGTGCAGCCTTGGGAGGATTGCGAGCACACTGTAAAGGCGTAGTTCGGTGGGCGCAGCAATGCGGCACACATGCAGGCCCTATGTTCATCGTGGCGATTTTGCTTTTCCGGAGCCAGAAATTCAGCAATCCGGTATTCTTCGCAAAACCATGACTCCATGAAGAATCTATGAACCTCCTTGCGCCCGTTTCCGCCACCACGGCAATCGTTCTCGCGGTTCTGTTTGTCAAACTGGCCTTTGCGGTCATAAAGAAGAGGCAGCTTCACAAAGTGGTCTTGGGAAGCGGACAGCACGCCGACCTGGAGGCGGCCATACGCGCCCACGGAAACTTTGCTGAGTATGTGCCACTGGCATTGCTGCTGATTGTGCTTGCTGAAATCAATCGATCGCCATCGTGGCTGGTAGCCATTGCGGCGCTTGCCCTGGTGGCGGGCCGATACATCCATGCAATGGCCATTACGGGCAGTGACCTGAAGAAGCGGGTGCTTGGAATGCAACTGACCTTTGCATCCTTGGCGTCGGGTGTGGTTGCCAATGTTGTACCCATGGTCCTTGCCATGATCAACATGCCAAAGAGCTGAGCTCCGCTCGCCGTATTGTCGCCAACTGTTGTGTGGCGATAACCGTTGCCGGGCATGGGCTGGCGTCGGGGGCGTCAATGGCGCCGGGTGATTTGTAAAGTTCAACCTCCTGATGCCCTTTGTACCGATATTGGGCTTGCAATCTTCCGGCGTTGGCATATAGTGGCATTGCGAGGTTGTCCAGTCTGACGCAAGCAGCGTCACCAAGGCACTTTGTGAAAGGTGGTACTTATCGAACCGATTCAACTCCTCCTCACCCCATGACCGGTGTTTCTTAACCCGGTTCACGTTACTGCCAAGTAACGACGATAGCTACAGAAATGTGGCATACGTGCAGGCCCTACGTTCTTCGTGGGGCTTTTTCATTTTTGGAACCAGAACACCTTTGACCAACTGAATCCGTTGCGGGGCATGGTTGGCGTTGGGGGCGTTGGAATTTTTCCCGGGTCGGCGGTCGCTGCTAGACTGCGCTGATCTGGA
>Ga0163199_1000366_pt1 | contig 28534 bp, 26 predicted proteins | sample PL_2010_150m_FD_113537 | JGI IMG/M metagenome (GOLD analysis project Ga0163199, IMG submission 113537) | Freshwater microbial communities from Powell Lake, British Columbia, Canada to study Microbial Dark Matter (Phase II) - PL_2010_150m | ecosystem: Environmental > Aquatic > Freshwater > Lake ...
TGTGGCTGCTTTATCTTTCCCAATCCCAAGATGTTTTTGAATAGCTTCACTTGTCTGCGAAGCAAGATTATTTAATCCACCGGACTTTTGAACTAATTCCTGAGCTACTTGAATAACACTTTTGCCTTTTGTTCCTGTTCGCAAGAGAATTGCAATAAGTTCGGCATCTGATAAACTTTGTGCACCTCTTAAAGTTAATTTCTCACGCGGACGGTCATCAATCGGCAATTCTTTAACTTTCATGCTTACCCCCTTTAGCTGATGATTTTATTTATTCCCATTCTATTGTTGCCGGCGGTTTGGAACTAATATCATAAACAACACGATTAACACCGCGAACGGAACGAATAATTTTATTTGAAACTGTTTCCAAAAAATCATGATCAAATCTAAACCAGTCTGCTGTCATTCCATCTGTAGATGTAACTGCTCTTAACGCAATTACATTTTCGTAAGTGCGTGCATCTCCCATAACACCAACTGTTTGGATAGGCAGCAAAACAGCAAATGCTTGCCAGATTTTATCGTAAATATTTGCATTCAATAATTCATTGATATAAATGGCATCAACCTCGCGAAGCAGATCTAATCTTTCTACAGTGATCTCACCTAAAACACGCACAGCAAGTCCGGGACCAGGGAACGGATGGCGTTTAACAAAAATATCCGGCAAACCAAGTTCTTTGCCGATCGCTCTAACTTCATCCTTAAAAAGTTCTCGAAAAGGTTCAATCAATTTTAAATTCATTTTTTTCGGAAGTCCGCCAACATTATGATGTGTCTTAATAGTAGCTGAAGCACCTTTCACAGAGACTGATTCTATTACATCGGGATAAAGTGTACCTTGAACGAGAAACTGTGCATCAGATAATTTTTTGGACTCGGTTTCAAATATTTCTATAAAAGTATTACCGATAATTTTTCTTTTCTTTTCGGGATCTATAACTCCAACAAGGCGTGTAAGAAAAAGTTGAGAAGCATCAACGTGATCAACACGCATCTTATAATTATCACTGAACATTTTAATGATAGAAACGCTTTCATCTTTACGCATCATGCCATGATCTACATGAATACAAACAAGCTGATCACCGATTGCCTGGTGAATTAAAACAGCCGCTACTGATGAATCCACTCCGCCGCTTAAAGCACAAATTACTTTTTTATTTCCAACTTTTTGTTTTACTTCTTCAATTACAGTGTTAATGAAATTTTTGGAAGTCCAATCTGCTTTGCAATTACAGATATCAAACAAAAAATTATCCAATATTTTCTTGCCGAATATTGTATGAGCAACTTCGGGATGGAACTGAATTCCATAAATTTTCGTCTGCGGATTTGAGATTGCACAGAGTGGAGAATTCTCCGTTTTGGCAGTTAAAGAAAATCCTTCGGGCAATTTTGTAACATAATCTCCGTGACTCATCCATATAACCGAACCATCATCAACACCGTTAAAAAGAAAATCTTTCTTGAATATTTCAAGGTGGGCTTTACCATACTCACGATCCGGGGCAGATTCTACTTTCCCTCCAAGTAGTTTGCACATTAATTGTAATCCGTAACAGATACCAAGTATAGGAATACCGAGTTCCAACATTTCTTTTGAAATTTTTGGTGAATCGAATTCGTTTACACTCATAGGTCCGCCGGATAAAATGATCCCAACCGGTTTTTCTTTTTTTATTTGTTCGATCGAATAAGTGTGCGAATGAATTTCAGAATATACTTTGCTCTCGCGGATTCTTCTTGCGATTAGCTGTGTGAATTGCGAACCAAAATCGAGTATTAAAATTTTTTGTGTGTGAAGCATGGATGTGAAGTGAATTTAAATAACAGCAGAACCAATCGTAGATTCTGCTGTTTAAATTATGATCTAAAAAAAATCAATGACCAAGTTGAGAATTGTAAGCTGCTACATCAAGAAGATCAATCAATTGAGATGCGTTGCTCAACTCAACTTTAATAATCCAACCTTCTCCGTACGGATCTGTATTAACAAGCTGCGGTTCATCATTTAATTTTTTATTTAACTCTAAAACTTTACCTGAGACCGGTGCATACATATCGCTTACGGTTTTAACTGCTTCAATTGTACCAAATGATTCTCCCATCGTTAACTCGGAAATATCAGGAGCTATATCAACATAGACTATATCACCAAGTTCGCCTTGAGCAAAATCAGTTATTCCAATCGTTCCAACCTTTCCTTCAACTTTTATCCATTCGTGATTTTTTGTGTACTTAAGATTTTGCGGAATGTTCATTGTTCCCTCTTTAGTTTGTATTAATGTGCTTATCTATAAATGAAGTATCGAAATCTCCATTGATGAATTTTTCATTTTCCAAAACTTTTTTATGAAATGGTATTGTAGTTTTTATTCCTTCAATCTGAAATTCTTCGAATGCTCGCCGGGATCGAGCTATAGCGTGTTTGCGGTCGGTTCCCCAAATAATCATCTTAGCAATAAGTGAATCATAATTTGGAGGAATTACATAACCATCATACACATGTGAATCAATACGAACACCGAAGCCGCCGGGAAAATGTAAATATTCAATTTGGCCGGGTGAGGGTCTAAAATTATGATCGGGATCTTCTGCATTAATTCTAAATTCAAATGCATGACCGCGTGGATCAAGCGGCTTATCTTCAATTTCTCTACCGGCTGCAATTAAAATTTGATTTTTGATCAGGTCAATATTACGAACCATCTCAGTAACCGGATGCTCGACTTGAATTCTCGTATTCATTTCGATGAAATAAAAGTTCTGATGTTTATCAACTAAAAATTCGATTGTACCGGCTCCTTCATAATTAACTGAACGAACCCCAAGTAACGCCGCTTCACCCATTTTAGCACGAACTGCATTTGTGATAAATGGTGATGGCGATTCTTCAATTAATTTTTGGTGTCTTCTCTGAATTGAACAGTCTCTTTCTCCGTATTGATAAAAATTACCATGCCGATCACAAAGAACTTGTATTTCAATGTGCCTAGGATTTTCAACATACTTTTCCATGTAAAGAGAGGAATTTGAAAAAGCAGCTCCTGCTTCGTTGCCTGCTGTTTGAAATGCTTTTTCGATCTCACTTTCTTCCCATACAATACGCATTCCCTTTCCGCCGCCGCCTGCCGTTGCTTTAAGCATAACAGGGTAACCGATCTTACCAGCAATTTTCTTTGCCTCTTCAACATCATTAATTACTCCTTCACTTCCTGGAACAACAGGAACGCCGACCTTACGCATTGTTTCTTTTGCAAATGCTTTATCACCCATTTTACGGATTGAATCCGGTGAAGGTCCAATAAATTTTATATTTGAATCAGCACATATCTCACTGAATTCTGCATTCTCAGCAAGAAATCCATAACCGGGATGAATTGCATCTGCACCTGTAATCTGAGCGGCTGATAATATGCTGGGAATTTTTAGGTAACTATGATTACTTGGGGCGGGACCAATACAGACTGCTTCATCGGCAAAGACAACATGTAAGGAATCACGATCTACTTCGGAGTAAACCGCTACTGTTGGGATGCCCAACTCTTTACATGTTCTAATTATTCTTAGTGCTATCTCGCCTCGGTTAGCGATTAGAATTTTCTTAAACAAATTTTCCTCTTAGAGATTTGATAACACTAAACGGTTTCAATTAGAAAAAGAGGTTGATTGTATTCAACAGGGGTAGCATTTTCTACAAGAATTTTTACAACCTTGCCGCTAATATCAGATTCAATCTCGTTCATTAATTTCATCGCTTCAACAATACAAAGAACTGAACCGATAGAAACCATATCACCTACTTGTATGTAGGGGTCAGCATCCGGTGCCGGTGCGCGGTAAAATGTTCCTACAATTGGAGATTTAATCTCGTGCAAGTTCGATTGGGTATGTTCAGTTGTTACAGAAGATTTTGATTCGGTCGAAGTAGTAATTTGCTGTAACCCGGATGATTGTCTTCCATAATCAGCAACCGGCTGAAAATGAACCTGCGGAGCTTGTTTGGAATTTTTAGAAATCTTTACTTTAAGTTCACCTTCTTGAACAGTGAATTCGGTGACCTCGCTTTGCTCAACCATTTTGATGAGCTTTTTTAGAAGATTTAGATCCATTTTCTCAACCGTTAGTTTTTAACTCGTTCTAAGTATCCACCAGTTCGTGTATCAATCTTAAGTAAATCACCTTCATTGATAAATAGTGGAACACTAATTTTTGCGCCTGTTTCTACCGTTGCCGGTTTCAACGCATTGTTTGCTGTATTACCTCTAAATCCCGGTTCAGTTTCAACAACTTTAAGCTCAACGAAGATAGGTATTTCTGCCGAGATGATTTGATCTTTGTCATCCAACAACAATTCAACTTCAACACCTTCTTTTAAGTAGATTTGTCCATCACCAATAATACTTTCTGCAACTGTAATCTGTTCATAAGTTTCGTTATCCATTAGAACTAACCCGGCAGATTCTCTGTAAAGGTATTGATATTTTCTTCTTTCAATACGAATTATTTCAACACCTTCGCCAGATCGAAATGTATTATCTAAAACACGTCCTGTTTTTAAGTTTTTCAACGAAGTTCTAACGAAAGCGCCGCCTTTACCAGGTTTTACATGTTGGAATTCAACTATTACGTATGGTTCGTTCTTATATTTGATTATTAATCCGTTTCTGAAATCGGAAGTATCAGCCATTATTTTATTAATCCTTCTATCGTAATGAAAATATACCTACCGCTTAATATAAAATCAAGAATGGATATTTTCGTAAAAATTAATATCGAATTGATTATAAATTTTCAACTTGAATCAGATAACGGTCTAATTCATAAAATGCCGGTGAATTTTTATAATCTTTTTTTATTGTTTCTAAAACAGATTTAGCTTCTACTTTTTTATGCAACTTAATAAAGTCAATTCCTGCCTTTAGAAGATACTCACTATTTGCTGGATTCCCTTTAGATACTTTTGCAGCATCCTTATACAAATCAGCTGCTTTTTCAAAATCTTTCTTATTTTCTAAGCATCCGGCTTTACCAGCTAATGCTGTAGCTTTAAATAATGGATTAGATCCGGAATAGGAATTGTATTTTTCATAAGCTAAATCCAAATTTCCTAAAACCACATAAGAATTGGCTAAATAAATTTTTGCTGTTTCACCATTTTCTGTGCTGCCGTATTCTGAAACAATTTTTTTCAATCCAATGATCCTACTTGAAGTTATTCCATCAACAGCTTCTTTAAATTGACCGGCTTCATAAAGAGGAATAACTTTCGAAAGTATTTCTGCTGCATTTTTATTATCAGAACTTCTCTTGTTTGAAAAGAGAACGATAGCAACTACCAGTAATGCTACTACAGCGGCGCCAATTAATATTTTAGCCTGATATTCATTAAAAAAATTATAAGCTTTGTAATAAGTAGTTACAAGTTTGTCTTCTTTCATCTGCTTTTTGCTGATTTTTTTTCTTCTTTCTAACACTTTGAACCTCTTATTTTGATAAATCGGAAAAATTCGGCGAGAAATCTAAGAAAAATTATAGACCTATTCTAATATGATTTGAAAAAATCCAGGCATTCTGATTATTATATACTTCAACACGATAAACTCCCTTTTTAGGAGCTGAAAATTCAACATTTGTACCACTTTTTTCTTCTTCTAAATTCCCATTATGGATCAATCTAATTTTATCAGATGAACTTGGTAAGTTTACAATTAACTTCACCTTTTTAGAATGAGGGACAGAATCGCCCATTTGATATCTATTATTTTCATTCTCTGCATAAAAACGAAATCCTCTTGCATCACCATGGTAAAAATTTGAGATGAAACATCTTCCGGCAGCCAAAGCTTTATAAACATTTTTCTTTGATTTATTTATTTCATGGGTCTCAGAAGAAATACTTAATTCCTCTTCACATAAGATATGAGTACGAATTGATTTGAAAAGCACTTTATATGGAAAGACTTCCATTTCAACAAAGCCAAGCATATTAATTTTATGCGCATGTGCATCTACACCACCAATGCCAACTACTTTTCTTTTTAGATTTAATGAATCCCAGACTTTTAATGTTTCTACAGGCGGAGCAATGATTGATCTTAAAGGATGAACAAAGTAATTATATTTATTTTGTTCGGTAAGCCCTTCCATCCACTCGGACATGTGATTCCATATTTCAATTCCGGTAAAATCATTTGACTCCCATTCAGTCCAAGGATAAGGCGGATGTTCTTTCATCGAATTTCTTATTTCATGGGGATGAGCTAAAAATCCTATGCCTCCCATTTCGTTTACTTTTTTTACATATTCTTTAGCAGGTAAGCGCGTAGAAATTGTTTCGTTAATACCGAATGCGAGATAATGATTTTTATTTTCCTTATCATTTATTTCGCAGCCGACTAATGCAAGAGTATTCGAGTACCAACCCTCGAATCCGTCTTTAAGAGCGCGGAGAGTATTGTGATCCGTAAGGATAAAAAAATCCAGCTCCGATTCATTGGCAAATTGAGCAATGTCTTTTACTTCACCGGAGCCATCGGAAAATATTGAGTGTATATGTATTGCACCAACATATTCAAACATTTATAATTCCCGAATTAATTAGGTGGGCAGATAAAATTTGTTAAACAATATCTTTCTGTTATGCGTTATTTACTTCGAACAATGTTGTATACTGAGTTGTTTGTTCTTTTATCATATCAGAAAGTTTTGTCATAAGAATATCAATTCGTTCATCAGTATTATCTTCAAAGTTTTCATAAGATTCTTTGCTTTTGAAAATATATACTTCTTCGAAATTATTCGGTTTATTTTTTTGTTCAAAAACAGAATATGTCTCTAACCCTTCTGCTTTAACAATATTTTTTAATTCTCGAACTACATCTAAGTATTCTTCTCGTTTTTCCGAAAAAATATTGTAGCGAATGGAAAAAATAACTTTACTCATTTATCCCTCTGTTAAATTGTAATTTCACCATTAAAAATAATTTTAGCAGGGCCAGTTAATGAGAGTTCCCGCACTTTTTGTTCTTCTATTTTGAAATCTACTATCAATTCATCACCGCTCTTTTGGTGCACTTTAATTGGCGGATTAAAATTTTCTTTAGCAAAAACTAATAAAGCAGCTGCAATAGTTCCGGTTCCGCAAGAAAGTGTTTCATTTTCTACACCGCGCTCGTAACTTCTAATATCAATTTCTCCATTATGAATGCGTATAAAATTTACATTTGTTCCATCCGGTGCAAAGTCTTTGTGATAACGAATTTCCTTTCCAAGTTCATAAACCGGGAAAATATCAAAATCATTATAATATGATTTTGGGTCAGCATGATTTCTAAGAACATCATTAAATTTTATAACTACATGCGGAGAACCGGTATCAACAAACGAAGCTGGCATTAACTGATTTCCCGCTTTAATCTTAAAATTCTGTTTCATTTTTTTTGGACGGTCTAAGAAAAACTTAACCAGTCCATTATCCAATAACTGCCCGGAATATTCAACACAATTAGCTATGAATGATATTTTATTATTAGAAATTCTACCGCTTTCGTTTCCATACTTTATAGCACAACGGGCTCCGTTAGCACATAAACTGCCGGTGGAACCATCAGCATTAAAGTAATTCATCTCAAATGCAAAATCCTTCAGATCAGAAATTAAAAGAACACCATCAGCGCCAATTCCGGTGCGTCTTTCGCAAATATCTTTGATGTTTTGAGTTGTTAGCTCAATACCGGGATTGATTTTTTTATCAAATAAGATAAAATCATTCCCTGTACCACTCATTTTTGTGAAAGAAAAACGCTTCATAATGATTTTAAATTTACGGCATTAAAGCACTTAAAGCAACGAAAAATGGGTTTTGGCACGGTATTTATTTAGAAATAATTAGGGGATTAGAGTTTAATCCCCCATTCTAAATATTGAATTAGAGGTTGTGGAGGTGGCGGGAGTCGAACCCGCGTCCGAAATTACAATCCTATGAACGTCTACACACATATTCTATCTTTTAATTTCATCCCGACAGCATTGATAGACAAATTATGCCGGGACTATTCCGAAATTAGTTTCGCCTCTTCTATTCGGAAGTTCGATTAGGCTATCATACCAGACGACGTTCTTTCAACCCCAGGTATGAATGAAGTTGAAGAACGGCTGCGTTAATTACGCAGCTAAAGCGTAGTTATATTCGCCTTTTATGTTTTTTACCGTCGTTTAACGTGTCTACGGAGAACACGGTGCGCAGTCCAAAGAACAAATAATCCCGTCGAAGCCAATGTCACCCCCGTCTGAGAATGTAGAACTATTTCTTCCACTCAATATCAGGGTGTTTGGATGAAAAATTTTCAAATCGTGCAAGAACAAATAATAGATCTGAAAGACGGTTCAAATATATCTTTATTTCTGAGTTTATCATATCAACTTTTGAAAGAGAAATGACTTCCCTTTCTGCTCTTCTACAAACTGTCCTTGCATAATGTAATAACGCAGCGCCTTTTAATCCGCCGGGTAAAATAAAATTTTTTAATGGTAATAATTTATTATCAACCTTATCAATCAATCCTTCAAGACGTTTTGTATTTGATTCGGTAATCCGCGGTATAGAAAATTTTTTGTTATCCTTATATTCCGGGGACGCCAAATCAGAACCGAGATTAAATAATTCATGTTGTATACTGCTTAAAATCGTTTTGAGTTCTTTATTTTTTATTTCAGTAATAGCAACTCCAAGAATTGAATTTAATTCATCAACTGTTCCGTATGATTGAATTCTTAGATCATCCTTCCAAACTCTTTTACCGCCGAAGAGAGATGTTTTTCCTTTATCGCCGGTTTTTGTATAAATTTTCATCTTGTCAAGTTTATTTCAGAGGTCCTAATTTTTATTTTCTTATCACTTGATTTAATAAATAAAGCAGTATGATCAGCAAGAGCTTTCTTCTTTATTAATGCTAATCCGATTTGCGGATTAACAAGTTCCGGTGAAGATAAGGTTGTCAATTCACCCCATTCGTTTCCTGCTTCATCTAATATTATTAATGGAGTAACAATATTTGTAGGTTCGTCAATTGTAATTTTAACCAACTTCCGTTGTACTTTATCATATGTATCAAGACGTGCAATTACCTCTTGACCTATGTAACAACCTTTTTTAAAATTTATTTCATCTATTAAATTAACTTCGTGTGGATTTGTTGAATCATTTATCTCATTAGGATAAGACGGTATGCCGTTCTCAATTCTAAAAACATCATAAGCATTTTCTCCAACAACAGATAGGTCGAATACGCTTTTTATATTTGAAAGATACTCTATGAAATCAATACATTTTTCTTTATCAATTAATATTCTATAAATATTATGACTATTAAATCCATGTTCAATAAAAAAATAAAATCTAAATCCATCAATTACACTAACTCTAACCAAATTCATATCAACCGAATCAATCTCCTCTCCAATAAGCATTGTAAGAAAAGAACTGCATTGTTTACCGATTAATTCCAAAACAACAAAACTATCCGACACATCACGAGTAATAATATCTTCAGTAATTATGAATTTGTTCACCCAGCTGAAAAGCCGCTTATCATAATCACTGTTTCCAATTAAATAAAAATTATTTTCAAGACTTAATAAAGTTGATCTTGAAATGAATTTGCCTTTTTCATTTAGGAAAAGTGTGTTCCTTTTCTCAAATGATTTTAAATCTTTAATTGTGTTGGTTGATACCCGATGCAAAAAATCTAAAACATCTTTGCCAGTCATTTCAATGATGGTAGAATTTAATTTTATTCTAATGCCAATACCATTCTTCAATGATTCATACTCTTCCTTAGCTGAATAAAAAAATCGTATGGGATTTCCTTCCTTATTTAATTTCGGATATTTTTTTACAAAATATTCTGTAATCGTTAACAAATTATTATTCTCCTGAAACATTCAGAACCTTTCTAATACAATTAATATTTTCTATACCAGCGTGAGTTTTTATCTGTTATATATAACTGTCTCTTCTCACTCCAATAAAAAGGAATAGAATCTATAATACGAATTGATGCAAAAAGAGAATCCTTATAATTTCTTCCGGTGCTAAATACGTATTCATAATAATCGGGATATTTATCGTTGTTAATGTTTGCTAATGATCTTTTAAGAACAAGCGCAAGATATGTTTCCATTAAATGAGGAGGCTTATTCCATCCGTCAGTTAAAAAGAAATTGTAATTACGATGACCTGAAATAATTCCATCTTCAAAATTCAACTCAACATATTTCATGTTTTTAACTTTCCAATTCTTGATCGTCATGCTATTAAATCCGCCATGAATAGGAACTTCCGATTCCCATACCCTGTTGAACTCTCCCTCCTTACATTCAAAAAGTGTTAACCAGAAAAAAGTTGTCCCAAGTTTTGTACTGTCGAGATTAATGTAGCTTGATTCATAACCGATAACATTCTTAGTCTCAATATTTCTTTCTCCAGGTTTCGATTTTGCAACGACACAAAGAACATAGTTTGCAACATCTCTAAAATATATTACGGCAATTTTCGGAACGTTGAAAGTTAACGTTCTATCGAATTCAACTAAATAAGTGCCCGGATCATAATGACTAAGAACATATTCTTTCAAAGAAATAGTATCACACGAAAAACGATTTTTTGTTTGTTCTTTGTCTATACCAATATTATACTGTTGTATTTGTTCATCTTTAGCATTCGATGTAGCCGCATCTCCGCCGCTGCCCTGCTTTGATGTACACGAGTAAATTAATAATCCCAAAAGAGAGAACACTATAAACATTTTATAGAGTTTCATCTCGTTTATCCTTAATTGTTATTAAATATTTTCTATTAACTTTTTGAAAACTCATCAAGGAAATATGCTGATGCATATAATCCTTTTTCAAAATTTTCCAGAAGGAAATGTTCGTTCGGAGAATGAATGTTATCGCTATCCAGACCCAATCCCATTAACACAGCCGGAGCTTTTAATATTCTCATAAAATCTACAACGATTGGAATAGAACCACCTTCGCGGGTGAAAACGGTTTTCTTACCAAATGCTTTTGAAGCAGCATTAGCTCCTGCAATCAACGATTTACTTCCTAACGGAACCATTACCGGGTAACCGTAGTGTATTGTTCTAACTTCAACTTTAACACTTTTTGGTGATAATGCCTTGATGTGTTTTGTAAATTCCTTTGCAATTTTTAACGGTTCTTGTTTGGGAACCAATCTCATGCTGATCTTAGCCATTGCTTTAGATGGTAATACTGTCTTAGCTCCTTTTTCCGTAAAGCCGCCGATTATACCGTTACAATCTAAAGTTGGACGTGTCCACAATCTTTCTAAGGTTGTATATCCTTTTTCACCATATAGTTCATCAACGCCAAGATTTTTTGCGTATTCTTTATCAGATAATTTTAATCTTTTAAAATTTTCCTTTTCTTCTTTCGATAATATCAGAACACTTTTATAAAAATTTGGAATAGTTACTTTACCATTTTTATCATGAAGTTTAGAAATTATCTTAGCTAATTCATTGATCGGATTAGCAACTGCACCGCCGAAACTGCCGGAATGAAGATCGCGATCCGCAGCAGTTACTTCTACTTCCATGTAAAGCAATCCTCTAAGTCCATATGTAATTGTTGGAACACCTTCTGCGTACATGCTTGTATCGGAAATTAAAACAGTATCGCATTTTAATAATTCTTGTTTCTCTTTTATGAACAAGCCAAGATTTGTGCTTCCAATTTCCTCTTCACCTTCAAATAAAAATTTAATATTTACAGGAGGTTCACCCACTGTTTTGAAAAAAGCTTCGACACTTTTAATATGAACAAAATTTTGACCTTTATTATCATCAGCTCCACGAGCCCAAATTTTTCCTTCTTTAATTACAGGTTCAAATGGCGGACTGTTCCACAAATCAATCGGATCAACAGGCTGTACATCATAATGACCATAGATCAATACAGTTGGTTTACCTGGTTTACCAAGCCATTCTCCGTAAACAATAGAATGACCGGCTGTCGGGAAAATCTCAACTCTTGTCATTCCTGCATCTTTTAATTTCTGAGATACAAATTCTGCACATTGTTTCATTCCAACTTTATGAGAAGCTAATGTACTTACGCTTGGAATTCGTAAATAATCTTTAAATTCTTCCAAATAATTATCTAAATTATTTTTTAGGTAATTAACAACAGACTCCACTATTCCTCCATTTCTTCATTTAAGATAATATAAATGAATATGAACAATTAAATAACAGCATAACTATTATATCAAATTTACACCTAACAATCACTGTATTCAAGTGATATAATGCCAAATGAAATAAATTCTCGATGCAAAGTATCGGTTAATATATTTTAAAATCATTCATATCATTAGTTATATAAGACCAAATACTTTATCCCGCTTTGGTTTCTTTCCTAATTATGGTAAATTTGTCAACAAAAGAACAGTGAAGATTCGCTAATAAAATGATCATGATCCGCTACATATTAAAAAATCATTTGACCCCATTTCTATTTTCAGTTGCGATTCTGCTCTTCATTTTCGTATTGCAATACTTAGTAAAAATGTCAGATCGCCTAATCGGTAAAGGATTGAGTGCGTGGGTTATAATTCAATTGATAACTTACAGTCTTGCATGGATTGTAGCACTTGTAGTACCGATGGCTGTTTTAATCGCAACTTTAATGGCATTCGGTTCGATGTCTCAGAACAATGAGATAGCAATCTTCAAAGCAACCGGAGTTAGTTTATACAAAATGATGATACCACCGCTTGTAGGAAGTGTTGTTGTTGCTCTTTTTCTAGTTTATTTTAATAATAATATTTATCCTGATGCCAACCATGCAGCACGTCTTTTGTTGGAAGACATCTCACGCAAAAAACCAACACTTTCACTTGTACCGGGAGTTTTTTCTCAAGAAGTTCCAAACTATTCAATTCTAGTTAGAGAAATTGATCAATCAAACAATCAATTAAAACAAATAACGATTTATGATTATTCCAATCGTCCGAAAATTAATATAGTAACAGCATCAACCGGACAAATTTATTTTTCCGCAAATCAGAAAAAATTAATAATGGATCTAAAGAACGGCGAGATCCATGAATCTGATAACACTGAACAAAATTCTTATAGAAGATTAAGATTTGAACGTCACAAAATTGCAATGCCGGCAGAGCAATTTACTTTTGAACAGTCAGCACCGGGCGGACAACGTTACGAACGTGAAATAGGCGCACCTAAATTAAAAATTTTAGTTGACAGTCTCAAAGTTATAAGAGCAGACTATTTTAAGAAATATTACTCGAAAATTATTTCACTTACCAATAGTAAAAACGGAAGATCCAATTTAACGCAAACAATCTTTCCGGGACAATTTGTTTTTATTAAATCCCAACAAAAAATTAGATCTGATGAAAGTTCAATGCTTGATGTATTAAACAGTCTAGAATATAATGATGATCAAATAGACAAATATTGGGTTGAGATTCACAAAAAATATTCACTTCCGTTTGCATGTATTGTTTTTGTATTGATCGGCGCCCCGTTAGGAACAATGATGAGAAGAGGCGGTTTCGGAATGGCAGCAGGGATGAGTTTAATTTTCTTTTTAGTCTATTGGGCATTTCTTATCGGTGGAGAAAAATTTGCAGACCGCGGTTTGCTTTCACCCTTCTTGGGAATCTGGAGCGCAAATATACTACTTGGTATTCTTGGAATATTTTTAATGCTTAAAAGTGCACGAGAAAAAGTTACACTAAGCTTTGATTTCTTCACTAAATTAATTCCGCAATCTTGGAAAACACAGCAAGAGAACGATGAAAATTCTTGACAAATATCTTGTTAAACAATTCTTGCAGTCAATCCTCTTTGGTTTGCTTACATTCACATTGATCTTTATTGTGATTGATATGATGGAAAACCTTGATGATTTTCTTGATCAAAATGTTCCTACAAGTTTGATCCTTCAGTACTATTTTGTTTTTACTCCGGAAATGGTTCGATTGATAACTCCTATTGCAATTTTACTTGCAAGCTTATTTACGGCAGGTAAAATGGCAAATCAAAACGAACTTACTGCAATCAAAGCAAGCGGAATCAGTCTTTATAGATTTATGACTCCATTTATTATAACTACAATAGTAATAAGTATTTTTTCTATTTACTTCGGTGGTTATTTAGTCCCGATTGCAAATAAGCAAAAAGTTTTCATCGAACAGAATTATATGAAGAAAGATTTAGTTTATTTAGGAAGTAACATTTTTTTTCAAGACACAAAAACAAAAATTGTTTCAATTAATAACTATGATCTCTCGCAAAAACAAGCGAATCAAATTAGCATTCAAGAATTTAGTGACAAAGACAGAACAAAATTAATTTCACGAACAGATGCATTTAGAATGATCTACGATTCAACTAAAAGCAGCTGGTTTGCTTACGATGGTATAACAAGAATATTCAGTGATACGACTGAATCAGATGAAAAGTTTATGGTGAAAGAATTCAGGCAATTAAACTTTAAACCCGAAGATGTTATCAAAAAACAACGTAAACCCGAAGAGATGACACTTTCAGAATTAAAAGATTACGGAGATGAACAGGACAGGACAGGAAATGATCCGACAGCGATTTTAATTGAATATGAATCGCGTATTGCTTTTGCGTTTGCAAGTGTTGTTGTTGTTCTTTTCGGACTTTCTATTTCTGCAAATAGAAGACGCGGCGGATTGGCAATTCAATTCGGAATTAATTTGCTGATCACTTTTATTTATTTAGTATTTATGAAAGTTAGTCAGGCATTTGGAAAGAGCGGTCAATTGAATCCGTTAACAACTGCATGGATGGCAAATTTTATTTTCTTGTTGGCTGCGCTATTCAATATTAAACGTGCTCAGAAATAGTTCTTATTTATTTCTCATTTCAAACACACCATCCCAATTTTTATCAGGTGGATTTTTCAGATAGAACTCACACCGTTGTATATAAACTTTAGAAGGATAATCCCCTAATTTTTCATATGATCTTTTAAAATAATCAAGCGCCGGTTCAAAACTTTTTTGCCTATACAATTCCAATGCTTGAAAATAAAAATCCATCTTCTCAACTGCTTCTTCTGCTTTTTTATCGCCAACAATACTAATCAACTCATAAACTTTAGTCGGTTTGTTCTTTCCTTTAACGAGAATTACATCTAATTCTCTTGCAAGAATTTTTTCTTTGCAGCAATCATAAGTCGCATCGCTGATCATAATATTTGTTGCATATTCTTTATTAGCACCTTCAAGCCGTGATGCTAAGTTCACATTGTCACCAAGAACAGTATAATCAAAACGTTTTTCGCCGCCTATATTTCCGACGATCACATCACCCGTATTAATGCCAATTCTTATTCGAATGGGAGTTTCACCAGAACTGGTCCACTTCTCTCTCATCTCAACTAATTTTTCTTGCATCTGCAAAGCAGTAACGCATGCCTGGTAAGCATGATCTTTAACTTCAACAGGTGCGCCCCAAAAAGCCATAACAGCATCACCAAGATATTTATCAAGTGTTCCGTTATGACTTAAAATTATTTCAGTCATTGCATTTAAGAATTCATTTATAAAGCTTACAAGTTCTTCCGGTTGTTTTTTTTCTGCAAAAGTTGTGAACCCTGCTATATCACTAAAGAGAATGGAAAGATTTTTTCTCTCTCCGCCAAGACGTAATTTGTCAGGATTTATTAGCAGCTGATTTACAACATCTTTGCTTACATATTGACTGAACATACCTTTTATGATGACATTCTGCTGACGCTCCAGCAAGAAATGATATGCTGTACTGGAAAAATAGCCGATTACAATAGCAAAGGAAGGACTTACAATTGCAATTACTAATTTGTTATGAATGAAAAGAAAAATACTTAATTCATAAATTCCATAAATAAAAAATAAAACGAAAATAAAGTTAGCAGCTTCCACTAAAAAACCAATTCTCAGTTTTATTTTTCTAATGAATGAGGAAATGTAAAATGATATCGCAGTAAGAAAAAGGATTACGAGAAGTTCGCTTTCTTTCGATTGAGGGTAAAGATAATTGTTGCTTAGAATATCCTGGATAATATTTGCATGGAATTCAACACCATTAATTTGATTATCACCTTTTCTTTCACCTTTCGCAAATGCTGATGCCATAACATCTTTATCTTCCGGCATAGTTGAACCGATGATAGCAATTTTATCTTTGAACTTATTTCGATAAACAGAATCAGACATCATCTCATCCCATGAGTTTATATCAGTATCAAAATCGATCTCATCTTTAGTCTTAAACTCTTTATCATCAAGTACATCCATAAGTTTAATATGTGGGAATGTTCGGCTTGACCCATAAATATTAATGAGTACACTTGTCTGGTCAAACTTGGGTATTTTTTTATTACCTAAGATGAAAAAATTATTATCAATTTTAGCAGTGTCTGTACCTTTCAATCCTAAATACTTATTGACTAATGCAAAACCAAAACTTGGAATCTTTTTTCTAGTAATTGCTGTTTTTCTAAAAGGCATGTACCTACGATAAACTCCATCAAAGTCGGGAGACATTTGTACAATTCCTAAAGAACTATCTGCATCATAGAAAATGTTTTCGTAGTTATAACTAATTTTATTGTAATTAGAGTCTGTATAATTAGAAAGCAAATATTTCGAATCTTCAATTTGTTTTTCTATTACTTCATCAATTTTACCGGCAACAACAACTTTGCCGGATTTTTTTATCGCTTGCATCAACAAAGTATCATTCATTACAGAATATCTATCTGCATCCGACATTATAAGATCAACTCCAATTGCTTTAGCACCAGCTTTAGTAAGATTCTCAATTGCCTTCGCATAAATTGATCGAGGTAAAGGTGCTTTATTATTGGGAGGTGGAATTTGATTGTAGGTTTCTTGTGTAATTTCTATGATGATAACTTTTGAAGAATCTTTTATTTCTATAGGTCCTCTCTTTGAAAAACGCGTATCAATTAATTTCAGTTCAAGTTCTTTTAGAGGAGCGAAAGTAAAGATATAATTCTGAGTAAGAATAATAGTGAAAAGAGCAGCACCAATTACAACTGAAATCTTTTTGAAAAAATCTTTCTTTTTACCTGCACCGCTCTTCATATAAAAATTTTCATGTTAAATAGCGAGCCGTGTAACTAATCCGATAATAGAATTTGTTGAAGCACCCGGGATCCTAAACAATCTTGCTTGGAACATAAGATTTAGATTTGCAAGCACATTGTAATCGGCTGTGAACTCGAGAGTTTGACGCTTAAAATCTCCAAAGCTTGGGCACAATGTTGCAATCAATTGCAGTTTATTTTCAAGCATCAAATACTTTCCACCGAAAGAAAAAGATATATATTTAAATGGTACCCCCTGAATCTCGCTTGAGCTGAAAACAATTCCGAATAAAGAAGATAATTGCTGGTTCCAAAAACTATTTAGTGTTAATGAACCCGAACTAAAATTAGCATTCATCTTTGCCAGAGTATTGTCTTTTCTATCTGATGTAGTAAAAGATAGTGAACTGTTATGACGAATGCCTGCTGTGAAATCATAAGATAGTTGTACGAGAACTCTATTAGTATTGTCATTCACTGCAAATGGAGATGTTTGAGCATTTGTAACATTCAATCCGTTGTTATTATCATAATTATTGTACCCGATTGTAATATTAGGGAAATCAACTCTTGGGAAAATCGATACAGATGCGCTAATAGTTTGATATGTTGTTGTAGCTACCTTTGTGTTTTGAAGATTATCTTTTAAACTTTCATAACCAAATGAAACAAACAATTTATTGTCTAACATTCTGATACGATCTACTATATTTATTCCTTTTACATCGGTTCTTATAAATGTTTGACCAAACGATTGGTAATCATTTCCTCTATAGACATACGATGCCCGCAAATTATTATTTAGATAATTCAATGATAAAGCTGTTTCGGAAGCTAACGATGAAAACTCTTGGGGATTCCAAGGACCTAGATATTGATTTACAGTTATAAAACTTCCAACAATATTACGAATTTTTTTGAAATCACTTGGGGACATACCAAGATTACTGTTCTTCCCAAAAATTGAATCAATTTGTGCATCGGTTATGGTTCCGGTAGAAATATCTTTGTTTTGAACACTGATGGCTGCTTGAGATGTAAGCAAAATATTTTGGTCATCGAAGGCAAATTTTATATCTGTGCCAATAACAATATTTTCTTGTGGCCTCGCACCATAATTGATGGAACCGACTTCATCCTTTGCGTGTAAGTAACTAAAACCAAGTTGAAAATTTTCACCGCTTCCAAATGAAGGTCTAACTACTAACAGTTGTCGTTTATAAGTTCCAAGATCAACCTTCCCGTAAATATTTTTTACTTTATCAATTAGTATTATATCGCTGCCTAGCGGAACAGAACCTACGGGATATGTTTGAAGTAAATTACCTTCCACTCCACGTGTAGTTTCGCCAAATGCGGTTTGTACATTTATGAATCCTAAATTTAATGCGCCGCTAAATCCGCGAATCCTTTGACCATCCATAATTAAATTAGGGAAGATGGGATATGAATCACCTGCTTTTAAGTCTAACCAGTCTCCAGCTTGAAATGCTGCGGTATATCTGTTATATGGTTGTAAATTATTTTTTTCTTCAGAAGTCAAATACGCAAAAGCATTAAATCTAAAGTCATTGTAAGTAGTATTAAACTCGCCGGAAATATTATTATACCAGGTAGAGGTTGAATTATAACTTTCATTCCTGGATTCACCTTTAAGGTTTCCGTAGTATTTCCATTTTGAACTTACAGTCATAGCTACTTCGGCGGAAACAGTCTGAAAACTTCTTGATAAAGTATGATACAACTTCCCTTCTTTATCATAAACCTCCACCGTTAACAATTTAGCACCGTAACCGATTTTACCCGCAAGGTTTTCTCCGCTTAGAACAATCAAATCACCGGTTAAGAGTTCGTAAGAAGTTACATTCGTATCATTCAGAAAAATTTTTGTCTTGCTCACATCAATATTTTCGGGTGCTTTTATGAACGAAATTGAGATCAATAACTCGTCTCCGGATAACATTTCACCAGGATTGGGACTAAGAACTATTATTTCTTTTTCTTTCTCGGAGACTGTTGAAACTGAAATTTGAAGCGGAGATACTCCCTGAGAAACATCAAGCGGATAAGTTTGAGTTGAACCATTCCTTAAATTTATTATAAGATAATATTCTAGATAAGGAGGAATAACAACTTCAGCGGGAAGAGTTATTGAGGCAGTGTTTCCTGCAATCAACATTTCTGCCTTTTTGAATTCGTTCTCGCCAAAAGGTTTGTATGCAATATTCATGTTTGTAATATTTTCAGAGCTGAATAATTCTGCGGATATTTCCAAAGGTAATTTTTCTTTTGCATCACCGATTTTCACAGAAGATACAATATTGCTGATTTGTCCAAACACTTGATTAGCTGTAAAAAGTTGAAGGAATATGATAATGGAGAAAAATCTGTTTTTAATAAAATCTTTTTTCTTCATAATCTTTATCTCCCAAAGAGATCGATTTCCGAAAATATTTTTTTACACAATAATAATTAAATTATCTGTTGCCGGATGAATAATATTCTATTTCTATATCGCCTTGAGGTGTTTTAATTTTAACTTTTTTTGTTGTCAGTTGTTTGGTCGTAGAATTTTTATTCTTGTCTTCCTCTGTAGCGGAGTTAAGATTAACATTCCCTAATAGATCAATTTTTGCTGTATTACCGCCGGTAACCGTTCCGCTTCCTTTATTTCCTCTTGTGGATTGAAATTCAACCGAACCTTTTTCCAAGGAGATTGTTGTGGAACTGTCTGAACCAACTTCAATAAAGCCAAGGGTACCTCTAATTGATGCAACCGCAGTGGGTGTTGTAAATTTGAATTCTGCATTTTCCTGTTTGTTGACTTCAAAACCAATTAGACCTTTATCAATGTAGGTGTTTTTATCTAATTGTTTGTCGTTCCGTTTACCGTAAATATTGAGAACAGCATTTTCCCTGACACGTAAAAGTCCTGAACCATCCGTAAATAATACAAGCGCTAAAGACTTCGACCCCGTTTTCACTTGTCCTTGATCAAATAAAGGATCTCCGGTTTTTGCAAGTTCCCAATCTGATTGACCGGCTTTTTTGTATGTTACATTTTTCACGATTTTCTTTACCAATGCAACCGGGGTGTCACCAGTAGGTGGTAAATTTTCATCGGATGTAAAACCAATGAACCAGGGCATTAATAGAACTAGTAATAAACTTTTCGCTCTCATAATTTTTGTTCCCTAATTTTATTTAGCTGTAAATATTGCCGAGATTACTAAATCAGGTTGACTTTCCAACAATGATAAGATTGTCATAAAATCCCTTAGCAGTATTGGCTGATTATTTTCATCAAAAAATTGTAACTGTTCGAGTGTAATCTGTCCTGTTGATACTTTATCAATAAAACCACTGTTGACGTTTAATTTTGAAAGAAAAGTTGCTAATCTTAACATTTCGGCACTAACATTTCTTGTTGCATCTGAACTTGAACCAATGATTTTCAATTCCCTTGGTTCACTTACTAATTCTGTTTCTCTTCCAGACTGCGAAACGATTGCAGAAACTATTACTGCTATTCTTTGGCCTTCTAATAATTCTCTTCGTTTGTATTGAGCCAAGTTAATGCTAAGAAGGTTTCCTACGTCCGCATCAACAACCGGGTCGCTTGATTGTAGTGCTTCTAGTAGACTTTGATTCTCACTTCTGATGCATGCTTTAACTTTATATCTCAATACTCCTTGTACATCCGACCAGCTAATTTGAGCATTACCAACTGTAACTTCGAATGGAACGTCTTTAGGCAGAAATAAAGAAGGTGCCGTTGGGTTGAGGAATAATATTTCATTATTAGAATTTGAATTATCGGCCAAGAAATTGCCACGATCATCTAACATTCTAAGAACAATACGCAACACACCCGTTGGTTTGCCCCGTGTTACTAAATCAGTACCAAGATCCTTATCTCCATTCACCTGATCAATTTTGATATCTGCAGAACCCAATTCATCATTAAAGAAACTCCTTGGAGTAAATGAAAATGTTTTAAATGTCAGCAACTGCTTATAACTCGAACTCAAAGATTGCTTCCAATCCACTCTTCCTTCGATAATTATTTTGGAGCGGTTTGTGGTTATGGTAACGTGAAAAATTCTCGGTTGACCGCTGACGTTATTTGTAATAAGAAAAGCTCCTGGATCCAATGAAGATAAGTCCTGAAGTATTTCAAAACTAATGTTCTGAGTCTGGGCACTCAAAGAAAGTGAGGCTATTAAAATAATAATTACTGTTAAAAATGAAATATTTCTTCTCATAATATTAACTCCACTTGAATTCTTATGAAGAAAGGACATATTTACATTTACTCTGTAAATAAAGTAATTATTTATTCTTTCTAACTCAAGAAATGATTTACATGAGAATAGAATTGTAAGTTTGATCTAAATTAATATTCTCTTTCAGGAATCTCTGAAATATTAATTTACTTTTTCACCCTTATCAGTGTTGATAAATCCAAACTGTGGGGTTGGCTGATTATCAATCTTAATCTCACCAAAGCGCGATTCAAACTTGTCAATGTTATCCTTCAAAGCACGCATTAACATCTTTGCATGCTGCGGAGTAGTAATTATACGAGAAAGCACTCTTGCTTTAGGAACACCGGGTACAACACGAGTAAAATCAATAACAAACTCCGCCGGCGAATGTGTAATGATTGCAAGATTGGAATAAATTCCTTCGGCTTCTTTTTCACCGAGTTCAATGTTTATCTGCTGTGCATTTTGATCATTGTTCTGATTCATCTTTTCACCTTGATTAATCATAAAAAACGAGGCTATCTCAAAAGTAATTTCCTGCCAATTTGATAAGCCTCGCTGAAATAAAATAAATTACAAAATAATTATTTAACCTCATCTGCCTTTTTGAAAGCTGCTTTAGATTTTTCTGCTTCACCGAGATTTGCATATACTTGCCCTAAACTAATCCAAACTCTTGAATCGTTGGTTTTTTTTGATAAATATTTTTCCAAAAGAGGCGCGGCTAATTTAAATTTTTCCTGGAATGATTTATCATTATTCTCTTTCTTCAAAGCTTCATCCCTAAGATCATTTCCCCAATTTATATACGTTGCAGCAAGATTATAGCATGCATCAACATTATTCTCATCCGCTTTTACAACTTGTTCTAATTGAGAAGCGGCTTCTGTGTATTTATGTCCTTTAAGTAATACCACACCATATGCATATCTTAATTCTTTATTTGTCGGATTTTTTTCAACAAGTTCTTTGAAAGATGATTCAGCTACATCAATTTTATCTGCAGAATAATATGCATTACCTAATTGCAGCAGAATATCGGCATCGGTCGGGAATTTTACTCTGCCGGTTTCTAAAACTGATATTGCTTTATTATACCATTCGAAAGCTTTAACACTATCTGTTTTGTTTTTAGATTTTCTATAACCGTCCATTAAATCTGCGCCTTTACTTAAATATAGCGCCCCTAATCTTGAAAATGAGTATGCAGGTTTACCAATCTTGGTCAATTTTTCTAAGATCGGGACTGCTTCTTCTTTTTTACCCATATTTAGATAAGCTGCAGCAATGTTTTCATATCCAATTGTCGAATCAGGTTCGCACATAATCGTATATTGAAATTGTTCAACAGCTTTTTCAAACAACATGTTCATACTGTCTGGCTTTGTAGTCTTAACAGCAGAATTAAAGAATGATACTCCTTTATTAAAGCTGTTTGCCCATGAATATTTTTTAAATTCTTTTATGTCAACTTCAAATTTTTTGCTGACTGCAAGAGATTTATCGAAAGCTTCCATCATTTTGGGAATGTCTCCTTCTTCAGAGTAAAGCTTACCAAGCATACTCCATCCCTCATCACTTGCAGGATTCTTAGCAACTTCTTTCAACAAAATTTCTTTAGCTTTATCATATTGTTTTTGTTTAATGTATAACTTAGCGCCTTCTAATTCCGCCGAACCGCATTCAAAAGCTGTTATACCTAAGACCATTGTCAAAATGCTCAAATAAATAAATGCTTTTTTCATTGATGCTCCTGTTAATAAAAAATAAATTCGTAATTAATTTGAACAAAAATAACCAATTTAGGATTGCCAAGTCAAGGTTAAATTAGTTCATTTATTCGCAGAATCAATCACAAGAATATTGATTTTAAATGAATAATAATAAACAACAGATAGATTAATTGATTTTCGGAACGCAAAAGAATAATTTTGAAATAAAGGAATCAACATGAAGACAGAAGAGATCATCCGCAACGTTCCAAAAGTATTACTGCACGATCACCTCGATGGCGGTCTTCGATCACAAACCATAATAGAACTTGCCAAAGATTTGAAATACACAAAACTGCCCACTTCAGATCCGGGTGAACTTTCCGAATGGTTCTTCCGTGGTGCAAATAAAGGAAATCTTGTAGAATATCTTCAAGGATTTGAACATACATGCGCAGTCATGCAAACCAAAGATGCCCTCGAGCGCATTGCTTACGAGATGATGGAAGACATGAAGAAGGATGGTGTCTGTTATGTTGAAACACGATTTGCACCTGTTTTCCATACGGGGAAGGGACTTTACTACGAAGACATAATTAATGCTGTTCTTCAAGGATTGGAAAAAGGGAAAAAAGATTTTGGTGTTGGTTATGGTTTGATTCTTTGCGGCATGCGTAATATGAAAAATACTTTAGAGATTGCTGAGCTAGCAGTCAATTTTAGAAGACAGGGTGTTGTAGGATTTGATCTTGCAGGTGAAGAAGGCGGTTATCCTCCCAAGAAACATATTGATGCATTTCAATTTATCAAGCGGGAAAATTTTAATATTACCATCCATGCCGGAGAAGCTTTCGGTATAGAATCTATTTGGCAGGCAATTCAGATTTGCGGGGCACACCGCATCGGTCATGCAACCCGTTTAATTGAAGATATGCACTTCGATAAAGACGGTAATATTGTTTCACTAGGTGATCTTGCTCAGTATATTTTAGATACCCGCCTTCCTCTTGAAATTAATCTATTAAGTAATGTTCATACCGGTGCAATAGATAAAATGGAAAATCATCCTTTCATAAAACTTTACAAAGAAAAGTACAGAGTCTTTCTTAACACAGACGACCGATTGATGAGCGATACTACACTTACAAAAGAATATTTGATCGCAACGGATATGTTTGGTTTAACATTGGATGATATAGAAAAATTAAATATCAATGCAATGAAATCTTCCTTCATTCCATACAAAGAAAGATTACCATACATTTATAATATTATCAAACCCGGTTTCCAAAAGATGCGGGAAAAACTTCTTTCACTAAAAGTATAATTCGTTTATGGCAAAACCACTTTTTAAAAATTATTCTTATCAATTCGATAAGAACGAGAAAAAAATCCTTCTCCAATTCTGTAAAACAATTCAAAAGCAAATGGCGGCTGATGAAAGATTTTACACCGATCTCCGTACATTTAATTCCATAATTGATAAAATCAATGATCCAGCAGATGAGATTAAACTAACAAAAGATGAAAAGACCAAACTAGTTTTCCGTCTTAAAGAAAATGTGGACCACATGAAAAAGCAGATTACCAAAGGATTTTTTCTTAAACGATGGCTTTACAAATCTGCTTACAATCAATACAAAAATCTTTTAGAAACTCATTTCAGTAATTAAATGGAAACAAAAGAAAAAAATATTAAGGCGCCGACCGGCACTAAAATAAGTTGTAAAGGTTGGATTCAAGAAGCGGCAATGAGAATGCTGATGAACAATCTTGATCCGGATGTTGCAGAACGACCTGAAGAACTAATTGTTTACGGCGGTTCGGGAAAAGCTGCCCGCAACTGGGAATCTTATGAAGCAATTATTTCTTCGCTAAAAAATTTAGACAACGATGAAACTCTTGTAGTTCAATCCGGTAAACCGGTTGCAATTTTTAAGACACATCAGAATGCACCGCGTGTAATTATTTCCAACGCAATGCTTGTTCCCGATTGGGCAACTTGGGATGAATTCCGCAGACTTGATTCACTTGGTCTAACAATGTACGGACAAATGACAGCGGGAAGCTGGATCTACATCGGGACACAAGGAATTTTGCAAGGCACTTACGAAACATTTGCAGAATGCGCACGGCAGCATTTCAATTCAACATTAAGCGGAAGATTTTTACTAACTGCAGGTCTCGGCGGAATGGGTGGAGCTCAATCATTAGCGGCAACAATGAACGGTGCAGCTTTTCTTGGAATTGATGTTGACCGCACACGTATGAAAAAAAGAATTGATACCGGTTATCTTGATGTAATGACTGAGGATTTGGATGAAGCGCTTAAACTTGTTCTTGATGCAAAAGAAAAAAAGATTCCTCTTTCGGTTGGATTGCTTGGTAATGCGGGAGAAATTCTGCCAAAAATTTTAGAAAGAAAAATTACTCCCGATATTATTACAGATCAAACTTCTGCTCACGATACTCTTAACGGATACGTCCCGATGGGTATGAGTTTGGATGAAGCGTTAGATCTTCGTAAAAGTAATCCTAACAAATATATTTCACTTTCCAAGAAAACAATTGTTGAACACGTTAAAGCGATGCTTGAATTTCAAGCGCGCGGCTCGGTTACATTTGATTACGGAAATAATATCCGTGGAGAAGCAAAAGAAAACGGATTAGAAAATGCTTTCGATATTCCTGGATTTGTTCCGGAATATATTCGTCCTCTTTTCTGTGATGGCAAAGGTCCTTTCCGTTGGGTTGCATTGAGCGGTGATCCAAAAGATATTTACGAAACTGATAAAGCTGTGATCGAAACTTTCCCGGAAAACAAAGCGCTTATACGCTGGATTGAATTAGCACAAAAGAAAGTTCACTTTCAAGGATTGCCCGCACGCATCTGCTGGCTCGGTTACGGCGAACGTGCAAAGATGGGAAAGATTTTTAACCAACTTGTTGCGGAAGGAAAAGTTAAAGCGCCGATCGTTATCGGCAGAGATCATCTTGATTGTGGATCGGTTGCATCACCAAACAGAGAAACAGAAGCAATGAAAGACGGAAGTGATGCAATTGCTGATTGGCCTATTCTTAACGCATTGCTAAATGCGATTGGCGGGGCAAGCTGGGTTTCGGTTCATCATGGCGGCGGTGTTGGCATTGGAAAATCAATTCATGCCGGAATGGTTGTTGTTGCCGATGGCACTAAAGAAGCGGAAGCGCGGCTAGAAAGAGTTTTAACCTACGACCCCGGAATGGGAATTGCACGCCACGCAGATGCGGGATATCAACAAGCAATTGAAAATGCAAAAAAGTTTTCTGTAAAAATTCCAATGTTGAAATAATAAACGGAGTATGAAATGAAAATGAAAGTATTAATCGCAGACAAATTTCCGGATAACCATGTACAGACATTAAAAGATGCCGGATTTGAAATTATCTATGAACCAAAAGCTGGCGAGAATGACATTCCAAATATTGTTAAGGATGCAGAATTCATTGTAGTGCGTTCTACCAACGTTAATGCTGCTGCTATTAACGCCGGTACAAATTTAAAAATTGTTATTCGTGCCGGTTCTGGTTACAACAACATTGATGTTTCCACAGCAACCGCAAAAGGTGTTTCGGTTTCAAATACACCCGGCAAGAATTCAATAGCCGTGGCAGAACTTGCAATGGGTTTGATGATTTCACTCGATAGAAAAATTCCCGATAACGTAAAAGATTTTAACAGCAGTGTTTGGAACAAAGCAAAATATTCCAAAGCAGAAGGGTTGTATGGGAAAACTCTCGGTATCATTGGAGTTGGAAATATCGGGAAAGAAATTGCCAAACGTGCACAATCATTCGGCATGAAAGTGATCGGTTATGATGTTGTAACATCTGAAGGATTAGGGATTGCATATATTGACGATGTTGAAAAATTAATTGCTATGTCGGATGTAATTACATTACATGTTCCGGCAAATCCGCAAACGAAAGGAATGTTCAACGACAAATTATTTGGTCTGATGAAAAAGGGAGCGATTCTTATCAATACTTCACGTGCGGATGTTATTGATGAAGACGCACTTATAAAAGCAGTTAAAGAAAAAGGTGTTGTTGCCGGCGTTGATGTGTTTAAAGGCGAACCGGAAGGAAAAGACGGTTCTGTTACTTCCAAATTACAGAACATTGACGGTATTTATGTTACACACCATATTGGCGCATCAACAGAACAAGCTCAAGATGCTGTTGCGGAAGAAACTGTAAAAATTATTGTGGAGTATAAAAACACAGGCAAAGTTTTGAACTGTGTAAATAAAAAATAAACCTCGCCCTTTTTCCCTCTCCTTTTAAAGGAGAGGGATTAAAGGAAGATTTATTTCGATGGTACGAACTTCACATCAAAAATGTCATCAATAATCCCGTGATAGAAAATTAGTTTTATCAATTCATTTACAGCAGTTTCTTCATTATCAGTCATATCAAAATAAATTGAACCAAGATTCTCTGTAATGAATTTTTTTGCCTTTTCGGAAAGGTTTAGCTCTTTAATGATATTTACAATTTCGCTGTCTATTTTTTCATCAACGGGGTTTATTTGTTTATTAAATTTTTCAAGTGCTTCTTTATCCGGAGAAGCAAAAACAAAATTTACGTAGGGTAGATCAATCATTTCAGAAACTTCATCTGCTATACTTATTGCAGATTGATAATCAAGTGTATTAAAATTCCCGTCACCGGTAATAATGTAATCCTTTCCCTTTTCAGCGGTTTTATTTGTATCCAAAGTAATATCAATTTGCGAGGAGAATTTTTCCGCAAATAATATTTTAGCAAGTAGAATTTCATTAAGAGAAATATCTCCGCGTAAATATATTTTTTGAAATTTCTTCTCTCCCTCAATAAAATAGAAATATGAATTAGACAGTACACCATCGAACGACAATGCTATTTTGTTTGAGACAAATAAGTTTCTGTGGTTTACTAATTCCAACGATGGGATTAAAGCAATAGCCGAAGTGTTGTATTCGAGGCTCTTACAAATGAGAGAAGATTCTTGATACAATATTTCTTTCTGGTATTCTTGAGGTAACGCAGTTTTCAAGATAGCAGAAAAAACATTTTTTGGTAATATCAATTTCATCTGATTTTCCGAAATATTTAAAATAAAAATCCCGCTAAAGAAGCGGGATTAAAGAAATTAAATTTTGGTTATTACTTTACGTTTTTGTCTTTAATACGTGCTGCTTTACCAGAGAGTTCTCTCAAGTAGAAAAGTTTTGCTCTTCTAACTTTACCTTCACGAACCATTTCAATTTTAGCCAATTTTGGCGAGCTGTATGAAAATATTCTTTCCACGCCTACACCGCTGGCAATTTTGCGGACGGTGAA
>Ga0163199_1000367_pt1 | contig 28470 bp, 23 predicted proteins | sample PL_2010_150m_FD_113537 | JGI IMG/M metagenome (GOLD analysis project Ga0163199, IMG submission 113537) | Freshwater microbial communities from Powell Lake, British Columbia, Canada to study Microbial Dark Matter (Phase II) - PL_2010_150m | ecosystem: Environmental > Aquatic > Freshwater > Lake ...
CGGTTATGCACCGGATTGCAAATCCGTGTAGGTCGGTTCGACTCCGGCTCGCGCCTCCAGTTTCCCGTGCTGCTCAGCGTTCGCCCGGATGGTGAAATAGGTAGACACAAGGGACTTAAAATCTCCTTTGTCAAGTCTTTTTCTCAGTGGGGATGGGCGAACAGAGCTTGAAACGGCGCGGGTTTCCCGGGCTTTCGTGCAAATGGCACCAACGGCCCTCTGGCTGCTAGGTGTCATGTAGGAGCCAAGAGAGGGGTACAGTTGAAGCAAGCCTAGCGTAGCTAGGCGAAAGATCGGTTCGGCAACGAGCCAAACTAGCCCGAGTGGTGAAATCGGTAGACACAAGGGACTTGAAGCAATTTGAGCCCTCCAGGGGAAACCCCGGGGGTGAAGCCCGTCAAATTCGGCGAACGCCCTGGATGTTGCAAGCATCCGAGCCAACACCGAGCCAAGCCCCGGATCGAAAGATTCGAGGGAAGGTGTAGAGAGCAGACGGCGGGCACCTACGGCCGCAAGGCTATGGTGAAGGCGTGCTCCAGACCACGAACAGCGTTCGCGCTGGCGGCGAAAGCCGAAGTGGTAAGAAAATCCCTCGACCTCACGGTCGTGCCGGTTCGATTCCGGCCTCGGGCACCAATTTGGAGAGCCGTCCTTGTTCAACCAGGGGCGGCTTTTTCATTTCTCTGTGCAGCAATGGCACGCGGTAATACTGCCCGCTTAAACCCGCGATCCCGCGCCATGAACGCTTCGAGCATGTGCGGGATCAGCGTCACGGCATCAATCGGCTCGCCGTAGGTCTGCGCATGCAGCGCGGCGTAGCGTTCCAAATCGGCCTTCAACGTGGTGGTGAGCGCGATGGTGACTTTGACGGTCGCGGTCTTGGGCAGCGGCCCCAGCCGCAGCTTGCTGGTGGATATGCTCATTGCGACGATCCCCTCTGGAAGAACAGCGGCTGATACGGCCGCAGGATCAGATCCTTGTTCACCATGACCCGCATCGGAAAGCCGGGCCGGATAGTGAGCGTCGGCTGGATGCTCACATTGCGTTTGGTGATCTCCTGACCGACCTGGTTCACTGTGTCCTGCCCGCTCTGGCGCGTGGCGATGATGACCTTGCCATCGCTGCCGCTGCGATCAGGCGCAGCCAGTTCGGCACCGACTCCGAGTAGCGTGGACAACGCAGCACCGGCGAGAATGCGATCCCAATGCCAATCGACGCCATCCTCCAGCCCGGCATAGCCCGCCGGGTCAATGCCGGGCAAGCGGTCGAGCGAAATGGAAGAGGCGTCGGGCAAGATCAACCGCGTCCACACCAGCAGCACGCGCCGCTGACCGAATGACACCTGGCTGTCATAGCGTCCGATCAATCGAGACCCCTGCGGAATCAGCAGGAAGCGGCCCGTGGCCGTGTCGTAGACCGCCTCGGTGACGTTGGCGATGACCTGTCCCGGCAGGTCGGAGTTGATGCCCGTCACCAGCGCTGCCGGAATGATGGTGCCCGCCATCACCTGGTAGGGAGAGGCCGGCAATTGCAGGCCGGCCGGATTGCGGGTGGCAGTGTCGCCGCCATTGGCGACAAACGCCTGCTTCTGATCCTGGCGGTTTTGCACCGCCGTCGGGTCGGTCGGCTGCGCCGATGCGACCGTAGGGGCCATCGGATTGAATGGCTGGTTGCCCGATACTGGATCAGGCATGGCCGTACTCGCAGTGGGCGACGCTGCCGCCTTCACCGCACCGCTACGAAAGAAAACCCCCGAACGTGCTGCCTCCTCGGCATCACCTGGCTGTGCAATGCGCCCAGTCTGCGCGGGCGCTCCCGCATTACGCTGCGCCACTATGGCCGGACCCAAGTCGCCCGGCAATGGCTCGCCCAAAACGGGCACCGGCTTGGCAGCCACCGGCACCTTGGAATAGTCCTTGGGCAACTGGTCGAGGTTCTCGGCATGCGAGACACGGTCCACGTTGTACAGCTCGGTGGCTGGGTTGCGCTCGCGCTTGTGTGGCTGCAAGGACCAGAGCGTGGCACCCAGGATGACGATGCCGAGCGCCCCTGCAAACACCGCCAGCATGCGCCGATTGAGCCGCGTGACTGGGCGCGGCGAAGCGCGCAGGGCCAAGGTGTCAGGGTCGGCCTTATTCGTCCCGGTGGGTGCCGTTTGCGGCGTGGCGGGTGTGCTCATGCTCAATGCCTCCGTGCTGTGCTACCCACGCCATCGGTGCGCTCGATGCGAACGACGGCAGCCTTATCGGCACCCAGCCGCAACTCTGCCGCACCGAACAGCCGATCCACCACGTAGTAGGGCGAACGGAACCGGTAATTCACGAGCTGGCCATCGCCCTGCGAACCGATCACGAACAGCGGTGGCAGCTCGCCCTGCGCGATGCCGGCGGGAAACTGGATATAGACCCGCTCGCCGTCATCGAATGCGCGCAGCGGCTTCCACGGCGGGCTGTCGCCGGAGATCGCGTAACGGAACTTGATCTGCTCCAGCGACAAGCCCGAGTCTACCGGCGCTGCCGCCTGGGCCTGCTGCGCCTGTTTATGCAAGGCCAGCATGCGATCCTTCGGGTAGTCCCACGATGCCGATGCCATCCACGTCTGCGGCGTCGAAGACAGTTCGAGCAGGTAGGTGCGGCGGTTGGTGGTGATGACCAGGTTCGTCTTCAGCCCGACGCGCGTGGGCTTCACGAGAATGTTCACGCGCAGGCTGGCACCCGTGCCGCTGGCGGTGTCGCCCACGATCCAGCGCACCGTATCGCCCGCCGAGACAGTCACTAGTTCCTCACCCTGCTGCAGGGCGATGACGGTAACGCGACCCGGACTCGTGTAGACCTGATACAGCGCGCCATCGGCGTAGGGCCAGACTTGGATGGCGTTGATGTAGCCTTCGCGGCTCGGTGCCACCCGCGCTTCGGCATTGGCGCGCGCCACGCGAGCCTTCTCGTCAGGCGATTCGGCGACTGGCTTGTCTTCGGGCGGATTTCCCAATGCCTTCAACTGCTCGGGTAACGGCAGCAGCTTGGGCACCTCAACCACCTCGATGGGCTTGGGCAACTCCGGCAGCGCATGCGCCGCGACGGGTTCGTCCAGCGTGATGTCCGGCGGCGGCTTGCCGTGTGTGGCGCAACCGCTGATAGTCACCAAGGTGGCGCTCAGGATCAACGGCAAAGCGTAAATACTGATTTGGGTTTTCATGGTTTCTTCACTCCTTCGGTCGCGTCGAGTTCACGGCTCCAGGACAGGCCGTTGACATAGATTCCCAGCGGGTTTTTGCGCAGTCGTTCTTCGGTGCGTGGCGGCTGCAACACCACGGACAACATGGCGGTCCAGCGCTCGGTGCCCGAGGGCGAACCGTTCGCGTAGTTGCGCTCAATCCAGCGCACCTGGAACGAGGATTCGCTGGCGCGAACCACACTGGTGATCTCCACCGCCGTCGAGGTCTGGCCAATGCGCGCGAACGGATCGTTGGTGCGCGCGTAGTCGTTCAGCGTGGCTGCGCCCTTGTCGGTGGTGTAGTCGTAGGCTTCGAGCCAGTTTTGGCGCACGACGATCGGATCGATCGACAGCGAGCGCACGTCGGTGAGGAAGCGCGCCAGGTGGTAGGCGATCTGCGCGTCGTTGGGCTTGTAGGGCGTAGCCGCTTCACCCACTGCGCGTACTTGGCCGCTAGTAGCAACCTCCACCACATAGGGCGTGACGATGGACTGCGCCGAACGCCACACCAGTCCGCCCGCCATCAGCAGTGCGAGCGAGAGACATCCAAAAGCCATCAGCCGCCAGTTCTTCGCCTGCACGCGGGCACTGCCGATGCGCTGGTCCCAGATCTGCGCGGCAGCCTGGTAGGGGGTGACGGGCTCTGGCGTGTCCGCGTAGCGCACCTGGGGTCGTTTGAATCTCATGGACTGATCTCCGTTAATGGTTCGAATCGTCGCGCAGGCTCGGGCTGGCACCGCCACCGCCGTGATCGCCGGAGCGCAGGGTGTGCGCCGCCGTCGTGGCCGCATGGCTCACCTGCTGTTTGCGACGCATTTGTTTGGCCCAGGCGGGCTCTGCCGTAGGGGGCTTGGCTTCGGTCGAATTGGCCGATTCGGTAGAACCGGCTGCTGCCGCAGGCGCAGCGGCCTCCGCGACGAAATTTGCTACGCGGTCCTTGACCGCTTTCGCACCGGCTGCGACGCGCTGGCCGACAGCACCGGCACCGCTCTTGGCCACATTGGCGACGCCAGCACCAGCAGCGCGAACACCACCACTGCCCGATGCCGCGGCACCGGCCTGGTAGGCCGACTTCGTGCCGCTGGCCATCGCGCTGCTCGCACGCCCAGCCGACGCCGCTCCGCCGATGGCGGCGCGTGTTGCACCCGGCACCATGCGCGCACCTGCGGCCACCGCAGCGCCACCCGTCGCGATAGCCGCGCCACCGGCCACCGCCAAACCAGCAGCACCCAGCGCCGTTCCGGCCACCGCACCGGCTCCGAGCTGTGGCGCTCCCGATACCAGCCCGGTCGCAATTCCCGGCCCGAAGATCCCCAGTCCCAGCATTGCCAGTGAAGCCAGCATGATGGTCAGCGCCAGATCGATAGAGGGCTCAGTGCCGGGCGGCACCTGGAACTGCGCAAACAGTCCCGTACCGATGCCCACAATCACCGCCAGCACCAGCACCTTGATGCCCGATGACACCACGTTGCCCAGCACACGTTCGGCGAGGAATGCGGTCTTGTTCCACAACGCGAAGGGCACCAGCACGAAGCCTGCGAGTGTGGTCAGCTTGAATTCGATCAGCGTGACGAAGAGCTGCACGGCGAGCACGAAGAAGCTGATGATCACCACCAGCCATGCGAGAAACAGCACAGTGATGACATCGAGGTTCACGAAGACCTCGGGGAAGCCCGTCATGTCGCTGATCTGCGCCATGATCGGCCGCGCCGCATCGACGCCGACCTTGGCCAATTGGCCCGGCTGCAACAACTGCGCTTGCGTCAGCGTGGAACCCGACGCCACCAGACCGAGTCCGGCAAACGAGCGGAACAGGATGCCTGCCAGATTGTTGAAGTTGCCGATGATGAAAGCGAAGGCCCCGACGTACAGCGTCTTCTTGATCAGCTTGCCGATCACTTCCTCGCCGCCCATGGCCCAGAAAAGACCCGCCAGCGTCATGTCGATCACCACCAGCGTGGCGGTCAGGAACGCCACCTCGCCACCGAGTAGTCCGAACCCGGAATCGATGTAGCGCGAGAAGACATCGAGGAAGCGGTCGATGACCGACAGGTCGTTCATGGCGCAGGCGTGTACGGTGTGCCGCTGCCCATGAAGCGCCGCCGCGTGGCTTCGGCAGCCATGTTGCATAGCGCATAACCCACCTTGGCGTGATCAGCTTTGCACTGGGCACGGACATCCTTCAGGCGCTCGGGATTCGCCACCAGCGATTCGACGGTATCGGTAGGTTCGGGCTTGCTGCACGCAGCCAGCAGCACGGTGCAGGCGACGACGGTGAGGAGGAGAGTTTTCATGGGGGCGTCCTCAGTTGCCGTAGAAGTTGACGGTGGTCGGCGTATAGGGCGTGCCGTCGCCCTGGAAGCGGCGGCGTACTTCACGCGCACGCTCCTGCACTGCGACCTGCCGCGCCTGCTCCAGCGCGGCGGCCCGGTCCTGCGTGATCTGTAGCTGCTGCGCCTGGATGGCTTGCCGGGATTGCAGCGCCAGCAATTGGTTCGTCGCTTGCGTGGCTTGCAGCGCGCCAACGGCCGACTGGCTGCGGTTCACGAGGTCGGTCAAGGTCTGCTCGTCGGATGCAAAGTTCTGTACTGCTTGCGACTGCACCTTGGTCGCGGTGCGCAGCGCCTCCAATGAGTTGCGCCAGCGTGTGCGGGCGTCGGTTGCCATCTGACTACCCGACGTGGAGGCGGTATAGGCATCGGGATAGAGTCGCGCGAACTCCGTTTCCATCTGCGACAGGTTGAAGGCCAGCCCCTGTGCCTGTTGAAGGAGCTGGTTCGTCGCGGACAGTGCCGAGCGCAATTCATTGAGCGCGCTAAAGTCCAGACTCGTGAGGTTCTTCGCCTCGTTCGTCAACATCTGCGCTTCGTTCTGAAGCTGCCTGATCTGGTTGTTGATCTGTTCCAGCGCGCGTGCGGCCGTCATGATGTTCTGCACGAGATTGGTCGGATCGATGACGACCCACTGCGCTTGCGCAGCGGGCATGGTGCTCATCAGAACGGCGGCGACGATGGCAAGCAAGGTCTTTTTCATGGCTGCTTCTCCTGGGGAGTGAAGGGAAAGGACGGGATCAGGTCTGCGGCCCAGTCGAGGCCGCGATGGCGCAGCCAGGCTGCTGCGAAGTCCGCTGGCGGCACCGACGCGGAAACGGTGTCGATAGCGCGTTGGTCTTCGGGCTTGGCTGCACCGGCAAATGCCAGCGCCACTGGACCAAGTCCCAGATCGAAGACCCGATTGCCGAGCCGCGACTGGTAGTAGTAATCGCGCTTGGGCTGGGCGGTCGCCACGATATTGATCTGCCGCGAATTAAGGCCGAAGCCTTCGTAGATAACGCGAATCTGCGGCTCGGTTGCCTGCGGATTGGGCAAGAAGATACGGTTCACGCAGCTCTCTATGATGGCTGGCGCAATACTGGAATCTTTGATGTCCGCCAGCGATTGCGTGGCGAAGATCACTGACACGTTCTTTTTGCGCAGCGTCTTCAGCCACTGGCGAATGCGTGCGGCGAACACCGGGTCATCGAGGAACAGCCAGGCCTCATCAAGGATCAACAGTGTTGGGGCACCATCAAGACGTTCCTCGAAGCGCGCGAACAGATAGCGCAGCACGGCCAGCGCAGCCGCCTTGCTGTGCATCAGCTCTTCCATCTCGAACGCTTGCACGTCGGCGAAACCAAGCCGGTCATGGTCGGCATCGAGCAGCTTGCCGTGTGCACCACCCAGCACATAGGGTTGCAACGCTTGCCGCAGCGCGTTCGATTGCAGCAGCACAGACAAGCCGGTCATGGTGCGCTGATCGAGCGGCGCGCTAGCGAGACTGTTCAGTGCCGACCACACGGCGTCCTTCACGTCTGGCCCAACGGCCACGCCTTCGTGAATCAAGCGCCCTTCGACCCACTCGGCCGCCCACGCTCGGTAACTGTCCTGGTCGATGCGTGCCAGCGGCTGGAAGGCGATGGCACCCTCTGCGCCCAAGTCGTAATGTTCGCCACCGAGTCCGAGCACGGTGGCGCGAATCGAACGCCCCATGTCGAACGCGAAGATGCGCGATCCGGCATAGCGACGGAACTGCAATGCCAGAGTCGCGAGCAGCACCGACTTGCCCATGCCGATGGGGCCGACCACCAGCGTGTTGCCCACGTCGCCGATGTGCGTGACCAGCCGGAACGGCGTCGCGCCATCGGTGCGGGTCACGATCAGCGGTGGGCCGTCCAGATGCGCATTGCGCTCTTGACCGGCCCACACTGCCGACACTGGCATCATGTGGGCCAGATTCAAGGTCGAGACAATGGGCTGGCGCACGTTGGCATAGGCGTGCCCCGGAATCGACGACAACCAGGCATCGACCGCATTCAAAGTTTCGGGGATCGTCACGAAGCCACGGCCCTGAATGGTGCGCTCCACAGCGCGCAGCTTTTCGTCGGCGGCGGTGGCGTCGACATCGAGCACGGTGACGGTGGCCGTGACGTAACCGAACGAAACCTGATCGCCGCCCAATTCCTGTAGGGCTGCATCGGCATCGGCCGCCTTGTTTGACGCATCGGAATCGACCAGCGGGCTTTCCTGCTGAAAGATGGTCTCGCGCAGGAGCGCCACGATGTTCTTGCGCTTGGCGAACCACTGGCGGCGCAGCCGACCCAACTCGCGCTCGGATTCGGCTTTGTCCAGGCACAGGAATCGTGTGCTCCAGCGGTAGGCAAAGCCCAGGCGGTTGAGGTCGTCGAGCAAGCCAGGCCAGGTCGAGGTCGGGAAGCCACGCACCGACACCACGCGCAGATGCTGCGTGCCAAGCATGGGCGCAAGGCCACCAGTCAGCGGTTCATCGGCCAATAACGCATCGAGGTGCATGGGAATTTCGGGCACGGCCACCGAATGCCGGCGCGTGGACACACAAGCATGCAGATAGGTCAGCGTCTGGCCATCATCGAGCCAGGCAATCTCCGGCATGACCCCTTCAAGCAAACCGAAGAAGCGTTCGGTCTCGGACACGAAGCCATCCAGCCGTTCGCGCCAATCCACGCCTTCGACCTTGGTGTTCTCGTACAGCAGCTTGGCGGCGCGGGCGGTTGATTCCTCGGGCGGCAGGTACAGCAGCGTCAGGTAGTACTTGCTCTCGAAGTGGCTATCGGCTTCCTCAAAAACGGCGCGGCGCTCTTCATCGACCAGCCACGACAGATGCTCGGGAAATACCGACTCCGGGTAGTCCGCCGCTTCGCGCCGTTCGGCCTCCACGAACAGCGCCCAGCCGGAACCGAACCGGCGCAGCGCGTTGTTCAACCGCGCGGATGTTGCGATCAGTTCGCCCTGCGTCGCGCTGTCCAGGTCCGGCCCGCGAAACCGCGCCGTGCGCTGGAACGAGCCATCTTTGTTGAGTACGACACCGGGCGCGACCAGCCCAGCCCAGGGCAACCAGTCTGCTAGCAGAGCGGGGCGTTTGCGGTATTCGGCAAGGTGCATCATGGTCTTTGCCTCATACGTCCAACAGCGTGCGATGTTTGATATGCCGTGCGAAGACCGCCATGAACTGCGCATCCAGCCGCGCGCCCCAGACGGCCAGCGAGTGCCCAACAATCCACAGCGCAATACCGGGCAACCAGAGTTGCAGCCCGAGCCCCACGGCGGCGGCCAGCGTGCCGTTGGCAATCGCCACGGTGCGCGGTGCGCCACCCAGCAGGATAGGTTCGGTCAGCGAGCGGTGCAGCGGCACCTCGAAGCCGGGTGTATCAGCGGTTGGCGCGCTCATGCCAGAACCGCTCCACCGCTGAAGCTGAAGAAGGTCAGGAAGAATGACGACGCGGCGAACGCGATCGACAGGCCAAAGACGATCTGCACCAGCTTGCGAAAGCCACCGCTGGTGTCGCCAAACGCCAGCGCAAGGCCGGTCGTGATGATGACGATCACCGCGATGATGCGAGCCACCGGCCCCTGGATGGACTCCAGCACCGATTGCAGCGGAGCTTCCCACGGCATGTTCGAGCCCGCCGCGTGCGCGGGAATGGCGATGGCCAGCAGCAGCGCGGCGAGGGCCACGAATTGCAAGGCCGGTTTTACGGAAATACGTGAAGTCGTCATGACGGTTCTCCGGTGATTGAGGAAAGGGATTGGAAGGAAGGCATCAACTCCGTGCTGAGCTGGTAGCCGTGGCTGTCGAAGCCAGTGACGCGGGCGATTTCCTGCACACGGCGCGCATGGCCGCGACCGGCGATGTAGACGATAACGTTGACCGCCTCAGCGATCAGGGCGCGCGGTGGGGTCACGGCGACTTCGAGGATCAGTTGTTCCAGTCGCAGCAACGCGCCCACAGCGGAACCGGCATGGACGGTGGCGATGCCGCCCGGATGGCCGGTGCCCCAAGCCTTGAGCAAGTCCAGCGCTTCGGCACCGCGCACTTCACCCACGACGATGCGATCTGGTCGCAGCCGCAGGGTCGAGCGCACCAGCTCGGTCATGGTCACGACGCCGGCACGGGTGCGCAGCGGTACGTGGTCGCGTGCCGTGCATTGCAGCTCCACTGTGTCTTCGAGCACGATCACGCGGTCGCCGGTGGCGGCGATCTCGTCGAGCAGGGCATTGACCAGCGTGGTCTTGCCAGTGCTGGTACCACCCGCGATCAGGATGTTCTGGCGTTCGCGTACCGCGTCGCGCAAGAAGCTCGCCTGAGCCTCGGTCAGGATGCCATCGGCCACGTAAGCGTCGAGCCGGATCAGACCGACCGCGCGCTTGCGTAGCGCGAAGACCGGCCCCGAGGTCACCGGTGGCAGCGCACCCTCGAAACGTTCGCCGGTCTCGGGCAACTCGGCGGACAGCAGTGGCTTGCCCGCATGCACCTCGGCGCGTACATGCGCAGCGACCAGGCGGATGATGCGTTCGCCATCCGCGGGCGTGAGGCTGACACCCAGAGGTTCGCGACCGCTACCCAGTCGATCCACCCACAGCGAACCGTCGGGGTTCAGCATGACTTCCACCACGTCGGGGTCGTTCAAGGCATTGGCGATGTCCGGCCCCATCGCCGTGCGCAGCATGCGCACCTGACGTTCCAGTGCCAGCGAGGCCGACAAGCCTTGATCGCGCGACGCGCTGCTCATGATGGTGTTCCCGGTTCGTCTGTTGACGACACGGTGTTGGCGTTTTCCTGCTGGCCAAAGAATTGGCTGGGGTCGGGCTGGATTTCCTCGACCACGTCCTTGACCAGGCTGCGCCCGCGCAGCAGGTGCCGGCCGAGCTGTTCGATGAACTGCTCGAAGCGTGCGCGGCCCTGGGCGCGCGCTGCCTCCTGATGCGCTTCCGGCACGGGTGTGCTGACGGTAAGGAAGTAGCGCACGTAGAGCGCCAGCGTCTCGATGAGGATGTTCTGGTCGCGCTCCAGCTTGTCGAGCTGGCGAGACAAGCGATCCAGCCGTTTGGCGATAGCCGCTTCGCGCTGATCGCCAGAATCAGGCGAGAGAAACGAGGCCAGCGCGGCGGCGATGATGGAGGACTTGGACAAGCCCTTCATGGTCGCCAGCTCGTCGAGCCGCTTGGCATGCTCGTGTTCGATGAAGAGGTTCAGGCGTGTGCGGCTCATAGGGATATCCCGTCATCAGGGTCGAGGGCAGCAAGCCTCGCCGTGCGTTGCAGGCGTGGATCAAGCTGGGTGGGCGGCGGCAAGTCGTCGTCATCGAACAGGCCCAGGTCGTCCACTGCGTATTCGGGCTCTGGCGTGAACGCGACTTCGGCCAGTTCCGGCTGTTGTTGGCGACCGCCGTCGTCGTCGATGGCCTCACCGTGTGCAGGCAACACCAAGCCGAGAATCGGCGCAGCGGGGATCGCCAGCGCCGTCCAGTCGTCGGGTCGCGGTGCCGGTACATCGGCGTAGTGCCCAAGCAGCAATGGCGGCGGTGCCTGCATGCGCGTCTTGAAATTCGCATCCAGGTAGTAGCGAATTTTTTGCGCCTTGATCGGCGGATGGCCGGACACCATCACCACCTCGTCGTCGGGCGGCAGTTGCATGACCTCGCCGGGTGTCAGCAGCGGTCGTGCCGTCTCTTGCCGCGATACCATCAAGTGCCCGAGCCACGGCGCCAACCGGTGGCCCGCGTAGTTACGCTGCGCACGTAACTCGGTCGCGGTGCCCAATGCTTCGGAAATACGCTTGGCGGTGCGTTCGTCGTTGGTGGCGAACGCGATCCGCACATGGCAGTTGTCGAGGATCGAATGGTTTTGGCCATAGGCCTTGTCGATCTGGTTGAGCGACTGCGCAATGAGAAATGCGCGCAGTCCGTAGCCGGCCATGAAGGCCAGGGCGGACTCGAAGAAGTCGAGCCGACCCAGTGCCGGGAACTCGTCGAGCATCAGCAACAACTTGTGGCGGCGAGCAATGCCGTCCGAACCATCGAGCGATTCGGTCAGGCGTCGCCCGATCTGGTTGAGGATCAAGCGGATCAGCGGCTTGGTACGGCTGATGTCCGAGGGCGGCACCACCAGGTACAGCGACACCGGGTGATCGGCATCAATCAAGTCGGCGATGCGCCAGTCGCAGCGTGAGGTGACTTCGGCCACGGTGGGATCGCGGTACAGGCCCAAGAAACTCATCGCGGTGGACAGCACGCCGGATCGTTCGTTGTCGCTCTTGTTGAGTACCTCGCGCGCCGCCGATGCGACAACCGGGTGCGTTGTTTCGCCCAAGTGGCGCGTCGTCATCATCCGGTGCAGCGTTACCTCGAACGGGCAGGCCGGATCGGACAGAAAATTGGCGACGCCGCGCAGCGTCTTGTCTTCGCTGGCGTAGAGCACATGCAGGATCGCGCCGACCAGCAGGGCATGCGAAGTTTTCTCCCAATGATTGCGCCGCTCCAGCGCGCCTTCGGGATCGACCAGGATGTCGGCGATGTTCTGCACGTCGCGCACCTCGTGCATGCCGCGCCGCACTTCAAGCAGCGGATTGTAGGCGGCAGACCGTGCGTCGGTCGGGTTGAACAGCAGACAGTGCGAGAAGCGCGAGCGCCACCCAGCGGTCAATGTCCAGTTCTCGCCCTTGATGTCGTGGATGACGGCGGAGCCAGGCCACGAAAGTAGCGTTGGCACCACCAGGCCGACACCCTTGCCGGAGCGGGTGGGCGCGAAGGCCATTACATGCTCGGGACCTTCGTGGCGCAGATAGTCACCATCCTTGCGGCCCAGGAAAACCCCGGCGGGTCCGGTCAGCCCGGAACTGCGAATTTCAGCGGGCAGTGCCCAGCGAGCCGAGCCGTAGGTCGTGACCAGCTTGGACTGCCGTGCGCGCCACACCGACATGACGATGGCCACCATGGCACCGGCGAAGCCGCTGCACGCTGCGATGGCACCGCCGCGCAGGAAGATGTCGGGCGCATAGGCATCGTAGAAGTACCACCACTCGAACAGTCGCCACGGGTGATAGACGGGCGTGCCAAGCAGGTCGAACCACGGCGCGCCGAGCCGCATCTGGTATCCCAGTGCAGCCGCCGTCCACTGGGTGGCACTCCATAGCCCCAGTAATACGGTGGCGAAGACCATCATGATCTGGCCAATCAGCACGCCGGTCGGCACCATCCCCCACCCCCTCATGTGGATTGCTCGATTCAGTCCATTGCGATGTGCCGTCAGCGCGGTACCCGCGAATCAGGATCGGCTTATCGTCAAGGTTTGAAGCAGCACCGATCCGGCACCGCTTTAGACATCGCAAGTTTGGGGTCGCCGCGCGTATGAGAAAACCTGCTCCGGCGAAAGTCAGCTAAGAGGGGAGTACAACGAGGATTGTTTCTGTCACGTTCAATGCTGATCGTCCGTCGGTTCGAGCAGCCTGCTTGCAACTAAACGCTTCCAAAAGGCTGGCGCATTGATCACGTAGTTGACAATTTCCGCCATGCGGCTTATCCGCGTGCCGCTAGCTGAGTCAGCATTGCTATGCGTGGTCGGATCAAATAAACCGATGGATCAACTAGAAGTCAGGTAGCCCAGTGTTCGGTAGCCAAGTGCGTTTCGTGTGGTATTTCCCGAGTTTCTAGATTCGGCATATGCGTCGTTCTCAACGTACACGTCCATTCGATTGTCATTGATATCAAGCACTACGTTTCCCGCCTGATTATTAGTGATCTTATCGAGCTCGCGTCGATTCCACGCGTCATATGCCAAGTGTTCGGAATTGGCGACTCCGAAGAGGGTCAGTCGCGGCCTCAACACGTCCAGAAAATCCCATGAACGGCCCGAATCGCGTCCATGATGCGGAGCAATTAGGATGTCGCAGTCGGCAACATCAGCAGCGTGATTTTCTAAGATGTGCTGCCAAGTCGCATCATGGGAGTCGCCTGAAAATATGATCTTAAAACCACCTGTGCGATAGAGGATCACGTATGAACAATCGTTGAAATCCTCACTCTCATTGGCGTCATCGACCAAACTCTGGGTAGGCGCAATGATCTTTAAGCCATCGCCGCCTCCACCGTTATCGTCCTCGTTCGCATACTTGAAAATTTTGCCTGCGAGAACTTTGAGGGTTGTGATTCTCGGTTCCTTGTCATCGCGCACAATCGCATACCGATCCCAGTCCTCTTCTTTGTAGCCGTTGTACCCAGCGAAGTCGGGCTTGGGCTTGCTGGCACCGGAGTGCCAGAAGTTGTTGACCTCAACCTCGTCAAGCAAAGCGTTGAAGCCATCCAAGTGATCCATGTCCGGATGGGTCAGAATGAAACGCCAGATTGATTCGACTCCCAACGCAGCCAAGTAGTTTTGCGGCTTGGTAGGATAGGCCTTCATATTGAAGTTGCCACCCGTATTCGAACCCGCTAGGCCCGATGATTTTATGAAACGGTTAGTCGATTCCTGTATCTCGGTCATGTTTCCACAGGAGATATCGATCATGCTGATTCGACCACTGTTGTGCTGAATAACAATGCAGTCGCCTTCTCCCACGTTGAGAAAATGAACCGTCGCCACTATGTCAACCCTTGTTCGTCGCAGATGTCTTGCGTGACTTCTTCTGTTCAACTGCCAGCAGTGGTGAATCACATGCAGCCAGAAGCGCTGTTGCATAGGCGAAGGCCGTCGTTTTGACGAAGTCTGCGTTGACTACAGATACCCAAACCACAAGACCGATGCATGTCACCACTGCTGAACTCCATGACTGTGCAGTGATGGCAGACAGATTTCCGGCAGTCGACAGCCAAGCGTGCAGAGCCGTCGTTGCAAGTGTGAGAACACACATAACGACGGCCAGTGGCTTGACACCCAACAGGTTTCTGCGAAATCCATAGTTGGTATTTTCGGCAAAGACCAAAGCGAACTTCTTCGTGTCCCGTGTGGCCTCGCGCAGCCACTTTACTGCGGACTCGCAAATTGCTGCAGCTCTTGATGGATCAGAAGCCTCGCTGGATGGATCTGGGAAATTTAGTCCCGATACCTTTCCGGCCAAAACATTGCGGTATCTGTCAAGGGTGTGCTGATCCAGGGAGGTGCTTGCTCGCAATAACATCAGCGTCGTCGGCGTGCCCCCCCAGATTTCAAACAGCTTCGGCTCCTTACGTTTTCCCCATTCGCGCCCAAGCGAACTGAGCAGCATTAACCCACCCAGCGCTACGGACAGTGAGGCCAACCCGGCAAGTTGACTTGAAAACACTGGAGCAACGAGGGTGAGCGCGACCACTGGCACAAGCATGACTAACAACGCCGGGTAAAGTCGAGCCTTGCGGTCATAGGGGTCAAGAATGCTCCCGATCATCGCTTCAGTCCCCCTCAACTTGAGGATGGAAAGGAATGGGCGTAGATGCAGTCCAACCTTCCCGATTCGGCATATTGTGAGAATGTCGCTTCGACTCGCCTTTTGTCTGGTGCACATTCACACCACGCCGTAGGAACGCATTCGTTACGACCTTGCGGGGATGCACTTCCGAGTCCTTAGATGCGGAAACAAACGCTGTCTTCGTCGACGTAGTTCCATGGGCAACCTTGGGGCCGACAAAGCGATTCAGAATGCTCGGAGAAACATTGTTTCGGCTCCCGTGGTGCGGCACCTGAATGAATCGGCTCGTGACCAGATCGAAACCAAGATCCGTCGCATAGTCGGATGCTTTTCCAAGCGCTTGAATACCAGCATCGCCAGTCAGCAGAACACCCCGGCCATCAAGAATCCCATACAGAATCACGCTGCTTTCGTTCTCGCACGAGGTTTCACCATCTTCTGATAACGTCTCGATGTGCCAGTGCTCATCAGCCCAAGCAGCCACCTTCTCAAGAACTCGGAGCCCGAAACTTTTCATTGCCTCGGCCATGCTGACGCTGTGTGCATCAGGCGTCTTATTGAACTGTGGGACAAGCTCCAAGTACCAATCCTGGCTGGGAGACAAAACATAGAAATCGCCAATCTTGGCACCGGCATAGGGCTCATAAACCGGAACACCCTTCTCGTCAGCGAGTTCCTCCAGCCGGTAAGCGTGTGACAGGAGATCCTTCAGCCGAGCGGCCAGACTCTCATCGGTGATCCTGCCGTCCTTGAACCAATGCCGGATTTCTTCTGCGTATTCCCAAGGGCGATGAACCCAGACCTCGCCAACAGTCAATTGTTCAAGCACCACTTCAAGCCCGGATGCGTGATCACCGTCTGGATGTGTATTGACCAAGTAGTCAACGTGTGTCGTCCCATAATACGATTTGATGTGATCGACAAGCTTCTGCCCGGATTCCTTCGTGCCGCCATCCACAACCATTACTTTGTAGTTTCCAGGCTCACCATATCGAAGAACAATGGCATCACCACTCTTGTCACCGTTGCCGACGGGCAGAAAATCAACCTCGTATCCATATCCAGCCATATTCATCTCCCTCAGTCTTCAAACTCAGCATTCTTGAATCGCAGCACGTTGCAGTTCTCCTTCACGGCGCGCTGCAATCCATCGTCGAAGCCTGTAGTTGATTCGGCTTGAATCTCGATGGCGATCTTCACCTTCACGCCGGGGCGAGATGTGAACTGCAAAATGACTTCATCGACGAGATCGGCGAACTGCTTTTTCGCCTGAATCGCATCGAGTTCGATGCTGCCGTAGAACTGCTTCTTGACCGCCTGCGGGGCACTGTCACCACCGGTCTGATAGGTCGGCTTGGCCGAATCCTCGGCGCGTGGCGGCCCGTCTCCGGTGGGATTGCTTGTCGGGTCAGTTGGTTTTGGCCGCGCAGCGTCTTCGGCGGCCCTCTGTGCCTCTGCGTATCCGGCAGCGGTAACCGGTTCGATCAGCAGCAGCGACGAGTCGAGGAACAGCGATGTGCGTTTGCCGAAGGTGAAGCCAACATAGCGGCCATCCTCTTTGCCCTGCGCGAAGCCGAAGAAGTCCCGGCTCTCAGCGCCAACCGCCATAGTGTGTTGAAAGGCCGTATCGTCCTTGATGCGAGGCAGATAGAGCTGCTGACAGCTCTGCTGCCACACATTCAGTGCGTTGGCCTCCTTGACATCGTCCTTCCAGAACCAGTCCTTCAGCACTTTGGTCAGGTGGATAGGTGCCCATTCGGTGATCAGGAGCTCGTTCTCCTTCAGCACGCGCTCAATTTCCTGCGACAGGTTCTGCGCACCCGGGTTGACCTGGAAGTGTTCCCACTGAACCTCGGACAGACCCTTGCCGGGACGTGCCTCCTGCATCGGCGCGACCATCCATTTGTAGGTTTCGCGGATCATCCGCCGCAGAGCCTCGTTGGCGTCCTCAAGGCTTTTGCTGGCTTGTCTCGATTGGAACTGATCGAGGTTGAGCTTCATTTCCTTGATATCACTTACGATGGACTGCCACGCCAAGGTCGAGCGCACTTGATCCTTCAGGCGGCTCACGCTGTCGTAGTCGGCGGCCAGGAAGATCAGGCGATTCTGCTTGAAGCGCGGCTGATCGCCACGGGTCTTCAAAATTTCAGTCGCGCGCTCGATAGCGAGGCTCTGGCCACTACGGCTGAAGGCAGCGTCGGGCGGCAACACCACAAGGCGCAACTGCCAGTCATCGGGAACGTCCCCGCTGGCCGTGAAAATGTGGATGCCGCCAAACACGCCGGTGGCAAAGCTCTTCTGCACACGATCACGAATGGCGGGGAACACGTCCTCTTTGTCCTGGAAGCGGCGTTTGCGCTCCTCCATTTCCCGGCGCAGGTTCGGGCGAGTATCGAACCAGAAGCGGTTATTTCCGCTGTTCAGATAGTGGAGTCGGTCGCCCAATCGACGCAACGCGTCCTTGTAAATGCCAACCTGCTGATCCGGCTGCGCCACACCCAAGATGACGCGCTCCAGCTCAAGGCCTCGCACCATCTGACTCGAAGTGGTCGGCGCGCTACCCAAGAAAATGGCACGTGCTGAACGGCGGCAGGCTTGCACGCTGCCGAGACGTGTGTCGCGATTCTCGATCTCGGTGGTCTCGGCGCGCTCGCCATCAACGTCACGCTCGACAACCGGGTCCCAGCCCTGCGGGAGGTAGTAGATCACCTCGTTGCGAGTGTCTGCGTCTTGCAGCGGAAAGCTGCCGGGCATGATCAGCGGGTCTTTGTCGTTGTCCTTCCACAGCCGATGGATGACCTTGGCCATCAACTTCAACACACCACGGGTGCGTTGGAAATTATCCAGCGTTGACCAGTCCTCATACAGGCGGTCGAACACCTCGGGGTGGATTGGATAAGCGTGCATCAATCGGTCGAAATAATGGCTTTCTTGCGTCTCACGCGGAAAGTCATCGCTGTTTGCCGTGTAGTAGTCAGCGAATGCACGACACACAGATTCCGCCGCCAGCTTGTCATCGATGCTGCTGAACAGGCGACGACGAACGATCTCGAACGCTTCCTCGGTGCCTACCGGCTTCCACAGCGCCTGAATGCGGCCAAAGTAGTGCGCCAGTGCTGCGAGTGCTTTCACCCCGCGCTGGCTGCCCGCTTCTTTATCTGATTCCGGCAACGAGGCCAACAGCACAGCCGTCGGCACGGCTTTCAACGCTTCGGTCAGTGCCTGCACGAAACTCAGGTTGGAATCGAAGCTGCCGCCAGTGAGCGTCTTGCCTTCCTCAAATTGGCGGACGTAGGCGACCAACTCGTCGATCAAAATCACGCATGGCGCATAGCGACTGAGCAACGTCTCCAGGACTGCCTTGCCGGGTGAAGTGCCCGAAGAATCGGCATCTGCCACCAAGGCGTAGCCCTCGGCCTTTCCCAACTGCCACGCCAGATCGCCCCAAAGGGTACGAATGGCTTGTCCGTCGCGCATCACTGGCTGGTTGGGCGATGATTTGATGCCATCCAGCACAGCAATCCGTGCGCGCGGCAACTCCGTCACTCCGGCCGCATCAAGAATGGCAGGGACACCCGGCAGGTCGCTGGCCTGCGCATCTCCTTTGGCGAGGTGATAGACGGCCAACATCGTGTGGGTCTTGCCGCCGCCGAAAGCGGTTTGCAACTGAATGACTGGATCACCACCCTTGCCAGACAGGCGCTTCACCACAGAATCTAGCAGCAGACGCATGCCCTCGGTGATGAAGGTACGCTGGAAGAACAGCGCCGGGTCCTGGTATTCGGGCGTCGCTGTGCCGTCATGGACGCGCGACAAATCCGCTGCGAACTCGGCTTGCTGGAACGTACCCTTGAGGACATCTTCATGCGGAACGGCGATTTCACGCCAGGGTTTTAGAGTCATATTCATCTCCCCAATCAAATATCCAGTTTTGCTTGCGAGCCAACAATGCCCGCGTCCGCTGATGCCTGCTCGATGCTTGGCCATGCCGTCACCAACTCGTTGTAGGCGCGTGCTTCTTCAGCCCAGCCTTTGCGCTCGCAGAGGGTATAGAGTCGATATGCCAAAGCGCGCATTGGCTCTGCACGGGCGGGCATGCGGGCGAGTAGTGCCCCGGCTGCCGATTCACCCTCTTGATTGAGCGCACGGATAAGTTGATGCAAGGCTTCCCACACCGGCGTTCGGGCGTCGCTCTCGGGCGACCAGTCCTTCGGCAGTTCCGCCCAGCGCAGCAGCCGCAGCTTGCCCGCACCGCTCTCCACGACGCCGGAATCCTGCAGTCCGCCGACACTGGTGCCCTTGGCGCGCGCCAAAACATCTGCTTCGCCGTATTTGCCCTCAGCCCAACCCTGACCTTCAAACCAGTGGAGACAGAACTGGGTGTCGTGATCGAAGTCATCTTCTGCAAAAAAGCGGTTGATGAGTTGGAGAGCGGTACGCACGCTCATTGGCTTGCCATCGGCTTCGAGTACAGCCGTGTACTGGCTGAAGATCGCCATACCCGGGCCAATGATGGCTTGTGACAAGTCCACCGGCGCAACTGGCGAGTTCACGCCGCCGCGCGTCATATCCTGCAATGCTTCAGGAAGATTGGCGTTAAGTTCGCGGATAAATTCGCGGCGGCTTACCGTGGGGGCGTCGGACGAACGTTTTCGGCAGACCAACACGATACTAGATGCAAGCGCGTTGGTTCCTTTGCCAACCAAACGTTCGGCCTGTTCGCTTCGCATGGGCCAAGTACCCGTAAGTGCGAAGCCAGCTCGAAGAACTGCTGCAAGAAATGTTTCCCAACCTGTACTTGATGTGCCTTCCTCCCCCTTGGTCTCCGATTGCTTAAACGCGTAGTAGATGGTGACTGGAAACGCTGGATGACCATGCACCGCAAGGTTGTGCATCGCGCGAGTCATGCCATCCAAGAAAAAGGTTTCAGCTTCTTGCTTACCCCCGTGCCGAAACGGCGTAGCGATTAACTCATCGGCCTTGGGTACCGCCAGCGTTGCGTAAAGGTGGGGGAAAACTGATTTGAGACTCTTGCGAAGCCAGACGTAAAAGAAATCCGACAAGTCCGCATAACCGATGTTGTCGTAGTATGGCGGATCAGTGGAAATCACTTTCTTGGCTGCAATCTCGCTAGTAGACGCATCCTGCTGCAATGCAAAGCCAGGAGTTGGATCATTTGGGAGCTTCAAAATGCAATCGGCAATGAAGTCTACGGCAGGGCCAAATCCCCCTACCGTGTTATGTAGGATCGCTGCCTCAGGAAAGTCCCAAGTCATAGCAATGGCCTGTTTCCCGTAAAGGTTCATGACCTTCTGATTTCCAGCGACCCATCGAGTGCAACTATTGGAAAAATCGGCACAACGATCCACCCCGAATGCCAGATACACGCCGACGGCTTGCGCGTAAGCAGTGGCGGCAGCTCCACCTGCGTCAAGCCCGACCCCATCGTCGACAGCGCCTCCATTGATCGCATCCTTGCGAATCATTTCTACAGCCTGACGCACCAGATCGGAGAGCGTTGTAAGTGCCAATAGTTGCCGTGGGGTAAACATATCGGCCCATTTGAGCATGCCATATTCCTGAACGCGAAAACCTAAAGCACGGTCTGGTAGTGGCGTTTCTGGAACCCATTCTGGCCGAGCGTTGATCCCCGCTATCTCATGTTCGCGAGTCGGGGTTAGATACACCCGCCCACGTGTGCCTTCGGCAACTACGGCCATAAGCTTTTGCCCCATCCGGCCCTGTTTCGCCTCCTCACGCAGATATTTGAAATCCATCGGTGATTTGGACAACAAACAAAGAAAGCTGCTACCGCTACCAGCTGACTTGGTGCCGATCTTCGCAAACTCTGGAGGAGTGCCCATTTTTACCTTGAAGCTATAGCTATCGCCATTCACCACAGGCTCTACATAGGCCTCTTTCCCTTCCTTGCTTGACAGAATGAAACTGGACGCCAGCGGAACTTCAGCATCGCCAAAAGCTGGGTTGGGGCTTCTCACGGTACGTGCCCATATCCAGGCGATCACAGTTAACTTCTGATTGAGTAAAGGTTTGAGGTCGGGGCGTTCGGCCACCATCTCGCCTGTGACTTCAATCTTGGGATAAAAATGTCCTACACGCCTTTCAGCTTCTTCCAACATCCAATTGCCGTAGCGACGTACATCTTCTGCGATCCCTCTGAGACCTGACCAGTCTCTGTGCAGTTTGCCCTGCTTTTCACTGTGGGGCAGTGGCCCCACCGGTGAGCGGCCTGAGAATTTAGACGGGATTTCTATCATCGCCTTGTTGATGGTTACCGCCACCGGGTTAAGGTCGGATGCATAGCTTTCCAAACCCAACCGTTGGGCTTCCAACGGGATTGCACCGCCGCCCGCAAACGGATCATGGAAGGCAGGCAATTTATCCGGGTTGAACAACTCGGCAGCCTGCGGATGGCTCTTGTTCAGATCGCAGGTCTCCCGCCAGCTACGCACAATCTCGGTACGGGCACGAGCCAGCACCTCCTCGTTGTTGGTGTTTTCCCACCGCACTAAGTCTTCAATGATCTTGAACAAGCGCTCGCGCTCGATCTCTGCCTTTTCTTTATTCACTCCATACTTGAAGCCGCCCCCCTGTTGGTAGCCAGGGTCGTTGACCATCTGAGCGAAAATCACCGCGCGTGCTGCCGCTAAAGGACGACGTGCCCACCAGAGGTGAATACCTCGTGGATGTGCACCGATTCCAGGCATTTTTTCGTAGGCACATGCGGTATTAATGGAATCAAGAGGCAAAGCGACCTCGATGAGTTTTTTTGGTGTTTTGATGTTCACGTTCAGTCGTCCTTTATTCTTGAAATCGCGCCGTCGCAGTAATCACAGCCACTCAGGTAGTCGCCGTAGTCGGGGTCAGCATTGCCCACCCAATGTTCACTGCAGTACTCGCAAGTAATGCAATCCGCGAAACTTTCGCCGCATTCGGAGCATCTGAAGCCAAACCCGGTTGCCAGCACCGTCTGGTGTCCGCCGCAGGCGGCACAGCTGGCCACGAAATCCTCTTCGCCGTGCTGAATCGCCTTGTGTGACGGCTCGATGTACCCGCAGACGTGACAGATCGCCAACTGGTATCGGTCACCCGTTGCAGAGTCCAGAGACTGGTAGCTACACACAGGACATTTCGTGTAGGTGCCTGCCTTAGGATTGCTCTTCACCACACGGTCGAACACAGCATCGAGAAACGGCGTCAGTGATTGCAGCCTTGCGCCGAATTCCGAAATCAGTTTCGAGTAGCGCGAAAAGTGCTTGCCCCACGGCCCGGTCAGAAGCCGATACAGGTAGTACCACGCAACGTATATTTCCCCGGCCACCGCTTCGCGCTGATTTTTTGAATCCAGACCCGTGTGGAAGAAATGCACCACGCGGTTTCTATGGCGGGCAATCGCCTGGAACACTTTGAACGCTGCGGCATCGATGCTTTCGTCGGTCAGCGATTCAATCCGCTTTTTGGCAAGCTCCAGGCCGACCGTGCGAAGTTTGCCCTGCGCGAATCGCTCGGGAGTGGCCTCTGTTGGCTCCTCGGCAACCCACATCGAGCCGATGAGAACAAGGCGTGCCTTGAACACCAGCTCGACCGCAGCAGCAAAGTTGATCAACGCGTACTTCGGATGCGCATCCAGTTCGTCGAGCGCGCGGTTCAGAAAATCGAGGGCATTGCGGAACAGACTGTCAAAAATCTCGACGTCCTTCATGGCTGCTCCGCTTTCGTCAGCAATTGGTCGAGATCAAGATTGATGCTGGTGACAGCCCAATCCGGCTCTTGCGTGAAGGGCTTGATCACGTAGAACGGCCCCTCGTGCTGGTCGCCGTCCACCAGAACGATGGCCAGAATGAATTTGTCCTGTTGGTTTAGTCCGTAGAGGATTTCGTTACGGGTGACGGTGACCGTGGTGTTGCCCTTGGCGCGGCCTTTCACCTCGATGTGGCGCGATGGCGGCAGCTTGCCGTCTACAGCTCTCGGCAGGCTGGTCACATCCCAGCCGCACTTCTGCGCCGAAACATCGATGACCTCGTGACCAAGAGCCCGCTCCGCGACCATCACTGCATTCATTGCGACCCACTCGACTCGCGCACGGGCGTCGGCATCTACCGTCCACTCGGGTTGCCCTTTGCGCTGCGCGAGCAGTCCGGCAGGGATCACCAATGCGCCACCGGCCACAACCGGAGTTGCCGAGATAACGTGGCGCATGGCCAGCAGTTCTTTCTCGCGTGACTCCCGGCGAGCCGTTAGGTCATCAATCGTGCGGCGGACGTTTTCAAGGGTTAAACGCACGTCTTTTCCGGCGGCGATGTCGTCTTGGAACTTGATGTAGCGATCCGACCAGTAGTTGATTTCCTTGACCAGCCGTTCGTGAACAGCGGCCAAGGTCTTGTCCACGTTCTTCTCGCGTCGAATTCGCACCTCGTCGAAGTGCTCGGGCACGAGGTGAGTAGAAGCATGAGCCAGCGCAACCTGTTCGAGGCTGCGCGCATCCGTGCCATTGAGCCACGGCGCATCCAGCACGTCCTCGATCAGTCCCATGTCCGACTTGCTGATGGGTTCCAGGTCGAGGTGAGGTGCCCAGCCTGCATTGATTGCGCCGCCTTGTGGGTCGATTTCGACAAACTGCATACGGCGGGAAACGACGTGGGTGGGGTCGGCCCCCTCCCTCACTGAGTGATCGATGATGAACATCACCTTGGGCGTGATGCTCATATCACTGGGGTCAACCAATACCGCACCCTGTTTGAGTTTATTGCGGTGTTGCTCCAGCACGATGTCAGTCACCGATTGCATCAGCGGATGGCCCGGATGCATCAGGCTGGCCATCGGCGCGCCAATCCGGTCGACAACGCGGACGTACTGTTTCTCGAAGCACACCCGCTCATAGCGGCGCAGCACCGTGTTTGAATTACGGCGATCCCGACCCGTGATCTGGCGATCTCGCTCGCGGATGTTGGCCGGGACGTGGGTGATCTCGTAGCGGCCTTGCTCACGCGGGCGAAGCTCACCACCGAGTTGCTGGAATGCCTGATTGAAAAAGGAGCGGATGAAGTAAGGCTGTAGTTTGCGCGCCTCGGCTTTTTCCATTTCCTCCTTGACTGCGAAGAGACGCCGTTCGTCCATCACCTCTTCACATAGGGCGTTGCGCTTGATGATGGCCTCTAAATGCTGGGTATCCAGAGCGCCTTCCAGCTTGCGGTGCAGACGACCGCGAACCTCGGGGTCTGCGCCGTAACGAATGGCCTCAATCAATAAATCCTTAAGGCTTTTTTCTTCAAACACCTCGCCGAGAATGTCGAAAACACGGCCACCGAGTGCCGCGCGCTCAATTTCCAGTTTTTCGAACAGGCGCTGGAAAACGTCTCCCTCACGGGTTTCCGCTGCGACCATGTTCCACAGGTGGCAGACCTCGGTTTGGCCGATACGGTGGATGCGACCGAAGCGCTGCTCAAGGCGATTGGGATTCCACGGCAGGTCGTAGTTCACCATCAAGTTGGCGTTCTGGAGGTTCACACCTTCGCCCGCCGCATCAGTCGCCAACAGCACACGCGTTGCCAGATCATTGCGAAACAATTCCTGAACCTTGCGTCGGTCTTCTCGTTTGACGCCGCCGTGAATCATCACGACGGACTCTTCATTGCCGATCAAACCGCGAATCTTGACCGCGAGGTAATTCAGCGTATCTCGGTGCTCGGTGAAAATGATCAGCTTGCGCTGACGACCATCGGCGTCGTGCATTTCCGGCGTGTTCTGCAGCAGTTTGGACAGCTCGTCCCACTTACGATCTTGGCCCGAGTGGACAACCTGTCGCGCCTGCTCTTCCAGGCCTTCGAGGATGATGATTTCGGCCTCAAGCTCCTGGATGGTCTGTGCGGCCGTGGCTTGATCGACGACGGCTTCCTCGAAGTTCTCGTAGTCATCCGGTGAGAGCGCGTCGGCGGATTCCCAAATGTCTTCAGGTGCATTGTTCAGATCGTTAGAAATGACGGTCTCTGCAAGCAATTGACCACGCTGTCGCAGCTTTTCTTCCTCGACGCGTCGTTTGAGTTTGCTGCTGCGGCGCTTGAGTGACTGGTAGATGGCTTCCGGGCTGGATGCAAGGCGACGTTGGAGCGATGTCAGCGCAAAGCCGACAGTGCCCTTGCGCGCGCCGTCCTGCAATTGATCTGCCCGATTCATTTCCTCTTTCACGTATTCCGTGACCGCTGCATACAGCGCAGCTTCGGGGTCGGACAGTTTGTAGTTGGCGGTGCGCGCACGGCGCTCAGGGAAAAGCGGCGTGCCGTCAAACCGGCGCATGTCTTCTTTGACCATCCGGCGCATCAAATCGGTGACGTCGACCTTGTGCGCGCCATCGCGAAACTTGCCGTAAAAGCGATCGGAGTCCAGCAAGGACATGAACAACTGGAAGTCTTCCTCTTTGCCGTTGTGCGGCGTGGCGGTCATCAGCAGGAAGTGGCGCGTGATCGAGCCCAGCAGTTCGCCGAGTTGAAAGCGCTTGGTCTTGTTGACCTTGTTGCCGAAGTAGCTGGCCGACAGCTTGTGCGCCTCATCGACGACGATCAGATCCCAATGGGAGAGGCGCAGTTTTTCCTGTAGGTCTTCGTTGCGGGAAAGCTGATCGACGCGGGCGACCATCAGGTCAATGTCGTCGAAGGGGTTGCCGCTGCGTGACTGTTCAACCTGCTCGCGGGAAAACAGCGTGAAGGACAGGCCAAACTTCTCGAACATTTCGTCCTGCCACTGCTCGACCAGACTGCCCGGCGCAACAATCAGCACACGCTTGGCATCGGCACGCATCAGCAACTCGCGGATGAACAGCCCGGCCATAATGGTTTTGCCTGCGCCGGGATCATCTGCCAGCACATAACGCAACGGCTGGCGCGGCAACATCGATTCGTAAACGGCTGTGATCTGATGCGGCAGCGGCTCCACGTTGGAGGTATGAACGGCCATCATAGGATCGAACAGATGCGCCAGATTGATCCGGTAGGCTTCGACGGCCAACTTGAACTCTTCGCCGGGGGCATCAAACGCCCAAGGGCGACCGGCCTCGGCCAGTGACAGTTTTGCCTCGTCGGTGCGAAACAGCATCCGCTCCAGAAGCTTGCCGTCCGATGTCTTGTAGTAGACGGTGAGAGCGTTGTCGCCGACGGGCTCCGTGGTGACGACGCGCACCACGTGCCCGGGCTCAATGCCAGAGATGGCAGCGTTTTTCTTGATGTCTTCTAGTTTCAGCATGCGGGCACCTGTTGTTCTTGTAACCCTGGCGTGTCAGGGCTTGCGCCGGTTGTAGGGCGATTGATTGGTCGGCTTTAGCGAGATGCTCTCCGTGCTCGCCTTTTGCGCGACGGCATCCGGCGTGCGCTGCATCTTCAAACCAATGACACGGGTCGGTGTGTTCTCTTTCGCCAACTGCTTGAGTTGGGTAACGTCTCCCGGCGTCCAATGCTTGCCGTGATTGGTGGGGGTCTTAGCCATGGTGGAGCTCCTTTCTGATTAGAACGACATCAACACTGAATGGTTTGGGTTCCGGGTGCTGCATTACCACTCCTTGCCCTGAGACCCGTAACCCGGGGCAAGAATAAGATTGGTCACGCCGTAGAGAGCCTGCCGATTGCGCAGCCAGAGATGGTGTTCAGCCCCCTTGAGGCTGTGATCGTCTGTGCAGTCCACATTCCACCGACGGAGTAGGTAGCCCGCCATCGCTGCACGCACGCGCACATTGAGAACGCCGTTCTCCATCCCGTACTCAGCCTCGATGGTGTCCGGGTGCTGCACGTTGGCTGGATGCGGCACCAACTCGATCTCAGCAACCCGGTTCCACTGAATGTCTTGATCCGGGGTCTCGTGATCGTCAACAGAGCTGGCTGTAAGCCGAGCATCGGCAATACGCCCCAGAACGAAGTCGCGGAACTCGCTACTGCGGCGGTCGAAAGCTCTGACGTGCCAGCGCTGGCCACTGTCGGCTAGGGCGAAGGGCACGATCTCCCGCGTAGTAAGTCCGCTCGACAGCGCACGGTAGGAAATCTCAACTGCGGACTTCCGATGGATGGCGCGGGTCAGCGAAGAAAGCACCTCAAGATCGATCTTGTTCGTCAGCGAAGATCCCTCGCACGACACCAAGGACTTCCATCGGATTGGTTCGCCATCCCCGAATCCCTGCGACACCCATGTGAGCACCCGGTCAGCCGAAAACTCGAACACGGGCCGGAACCACTCGGCGCGAACGTAGACCTTGCCCTTCGTGCCGTAGTCGAGATTACGTGGCGCGAGCTCCTTGTACTGCCCTATATCCCGGGTAGCAGCAGCAGCCTGGATGCCGAATCGCGTCACCAAGTCCTGGCGGCGAATTTCCCCGACGAAACGCAGGCGCAACTCAAGGAACGCGAGGCGGTCGCGTTGCGATTGGGTCATTTCTGAAAGTTGGTCGCTGGGCATTTGCTTTGCTCTAACGGTATATTGGTATTGTTTGGCGGAGTTTATACGACTCAATAAACAACGTCAAGAGTTGTATATTACAAGCATGTCTATCGCTTTATGATGATGATAGTGACACGCAGATCACCAATGTGAATTGTCCAACAACGGGGGTTGGCACTTGGCGATGTGGTTCGATGGTGAGACGGAGGATCGAACTGGCGTTCGACGATTGGGCCGTGGCAGCCAAAGTTTCGCGAGATAATATGCTCCTACATGCTAGGCGTGGGCAGATTGAATTCGGCCAAATTCTCGAATCCACGCCCTCAAGATCAAAACCTTACTATCCTTGTCGGGATGCGGACGCGGGTTCGGTTCCGTGTTCCCCACCAACTATTGAAGCCCAACTGTTAGCTGTGCACATGCTTTGTTGGCAACGGTGGCCACCATTTTAAAAATAGCCCTACGCCTACCGGCTAAGCTGCCGCCGCCCCATATCCCAGGTGACCGATGCCCCTCGGACGACAGCAGTCATGGTCTGTCCCAGCCGCTGTTCGATCACCGGTTTCCACGGCACCAGGCTGAAACCCATGCCATCATCAAGCATTGCGAAGCGTCCGCTGGCGAGTTGCACGTTGCGGCGGTAGACCCCAGTCGCACGTTCACCATCTGCCAGGGGCCGGTACGCCATACCGGTTTCCGCAGCGATGGTTTTGGCTGTCGTATCAATCTCGCGCCCACGTAGCGTCGCCAATAGATTGCGCGCCAGGATCACGCGTTGTCCGCGCCGCTCGGCCAAGCCCTGTTCGACCAGGAAATCCGACCGCTGCCGCAGCGCTTCGCGCACCTCGCCGCCGAAGCCGTTGTCGGCGATACCGCTGGCACCACCTATCAACTGCTGATCCAGCCAGGTCGCGCCGATCACGCGGACTTGCCGCTCAATGGGCAGGTGCGTACGCAGTTCCACCGACACGCCGCCCAGCCGCTGCGCATCGTATTGCCGACCTTGTTCAGGAAGGTCCGTCGGCACCCGCCAGACCCCTTCGGCCACGCGCTCGACAATGCCCGCCCGGCGCAGTGCTTCCAGGC
>Ga0163199_1000368_pt1 | contig 28463 bp, 39 predicted proteins | sample PL_2010_150m_FD_113537 | JGI IMG/M metagenome (GOLD analysis project Ga0163199, IMG submission 113537) | Freshwater microbial communities from Powell Lake, British Columbia, Canada to study Microbial Dark Matter (Phase II) - PL_2010_150m | ecosystem: Environmental > Aquatic > Freshwater > Lake ...
ACTGCGAAAGCTAATTGGTCAGCGGTACCATGCTATGAATGTAGCGGATTTAACCCTAAGTTGCCTAAATCAAAGGAGAAAGGAGGGCTAAATTTTATTCTTTGAAGTTTAAGTGTTTCATAATATAATAAAAATACCTCAAATGGAAACAGGGCATCAAATTTTTCCTCAATTGCTTGGAGTAGCTCTGCAGGCTACTCCAAGCACCCTTCATATCTTCCATTTAAGGCAATAAGGTAGGGGTTATGAAAGTTATTAATTTTCCATTTGAGAGGATTGTTAAATGCCAATCTCCCCCACAGACTGTGTTCAAAACTCAAGTGATCCAACTCCACAATTCCGAAAGGCACCCTGGTTCATCCTCAGAGATAGCAGCATTAAGAGCAATGGGGATGCCCTTATTCTCTCCGTTATCTGGGCTGCCATACAGGGTAGCGGGGATGATAAAACTACCTGCAAAATCACGAATGAAGAAATAGCTAAACGATCTGGTATTCGTGGTGGTGGTCAAGCTGCCTTAAAACACCTTCAGAAGCTCGAAAAACTCGGCTTTATTAAGCGTCATGGAAGCCATTGCAATCGAATGATAGAATTACTCCTGCAACCACCACCAGACGACAATCTTCTTGGTTTGACCATCGACGAAGATATACTCATTTCAAATTTATCTCCCACTAAAAAACTTCTCGCTTCCATAATCAGGCACTTCACTTATGCCAAAAAACACTGGATTTGTGAGCAACTCGGGATCAAAGAAATGCAGTATTTTCAAAACATCAAAGAAGTCGAACCCTATAAGAAAACTAAGTGCAACCCTATAAGAAAACTAAGTGAACCCTATAAGAAAACTAATCTATTAAGTATAGATAGTATAGATATTGGTATAGGAGTATTATCTAAAGATAATACTAAAGAACCTTCGGTTCTGTTTGTTAAGGAAGTTCCTTCAAAAGAAAACCCCCCTATAGAACAAATAAACCTCCCTACAAAAAAGGAATATAATATGCCAATAAGAATTCCTTATACAACCAAGGCTCCCGCTGGCACTGTTGAAGAGCATCTCCGTTTATGGGAACTCGAGACATTAAAGCCAATCCAAAGAAATGATTTCAAGAAAAAGAAAGTAGGCGAACTCAAGAAATATCCTATCGAAGTCACCCTCGATATGAACTGGATAAGAGAGAATCTCAATCTTGTCAGGTCACCCAGACTGGACACCAAAGAATATCATAAAGACACCAGAGTGGTCAAGGCACTCATATATGGCCCAAGCAATTACCTCCGACCAGATGAGATACAAGCTATTGTCAATAATATGAAGGGTAAGATAATGCCAGGTGGCAATTATCCTCTGACAGAGAAAGTTCTGAGAGAGAGATTTCTTGATCGAACATTTGACCAAGCTGAACGCCGTGAGTTATATCAACTGCTCAATAATATGTTGGGAGTGGATTATGGTGGTAAAGGAGAGAAGATATATTTGTCTGGCGCGATGAGATCACATAAAGGATACTCCTTCCTTGCGAGAGTATGGATGGCAAATCCAGTCAAGATTGTCAAACAGATGCCTATTGACCTCAAGTCGGTAGAACGAGAGCTGGAACTGGCCATAGATATCATTCCTAAGAAAATAATGCCAGAAGACAAGCCAAGATTAGCCAGCAACATAATCAACCTCAAGAAAAGATATGTACAGGAGTACAGGTTGAAGACGAATGGCAATTCTATCGGTAGAAATACCTGGCCAGAGTTCTTCAAAGAATTTTTGGACTCCATTGAAGATGCAGCAGAGATTGTCAATGTTGGTTGGTTCAACCCTGATAACAAGCCGGTAAAGAATTTCTTGGACTCTATTGGAGTTGATAGACTAGCAGTTAGACCAGAATTAAGAATGATGCAGCCAGGACTATAATAAAAGGAGATAGGAATTATTATGGCTAAAGAATTTGAATGCGATGGAAGATGTGCTCTGATAGATAAGCAAGGCAATTATATTTCTCCAATGGAAAAATGCCCTGGATTTTCTTGGTGTAATGGAATTTCTCCAGATACACAAAAAGTGGTAGCTGTAGTAAACTCATCTTCCAAAAATAAACAACCAAAGATTTTCAAGTCTTTCCAAGAACTCCGCCAGCACTTCTTCCCCAAACAATATCGGAAGGAGCAGGCACGAGTTGAAGTTGGAAAAATTATGAAAGAGGGCGAAGAAAACCAGAACGAAGTAAATCTATGACACCAGATACAATAAATGGATTGTTTGAATTTCTCGGATCTTTATTTATCTGGCGCAGCATCATTCTGCTCTACAAACAAAAGCAAGTGAGAGGAGTTAGCTTTTTGACAATAGGGTTCTTCGCAGTCTGGGGTCTGTGGAATTTGCACTACTATCCATCCTTAAATCAGCAGTTTTCTTTCGCAGGTGGAATTTCAATCGTAGTAGCAAATACCATCTGGGTCTTTCAAATAATCTATTATAAAAAGAAGGAGGCTAACCATGCCTGATTATCTCGATGCGCCAGAAGATGTCGAAGAATTGGCCAGAGCCAGATTTTTACAGAATCCTTTAATGGATGCTTGTAAGGCCAAAATCAAATATCTGGTCAAATCAGCCAAAAAATCAACCTGGCTTGGACAGACTCATCTTGCACATGGTCCATGGAAACACCTATCAGATTTTGATTATGTAATAATTTTATGGGCCGAATGGTGGGAGTGTGCCTCCGATCATGATAAACAAGCCCTACTCTACCATGAGCTCCTCCACATCGCCCTAACTCAAAACGAGACATGGGCATTACGTAAACATACGATTCAAGAGTTCCCGGAAGTAGTGAAACAATTTGGGGCGTGGACGCCAGAATTGAAATGTTTGGAACCGATTGTCAGGAGGCCGTATTGATGAACTGCTCACAATGTGAAAAAGAAATCTCACCAGAAAAACAAATCACTATTGAAGATAAAGAAGACTGGTGTTACGATTGCTATAAAGCCAGTCCAAAAACCATCTGTGTTGATTTCGATGGAGTATTAGCAGAATACATAGGCTGGAAAGGTCCTGACCATCTGGGTGATCCTATGCCTGGGGCTCTAGGTTTTCTTAAACAACTATGTATGCTAAATTATGAGATTGTCATCCATACCACCCGCAATCCATCTGGAATAATTGCTTGGACTTACAAATATGGTGTTGGCGATCTCATTCATAAGATTACTAATCGAAAAGTTCCAGCAGTAGCTTACATTGATGATCGAGCAATTCCATTTTTAGGCAATTTCTCTGATACCTTAATGACTCTACAAAACTTCAAACCGTACTGGAAGGAAGATAAATGATTACCACAAATCTGAAAGTTAGAACTTTGGAGCAGGCATGGTTGGGCATCATGCAGGAAATCATGTCCAGAGGCCGCGAATACCATAAGGATGGCGGCTCTAGGGCTGGGATGCTCCGTAAGGCCCTGGACTTTTGCTCAGTGGAAATCAGTCATCCACATGAGCGCCCACTGGTACCATTGGCCAAACCAGGTTGTTTGTCGCCATGCACCGAAGATGATGCTGAGAAATATCTTCGAGAATATTTGTATAACACTGAACCCCCTGCTGAGCATGAATCATACACCTATGCTCAGTATTTAACTCCGGCCATTCATGCAACTGCCAAGCATTATGCCCAGGCGGGGTTCTATGTTCAACAGGCAGTAATGCCTGTAGGGTTGCCCAATGATGTAGAGAGATATATTGAGCCACATGATAGAGATACGGTGTCAATCCCCTGCCTCAGAATGATTGATACTCGGATTATCTACAATAAAATTGCTCAGATGGATTATCTTCATTACTACGTCTACTTCCGAGCATGGAATCATTTCGGGGCCTTTCCTTTGAACATGGCTGGTATTCAACTCCTCAAAGAAATTCATTGTTGTATCATCACCCATGAATCTGGCAAGATGGTAGAGCCAGGTCCGACTGTAGCCATGTCAAAAGATTTACACATCAATGATATCGAATGGGATGCTGCTAACGCTTGGTTGGGACAGTAGAACTTGACCACTTGGACCCGCCAAAGAGCCGACACCCAGATCGAACGTTCGATCCTTACTGGAATGATAATCTCTGATAGGGTGCTCCGCAATCTAGCATTAGCTTACAAACCACGCTATCTGACTGTACCTTATATGCAAAAAGTGGCCTTGTGGGCATTGGAATATTTGGCCCAATATGATCGCGCTCCTCAAGGTCATATCCAGGACTTGTATGAAGCCAACCGTCGAGCCGGCATGGATTCAGATCTTTCTGAGCTTATCGGTCAATTTCTCAGTTCTATATCAGAAAGCTATGAACAAGGTGAGTTCAATGAAGAATATCTCCTTGACCAAGCACAACAATACTTTGAGGAGCGTGCCCTCACACTCCTGAAAGAAGACCTTGAAGAAAGACTTGGTCAAGGAAACATCCTAGCAGCCAGAGAATCAGTAGCCAATTTCATCGCCCCAGAGAAAGTAGTGACCTTGGGTTGTGAACCGCTTAGAGATATGGAGTCAGTCAGAGACGCCTTCACAACTGATGATGAATTATTCACTCTTCCTGGAGATCTTGGCAGACTACTTGGACCGATGGTAAGAGAAGATGCTTGGGGCTTGGTAGGGGCCTACAAAGCAGGCAAATCCTGGGCTTGTACTTATATCCAAGATCAAGCCCTCTATAATAGATTGAATGTAGCCAGATTCAGTTTTGAAATGAATAAGAGAAAAGAGACTCGCAGGTTCATCCAATCCATCTGTGCAATGCCAATTCGCCCACCAAAGGATGGTAAAATCTGGATGCCGGTCTGGGATTGCAAATTCAATCAAGATGGATCTTGCTATCGACCCGACCGAACTTGTGGCATAACCTTGTACAAAGGAGAAGAACCAAGACCGATATTTGGCCAGGAGCACCCAGGATACAAACCATGCGCGGTCTGTCGAGGACAGAAGAGTTGGCAAATGGAAACCTGGGCCGAAGAATGGAAATGTGACGTCTTGACATGGCGCAATGCCTGGAGAAAAGCAGAGGGGATTTCAAAGCAGCTTCGCGGAGCTAGATTCAAATTCCAGTACTGGCCAATGTATTCTGCTGGCATATCAGAGGTAAAAGCCACCCTTCAGGTTTGGGAACATCTGGAAGGGTTCGTCCCAGATGTAATTGTTATAGACTCTCCAGACTTAATGAAGAAACCCGGACAAACAGATAGACATACAATAGTTGATAATCGCCGGTTTGCAGTGGCCCTGGCCCAACAATATCATAGTTTATTGATAATGCCATTCCAAGCAGGCAGTAAAGAAGCTATTGAGAGGAAGACAAAGAAAAGATCGGACATTGGAGAATCTGTGGCTATCTTAGGTGATGTTGACGGGATGATTAGCTTGGATCAGACGGATAGTGAGCGTGAAGCCATGAGGGCAAGGATTGGAGTAAGTGTTCAGCGAGACGACAAGAGCATCCTCGCCAACCAGGTGACTATTCTACAATGCATAGAGCTTGGTCAAGCGGTGATTGATTCTTCTTTTGTGAGGGGAAATAATTAGATGATTTATTATCATTCATCTGCCAATATGTCAGAACTGGAAGATGAGTCTATTCATTGTGTCATAACATCTCCTCCATATCCTATGATTGAAAAATGGGATAATAGTTTCGAAGATCAGGGCTGTGGACCAAATTCTGGGCTTTGGTTTGACTCAATAGCTCTGCTGAGTTTATCCATCCGAGAATGTTATCGAGCTCTTATTTCTGGTGGTATTCTCTGTTTAAATATTGGTGACGCCACCAGAACCATCAATAAGAATTTTGAGTGCTATCCAAATTTTGCAGCTTTAACTATTTGTTGCAAAGAAATTGGTTTCACTCCACTCATTCCAATCTTGTGGAAGAAAATCAGTAATCGCCCTAACGCATTTCTTGGTAGTGGTTTTTTACCAGTCAATGCTTATGTCTCACAAGATCACGAATATATCGGAATATTTCGTAAAGGTAGATTGAGGCAGTTTCATGGTCAACAAAAAATACAAAGACAATTATCAAAATTTACCAAATTTGAGAGAGACTTATGGTTCCAACAGGTTTGGAATGTCCAGGGAAAGACTGGAGCCAAAGGTGATTCTGGGTGGCCACAAGAAATTCCTTACCGACTGATGAGAATGTTTTCAATTATTGGTGATACCATACTTGATCCATTTTGTGGTCCAGGAGAAGAAAAATTATACAAGGAATATAGGAGAAATTTTGTGGGTTATGAAATTTTACCAAAGAGAATACCGCAATAAACTTAAAGTTGAACCAGACAAAACTATAATATAATAAAGGAGATTTAAATGGCCCTAACCAGTAGGATATTAATTGATGGACAGGAAGTATCAGCATACGAGCAAGATCCTCGACAAATTGTATCTCATATGCTTACCCATCCGGCCAATCTGGAGTTCTGGTCATTAGACGCTCTCCGGGAATTCTTGACCGGCACCATTGAGTTGGTGTCCAGCTGGTGCAAGATCCGCCTTGAAGAAGCACTTCCAGATGACCTGAAAAGGAAGTACCAGAGGTTCGGGACCTGGGCAGTCAAGACCCTCAAAAACTTCCCAAGAACCCAGGAGTATGCGGTATATTATCTCTACAATGTGGCTTTGGCCGGAGAGAATAAGGGTCTGTTGAACGGGTTTGGAATCAGCAATCGTTTTCAGGACCATATCAAGGGAAACCCTGAGAAAGTGACCCTACGGCAAGCCGAATGGAGTGAAGTATAATGTCAAAACTTATCATTGTTAAACAATTTGAATTTGCAGCCGCTCATCGTCTTCCTAACCACAAAGGAGCTTGTCAAAATCTCCATGGCCATAATTGGACAATAGAAGTAGGGGTAACAGGGCCAGTAGATCCAGAAACAGGGATGATTGCTGATTTCAAACAACTGAAAGATCTGGTCAATGATCACATCATCGCACATTTAGATCACCAATATCTCAATGAAACTGGCTTGATCGGGGTGTGTGAAAACCCCACTGCCGAGAATATGATTCAGTGGATGGCTACAATATTAATCCATCATCTACAGAAGACAGGATGTGAACTGGCCTTAATCAAACTCTGGGAGACCTCTGGTTCTAGATGTGAGTGGAGGGCCTAAAAATGATTCTCGTTATCTGGAAAACTCGGCACAAGGCAGGAGATGAACCAGACTATTTTTCTTATAGTCTTAAGCGAAATGGTTATTTTCCGCTTCTGCTCACAGCTAATCAACTTAGTATGCTATTACCTACTGTTAAAACCGAGTTGATTCCAGAGGCACCAGAAACTGGAACCATTGAAATAAATGGAGAGTTGGTCTAATGCAAGTATTTTCGATCTTTCAATCTGTTGATGGGGAAGTTAACAAGTGGGGGCAGGGTTGTCCCAGTACTTTCTTAAGATTATCTGGGTGCTCGCTCCGGTGCTCGTATTGTGACATTCCCGAAGCGCAAGATCCCAAAGCTGGCCAAGAGACGACCATCGATGAGGTTGTCAGGATCATCCGCAACTATGGCTGCAAAAAGATTACCATCACCGGAGGCGAGCCACTCCTCCAAGAGGACGAAATTCACCTCTTGATAAACCGTCTCTTCCCGGAAAACTACCGTATTTCCATCGAGACGAATGGAACGATTTCTACTCGCCGGTTCCGGGAATGCCGGAAGCCGAATGAAAACGTGTGCCTTATCGTAGATTACAAACCTGGGCACTACAATCCAGATGCCTTTGAATTCTTGAGAGAGTTCGACTGGGTGAAAATAGTGGTAGGCAGTCGAGAGGATTTTGATGGAGCTACAAATATTTTAGGGCTTCTGAGAGAGTTGGGCTGTAAGGCAAGATTTGCTCTCAGTCCAATCCACGAGGCCTTGTCTGGCAAGATGTTAGCTGGATGGATTCTAGATGCAAAGTTGTGGGATGTGACCTTGAATTGCCAAATTCATAAGTGGTTGGATTTGAAGTGAGGAGAAATAATCATCCTAATATCAAAAAAGTTAGATAAATTTCTTGTAGAAAACATCAAAATTTACTATAATATAGTATAGAAATAAATACCTAACCAAGGAGAATTATCATGACTGATCAAGTCGAAGTGAAACATGCAGACCTTCAACACGCTACCAAGGACATCAATGAGGTGTTCGGCCTTAAACAGAGCCATATCACCAAGCGCCAGGCCCTCATTGACTTCATCGTCAACACCGTCAACGGTTGCATCGGGCCCGACCCAGACAATGCCGAACAGTCCATCTGGACCGATGAGCGCGCCGGCAATCTGAAATCCGAGACCATCAATACCTACACTGCCCTGGTCGAGCAAAACCTCGCCACAGAAGTTGCTGAAGACGACCCGGCGTCGGCCGTCGAAGCACAATCCCCGGAAGTTGCCGCGGCAGATGTGGCTGGCGAACCAGACCCAGCGCTGCCCAAAGAATGCCCGAACTTCGGCAAGGATCGAGACCCGACCGATGAAGCCTGTCAGATCTGCAAACGCACTGAAGAGTGCGCCCAGGTCATCGAGGCCAAGGCAGCGAAGAAAAGCAAGCCGAAGGCGGAAAGAAAACCGAGCGAAGGGAAGGATCAGTTCGGCTCGTCACCCAAAGCTGCCACTGGTCAAATGAACGCTCTCTTTCTCCAGGGTACTACCCTCAAAGCTGCCTCAGAATCCACCGGAAGGTCTTTGGGTTATGTCACCGGGCATTTCAAAAACCTCAAGAAGATGGGGGTCAAGTTTGAGGAATCGGTAGATGGCACCGTCAAAGTCATCGAATAAACTCACAATATCATAACGGAAGAAGTTAATCGTATTTTTGATTAACTTCTTCCGTGCCATGTCGTTTTAAATGGAGACTTAATGATCTACTATTCACCAGATGATTTCAAGACAGACTGTGAGTCACTGGCTCAGAAGATCAAAAAAGCCAATCTGGCTTGTAAGGTCATCTACGGCATTCCTCAGGGCGGGACTGCCTTGGCTATGGAACTCAGTCGGTTGCTAGGCAAACGGGTCATCGACACCAAAGAATTATCCGAATGGGACAAAGAATGTGTTTTGGTGGTCGATGATGTTGTCGATTCTGGAGCTACCATCAGTCGATTCGAAGGGTATAAAACTGCTACCCTACATGTAAAAACTAACACTCCCGTTCGCCTATGGCCCGATTTCAATTGTAGTGTGTTGGGTGACTGGATTACTTACTGGTGGGAATCTACTGAGGAAAGATCCATTCAAAATAATATCGTTCGAATGATTCAATTTATTGGTGAAGATATAACTCGAGAAGGTTTACTCAAAACCCCAGAACGAATAGTTAAATCCTGGAAAAAAATCTTTGAGGGTTATAAGATAGATCCAGCGTCTATCTTTACTACCTTTGAGCCCGATGGTTATAATCAACTCGTCCTACTCAGGAACGTGGAATTTTTCTCGAATTGTGAACACCATTGGCAACCATTTTTTGGAAAGGCTCATATTGGTTATATCGCCAAAGATCGAATTGTCGGTATTTCCAAACTCGCTCGTCTCTTAGATATCTATGCTCGTCGTTTACAAATTCAAGAACGAATTGGTCAACAAGTAACCTCTGACTTAATGAAATATCTTGATCCGGCTGGAGCTGCTTGTATCATCGAAGCAGAACACCTGTGCATGCGATGTCGAGGAGTAGAGAAGCAAAACTCGGTAATGGTGACCAGCTCTTTAACTGGTCGATTCCTGGAGGATACCGATGGAGGAAGAGCTGCTCGTAGTGAGCTAATGGGGCTAATTCGATGAGTATTATAAAATGCGAATTCTTATGGACTAGAACCTGCCCAATAAAGTGCTCTTATTGCGGAATGGCAGATGGCAGAACCAATACAATTCCATTAGACCAAATCAAGATCGGGATTGATAATCTTAAGACTCTTGGTTGTCAGTTTATTGCTTTCTGCGGCGCAGAGTGTATGACAGATTTCGACAAACTACCTAAGTCTATTCAGTATGTCGAAAGTCTTGGGATTCATACGACAGTGATTACCAGCGGAGTCGCAAAAGACTTTTTCAAAAAACTGGAGATATTATATCAACACGGTTTGAGATCTTTGACCATGTCGTATGATATCATTCCGTTGGATAAACACAGTAAGACCAAAACAGCCTTAGCAATGAAGGGGCTTGACTTCTTTCAAAAATTAGGACCAATAAGGGATACAGCTATCATCGTAACTCTGACCAAAACCAATTATCAATACCTGCTTCCCACAATTGAAAAAATGTCAAAAAAGAACATCTGGACCTTCTGCGATTTTATTCATACCGATAGGGGTCAACCTGGAAGTAAATGCAAGTCTGTTGATCCAAATCTACTATTTACAGACGATGATTATCCAAAATTAAAAGAAATTATGCTGAAAGTTATAGAGATGAAGAAAGCTAGATATCTCTGTCACTCAAGTCTCCAGTTCGTCGATATGGTAACTAGAAACGACTTTGAACTTATCAAGAAATACAACTGGAACTGTGCAGAAGAACCTGACTTCCCGGCCTGGGTTACTTTAGACTGTGATGGTTACGTCTATTGTTGCGATGATTTTCAGCCCAGAGACGGAAAATTATTTCATATAACTGAGCTTGTAGAGAGATGGCAAGAGTTTTCTGAATACTGGAAACAGATCATCCTTGACGTTTGCCGTCCTGGCTGCTGCTGGAGCCATCATATCGACGCACATCTCGTAAAACGCGGTGCATTAGACATAAGCGACTATGTTCACGGTCTAAAGTGTTAACTCGATTACACGCGATTACAATAGGTCGTAAGTAGGAAATAATATGAGCCAATACCCTATAATTTTACTCTTTAGCGGAGGCATTGATAGTTTCGTCGCCTGGCATTATCTTAACAAGCCGAAGACAGTTTATTTTAATCTACGCAGTCGATATTCAGAGAAAGAACTCCAAGTCATCAAATCGATAAATCCAGAGATTATCATTGATGAATCTCTTAATCTTAATGATAGAGAGATTGGCGAAAAGGCATATATTCCATTCCGCAATTTGCTCCTGGCTGCCCAGGCAGTAAAATATTCTGATACTGTGGTAATCGCCGGTGTAAAAGACGATGTAGTATCAGATAAGAACGAATTGATATTTCAAGAAACGTCAGATATTCTATCCAAGCTGGAAGGAAGAGAAATTCTAGTAATGAGTCCGTTTTGGAGAATGACAAAAGAACAGGTAGTTAAATGGTTCTTATCAAACGGAGGAACCGAACAAGAAATCCTCTCTACTGTCTCTTGTTACGATCCAGATCCAAACGTAACGTATTGTGGTAACTGCCCAAGCTGCTTTAGAAAATGGAATGCCTTACGAAGTAATGGAATAGACATAAAATTTTATAACGAAAGATTAATGAGAGAATACTATAATAAGGCAATAGACAGAATTTATATCCCAGAAAGAAATTTATCAATAATAAGAGAGATCGATGCATATCACGGTTGATATAGATGGAATACTAACCAAAGAAACTATTGGTCACGATTATAAAGAGCGCTCTCCTAACATCGAAGCTATCAAAAACCTGCAAAAATTACAAAGAGATGGTTACAAAATAAGTTTGTATTCTTCCCGCTATTTATTAGATCGCACAGATACCATTCAGTGGCTTCTGGAGAATCAAGTTCCATTCGATAGAATGATTCTTGGTAAGCCAAATGCAGAAGCCTACATTGACGACAAAAGTCTTCCGTATGTTGAACCAAATCTTAACCATTATCTTAACTACCATGCCGAAGGGTCGTGTTGGCGACACACTCATAGCAATGGTACTCCTGAGGGGGAGAAGCACCCATGTTATTTTTGCGGAAAAGATATTGATGTTAAAGATGATAATGAATCATGTAGCTGCGGAATTGCGCGTTGTGAGTCCTGTGGAAAATGTCTTTGTAATATCCCATTGTTAAGTCGGATAACTGTTATAAAAATCCACGAAAAGTATTGCAAAAATCTACCAGATTTCAATGGTAAGATAGAATTGGATGGATTTGTTGATATGTCTATTATCAAAAATTTTCTCTCGGCGTTGTCTTATTGCAAGAAAATGGAAAATTTATGAAACTAAATATTGGTTGTGGGAAAAGAATGTTAGGAGGTTTCTGTAATATCGATATCTTTGATAAACTTCCTTTTAGCGAAGAAAAAGAATATATGAAAGGAGACGTAAGAAATTTACCTTTTCTAGACGACACGATAGATGAAATTATTGCAGACAATGTACTTGAACATTTATTTTTTGAATCCGCCTATGAGGCTTTATGGGAACTCCATCGTATTTTAAAAGAAGTTGGGGTTATCCATATAGCAGTTCCAGATTTTGAGTATTGGTGTAGGAATTTTGATAAAGTCAAAAACGATATGTTAGCAGTTACAGATATGACATATTCTATTTTATGTCCAGTTCGTATCGGTTCGATGTCTCCCCACAAAAGTTTATGGTGGAAAGATTTGTTAGAGAACGTAATGACAAGAATTGGGTTTAGCGAACTTGAAACAACAGGTAAAGATGGACAATTATATTGTAAGGCTATTAAAATACGAAAACATTTAATCGGAGTTCTTTAATGTCAAAAATAAATCTCTTTCTTGATTCCGGAGCTTATAGCGCAAGAAGCAAAGGAGTCACTATTGATATTCAAAAATACATTTCTTTTATTAAAAAAAATAAAGACTCTATCAGAGTATATGCGAACCTTGATGTAATAAATGATCCAGAAGCCACTATGGTTAATCAAAAGATTATGGAAGATGCTGGATTAACTCCACTACCATGTTATCATTATGGTGAGGATATTAAGTATCTTGAATATTATTTATCAAACTACTCTTATATTGCTATCGGTGGAGTGGCCGGAGGACTAAAAACAACAGCTAAAATTATCGGCTGGTTGGATCCATTATTTCTACACTATATTTGTGATGAACAGGGTTTACCAAAAGTCAAAGTTCATGGTTTTGGAATGACTTCGTTTTCTTTAATGTCTCGTTATCCCTGGTACTCGGTTGATAGTACAAGCTGGATACAATTTTCTGCTTATGGTGTAGTATTGGTGCCAGCTTTTCGTCAAGGAGTATATGATTATCAATCTCCTCCTTGGAGAATATTTGTTTCGTTTGACTCTCCCTTTATGAAAGATTCTGGAAGTCATTTTGAAACCTTCTCTAATGACCAGCAAGAAGTTATCCGTCATTATGTAAAAGAAAAAAATATAGAGTGGGGAGATTTAGAAGCTACGGTTCCTGGTATTTCTAATAATTATAAAGAAAGAACAAAATTGAATATCATTTATTACAAAGACATAGCTAAGTTTCTACCTAAATGGCCATGGCCACTAAAACTTATTGAATTCAAACGAAAAGAAGGATTTGGGTTATAATGAAAATTTATCTAGCAACTTCTACTTCTAAAGTCCACAACAAGACTTTGAAAGAAATGGGACAAGAAGATATTCTTCTTTCTTATTTCACTTTGATTGGAGCTAAAGAAGAAAAGGAGCCTGCCGATGTTTTTGGACAGGAAACAGTTTTTGGAAGCCCTGAAATTACTTCAACCAGGGTTGGCATCCCGAGAGATCGTCGAGGGTAGTGTTCATTTTCACTTCCACCGGGATTGTATCTCTACGTATAATGACCAGTTTGCAGTGATGGTTCCCTTTGTTACTGACGTAGAAGGAGCTGTCAGAGCTGAGGAATTGTATAAACTCTTGGAAAAGATGACTGGTGATCAGGTAGAGATCGCTCAAGATCAGGAAGATAATGAAATCAAAATTAAATCTGGGAGAACCAAAGCTGGCCTTCGGCTCTTAGAGAAAGTTGTGCCACCATTGGAACCAGAAAATGAGTTTCTCTCTCTTCCTAAGGATTATCAAAAAGGACTCTCTTTCTGTCAGTTCTCCTGCAGTCGAGATATGACGAAACCTCACCTGACTTGTATTCACATCCAAGGCAATGTGATCAGTTCATCTGATAACTGGCGGATCACCCAATTCGTTCAAGAAGAAGCTTGGCCATATGATTTTCTCCTTCCGGGAGAACAAGCCGAACATCTGAGAAAATATGAGTTTACTCACATGGCTTTGGATTGGGCCTGGGTTCATTTTTTCAATGAGATATCTGGACTTCTAGTGAGCATTAGACTCAAGTCGGGAGAGTTAATGAACATAGAAGAATATCTTCAAGTAGAAGGAGATGTAATTTTACTCCCAGATGAAATTAAAGAATCTATGGATCGCTCTATAATTATGGTAGAAGGTGCTTCTCTCCTTGATCTACGTGTCGATCTTACTCTAAAGGAAAATCAGTTAATTTGTAAAAGTAAGAAAAGTGTGGGTTGGCTTGAGGAAATCATACCGATAGATTACTCCGGCCCTTCAATCCAGATGATGGCTAATCCTAAATTCCTTCAGGAGATTTTCTCTCTAACTCAAGAGATGGTGATAGGTGAGATTTCCTGTTTATTCCGTGGTCCTAACTTTCGTCACGTAATGATGTTGATGACATAATATGAGTTACTTCGTCCACCTTCACAATCACGACCAATACTCCCAACTTGATGGTTTAGGAACTGCCAACCAATACGTAGCCGAAGCCTGCCGACTCAACCAATCGCATTTGGCCTGCACAAATCACGGCAACGTGGATGGTTTGATCAAGTTCCAAAAAGCGTGTGCTAAACAAAACATAACTCCAATCTTAGGCTGTGAGTTATATGTTTGTCAGGACATCAAGGTCAAAGATAATCAAAGATACCATTTGATAACCCTGGTAAGATCCAGGGAGGGCATGACTAATCTATTTAAGATGCTCTCTATTGCCAATCTGGAGGGCTTTCATAAACGGCCCAGAATAGACCCCGATATTCTACTCAGGCATACCGAAGGCTTGGTATTTATGACTGCTTGTGTAGGGTCATTTATCAACATGTCAGGCGGCGAAGTATTACTCCAGCAACTTCATCAATGTTCTCCGACCTATCTGGAGATCATGCCCCACAATTATCCAATTCAATTAGAGACTAATCTTAAAAAATTAGAACTATCCAAGAAATACAACATTCCTCTTGTAACAAGCAATGATTGTCATTATCCTTTTCGATCTGGAGTTAAAACTCAGGAAGTCTTACTTGCCATTCAAAGAAAAGCTAAATGGAATGATCCTAATCGGTGGAGATTTGAATTCACTGGCCTGTATCTTCGATCTGCAGCTGAAATGGAAATGGCTTTCGAGAAACAAGGCTGCTTTGACAAGAAAACTTATCTCGATGCTATGGCCAGAACTATGGAAGTAGCGGAACTTTGTAATGGTTATACAATTGAAAAACTTCCAGTCAATCTACCGAAAGTCTATGGATATGAAGATCAAGACGAAACAGAACTACTTTGGTCAATCATAGTCGATGGCTGGTCAAAACGACCAGTAGGAGATTATGGTGTTTACGAATCAAGGGTTAACGAAGAGTTCAATCTAATCGTTCAGATGGATTTTCAACGATATTTCCTTATCGTCTGGGAACTGATCAATTGGTGTAAGAAGAATGGAATTATGGTTGGTCCCGGGAGAGGTAGTGCCGGTGGAAGTCTGATTTGTTACCTCATGGGAATCACCGATGTAGATCCCATTAAATATAGACTTATCTTTGCCAGATTTATCAGTCCAGAAAGGAGAGATTTACCAGATATTGATTGTGACTTTGAGGATCATCGTCGTGAGGAGGTAAAACAGCATCTTCGAGATTGTTATGGAGAGCATAACGTAACTGGTCTGTCAACCTTTACTAGCATGAAAGGTAGAGGTGCTCTACGAGATGTAGCGAGGGTTTTCGAGACTCCCTTAAAGGAAGTCGATTTAGCAGCAAAGACTATCGTAAGTATCGCAGATGGTGATCCGAGGATAAACCATAGTATTGAAGATAGTTTAAAACTGGAAGAATTAAAACAGTTCCAGAAGAAGTATCCAGATGTAATCAGATATAGTATGGAATTAGAAGGACAGATACGCGGTAGTGGCCAACACGCTGCGGCAACTGTTTTATCGTCTGATGATCTTCGACAAGGTCTTAGATGTAACTTAGTTCAACGAAGCGGAATTCTAGTGGCCAACTGGGACAAAGGTGACGCCGAGTACATGGGCTTAATGAAATTAGATGTGCTTGGGTTGGCTGCCTTATCTATTCTCAATGGTGCTCGAAAGATGATAGTAGAGAATTTAGGGGCAGAATTTGATATACAATTCGACCAGATTCCACTTAACGATCAGAAGGTGTTCCGAGAGATTTCGGCAGGTAATACCACAGGTGCCTTCCAGATCAATAGCCATGGATTAACACAACTTTGTAAAGACATGCAAGTTAAAGAATTTAACGATATTGTTCTTGCGACTGCTTTATTTAGACCTGGGCCTTTAGGAGGAGGAGTAGTTGAAGACTTTTTGAAACGGAGGAGAGGACAATCTAAAGTCACTTATATTCATCCTAAGCTAAAGAAATATACCAAAGATACTTTAGGTATTGTCATTTATCAAGAACAAGTCATGTGGGCCATGTACGAACTTGCTGGTCTGCCTTGGGGAGATTGTGATAAAGTTAGGAAAGTAATGGGTAAGTCCAAGGGCGAAGAAGCCATGGACAAATTCAAGAAACAATTTGTAGATGGTTGTTTGTGGACTGGTAATCTAAACTCCAAAGACGCCGCTCATATTTGGGATATGCTTGCGTCGTTTGGAAAATACGGATTTAATTTGGCACATTCTGTTGAATACTCTATGATAACATATTGGATGATGTATTTAAAATGTTACTACCCCAAAGAATTCTTAAGCGCCTGTCTTACGTACGGCGGAAAAGATGATGCTAAAAACTATGTAGACGAAGCCAGGCGACTTGGTCTTCAAATAGAACTTCCAAAGCAAGGATTGTCAAAATCAAAGGATTGGTATGCTCCACCAAATCAAAATGTTATCTATGCTCCATTGATGGCTATTAAGGGAATTGGAGATTCTCAAGCAGAAAGAATTCTAAAAGGAAATATCAATAAAGCAGTTCAGACCAAACCAAGTAGCCGAGGAAAAGTTAAACAACAAAAAGAAAAGATAATTCCACGAGGGTTCTTTGATAAGAAAATCATCAATCCAATATCAGAACCATCACAAATAACTATTCAGAAGACACAGAGGTCTGCCATTACAGAGACGCTTACAAAAGCTGGCTACTATCGTGAACAAGATCTGACATACGAAGAATTGAAACAAGCTATCCCATTTTTTGACTTCAATGTCTTGACTGGTCAAGAACGGTTTTCTCGACTAAATTTAACTGATTATTCTGACAGAGATATTCTTGCCTGCCATCTTGATAATTACCAAGGCAATCTGATTGAAATCAATAGATACATCTTACCCAAGATCGAATGTCAAAGCTGTGAGTTGATTAATGAGTGTACCAAACCAGTTCAGCCCTCCTTTGGTCGATACAATATTATGATTCTTGGGGAGGCCCCTGGGAAGACAGAAAATCAAGAAGGAATTGGTTTTGTAGGTAGTGCGGGTGAAGATGTGCTTTGGCCAGCGCTAAAGAAATATGGATTATCTCCATTTATGTTCCACATCTCAAATATTTGTAAGTGTTACCCTTCAAAAACAAAAACGCCATCTAAAAAACATATCCAAATTTGTTCACAACACATTGATATAGAAATCGAAAATCTAAAACCGATTATCATTCTGGCCTTCGGTAATACTGGAGTCAGGTTCTTCCGGGATGAAAGCAGTGGTATATCTGGGTTGAATGGCACAACAGAATGGTCCGATAAATATCAGTGTTGGATCTGTTGGTGTATTCATCCAGCCTCAGTATTATACCAGCAGAGCAACAAGCAAGTTTTCGCCGATGGTATTGAAAACTTTGCTCGGAAGTTAGCTATGATTGGAGGCCAGGTTTGGGCTGGTGATGAATGGCAACCAGATCCTATGACTTGTCCTTATGGTGGAATCTTTGCTTCCAATAACAATATGTATGCTGAGTGCCAAGAATGTCAGATTTGGCAACAGTGTGCTATGTCCAAAGCAAAATCCGATTGGATGGCAGTGAAATGACTATAATAAAGTAAGGATAAACAATGTCACTCTATCTCACATATCGACCCAAAACCCTGGAAGAAGTGTTCGGAAACGAATCCGTCAAAACTTCTATTGCTACGATTTTTGCCCGGGAAGATAAGCCCCGAGCCTGGCTATTTACTGGACCTTCGGGTACTGGCAAGACCACCATGGCCAGAATTGTAGCAACTGGTCTTGGTTGCAACGAGCGGGATTATTCTGAGTTGAATATAGCTGATGCCCGTGGAATTGATGACGCCCGCAAAATCATACAGAACATGTCATACATGCCACAGTCAGGAAAAGTCCGGGTATTTGTACTGGACGAGTGCCAGTCGGCTACAGGTCCCTTCCAACAGTCCATCTTGAAAGCATTAGAAGACACCCCAGCCCATGTAGTATTTATCCTTTGTACTACCGATCCAGACCGATTGATAAAAACCATCCGCACCCGTTGCTCTACTTTTGGAATGAAATCATTGCCAGGGCCGGTAATGCGTCAGTTTATTTCTCATATCGCCGAGAGTGAGGGCATCCAAGGCTTTCCATCCGATGCCATTGATGCAATTGTAGAAGCATCGGAAGGTTCGGCCAGACAGGCATTGGTCTTACTCGATACAGTAATTGATATTGCCGATGACCAAGAGATGTTGCAAGCTATCCAACAGACCCGGGCCAACGAATCGACCGTCAAGGAATTGTGTCAGGCCCTACTCCAGAAGAAATCCTGGGATAATGTGAGGGAAATTATCAAGGGATTGGGTGAAGGTGAAGACTGGGAGAAAGTAAGGAGGGCAGTATTGGGTTATGCTGGGGCTGTTCTTCTTAATAAAAATGACGCTGCTGCGGCAACGGTCATAGAATGTTTTAAGACTAACTTGTATGATTCTGGGAAGGCCGGACTCGTATTGATGGCGTGGAGAACAGTTCTTTAAAGATCACAAGAATTTGACTATAATATAAATGAGAGGATAAAATAATGGCCGAAAAATATCCAACTATCCCACTGAATTATCAAGAAGATTTAAATATCGACCAACACCAGCTCGAACTGGAATGGCTATCTATCGCCAAACAGATTATGACCTATTCTGAGGCGTTCGCCCAGGCAATCTATGATCGGAATCGTGCCAAAGAGTCATTGGATGCAACTAAGGCAGATTTGGATTCTGGAATTAGAATGGCTGCATCTACTGCTGGAGAGAAAATCACCGAGGCAGTCGTCTCTAATCGTATGCAAGTTAAGCCAACCCATATTGAGGCTTTACAAAATCTCCACAAAGCCGATTATGTGGTTGATTTACTCCGAGGTGCCGTTGCTGCTTTCCAGGCCAAGAAGTCTGCATTGGAAAACCTGGTCAGACTGTTCGGTATGAAATACTATGCCGAACCTTACGATCCTTCAGGGTCAAATACCAAACCCATAGCCATGGAACAGGGCAAACGAGCTGGAGTTGAGGCATTGAAAAGTGTGATGGTTAATGATCCAGGGATAATCACAAAGATGCCTGGGCCTGAAACCAATCCAAATCGAGAGAGATGGGCTGTCGGTTCAACTAATGACCGTCCTACATTTTCTCACGGTCCATTTCTGAATCTGGAAGAGGCTCTGGAATGTATTCCAAATTATGCAACGGCAGCTATCTACAAACTGGTCAGAAATCAACCGGACGAATTGAATTATATCTGGAAAGATGATCAATGGACAGCAACCGAAACTATGCCCTCTAAACCACCAACTCTTCCTCCCAGACCTCCAATGAGGCCGTTGCCAAGGAAATCGTAATGACTACTGGAACTAATCCTTGGGCCATTGCTGGCATCGCCTTTTTAAGCATTGTCGGCATCTATATCACTGCAAGGTTGGTTTTTAAAGCCTTCTTTGAATCCAAGGCAGACTATCTCAAGAAATACAAAACAAGGAGAGATGAACATGAGTCCGATTCCACCGAGTAGATCAGGAGGACCTCCCCGAGGTCCAACACCTGGTAGTAGACCAATGACTCCAGCGCCTGCGGCAGTTTCCCGGGTAGATTGGGGTGCCCAAACCCAGAAGTTGGCCGAACGAGGCGAACAATCCTATCGCACCAAAGACGGTGCCAGTTACAAAGGCATCCTAGATGCTCATAGTACCAAAAACATTCAAACTGGCCGGATCACCGCTGGAGACAAATACTGGTCCATTGTGCCATATCTCTGCGGTGCCCAAGACCCAGAGGTCATCTCCGGCCGAATGAAAGAAGGAGACCCCACCTATACGGTAGGCGTCTATGTCCACAAGAATATCGGCCCTAACAATGATCGGTATATCTGCTTGGCCCGCACCTATGGTCAACCGTGCCCCATCTGCGAGTACCGCAACGAATTGGGCCGAGACCCAGACGCCGACGAAGAGCTGGTCAAGTCCCTGCGTACCAGCAAGTACATGTCGTACCTGTACTACATCTGGGACCGAGATGCCGAGGCCAAGGGAGTAGTGATCTACGAAATTTCCGGTTACTTCTTCGAACGGGAACTCCAGGCCCAGGCCAAAAGCGCCCGGGGCGGTGGCTACATTCCATTCATGTCTCCCTTGGCAGGATCGGGCGGAGGGCGAGATATTGCTTTCAAGGTGACCATGGCCGGCACCAATCAGGACTGGACCGGAGTGAAATTCGAGGAGCGTCAACACTCCATTCCTGATCACATCCTAAATCAAGCCATAGTCCCCCTCGACGAACTTCTCCATGTACCTTCCTACGAAGAAGTTTATGAGGCCTTCTATGGATCCGGAGGGCAGGTTGAACCTCAGGAGCAAGTTGAGACAGATGCTGAGGCACAGCGCTTCGAGTGTTTCCAGCAAGGAACCTGTGGTGGATATGCGGACTGTCAAACCTGTCCGGATTATCAAGAGTGTGCCAAGGGCGGGATGGTTAAGGTTCAAGAGCCCGACATCCCTTCTGAACCGGTTCACCAGCCGCAGCCCGGACCGGCACCTACACCTCCTGCGGCACCACCGAGACAGCCTGTTGGGCCTCCGCTTTCAAGACCTGGGGCTGGCCCCACTCCTTTGAGGCGTGGACAAAAGTAAAACTAATTGTGCTGAGGTAGGTGGCAAGACCTGACGACACTGGATAGGGTGACTTGTGCAAAAGAATCCAGCCCACCCCAAGGCACATATTTTTAAGGATTATCAATGCCAAAAGAATACCTCAGCCTTAATTACGACCGAGTAGTTCATGAAACCTATGAAGGCGAGATAAATCAAGGTGCAGTATTACTTGCTTTTGGTGACGAAGAAGTTTGGATTCCAAAATCCACCATAGACCCGGAATTTCTGCCATTGGAGAAAGATGGTGGAGAAGTAGCAATAGAATTCTGGATGGTGGAACAAAAATCGCTTGAGGATTATGAATCGTGAATCTACCACCGAACCTACCACCGAGACCTAAAAGTTTAATTGACCAGATAATAGCCAATGCCAACACACCAGCTCAACAAGCCAAGGTAGAAACCTCATGGCGAGCGACTGTCAGCACAGGCTCCTTACTCCTTGACTTGGCAATCTCTGGCCTAAAAACCAGATATGGAGGTTTACCAGGTGGCATATTAGCAGAGATTAGCGGCCCTCCTGGATCAGCCAAGACTACTATTCTTGGTGAGATAATTGGTGGGATTCAGCGGTTGGGCGGCCAAGCCAGAATCAAAGACTCAGAAGCCCGCCTGGATAGTGATTATTGTCGCATGATGGGAATCAAATTCGACCCATCCATCTACTCTGTTCCCAAGACCGTAACTGATGTAATTGAGGCCATCATAGGTCCACTTGAAGAAAAGAGTGGCAAAACCAGGCGCAACTGGGATTTGGCATGGAAACCAGATCCAAAATTTATTAACTGCGAAGGAGTTGATTCATTAGCCGCTTTGTCGACCAGAATGGAAATGGAACAGGGCGATAAGATGGGACAGAGAAGAGCTAAGGAATTCTCCGAAGGCCTACGGATTATTTGTTCCCATATCAAAGATTATAACATCCTAATGGCCTGTTCCAATCAACTTCGCGATAATGTCGGTGGAGGTATGTTCTCTCCCTCTACTATTACTCCTGGTGGTCAAGCCATTGGTTTCTATTCTTCTGTACGTATCCAACTCAAAGCCATTGGGAGAATCAAGAGGGGGACAGAAGGGAAGCAAATTATCATTGGTAAGAATATTGAGGCCTTTGTCAGTAAGAACAGTCTTGATATCGAGTACCGTTCTGCACCAATTCGTATTATCTTTGGTTATGGTATTGACGACCTCGGGGCCAATATGGAATGGTTAAAGAAGCATAGCGAACTATCTGAATTAGATGGAAAGAAATATGCTGGATACGTAATTGGCAATAAAACATTCCCAGTAAATACTCCTGGTGGAGCTTTGGAAACAGCCATCAAATATGTAGAGGATAACAATTTGGAACAGGACATCCGTGAGTTGGTAGTGGATTTGTGGAATAAATTGGAATTTGAGGCTCGCCCACAAAGAAAGGAGAAGGTACGATAATGTCTCCAATCTTTGATATTTTACATGAAAGGACTCTCCAAGATAAAAAATGGGGTGAGCAGAATCATGATGACTTTACTTGGCTCACTGTACTTTCTGAGGAAGTAGGGGAGGTCGCCAAGGCCTCGCTTCATGACAAATTTGGTGGAATTGAAGCAGGAAATGTCAGAAATGAGTTAGTCCAGGTAGCAGCTGTAGCTCTGGCATGGATAGAGTGTATTGATCGGAGAAATAATGTTACCTCAACTCCCTCCTAATCCTGCCCAAGAGTTGCCTGAGCCTATAGCTGCGCCTAAACAGAGGAGTAAACCTAAAAAGCCCTCGAAGCCTGAATTAATCAACCAGCTTCGAGGTTTAATGACTTTGGAGCAATGGAATCTAATAGCTGAATTGCGAGGCATTCCTATTCCAGCCACAGATAAAAAGAAAGACAATTTTCTCACTGGAATATTTAAAAAGAAAATCAGTGTCAGTTCAGCTAAAGGGAAGGGGCGCAATCTTCAACAATGGCTCGCAAATAAAATAAGTGAATTTACTGGACTACCATGGGGAAAGGACGAGGAGATAAGAAGTAGGGAGATGGGACAGTCCGGGCCAGACGTTGGGATGAGTTCTACTGCTCGTATGATGTTCCCATTTACTGCCGAGTGTAAGAGTGGTAATCATTGGAATCTCCCTGCTGCTATCAAGCAATGTCAGGCAAATCTCTACCCGTTTACAGATTGGTTGGTCTGTTTAGATAGACCGAGTATTCACCCTGATCAACGGATTCTGCCTATAATAATTTTGTCAGGAGAAAGATTTTTTGAGATCATAACCAGAGAGGCATTATGTCAAATGAACTCGACCAAGCCATCAGACAAAAAATAAAGAAACTTCATCAGATAAAAGATGAGATGAATCAGATGTTAAAAAAAATCAACAATGTGCCTGGTCTGGAAATTAGGGTTGAAGTTTTGGAGTCTAGAAGCATTAGCGATAAGCCAGGGATAGTTGGTATCGAAATATCTGTGATGCAGGAAATCTATCCGTGACTATCAAATCAATCCACCTTACAAATTTTCAATGCCACAAAGACACCGAACTAACGCTTTCTGATAGAGTCAATGTCATAATCGGCCCCAGCCGTCAGGGCAAAACAGCTATACTTAGGGCGATTCGTTGGGTGGCAGAAAATCGCCCCTCTGGAGAAGCATTCAAACGTCATGGGTCTGAAAAAGAAGGAACTGAAGTTTCTATAGAACTCGACACCGGACAGATAGTCACCAGAGTAAAAACCAGTAATGATAATTACTATGATCTGAATGGCCAGCCATTTAGGGCATTTGGTCAGGAAGTCCCAACTCCGATATCCGAAGTTCTAAATCTCTCTCCTATAAATACAGCTGGACAGTTTGACCAACCCTATCTCATATTTGATTCTCCAGGTGAAGTCTCCCGTCAACTCAATAAAATTGTCCACCTTGATGTTATCGATACTTCTCTCTCCAATGTGGCTGGATTAAAGAGACAGAATGACCAAGATGTAAGAACCCAACAAAACAGACTGAATGAATTAAATGAATTGAAAGCTACTTTCCCCGACTTGGAAGGAGCCGAAGAATTTATTATCGAGTTGGAGAATCAACAGCGAGAGAAAGAAAATAAAGAACAGACTATATCGGTCGCAAGATCTATACAGAACAATCTTACTACACTGCGATTTAATCTTACCAAGATTCAAATACCAGCAGGAGTCGAACAGAACATTGATAATCTAATCCAGAAACAAGCCGAATTAGAGCAGAAATCCTACACCTTAAATTTGCTTCGAGATAGGCAAACTATTTTGGTTGGCCTTCGGGCCAAGAGCAATGAACTGAAAAAGACTTTATCTCAGGATGGCTGGGTTAGCGAACTTCTCACAAAAAATGCTATGCTCGGTCAGAAGAAAAAGATTCTGGCCAGATTTAGTTCATTGAACGAACAGATTCGACTGGCAAGGATTAGGCTTGCAGAAAAAATGACTATAATAAAGAAAGAAGAGTTAAAATTCAAGGAGATGATGCCAAATGAGTGCCCGCTCTGTGGAAAGTGAAAAGAAGTTGAATATTTATTATGATGGACCGTTAGATCAAGAGCTTGATAAAGCAATAACCAAAACCTTAGAAGATCAGGGCTGGATATGGCTTGGTTCTGGTACTGAATTGTCTTCTGGTGAGCGAGATTTGTCATTTTATAAAGAGATCAAAAAATGATATTGACTGCTGATCTTCATCTCAGACGCAACCCACCACGAGCCAGAACCGATGATTATACTACTGCACAGGAGCGAAAACTCCGCTTCATTCTGAAACAAGCCCAGACAAGCCAGCCTCTTTTGGTCGCCGGGGATTTCTTCCACCAGTCTAGGCCAGGAGAAGGTATGCTACGATGGGTTATTGATTTGTTAAGAGAATATAAGGTCAAACCCATTTGTGTCCCTGGCCAGCATGATTTGCCCGGACATTCACTGGAACAAATAGGAGAATCTGGCCTTGGAGTTTTGGCTGCAGCTGGGGTAATACAACTATTATGTAATGATTTTTTATATGATGATGATCACCGACTATCATTATTTGGCCAAGCTTTTGGTAGTTTTGATTTTGATATTAAATTTTTGCGGAGCGACACTAATACCAAAATTCTCCTCTGGCACCACATGGTAATCAATAATGAACTCTGGCCGGGTCAAGAAGCAGATAAAGCGACTGCTATTCTAAGAAAATACAAACAGTTTAATCTCATCATCACAGGAGATAATCATCAGAGTTTTATGGTGTCGCCAAGTTCAGACCTAGATGGAAAGGAGAAATTATTGATTAACCCTGGGTCGATGATGAGAATGACTGCCACCCAAGTAGACCACAAGCCCTGTGTATTCAAATGGGAACAAGGAAAGTTGGAACAGATATTCCTTCCCATCGAAGAAAATGTGCTTGATCTAACTGAACTCGAACAAACCAAAGAACGAGATGGTCGCATCTCTGCTTTTGTTGAGAGATTAAACACCCAACATGAAATTGGGCTCGACTTCCAAAAAAATCTCGAAATACATCTACAAACTAATGAGATAAAAGAAAACGTTAAAAAAATCATTTGGGAGTGTGTGGAATGACCAAAGATATCGGACAAGAACTTTTGAAGATGAAGGCTCATATTTCCACCAGCAAATCTGAGGCCGACCAAATCGCGGGTCAGATAAAACAGATTGAAACTCAGCGAAGTACAGAATTGGGTTGCACCACCGATGAGGAAGCAGAGGAGTATATCAAGGAGCTTGAGGGAGATGTCTCTCAATTAGAAAAAGAACTTGATGTGGGCCTCGAAACTATCAAAAATGAATTGGGATGGACTATTTAGCCTATCCAGTCTTAACTCTTTGTTACGACGCATTACATTAAGTTCTATGGGGTGTTTAAGTGATAGTCGTACAGGATTTTCGAGTCAGACTTGAGAGAGAGAAAGGCAGGTTTGCTCAAGTACAAACTGATATTGCTCAATCCCAATCAACCCTCTCCATTCTTCAAGCACAAGTCATTGATATTGAACAAGCAGCCATTGTAATTAGAACTATAGCTCAACAAACTCAAGAGCAACTCCAATGGTACATCTCAGATATGGTCAGTGCAGCAATCGAATCAATTTTTCCAGAAGATGATTATGAATTTAAGTTGGAATTTGTACAACGTCGTGGGAGAACCGAAGCGGATTTATTTTTGGCAGATAAAAATGGTAATCGAATCAAACCATCAGATGCTGATGGTGGAGGACTCGTAAATATAGTGGCTTTTGCTTTGCGTGTAGCTCTATGGAGTCTATCTAAATCATCTAGGCCGATTATGATTTTAGATGAACCCATGAATTTCTTACATTCAAGAGAAGCTCATGTTAAAGTAGCTGAATTACTTAAAACTATATCAGAACAACTTCAACTTCAGATTATCATGGTAACTGGGGAAGATGAAAACACCGAAATTATTGAGGGTGCAGATAAAGTATTTAAAGTTTCCAAAGGAAGTCTTGTATGAGTAAAAAAGAGTGTGATAGACGAAGCCGACAAGGTAATTAAAATCAAGAAAATAAAAGGAGTTTCCGCTATAATATAGAATATACCTGTCCGAGAAAACAGTGAACAATTATCCTGGGGCGGCCCGGCGGCAACCGGGAGAAGATTCAGCCTGGCTTGTACTCCAAGCCGTAAGACTCCAAGGGTAAGTAGGCTGACTGCCCCCTTGAAAGCCGGGAGTAAAGGTGTAGCAAGTGCCGAAATCCGGCCCCCAGGAACCTTTTGGGGGGATAAGGCCAAATGTATCTCAAGGAAATTATTGCTGACTGGCTCAAGGAACATGGTTATGGTGGCCTTCTCCATGCCGATACTTGCTGCGGATGCGCCACAGACGACCTTATGACCTGCGGGGAACCGTCTCCGTGGTGCGAACCGGGGTATGCAGGGGAAGGCTCTTGCGAGTGCGGCGGCGATTGCATTGCGGGAATTTGGCGGGAGAAACAGAAAGCCCCATGACCCGCCCCGCCCTAATCAAGCTGGCGGTTGAGGGTGGGTGGTACAAATGCCAGACAAAAAGGAGAATCGTATGCGAAACATGGTAGAAGCAGTAAAGGCAAAATCCTCGGCAATGGCAGAGGAGGTTTCGAGATTAGCGGAGGCACTAGAAGGGTTGCGCGATTCAGTGGAAATACTCCGTTCGAACTTGGATATTCCCGATCCAGAAGCAGAAGAGACCGTGTGTCCTCCCCGATCCTTGCCCAAAAACCTGGTCGAAGCCAGAGCCGTTGAATTTGAGAGCCTTACAGACAGATTAGTCTACTTGACTAGCCGTTTGGTCCCGGTTATGGAAGCGGTGAAAGCAATTTAGTACAAGTAGACACATGGGGCGGTTGAGTGCCGCCGCCCCCGTCTAATCGGCCCGTTCGGGGGGAAGTTTTTCACCCTAAAAAGCCAGAGGTTTTGGCGGGGAAGGGAATAATGGATAAATGTCTGTGTTCTATATGTAGCGGCGAAACTAAGATCAAAAAGATTGACATTGACCAAGCCCACGCCTTTTTGCGGCCCATTCAAGAGCAGTACGAAGCTGAACTCGCCGCCCTCAAAACCCAACTGGCCGAGAAGGATAAACGGCTGGCGACGGCGGAAGGGTTGTTGCAGCGATGGCTTAAAAAATTGTCAATGGATAACAAAACCGACTTACGGCTTGATACGGAAGTATTCCTCACCCCCACCAGCCCCGCAACCAACCCTGTACTGCCGGAGGGGATGGTACTGGTGAGGCGGGAGGATTGGGAGAAAGCTATAGATTTTATGGAACATACAGCAGGGATTTATTGGTCCGAAATTAAAGACCGCCTCAAAGCCGCCCTGGAGAGACAACCACTATGTTCATGTCAATCCAAAGAAAATTATGACCCTTTTTGTCCCACACATGGAACTCAAGAATTGCCCCTATAAAGGAGGAGCTATGTTTGCCTTAAAAGAATCCCCCAAAGACATGGGAAGTTGCTCCTGTGAAGACTTTTATCATGGGAATAGACCTTGGGTAGAAAGCAATCTGTCGCCAGGTTTAACGGCAATGATACAGGGCTGGGATGCTTACTGTACCATAAAAGATTATGATGAGATAGCAAAAGAAGAAATGACAAAGGAGAAACCATGACCGACCAAGTGTGCCCGTTCTGCGGGGCTGGATTAATTGATACATCTAATGATACTTTCCCTGCCATTGTTTAT
>Ga0163199_1000369_pt1 | contig 28353 bp, 28 predicted proteins | sample PL_2010_150m_FD_113537 | JGI IMG/M metagenome (GOLD analysis project Ga0163199, IMG submission 113537) | Freshwater microbial communities from Powell Lake, British Columbia, Canada to study Microbial Dark Matter (Phase II) - PL_2010_150m | ecosystem: Environmental > Aquatic > Freshwater > Lake ...
ATTCGGCAAAGTTTGAGAAGGGCCGCGTAAAACGGTTTGTCAGGACATAGATTCGGCGTTGCTTGTCGAGCATGCCAAGCCTCACGGCCATTTCGAGGTAGTAGTACCACACGCTTTTCGGCATTATCTGCGTGTCGCAGTCTTTGAGCTGGACGGGGTGCTGGCGCGCGGTGTTGAGCACGCAGGCGAAGCGGTAGGCTTTGGTTTCGTCCGTGAAGAGCGCGCTTGTGATGCCTTTGATGCTTGGGGCTTTGAGTTTTTCTTTGTAGGGTGCGGCTTCCCATTCCCAGTATTTGAAGTTCATCGCACAAATTCTGTCAAAGTTTACTTAAATGATTTTGCCAAGTGTCTTGCCGGTTTCTAGCTTTTCGGCCTTGGCGTGTAGCTGGTTAGTACTAGCAAGGCCATTCCTGCGGTGAGTACGCCTGCCCCTAAATACTGTGCAACTCCTTTTTCTATCGCGATTGACAGTAATATGCCTAAACCTACCAGTAGCAACCCGCAAAGGTTGCAGTTTAAATTTAGGCTGCGCCCTTCCCCAACGTCTACGCTTAAGATAGAGCTAGGGCTGTTCGACAGCCTCACGCCTTCCATTTCCTCTCGCAGTACTAATATTTCGAGTAGTATTTCTAGTTTTCGTTTGGCTCGAGCTTTTATTTCGGGCGGTTTCTAAGTTGTGTGGTGCTGGGTAGATAAACAATGCCGGGACACGCTTTCTACAAGCTCGTTGACGGGACTATTGAGATTGACGGGGTGAGAATGCACCAGACTCTCAACAAAACTCCGCTGCAAGCGGCGCACGAAATGGTTGGCGCGTTGTGCCTGCGCAAGGGAGAGAAAGTCCTTGACGTTTGCACTGGCTTGGGCTACACGTCAATCGACGAGGCGCGCGCAAGGGCGAAAGTAGTCACGGTTGAAGTGGACGAAAAAGTCGTGGAACTATGCAAGCAAAACCGTGATTCAGCAAAGCTCTTTGACAACCCATTAATACGCCGCTTTTTGGGAGACGCGTACGAGTACGTAAAGACGCTTGAGGCCGAATCTTTCGACGCAATTCTTCACGACCCGCCGCGCTTTTCCTTCGCCTCTGAACTTTACTCGCTAGTTTTCTACCAGCAGCTCTACCGCGTGCTGCGCAACGGCGGCAGGCTGTTTCATTACACGGGCAAGCCTGGAGAGAAAAGCGGCAAAAACTATAGGAAAGGATTCAAGAACAGGCTTGAAATGGCGGGTTTTCAAAGCATAACTTGGCTGGAAGGGCCGCAAGGCTTTCTTTGTTCAAAAGCCAGCTCAACAAGGCCGCCGTCTTTTGATTAAACCGTCTTGTTTCGGAACGCCTTGCTTGCCTCTTCGCTCCAAAAAGTGGGGAGGGGCGCGCTGGCAAAGCCGTGGAACGCGTCGCTGTAAACGTAAGTAAGCGGCTTGCCTACTTTTTGTTCGAGTTGCGAAAAACGCTTGGCGGCTTGCGCGTAAATGTCTTTAATCTTGCCGCGCTCGAAGCTCGATTGAAGCAAGGAGGGTTTCTTGAGCAAGAGGTAGTCGGCCTGCCTTATAGTGTTCACTTCCAGCGTTGCAGAGTTTTGAGTAATGAATACGAGCGACAAGTCCTTGTGCCTTGCTATAAACAATAGTTCGGAAAGAAGCTTGTTGCCTTTCGACATTGCGTCGCGCGAACTGAATAATATTCCGCCCTCGTCTACCAGCACCGCGCTGCCGTTTGCGGCCTTTGAAACGTCTTGCACGACGTTGATGTAAGACGGTAGGCTTGAAGCGTCAAAGCCGAGCGCGTAAACTTTCCTTCCAGCTGCCGCCCAGTTCTCCAGCAATCTCATTCCAAGCGCGCTTTTTCCCGTTCCCCTTCCGCCCAAGATTAGCCCGACCGTGCTTTTGGAATAATAAAGAAAGTTGTCAAACGCCGCAAGGCTGCCTTCGATTGCTTCGACTTGCGTCATTTGTTTTGGTGTTGGCTTGGGCGAAGACGCAGTTTTCACTGCGGCTTTTGCGGAGTGAAAGATTGCGCTGGCGAGAGACTTGAGCAGTGCAAACGCGCTTAAAGCAAGCCATTTTGCAAGCCTGAAAATAAGCAGCGCTATTGCAACGATGAGCGAGACTACCAGTTTGGCTGCACGCACGAACAGTGAAGCGCTCCCGCTTTTTTTCGCCATTTTTCTCTCACCAGTCTAAATATGTTGGGCGTATTAAATGCGCGGCAGGCGGGTGGAACCAAAGGGCAGGCCACGGCTCGCGCCCTTTTATTTGCCGAATGAGTAGTTGTTTTGGTGAGAAAATGAATTCCCGAAACTTTGCCTTGCTTTTACTTACCGCTGCCTCGCTGCTAATGGCGCTGGCAGTTTACCCGGCTCTTCCTGACACTATTGCAATCCACTGGGGTTCTTCCGGAATGGCTAATGGTTTTGGCTCGAAACTCTGGGTGTTTCTCACCCCAATCTTGATTGGGGCAATGGCACTCCTATTTGCGTTCATCCCCAAGCTTGACCCTTACGGGAGCAACGTTGAGAAGATGGGCAAGGCGTACGACGATTTTGCAGTGGTTTTCAGCGCGTTTCTATTGATGGTAATGCTCCAGTTGTTCGTGCTTTGGAACATTGGCGTCCAAATAAGCCCCAACTTGACTTTCCCAATTGGAATAGCCGTGTTGTTCTTCTTTACTGGAAGACTCTTGAAAGACTCGAACCGCAGTTGGTTTGTAGGAATCCGCACGCCGTGGACGCTTTCAAGCGATGAAGTCTGGAAAAAGACAAACACTCTTGGAGGCAAGTTATTCCAAGCCTGCGCGGTAATCACCTTGATTGGATTGCTAGTGCCCCAACACTCGTGGGCGTTTATCGTCGTGCCAGTTCTCGCAAGCGCAATATTCCTAGTAGTCTATTCATACTTGGAGTACTCCAAACTTCCGAAAAAACAACGAGAAGTTAAAACGCAGGCAAATGCTGCTGGCAAGCTGCGGAAAACAAAACGCAAACGTAACGCAAAGAAAACGATGCGCAAGAAGTAGTCTTGAAAGTAACTGTGGCGAAAGATAAGGTGCCTTGCTTTTCGCCCTAAGCGTTTCTGGTTCTACAACCGCCCTTGGAGAAATTCAAGCGGTCTAGCAAGCCAGTTGGGCGCCATCCGTGTTTTTCGTCTTGAAAGCTCGCCCAATCCTTCGTCTGCGCTTTCATTGTTTGTCCTTTTTTCTTGCTTCGAGTGGGAATATGTACTTAGCACAAACGCATTGTGCTTTCAAAGCAATGTTTTTATGTTATGCTGGCGTAAGCGTGTCATGGATTTAGAGTTGCCTTACGGGCCTTGGACGCGGCTTGCCAGCGCCGAGTGGGGCGGTTTTCCAGTTGGTTTGTACGTGAATTCAGACAAGGTGCTAATGCTAATTCTTTACGAGCGGCACGGCGATGACGCGGCAGGAATGCTGGTCTCGCTCAAGAAAGTTTTTGTCACCGACTTGGACTTGACTAAGACGCTCCAGACGCAAAAGCGCGAAATGACTTTGATTGCAAAAGCATCCATGGAGGGCACGACGCGCTTTTTGATGGTTGGCTCTACCCCGGCGTACTGTTCTTACTCTCAAGAAGCGCTTGTTGAGGCAATGGGAAAGCAGATGGGCGAGTTGCGCGCGTTGACACAGTTCACGCAAGACTTGGCGCAAGCCTACAAGGCCAATGCGAAAGAACTTGCGTCTGCCAGCGACGAGGAAGTCCAACAGCTGCTGGGTGATCCTTTCCTGCTTTTGGCTTTGTACAACCCTTCCGCAACTCGCGGGGAGGAAACAAAATCTTCAGCCAAGATTCCAATTGGCTTAAACTCGAAGGGCGACGTCCTATTCGTCCCGCTTAGCGAGCTTTCAACAGCAGTAATTCTCGGCGGCGAGAGGCAGGCCAGGTTGCATTTGATGCACTTGCTGTGCGAAGGCGCGCTGCAGGCCAACGTGCCGTGCTTGTTGTTCGACTCGCAAAACTCTTTTGCCGGCCTTTCAAAGCCAAACCAGTCAACAGTGGGCTTCACGCAAAACAAGATGACGCCGATGCCTTTGGGTTTTCCTTTTGCGGAAGTTACTCTCGGCAAGGGCCTATTCATAGACTTGTCGGCAGTTCCGTCGTCTTCTTTCCTAGAGACTTTCGGGCTGCAGGAAACAGAAGTGGGCAAAGTTCTCCAAAAAGTGTTGGGCAAGCCGGAAGTAAGCTCGCTTCCACAATTGATAAACGAAGTGAAAGCGTTCAGGGAAAGCCGCGACGCGACGCAGTATTCAGTCAACCGCACGCTTCGCGCCTTGCGCGTGCTCGAACTTCGCTACCCCGGAATTTTCGGGAAAAACCAGGGCGTGGAAGTGTTAGTCCCCTGGCACGAAGGAATAGGCAAAGTGTTTCGGGTCAATACTTCAGGCTATCCGCCTGCAGTCCAGTATTTGCTTGTTTCGTCCTTGCTTCGGGCAATTCCATTCCCCAAGGGAAAAGCAATCAAGCTTCTTGTCGGGTTTGACGCCGACTTGAGCGAAGTCTACACTGACGTGCTTGGCCTGGTGAGCGATTTGCGCGCTAAAAGCGCGGGCTTTCTGTTGCAGGCAGGGCACGAGCTTGACGTTGAAGCGGTGCACGAGCCTTCGGCAAAAATAGAAGTGACCGGCAGCGACGCAGTTGCTACAATTGGGCGGGAAAAGCCTTTGCGTTTCATACCCCGCCCGGGATACACCGAGTGCACGGAAAACAGGGCGGAAGACGCCCCAGCGCCGGAAACATCCAACGCTAAGTTCAAGCTCTTGCAGTGGAAGATCTAGGCTGGTTGTTTGCCCATTGACTTTTCTATTGCCCTGTCCATCCCGTCAATCAGTTGCCTCGTCGTGTACCAAACGTTTGGTTTTAGGCCAGCGTTTTTAAGTTGGTTTTCGCCAGGTTCTTCCAACTCTTCTTCGGGCTGAAAACGAATGTGCCTAAAGCCAAGTGTTTCCAAGTGGGGCACGATTTTTCTTAACAGCCAGCTTCCCATTGCGCGCGGGCCAGGCTCGCGAATAATCTGAAAGCCATATTTCGGAAAGTTATTGGTTAGTGCCGCGCTTTTCATTCCACTTGGCATGCCCTTTTCATTACGCTTAGTTTCGAATACAAGCGAGCCCAAAAGATGCGGTGGCCGGGCGGGTCCCAATCCGTGAGTTGCCTTCAGGAAAGTTGCATTTTGCAGCAGGCGTTGTACAGGCGCGTGCCACGTTCGCGGCAGGCGAATTACTTCAACGCGGTTATAATCTTTGAGCCGGTGCCGCGCTTGAAAAGTGTTTTCTGGCGCAACATAAACGTGATACCGTTCCATGTTCGGGGCGTCGCTGTAATGGTATAACCCTGTTTCGAGCTTTTCTCGAGGCCTTGCCATTGTTTTCAAACCTTTTTGCGTCTAACACTTCTTGCAGGATTCCGAGGGCCTAGTTTCAAGCGCATGCCAACGTGAGCAAAGCCGATTTCCTTGAATTCTTTGCCAAACCGCCTAAAGCCAAGCTTTTCGTAAAACGTTTCGGCGCGGCACTGCGCGTGCATTTCGAGTTGTTTGGCCTTCTTTTTCCTGCAAAACCGAATTGCAGCTTCAACAAGCTTGCTGCCTATTCCATTGCCGCGAAATTGCTTGAGAACAGCCATTCGTTCCAATAGCGCAGTCTTGCGCGCAAAACGTATTCTAACGCAGCCTGCAGGCTTTTCGCCAATACGGGCAAGAAAGTGCACGGCCTGCCCGTCCTTGCCGTCAAACTCGAGCTTTTTGTCTACTTTCTGCTCGCGCTGGAATACGTTTTCCCTTATAGAAAAGACTTCGGCGAGGTCCTTGCGGGTTAAAGCAATTCGGACGGATAGCTTGCGCGTAGAAAGAAGAATTTTCGGTCTTGTGGCTTGCCTGCGTTTGCCAGTAGACGCCATTAGCTTCGCCCAGCCTCACATTTTTTCCATCAGGTTGAAGCCTTCGCGCTTGGGCTTGCCAGGCTGGATTTCGATGCCAGTACCGCCTTGCGCCTGGATTTCCTTGAGCTTTTCGTCAAGAAGTTCGCGCACTTGCGTTATTGTGGCGAAGTCAAGCGGGTTGATAGCGTCAATCACGTAGCGCAATTCGGCGACGTCGCTTTTAGACGCAAACTTTTTTTCCATGTCTTCAGTTGAAGTTCCGTCCCGGCTGCCGCCAGCCAGTGCGCCCCCTCCGGTCTCGACTTTCTTGAGCCGGGCGCTCGCGTTGAGCAGGGTCCGGCCTATCACTTCCTCGTTTTTCTCTATAGTCCTAATCTTCTGGGCTACGACTTCAATCTTGGCGTCAATCGTGCGCATTTCAGAAGATAGGCGGTCAAAGTCCTCTTTTTTCGCCATTGCAATTCCCGGTCTTATTAGCCTCGCGTGGTTTATTAAATGCTTTGGGGCGCTAAGCTCTTTGGTGCTTTTTAGTGAAGGCTTTCTTGCTTGATGCCGACCCAGTTGCGAAGAACGGAAAAAGTGGCGTGCGGTTGTTTGTAAAAACTATTCCTCAAGGCAAAAGCTCGCGGCTGTTCGTGCCTTTCGAGCCCTACTTCTACTTGCTGCCCCGCGACATGCAGGTTGCCGAGAAAGGAGTTCCGGCTGCAAAAGCTTTTTCGCGCGGCGGGCAGTGCAGCGTCAAGCGCGTAGAGAAAATCGAGAGAATAGTTGCCGGCAAGCCCGCACAGCTGTTGAAAGTCTTCGCGCACGCTCCTGTCGACGTCCCTTCAATTCGCGATGTCTGCCGCCAGTGGGGGCAGACGATGGAAGACAACATTCCGTTTGCGCGCAGGTTCGTTATCGACTCGGGCTTGGTCCCGTGCGCTCCAGCCGAATTCCGCCTCGCGCAAGACGGAGTTACTGTTGAAGAGTTCAAGCCGATAGAGAAAGGATTGCACGCCTTTCCCCCAATCAGCACAATGGCGTTCGATATCGAGACGTACAATCCTCTTGGCGTGCCCAACCCTAAGACTGACTCGTGCCTCATGATTTCCTACGCCACTCCCGCGGGCCAGAACGCCAAGGCTTCAAGCGGAGTGCTGACTTATTCGAAAGACGCGGCTGCAAGCAAGTTTGCACACGCAACCTTGTTCGAAAACGAAAAAGAAATGATTGAAGGCTTTGCAGCCCTAGTGCGCGAAAAGAAGGTGGACTTGCTTTCCGGCTACAATAGCGACGAGTTCGACTTGCCATACCTTATCGAGCGAAGCAAGGCGCTCAAGTTTGATCTGCGCCTCGGGCGAGACCGCAAGCCCATTAACCTGCGAAAGCTCGGGTTGCGCCGCAGGGCGAGAGTTTCAGGGCGAATTCACTTTGACGCGTTCGTCCCGGCTTCATTCTTCAACTTTATTGGGGCGTACAAGTTCCCAAGGCTTACGCTTGGGGCAGTCTACCACGAGATTTCCGGCGAGGAAAAGATTGACACGAAAAAAACCGAGATTTGGAAGGCGTGGGACGAGGGCGGGGCAAAACTTTCGCATTTGCTTCATTACAGCGAGGCCGACGCGAAAGCCTGCCTGCAGGTAACTGAACGATTCCTGCCCCTTGAAGTAGAGCTTTCGAAAGTAACCCGCATGCCATTGTTTGAAATATCGCGCTCGACTCCAGGGCAAATGGTAGAGTCATTGCTCATGCGCAGCGCATTCGAGCGCGGCGAAATAGTGCCGGACAAGCCGGGTTTCTCGACAGTCCAAAGCAGGCAGAACGATGCGATAAAAGGGGCTTACGTTAAAATGCCTTCACCCGGGCTTTATGAAAACCTGGTTGTATTCGACTTCCGCTCGCTCTATCCGACTATTATCACTGCCCACAACATCGACCCGTTTACACTCAACTGTTCGTGCTGCGCGCCAGAAGCCAACGTTGCGCCAACCGGCGTTAGATTTTGCCAAAAGAACAAGGGCTTAATTCCCGAGACGCTCGGGCGGGTTCTCAAGGAGCGGTTCGCGATAATTGACGAGATGAAAAAGATCGGCAAGGACGGCAAGGAAAGCGAGGAATACCGCCAGCTCGACGCGCGCAAGTTTGCACTCAAAATTCTTGCCAACAGTTTTTACGGATACTTGGTTTACTCGCGTTCACGGTATTACTCGCGCGAGTCCGGCGAGGCGACTACGGCGTGGGCGCGCCAGTACATCCAAGACACGATAAAAATGGCGGAAGGCGAAGGGTTCCAAGTATTGTACAGCGATAGCGTGACTGCTGAACGGTGCATTCCCTACCTTGATGAGGCCGGCGTGATGCGAGTTGAGCCGGTTGAGGACATCTTTTCAAAATATTCTTCAAAAGGAGTTGTGCAAAGCGGCGAGAAAGAAGTAGTCTTATCGCCCGGAATACGCGTACTCTCGGCAGACCCATTAACGGGCGAGCCGCGTTGGAGCAAAGCCAACGAGATTATCCGCCATTTGAATACCAAGCGAGTCTATCGCGTGCGGCAGAAGTATGGCGAAACGAGAGTTACGGAAGACCATTCGCTCATCGTGCGAGTTGAAGGAAGATTGCAAGCGCGCAAGCCACGCGAGCTTGGCGGAGATTCCCTGGCTGCCTTGCGCAGCATTCCGCCTGTGAAAGGCATCCAGCAAATAGACTTGCTTGATTGGCTGGGCGATTATTCCCACGAAAGAATCTACAAGGGCCGGCGCAAGGTTTCCAGCCTGAAGGCCGCTGGCGAGCGTGGCGAAAAGATTTCGTTCGCGTGGATGCAACGGCGTTCCAAGCCGTTCGTCAACAGGTTTTTCGATGTTGGCTCGCCGCAATTGCTTTCGCTTTGCAGGCTTCTTGGCGCGTACATCGCAGAAGGCAGTTCGAGCACGCCCGAAACCACTTCAAGCCGTTGGGGTGCAAGCATTGCTTCTGGATCTGAATTTTGGCTAAAGCAGCTTCAATCCGATTTCGTGCAAGTTTTTGGAAACGCCAAGGCAGGAATTATTGCGTCAATGAAGGGCGAGAGGACGCTGCAATATTCCGACCGGCAGGGTTTGGCGCACGTTTCAGTCTACAACGACGAGACGCTCAAGCTACAGATGATGAACCAGATAAGCGCAGTCGTCTTCCGTCAGCTATGCGGCCAGAAGAGCACTAAAAAGCGTCTTCCTGACTTCATCTTCCACCTTCCCGACGACTGCAAGCTTGCGCTGCTGAAAAACATGATTTATGGCGACGGCTCGACAGAGTTTGGCCCGCGCTATTCGCAAGATTATCGCGTCAACAACTTTCGCTATACCACCCGTTCGCTTCAGCTGGCGTCAGGCTTGTGTGTGCTGCTTTCCCAACTCGGGCAAAACTATTCCTTGCGGCGTGACATTGCTAAAGATTCCTATGAACTCGCCACTTGCGATTCAAGCAACTCGCGCCTCGGGACGAGAATCTCACAGGAGGCTTACGCGGGTTTCGTTTACGACTTTTCAGTTGAAGGAAGCAAGATGTTTGCAGACTCTTGTGGAAACATCCTTTTGCACAACACAGACTCTTGCTTCATGCTTTTGGGCGATAAGACCAAGGCGGACGCTATGGCCTTCCAAAAGAAAGTCAACGATTCGCTTCCCGGGACAATGGAATTCGAGCTTGAAGATTACTACCCGCGCGGAATTTTTGTCTCCAAAAAGCAGGGCGAGGCGGGCGCGAAGAAAAAGTATGCCTTGATTAACTCGAAAGGCGCGATAAAAATCCGTGGCTTCGAGCTAGTGCGAAGAGATTGGAGCGGGATTGCCCGCAAGACCCAGCGCGAAGTGCTCGAGATTCTCTTGAAAGAAGGAGACTTGGACAAGGCAAAAGCGCTAGTGCGCGCAAAGTTCGTGGCGCTCAAGGAAGGCAAGGTTGACAAGGCAGACTTGGTGATAAGCACGCAGCTTCGCAAGAGTACTGGAGGCTATGAAGTCAAGTCGCCCGAACTCGGCGCAGTGCAAAAAGCGCGCGCAGCCGGCCACAAGGTCGAAGAGCACTCCCTAGTAGAGTATATAATTACCAAGCAGGGCAAGACGATAAGCGAGAAAGCAGAATTGGCAGAGTTTGCAAAGCAAGGCGATTACGACGTTGACTACTACCTCAACAACCAGCTAATGCCCGCCGTACTCAAAATACTGGGCGCTCTTGGAGTTGACGAAGGCGACCTCAAGCAGAAAGGAAGGCAGAAAGGCCTGGGAGACTGGGGCTAACTTTCGCCACTCCAACTGTAACTAATAAAGCTTTGAGCCGGCCAAATAATTATGACGTTAGCGAGGGTGTTCACAATGGCTTATGAAGACTATGGTTCTCAAGAGCAAGAATTAGAGGGTTTTGACGCGGCTTACAGCGAGCAAGAGCTTAAAGACTTGGTGCGAGTTGGCGAGATTGCGAGAAAGGCGCGCGAGCACGCAAAGACGGTTGCCAAGCCAGGAGTATCCTTCCTTGAAGTAGCCGAAAAGCTCGAGCAGTTCATTCGAAGCGAAGGCAAGGCGGACAGCGCAAAGCCGGCATTCCCAGTAAACCTGGGCGCAGGCAACAATGCCGCCCATTACACTCCAACTGCCGACGATTCAACGGTTGTTGGCGAGAAAGACTTGCTCAAAATAGACTTGGGCGTGAGGATGGATGGGATTTGCAGCGACACTGCAATAACCATAGACTTTTCAGGCGAGAACGGCAAGCTGGTGGAAGCCGCGCAACAAGCGCTGCAAAACGCATTGTCGGTAATGAAGGCAGGCGTCAACGTGAAAGACGTTGGCGCGGAAATAGAACGCACGATAACGTCAAAGGGCTTCAAGCCGATTGAGAACTTGTGCGGCCACTCGATAGAGCCATTCTTGCTTCACGCAGGGCTGGAAATCCCCAACGTCGAGCGCGGCGGGTACGAATTGCAGGAAGGAGACGTGTTTGCAGTTGAGCCTTTCGCCTCAACCGGCGACGGCAGGGTGCGCGAGGCGGGTGAAGTGTGCGAAATCTTTTCGCTCTCGGAAGTCCGCCCGGTGCGTATGCCTGCAAGCAGGCGGCTGTTGGAAATGATTGCCGACGAGTACAAGACGCTGCCGTTCGCCAAGCGCTGGCTGGCCGAAATTCCCGGCGCTCAACTCGCAATAAACGACTTGTCAAAACACGGAATGCTGCACGCTTATCCACTCTTGCGCGAAAAGCCGGGCGCGTTGGTTTCACAAGACGAAACCGTAGTAATAATCGAGAAAGACTCGGTCAAAGTGCTGGTTTAGCTAAACTTTGTTTTCCCTAATCAGCCTTACGAGATCTGCTCCAAGCGCGTCCGCAAAAGGCTTTCCGCGGAGGGTCGCCCTTTTTCTGCCGAGCTTTGCCTTGCCCAGCGAGTTGGCGCGGTAGTAAGCGTTGAGTTCTTGTGCAAAAGTATGGATTACGGCTTGCCGGAAAGACTCGTTTTCCCAAGGTCGCGTCGCGCTGCCTGTACTGAGCCTTAGTGAATTGACATAGTTCTCAAAAGATTGCTGAAGCCTGTCGAAAAGCGCTTCTTTTGTAGTTGGGTGCCCGTAAGACGAGACTTCTATTTCTGCCACTAACGGTTTTCTCTGCAACGATTCGATATTCGCCTGATGGTATTTCAGCAAGAACTTTCCCGGGTTTTGTTCGTGCGCAACTTGTGTCGTCGGCGTGTGCTCGTCGCCAATAGGCGTAGAATGCCAGTTCAGAATGTGCGCGCCGGGGTATCGGATGGCAAAATCCAGGGTTATTTGGCGGGTCGTGAACTTAGAGTATGCTCGAAAGTCAAGGAATGGCTTTGCGTGCGCCGCCCAAAACTTTTTTTCGTCAGCTTCAGTTTTCGCTTGTAGTTCGAACATTCTTGCAAGCCGCCGTATTGAAGGCGGCCGTTCGAGCGCTGCCGGAGTAATTATTGCCGGCTTGCCTGTTCCTTGGTTTGTTCTTGTCGGCCGTGAAGTCAGGTTGAGAATCAAGTGCTCAAAGCCCGCTTGTTTCAAGTGCGCGTCGATTTGCATTGCGCGCATTTTAGCTGCAATCTCGTTGGGGTGTTCGCCGACAATCGACACTACTCGCTCGAGTCTTGAAGCAGGCATGCTTTGTTCTCTGCAACTGTTTTTAAATTCTCTTGGTTTAAGGCTTGTATGCCTGTTGAGAAGAAGATGGACGCGCCAAAGCACATCTGCAAGCGTATCGAGTCGCCCAATGAAGCGCCTAATGCCGCGCCGGCCGCGCCTTCTGCTGCGCTGCCGCAGACTATTGAATTGAAGATTGCCTTGCCAACCCTCACTTTTGATTTGGGGCCGGGCTTCCAGATGAAGCTGGTTTTCCTTGCCTTGATGCTCCTAGTTTTTGCTTTTTCCCTCTTTGTTTTCACAAAGACAAACTTTTCCACAATTGACTTGGTTGACTTCGCGCGGTTGGAGTACAACGTCCCCAAGCTGTGGGGCGTGTGGTTCGGCGTTTTCGCAGTGTTATTCAGCCTGTCCATTGCACTTGCAGTGCTCTACGGCCACGGCACTCCCAAGATTCAGTCAGTAATTCCATTAGTGTTTGCGTTCTTGTTCTCCGCAATTGCCGGAGTGTTGTTCCCGTCTTTCTCGATGGCGTTCTACGGGTTTGCGTTGGCAGTAGGCATAACCGCAATCTCGTCCTCGATGCACGGCGAAAAGCTTTCCCTCTCCTCCATATGGGGTACTACCAGCCGCGCGCTCATGGTGCTGCTTGTAGTCTCGCTATTGTTTTCCTACGCCAAGTTTTCCTCCAACCAGAATGCTTACGTCGACCACTTGGTTGGTTCTATAGCAACTTCAGTCCCCCAGATTGCCGGAGTGAGCGCGCCAGTAATTGCAAGCCAGGCGCTAGGCTTTTGCGCCGCAGCAGTAGAGTCTGTTCCCATAAACGCTTCAGTAGTGCGCCAAGGGCTCAGCAAGGACGCGCTTGCCAATTCGCTTGCAAACAGCGGCAACATGCTTTACTTGGCGCTGCCCAATTCTACTAAACAGCAGATAGTGGATTCGTTCTACGACAACGCCGTAAACCAGTCGGTTGCAATGGCAAACGGCGTAAAGACGGAGATTGCATCGGGACTGCGAAAGATTGACACTACCAAACTTGTCGAGAACACTACAGTTTCGCAAGTGCTCACGCCCGAAGTTGTAAAAAGCCAGCTTCAGGCAATACCCGCAACAAAACAACTCTTCCAGTTATTCCCCGTGTTCGCTGCGCTCATGGTACTCTCGCTCGTCTCAATACTCAACGTGCTGCTGCACGTGCTCTCCACGCTGTTTGCGTGGCTGCTTCTCAAGCTGTTGTCCTAAATATACTTCGAATGGTTTCTTAGCGCCGGGCGTTTGCAGGGCCAACAATATGTTTTTAAACACCGTTACATTAAGCTTAAAAGGTGGTTTGGTCGTCCCGTTTTGAACGTGCTTTAGTACTGTCTATTTTTGCGTTGCTGGGGTTTTCGGCTCTCGCTTCTGCTTCAATTATGGTTTCAATTGCGGGCGGTTTGGGCTTCCCGCCAAACAACTATTATACCAACAACATTACGGGTATAGGTTTCACTTTCAACGCGACAAACGAGTCCGGCACGCTCAATATAATTAACTCTACAATAGTGGGCACGTTCCTTGGGCCTCTCTCTTGGGTGGACAATGTCACGAACACCACCACCATGCCGAGGTCTGGGACGGATAACATGACGCTCAACCTGACTGGCCTGCCGGTTGGACAAATAACGTGGAACGTGAAAGTGTGCGCAGTTGACGGGCCTTCAGGCTGGTCGTGCGGCTTTGCTTCAACGAACCTGTCCTTCACCGTAGATCTGGCGTCTCCCAACGTTACTGCGGCTAATACCGCTAACCAGTTGAATGCCTCTGCACAGTCGATAACTTTCAACGTCACTGCGACTGACGACGTTGCGCTGGCTAACGTGAGCATTTTCACGAACGCGACTGGCACGTGGCTGTTGAACGCCACTAATTCGTCAGTTTCCAGCTTTAACAACACGCCCTTGCTTGTTACGGTTGCCAACATTCCGGCTTCAGCGAGGTTCTTGTGGCTCGCCCAAGTTTGCGACTCTGTAGGCAAGTGCTCTTTCTTCAACGCAAACCGCACTGCGATAGTCGACTTGGAGGCGCCCAACGTGACTGCGGTGAATGCGCCCGTAAACCATTTGAACTCCTCGTCCCAGTCGATTACTTTCAATGTCACAGCTTCGGATAACGTCCAGCTGGCCAACGTGAGCATTTTCACGAACGCGACTGGCACGTGGCTTCTCAAAGCTACAAACGCGTCGATTTCCGCGTTCAACAACACGCCGCTGCTCGTGACCGCGAGCGGGCTTGCCGCGTCAGCTCCTTTCTTGTGGATTGCCCAAGTTTGCGATGTTGCGGGCAACTGCGCGTTCTACAACGCAAACCGCACGGCCATAGTCGACTTGGCGGCGCCCAACATATCTGCGGAGAATGTAGTCAACAATGCGAACTTTTCGTCGCAGTCAATCGTTTTTAACATTACAGTAGTAGACAACATACTGCCTTGGAATGTGAGCATCTACCACAATGCCTCTGGCGTTTGGCACAGGAATGCTACAAACAGTACGCTGATTTATGCCGGCGTGCCTGGCGATCCAGTGCAGTTCTTGGTAACCGTCTAGAACCTGCCCGAGGCGCATTTCGTCTGGATTGCTGAAGTGTGCGACTTTGCGGGCAACTGCGCGTTCTACAACGCAAACCGGACTGCCACTGTTGACACTACCGCTCCGCGCGTGCAAATAGTAAACTTCACCAGGACGAGCGATACGGCCTTGTTCTTGAACGTCTCAATTTTTGACGAGAACACGATAAATGCGACCGTAGTATCGTTTGCCTCTACAAGCGGTTCCGTGAACTACACCAACAGCCTGACGCGGTTCCCGGCCAGCACGACCAACACGAGCGGGTATTACAACCTTTCTTTCACTGGCCTTGGCTACGACACGTACACTGTTTACGTGTACGTTAACGACAGCGCAGGCAACCCCAACTCGACTGCAACTTCGAGCGTGGCAATTAGCTCGGCCGGACAATTGAATACCGGCGGCATTACGCCTTCGGGTGGTGGCTATTCTAGCCCGACAGCAACGCCGACCGCCACTCCGGCACCAACTGTGGTTCCGACTGCAACAACGACGCCTGCAGGGACTGGCGTAACGCCTACGCCTTTCGCAACGCCGTTTCCAACCTCAACCCCGGTGCCAACTGTAGCTGCATCGGCAACGCCTTACGCCGGCACTGGCTCTGTTTCGTCAGCGTCAGTTGCAGTCTCGACAGCGCAAGATGCGATAAGCAGCGCGGCGCAACAAGGCAAGGACGTCTCCGCAGCGCAGGAACTATTGTTGCTCGCGCAGCAGGCGCAGGCAATGGGCGACTACGCCAGCGCGTCAAGCTACGCACAACAGGCGCAAAGTGCATTGCAAGCGCAAGCGGCAACCGCGACTCCGGTTCCAAAGCCCGCTGGCGCAAGCCTGCCCGCGTGGGTTTTGATAGTCGGCGTGCTCGTAGTGCTGGTAGTGGCTTACTTCGTCTTTGCAGGACGCAAGAAGTAACAAGCAGTTGCACTCCAGTCAAAGCTGGAAAATCATTCGGCCGACCTCTTTTTTGTCGGCCACCCCTTTTTCTTTTCTTTATTAACAAGGCATAAGTAGTCCCGCCTCTCTAATGGTATCATGGCACTGGTTTCAAAAAAGAAAAGGCCGCGGCGCGAGGACAAGCCCTTTAAAGAAGCCTTGAAGATTACGGGCAGGGCGCTCGACGACCCGACTATAGACGTAATTATAGGTTTTCTTAACGGCAAGCTCCTCAAAAGCTTGGATTATCCTTTGGCTGAAGGCAAGGAAAGCGTGGTTTTCCGCGCAACTGCCGGGGTGAAAGGCGAGGTGCAGACGCATTGCACTTTTTTTGCAGTCAAAATCTTCAAGTACGAGCCGTCCGCATTCCGCCACATGGACGCGTATATCGCTGGCGACCCGCGTTTTGCAAACGTTGCGAGCAACAGGCGCGCGTTGGTAAAACAGTGGTCTGGAAAAGAGTTTGCAAACTTAAAGACGTCTTTTGAGGCCAACGTGCCAGTGCCGCACCCCTTCAAACGCCGCGAAAACGTTGTTGTAATGGAGTTTATCGGCACGCCGGACGGCAGGCCTTTCGCGCTGTTGCGCGACGTTGTGCTCGCCGACCCGCAAGCCTTCCGCCTTGCAGTTCTTGAAGGAATGAGGCGGATGTACAATGCCGGGCTTGTCCACGCAGACTTGTCGCCATACAACATTATCGTGCGTGAAGTCGAAGGCGCACAACTACCAGTTTTTATCGACGTGGGCCAATCCGTTAGGCTCGAGCACCCTCGTTCAAAAGAGTTTTTGGAGCACGACGTGCGCACAATGATGGATTACTTCAAAAAACAAGGCGTTGAAACGGACTTCGAGAAAGAATTGGCGTTCGTCAAGGGCGTCAGCGATGGTTCCTAACTCGGTTTTTGCTCCCAACGCCGTGTTGCTCCCAACACCTAATTTCTGTTCCAAAACTCGCGCGCCAGCTCACAAGCTCCCGTCAAACTAACCCCGAGGAGCAACGCTAAACGGGCGGCAAAAGCTTGATAAGTTGAGCAACTATTTCTTTAATCATGGCGACAAGAGCAAGCGTATTGCAAAGCAAGTATGCTCGAAAGCCGCAAGGGTTTAAGCCGAAACTCGAAGTTTGCGGCTGCCTAATCGAATGGCGCGGAAAAATACTGGTCTTGCGCCGTAATCCCAACAAGCCGCATGGCAATCGATGGGCGCTCCCTTCAGGAAAAAAGTGGCTAACCGAAACGCGCCGCAAGGCAGTGCGCCGCGAAGTTCTCGTAGAAACCGGCATTCCCGTCGAGCCAGAGCACAGCGTGTCTTACCACTACCCTACAGTTTCAACGCCTTACTCTTACCACGTCTTTAAAGCAAAATTGGGGGGAAAATCCGAACCTAAAGTTATGCTTTCCCAACGCGAACACACCCAATTCAAGTGGGTCGCGCCGCGCGAACTCCTAACCGGTCACCATTTGATTCGCCACCTAAAACATTTGCTGCAAGAACACTACCCCGAGCAAGCCAAGCCTGCACGAAATTGAGTAAACGGCAATAACTTTTTCCCTCAATTATTGCGATGCTTAATTAGGCCGAGTTGCCTTTCCTTCATGTGAAAAACTATTTGTGGGTTATGGTTGCAGTGTTCCTGCTTGTTGCAGGCTGCGTTGAAAACCAGAACTTGATTACGCCTTCCCCTTCAGCCACTCCAGTTACAACTGCCATTCCAACGGTTTCTCCTTCAATTACGCCAGTTCCAACCGTTACTGTCACTCCTTCTTCAGCGCCAACTGCGTCTCCCTCGCCAACTGAAATTCCGCTTACCGACGGCTGGCAATCGCTTCCAAGCGGTGAGGTGACTCGAAACTTGAATTCTTTTGCAATGACGCTCTTTTCAAAGACTGAAAGCGGCAAGAACGCTTTCCTTTCTCCTTACAGTATTTCCACCGCTCTTGCAATGGTGAAGGAAGGCGCTGCGGGAGAGACTGAGAAACAATTGCGCACTACTCTTGGCTTGCCCAAAAACGGCGTGAAAGAGTTCTTCAACGAGACGAGCAGCGCGCTCGAGTCAAGTGTAGCGGGCTTCGAGTTCAAGACCGCCAACGCGCAGTGGATTGCGAAAAGCTTTGCGCTTCGCCAGGAGTTCGTCGACACGCTCAAGCGCTACTATTCTGCAAGCGCTTACCAACTTGATTTTGCCGGCAATCCTCAAGACGCGAGCGACTCGATAAACGCGTGGGTGTCAAACAAGACGAACGCGAGAATCAAGGATTTGGTCAAGCCCGAAATGTTTGACGGCTACACCCGGCTTGTGCTCACCAACGCAGTGTACTTCAACGCGTCTTGGCTCGTTCCTTTCGATGCTGCGCAGACTTTGGAGAAAGACTTCTTCGTGCAGCCAAGCTCTCCAGTTAAGGTGCAAATGATGTCAATGGTTGGTTCTCAGTCAGAATTTAGTTACGGCGAGAGCGGCCAAGCCCAAGTTCTCGCAATGCCTTACCAAGGCTGGCGCGCAGAAATGCTCGTAGTACTGCCCAAACAAGGCGTTCCGCTAGAACAAGTTGAAGCCAACCTTTCAAAAATAATCGAGCAAACGCCTGCCTATAGCTCGAAAGTCGACATTTCCTTGCCAAGATTCAGTTTTACCAGCGCTTATTCGCTCAACGACTGGCTTGCCTCGGCAGGAATCGTTGACGCATTCGACCCTGCAAAAGCAGATTTTTCACGTATGGATGGTAATGCCCACAATTTGTTCATTTCAAGCGTGCTCCACAAGGCGTTTGTGAAAGTCAACGAAGCAGGAACTGAAGCCGCTGCTGCAACCGCGATTATCGCCGTGGGCACCAGCTACAATCCCGCCCTTCCGAAAGTGTTCAACGCAGACCACCCGTTCGACTTCGTCATTCGCGACACGCAAACCGGGCTAATTCTTTTTGTCGGCAGGGTTTCTGACCCGACGCAAGCCGGGTAAGCCCGCAAGGAATAATAACTTGCGCTGCCAGTTTGCTGCATGGCTTCAGAAACAAACCCTCGCCCGCCAGTTGTTTCGGTAGTAATGCCCGTAAGGAATGAGAAAAGAACGATTGTCCGAAACCTGAAAGTAATTACGGAAGCTATGGGCGAAGGGCTAGTCGATTACGCCGCGCTAACCCTCGACGCGCCCAGTGATGGGACTAGAGAACTGGTTTTGAGAGCGCTCGGCCGTGGTAAAGATCTTTCCAAAACGGGCCTGCCGCGGACAGTGCGGCGAGTGCAATCCTTTCAAGACGGCAAGATTATTGTTGTCGAGCACGCACGGCCAAACGGCAAGGGGACAAGCGTAGTGCACGCCCTCCAAGCGCTTCGAGAGTTCACGCCCCACTTCGACCACCCGAATGCAGTTTCAGTTCACGTGGACGCTGACGCGCTTGATTTGAAAGTAGAGTATCTTGTTGCAATGGCCGCCTGGACTAAGTTAAGCCTTTACGACATGCTGCTTGGAAGACACTGGGAGAAACTGGCAGCGCCAATCGAAAGGGACGGTTTTTCTGATACCCAGTCTATGGCCGGCAAGGACCAGACCGGCTTTAGGGCAATCAAGGCGTCAGCCCTGCTTCCAATTCTCAACTGCGAGGGGAAAGGCGTTCTGGCGCCTGCGCACCTCGGTTTTGATGCTTTTCTTAACCACTTGATTTCGCCCGGCCAGGTTGAAGTGCCACTTTTCCACGAGACTTTTGGAAGGCACGTGGCAGTATCCGACCAGCACGAGCAAAACAAGGTTCTCCAGCGAGTGTTGGCCGAGCCCGCGTTTGCCAAGCGCCACGCGCAAACTCTCTTCCGGCAGGGCGGCATAGCAAAACTTTCCAAGTGGTATGCTTTTCCGCACGAAGTTGCCAAGCTCTACAGACTAAAGCGCAGGTAGCCGCCTTTGCAAACAATAAAAGGCAAGCGCCGACAGAGTATATTTGATTAAAATGCGTTTATTCGTTCTTCCTTCAAAGCGGCTTGCGCGCCTCCAGCGCGGCAACGCCAAGGCGCTGACCGACTTGGAACAAAAGGCCGGCGTTGAAATCTTCATCCAGGCAGACTCGGACGGGGAAAGCACTATAGAGATTGACGGCGACAGCGAGAAAGAATGGCTGGCCGAGCAAGCCTTAAAGGCAATAGACTTGGGCTTCGAGCCCAAGCACGCATTCAAGATTTTCAACGACGATTACTATTTGGAGGAAGTCGACTTGGGGCTTTCAATGCGCGGCAAGGACAGCGCGGTTGCCCGAGTCAAGGCCAGGATTATCGGCACTGGCGGGAAAGTAAAGAAGAAAGTCGAAGAGCTCAGCGAAGCGTACCTCGCCTTGTCCGACGACCAGCGAGTCGGGATAATCGGCGAGTTCGACGAAGTCAAGGCCGCCAAGGAAGCCGTAATAAGAATTATAGAGGGAAGCCAGCACGCCAGCGTTTTCGACTACTTGAAGAAAGAGAAAGACTTGCGCAAGTCGCGCAGGCTCGGCGCGGCAGTATGACTGAACAGATTCCCCGAGAACATTTGTGGTTTAGGGCGTACTGCCAGCGCTTTGGCAAGCAAAATCATTTTGACAGGGTAAACCAGCAGCACCCGGACTTGATACGGCTTCTTTCCGACAGGGCCGAGGTAGAACGGATTGCAAGGTCGGTAACTCCGGGCAGAGGCGCCCTTGTTAGGGAATTCCGCGAGTCGGCCTTCTCGTTGTTGCACGAACCACGCGCGAAAAGTCTGCCCTTGTCTGTTAATGCAATTGAGCAGTTCAGAGGCGACAGCACGCCAGAGACTTTTTTGCACAGCATTCTGTGGAATATTTATCAGGGGTTATTCCGGAAAGGGCAAGCTTACAATCGCGCGCTGCGCAGTAAGGCCGACCAAACCCAGCGTAGTGTTGAGCTAGAAAAGAAGTCGGGCCAGGACGAACAGCTTTTTGATAAAGCGCGTGTGGATACTGCTCGGCTAGCGCGTGCCGTGGCCGAAGCTGCTGCGCGCAGCCCGTGGGGAGCTGCGTACTACTACGAAAAGTACGGGCTAGGCAAGACTAGGCCGAAAGCGATGAGCGCGAGTGGTTTCAAAAGCACGCACACCTTGTCCGTGCATTCTAACGCGTTTAGGACCGCACTTGGGCAACAGCTTGGCGTGGACTTGAGCGAAGTGGGCCACCCCACTCTGGGAAAGCTTCTTGCACGGTTTGACGTGCTTGCGCCCGTTGAAAGACATACTTTTGTGCTCGAACCACTTGCAAACGAAAGGCTGGCGGCGGCCGTTGACGCGGCCGCTTCACGCAGTCCTGAAGGCTTCGCGTTCTACCGTGAAAGGTATGTTAACAAAAAACCGGTGGCCGCAGCGTGTGACGCGCTGGGTTTCAGCGTTCACACGTTAGAAACGCACTCGAACCGGTTTAGAACCGAGCTTGCGGCAATACTGGGCTTGAATTTGAGCAGGGTTAGGCACCGCAAGCTAGGCGAATTTCTTGCCTTGCGTGGCTTGCTGGAGCCTTCAGAACGCCGCAGGTTCTTGCTTGAAACAATCCAGCCGGAAAGACTAATGGCGGCGGTTGAATCCGCAGCTCAAGCAAGCCCCTTGGGATTTGATTACTACCACGGCCTGTATGTTGAAAAAAAGTCTGGGTCTCAAGTGCGGAGCGCTTTGGGCTTTGGCGCCAGCTCAACTGTCAGGCATGGCAACCGGTTTATTGCAACGCTTGCAAGCGAACTTGGAATAAGCTTTAAAGGAATAAACCGCCAATATCTTTGCAAGTTTCTTGCAGCAAAAGGCCTGTTTGAACCAAGAAAAGATTCCAGGTGAACGAAAATGAAGATAGCAATCTGCGGTTCAATGGCTTTTCTCAACGAGATGAAGCAAGCGGCAGCCGAGCTGGCGGCCCTTGGCCACGAAGTAATTTTGCCGCGCTCTGCGGAATTGGGGCACGGCAAGACGTTCACTGACGCGCTAAAGGCGCAAAGCCCGCAAGAGTACTCTGCCCTCAAGACTATGCGCGTAAAAGAACACTTTGACAAGGTAAAGGCGGGTGACGCGATACTAGTTCTCAATTACGACAAGCTGGGCAAGCTTGCCTACATTGGCCCCAACACTTTTCTTGAAATGGGCGTTGCCTTTCACGAAAACAAGAAAATCTTTCTTCTCAATTCCCCCAGCCCGCTAGACCCCAACTTGGAGGAAATCGAGGCGTTAGAGCCCGTAGTGCTGGATGGCAATATTGCAAAAATCAGGTAAATTACTTGGAGGCGAAAACATGCATCAATTATTTGAACGGCATTTGGCGAAAGTAGCAGACTTTGTTGAAACCGCGACTGCAAGAAATGTCCACGCCTTGACGCTTGCTTCATTTAAACCAAATACCGACGGCACCGGGTTGTCGGTGGTAGTCAATTATAGCGCCAAGAATACGGTGTTACCCGGCCTTGGGGATAGCATAAAAAATGGTTACGGGCGTCATGGCGTGTCATCGGTTAAAGTAGTCGAAGAAAGCGGAATTGGCAAAAAAGAAGGAAGCGTGCACCTCAACATTCCTTTTGATTCTCTTGGCCGGCTATTGGCGCACGGATTGAAAGAACAGTTACCTGAATCGCTTCTTTTGTCGCTCGCACCTAATGGCAACACTGCCGCCGTGTCCTTCAAAATGGCAAGGGATAGGGCAGAATCAAGTAGAGCCAGAAGAAAGCAAATTGAATTGCAACCACTTTTGGAAAACGCAGGGTTGAGTCTTCCTCCGAAAGCCCTTTCAGTAACGCTAAAGCAGAACCAGTTTAGGGTCAAATTCCCGATTGGCCTTTTGCACGAACAATCGCATTGAACGTCTTTCAATTCAAGGAAATGCAGCCAGTAGTTTTGAACGGCGAGCTGGGAAAGCTAGTTTAAGAAGTGTTTGTTAAGTTAGTTGGTGTTCTGTTGACGCGCCCTTGGAGAATAATGCTTCCCGCAGATTCTAGGAAGTGGGGCACGTGCGATGCAATCTGTGCCGAGCGGGCCATCGTTCAGCAGCTTGACCTGCCTGGCCATCCCGCGCACGGGCTTGTTGCAAGAACCAGTATGATAGGTGCGCTTCGGCCGCAACCTTCGCCCGAAGTAATGTTTCACCAGTTTGCTATTGCACACGCCTTATTTCCAGAGAATTTCATGCAAGTAGTAGGCGTCGCTCCTGCAAGCGCTGCCAACCCCGGCCCGGTTCTCTTGAGCCGGCCGGTTGAGCTTGACGCGTTGTCAAGACGCGTCTTGAGTGTCTTTTATGATGGCGTCAACACCGTTGATAGTTTTGTTAGTAAGCAACGGAATCCGGACTATCGCGAACACGCCGCTCGCGTCAGGGCTATAGCCAAGCATGTAGCCAAAAGAATGGGGGCGGCCGGCATTCACGTCGGCACCAACCCGATGAACGTGTTTTTTGATGCGCACGGCATTCCCGTGTTCTTTGACCTCAAAAATATTGCGTCAGGCAAGCTTTCAAAGCACAAGAACAAGCTTGTAAAGGGTTCAGCCAGATTTCTTCTCAATCATCCTGCGGAACAGGCCAAGCAAGGCTTTCCGTAGCTTCTCGCTAAGCTGATTTCTTTCAGTGTGCTGCTGGCAAAAGCTTTATTTGCTTTGCCTGCGAAAGAGTTTTGCCCTCGTTATAATCCGGAAGGCGGTGTGAAAAGCCGTGGCTTCAATCGTTTGGCCCTGGTGTTGGGGCGAAAGGGCATTTTTAGTGGTTTAGTTTCAAAGGTATTAACATGGCGAAAAAATCAGTTGTAGAGCCAGTTCTTTCTGCAGAACAGCTAAGCAAGGAGTTCAAGGAGTACAGCATAGCCGAGTTTTTCAAGCGCAACCGGCAAATGCTTGGTTATACCGGCAAGTTGCGCTCGCTTACAACTGTCGTCCACGAGTTTGTCTGCAACTCGCTTGACGCGTGCGAAGACAACGGCGTGCTTCCAGAGTTGCTAGTTGAAATCAAGGAGCTTGCCAACGGCCACTTCTGGATAGCAGTTGAAGACAATGGAACGGGCATTCCCAAGAAGAACGTCGGGCAGGCGTTCGGAAAGCTCTTGGCTGGAACCAAGTTCATGTCGCGCAAGCAAAAGCGCGGGCAACAAGGGCTTGGTGGCTCTTACTGCGTGCTTTTCTCGCAAATTACTACGGGCAAGGAGACGCACGTCAAGACGGGCATTGGCGACCACAAGATTTACGATTGCGACATTAGCATTGATGTCAATAAGAACGAGCCAGTCATGCACAACGAGGCAGAGACGAGCGGAAAGTTCAAGGGAACGCGCGTCGAAATTGAACTTGCCGAAGTTGAGTACAACCGTTCGACTTACGGCGCTTTCGAGTACTTGCGCCGCACTGCCTTGGCCAACCCCCACACGCAAATCACGCTTATAGAGCCCAACCAGGAAATCACGGTTTTCCCGCGGGCTACCACGAAAATTCCGGCGCGGCCAAAAGAAAGCCTGCCTCACCCGCTTGGCTTGACTACCAGCGACTTGATGGACATGGTGGGCAAGTCTGATGCGCGCAAGATAAGCTCGATGCTGCAAAACGAGTTTTCGAGAGTCAGCGCCGACAAGGTAAAAGAACTTTCAATAATGTGCCCGGGCGTGGATTTCGAGCGCGCCCCCAAGTACTTGCAGTGGGCTGAAGCCGAGAAAATCGTGCTGGCCGTGCACAAGGTAAAGTGGATTGCGCCGGAAACAGACTCGATTATCCCGATTGGAAAAGACCAGCTTGAAAAAAGCTTGAAGAACTTGCTGCAGCCCGAAGACTTGAGGATAGTTGAAAGGCCTCCCAAAGTGTTCCGCGGTGGAATTCCGTTCAGCGTGGAAGCCGCAATTGCGTACGGCGGCAAGGCTGGCGCTTCAGGCAGCCAAAGCACGGAAAACGGAGTTATAATGGGCAAGGGGGAAGGACTGCGTTTTGCCAACCGTGTTCCCTTGCTTTTCGACGCCGGTGCAGACGCAATCACCGAGGCAATCAAGACTATTGACTGGGCGCGCTACGACTTGAAGAACTGGGAGGAAATGCCGGTAACCATGTTCGTCAACTTCACCAGCGTGTTCGTCCCTTACACTGGCGCGGGAAAGCTTGCAATTGCGCAAGAAGAAGAAATTGTTGCCGAAATCCGTTACGCGCTAATGGAGTGCGCGCGCGGAGTTGCGACTTTCATCCACAATTTGAAGAGGGCTGAAGAGCAAGAACAAAGGCGCACGCTGTTCTTCCGCTATATCGGCGAAATTTCGCAGGCCCTCTCGGAAATAACCGGCAAAGAACAGCTAGTGCTCGAGACAAAGCTGCGCAAGATTGCAGAAAAGCGCACGGCGATAGCTGAAGCGTCAGACGAGAAAGAGCTTGAAGAGCTCGAAAAGCTCGAGAAAGCCGCGCAAAAGGAAATGAAGGATTCAGGCGAAGAAGACGAGTAATCACGTTTTTGTGAAAGGTGTTTTGCAATGGCAGAAAAAGCAAAGAAATACGACAAGCAAGCGCTAAAGGAGAGCCGCGAGGAAATAGCCAAGAAGATTTACGACCTTTCCATGCAGCTCTTGGGCCAGATTGACAAGGAAGACAATCCGTCCATAGCAATTCCGGTGCGCGGAAGCCGAAACGTCGAGTTCGACAAGGAATCAAAGAAAATCGTCTTGGGCGAAAAAATTGCCCACCGCTACTTGTTCAACGTTGGCCACGCCCGCAAGTTCATGCAGACAATGCTCGTAGCGTCTTACGTCAAGAAAGACTTGCTCGACCAGAACTTGACTGCAACGCTAAGAGACTTGTACTACGCTAAAAAGCGGACTATTGCCGGAACCAAGGAAGAGACGATTGACGAACAAAAAGAGTCCGACTTGGCAATAGTCGACTTTGAAGTCGCTCTGGACACTTTCCGCGAGAAGCTCCACTTGAGGGCAGAACCAAAAGGCAGGATTGCCGGCGACATGATAGTTACGGACAGGGTGCGCGAAAAAGTCGACACTATCGACTTGAGCCACATGGGAAGCGGCGGCTGGGCCGTGCCGAGCATTGTAGAACAAATAGAGTTCAAGGACGTTGGCGCGGAATACGTGCTTGTAGCAGAGAAAAACGCGTTGTTCGACAGGTTGAACGAAGACGAGTACTGGAAGAAAAACAAGTGCATGATAATGTCTACTGCCGGACAGGCGGCAAGAGGCGCAAGGCGCTTTTTGCAACGGCTCAACGACGAACTCAAACTTCCAGTCTACATACTTACTGACGCTGACCCGTACGGGTGGTACATTTACTCGACAATGAAGTACGGAAGCATGGCTTTAGCGCACGAAAGCGACAGGCTGGGTTGCCCTAACGCCCACTTTATTGGAATGAGCATTAGCGACATAGAACATTATGACTTGCGCAGCGTGACGATAAAGGCGAAAGACGTTGACATCAAGCGCGCCGAGGAAATGAAGGAGTACGAGTGGTTCAAGCAGAAAGAATGGCAAGTCGAGATCAACAAGTTTCTCGAAAAGAAGATTAAAGCCGAAATCCAGGCCCTCTCAAGCAAGTCGCTGCAATACGTCTCGAAAGTATACTTGCCAGAGAAAATCAAGAGCCAAGACTTCCTGCCTTAAAGCGCAAGCTCGCATTTTAGCCTTGCAAACTCTTTTTATTCGCCCGCGCTAAAAGCTTCTTGGTTTGCTTGAACGCCCCTAAGGCACACGCTTGGCTCGTGCCAATATTTGAGAAGCAGCTTGCCCCAGCTCAAGCCCGCGCCAAGGCCCGCGAGGCGGAAGCCTGGAGGGTTACTGTCGAGAAACAATTAAGAAAAGTCAAAGAACTCAAGGCCTCGGCGGAAAGGACTTCCCGCCTGCTTGCAGCCAACTACGACTGGGCGCAAGCCTCGCTCAAAAATTCGTTTGCAGACGTGCGCGACCTCGGGCGGGCCGCGCAAGAAATTTCCAGGGCGTACTGGCGCAAAGTGCGCGGAGGCCACCAAGCGAGAAACATAACGCTTGGCGAAATGCTTGACTTGCATTTGTCTCACGAAGACCTGGAGTTCGCGGCAAACGACCAGTTCGGCGTTGACCTTCCTAAATTCCCAGCGTTTCTTGCCCAATACCTTTTGGAAAGAGGCGAAGCTAGAAAGACGCTTCCATTGCCGGACGAATTTACGGACATGGTTAGCGCCAGCATACGGCGAGTCTTGAAACAAAAAAGCCGTTCTTTACGGAGAATCTCGGGAGAATTGTCACAAGCGCACGACGCTTTCTTTCACCGAAACCGTTTCTTGAGGGGACTGCCGGTAGCAGCCGGAATGGAATATCCAGAAAACGGTCTAGACTCGATTGCTTTCTTGCGGCTCAAGCGCAACCGAAAGATGCACGAGCAAGCCATGCAGCGAAAATACTTGAACGAACAGTTGCTGGACTGCGTTGAAGGGCTAAGTGAACATACTTTTCAAAGGGTACAGCGCCTAGCGCGCAGGTTAAGAAGAACGGTTGGCCCAAGTGCAGCTGGAGCGACAAGTGCGGAGTACGACGCCCTAGTCAAGCCGGGCGAAAAACCAGGACCGCAAGAGTTTGCCCGCAGGTTGGAGCACTACCGGCTTGGACAGCTTGGGCAAGCTGGAAAAAGAATCGCCCTGGAACTAAGCCGCGAGGAAAAACCGTCTTTATCCGAGCCGCCCGATATTCTCGCGGACGACCTCAAGAAAGGCCGCGTGACTGAAGAAGAACTGCTAAAACTGGCGTTATGCAATCCCGCCCACCACGAACACCTCGCAAGAAGACTAATGGAAATACTGCGCTGAGTTTTCAACTGGATTGCTCGCTCTAGGCACCGCGCCGTAGAAAAGAAGGGTTGAAAACGCGCTTGCAGCCAAAAATAGCGTTGCCAGCGCTGCGGCCTCACCTGCACTTGCTAGAATTGCTATTGCGGCCATGGTTACTATTACTGAAGTTTGGTGGAGCTTGTAGCCGTTTGAAGTGACTAACGCGGCTACGCCTACCGTGAGTAACGGCAAACCACAAAGCCCTCCGCAAGAGCTTGACAACAAGATTGCCGCTGAGAGAAACAGTGCAAAAACAGTAATTCTTGCAAGGCTTGCGCCAAAAACAACAGGAAAAGTCTTCTTGTCAAACTGTACGTCGCGCAAGTCGCCGGCAAGGTTGCGCCCTGCCATTGCCAGCCCAATTGCGCAGGCGGCAAGAAGTTGATTTGACGAGAGGAATTGCGCGTAGAAGAGACTTGCGGTTGCAAAAAGCAGCGCGTGCGAAGCGCCACGCACGACAAAGCTAAACGCGCCCAGCGAAAAGCTAGTGCCTTCCTTTTGTGAGTAGATCAGGGCGCAGATTGAGTAGAGAAACGCCGGGAGCGTGGCTGACAACGAGATTGCCGCGCTTAAAGCAACTCCTCCTACAAGCCCTGCGGCTGCAGTTTCAGTGCTGATTTGAGGCCGGTTTTCGTGCTTGTGAACTGATTCAAGGTGCCAACAAAAGCCAAACCAAAGCAGCAAGGTTGCGCTAGCGCAGGCCGCGTCTTTCAAGCCCAGCGGGGTTATAGCGCCGGTTGCCAGTGCTTTTGCCGCCAGGGCTATGAACGCGTGCTCGGCAATAGAGTAAGGCCTTGCCATCAGCAGGTGTGCCTGCAACGAGGAAGTTAGTGTTTGCAGCGCGGTTGCCATGCTAAACACCTACTTCTTCCCGCCTGTTTCTTTGTAGGCGGCCATTACTGCGTGTGCAAGGGAAGGGTGGGCTTCAATTGCGGAAAGGGTGGTGTTTTCGCCATAAGCGGCGGCTTGCTTGATTGCCTGCAAGAGTTTTTCCGGCGCAATAATTCTGGAAAACGAGTTTGCAACCATCCAGTCGTCTCGGTGGGCTTCAAAGTGTGGCAATTGGGAAAATAGC
>Ga0163199_1000370_pt1 | contig 28317 bp, 30 predicted proteins | sample PL_2010_150m_FD_113537 | JGI IMG/M metagenome (GOLD analysis project Ga0163199, IMG submission 113537) | Freshwater microbial communities from Powell Lake, British Columbia, Canada to study Microbial Dark Matter (Phase II) - PL_2010_150m | ecosystem: Environmental > Aquatic > Freshwater > Lake ...
CTTCCTCTGTTGTGCGTGGTCTTCGTCTTCAGCGCTCTGGAGGGGGAACCCGCAGTCGCCTTCGCCGACCAGCTTAACGGCGTTCTTCTGGTCGGTCAAACCGGAAAACCTAATCAGGCAGAGCCGGTATTGCGATCCCGGCAGGCTCTTCAGAAGCGGGGCACGTTTGACGAGGACCAGCCGGAGCAGGACCCACCGGAGTCTTTTACCAAAGGATTCAAAGCCCTCTGGGACGACTCGATCTATTTAGTGAGCGCCCCGGCCCGCATGACCGTTAATGACACGCTCGTCCTGGGCGGGACGTTGGCGACGATCGGAGGGTTGATGGCGGTGGATCACGGCATCCGATCCGGCGTGCAGAAGAACACGTCGTCGTCCGGTCGGAATGTGGCTGACGGGTTCAACGCGATCGGCAGTCCTCTCGGGATTCTTGGATTGAATGCCGGACTGATCGCGATCGGCGTCACCAATTGGTCTTACGCCGGAGACAGTCGGGTGAAGGATGCGGCGCTGGTGAGTCTGGAGTCCGAGGTGTTTTCGGTGGGTGCGGTGGTCGCGGTAAAGGAGATTTTCGGGCGAGCGCGTCCGGACCAAGGTAAAGGGGCTTCCCATTTCAGCCCGTTCAGCAGCAACGATTCGCTTCCGTCGGGGCATGCGGCCGTCAGTTTTGCCACGGCCGCCGTGTTTGCCGATCGCTTTGAACAACCCATCCCGCTGATCGCCTATGGGCTGGCGTCGGCGGTGGCATTGTCGCGGGTCTATAGCGACAAGCATTTTGCCTCGGATGTGGTTGCCGGCGGGGCGTTGGGATGGATCATAGGCAAGGCCTTGAGCGCGCGCCACCCCGCGTCGGATTCGACCATCGACATCTATCCGCTGGCGTTCGATCGGGGAGGAGCGCTTGGGATCATGGTGGTCAAACATTTCTAGGGGGCCGACACTCCCAATGCCGACGAACCAAACAAACCAGATAAGCCATCTCTACGCCATCATCCTGGCCGGTGGCAGCGGCACCCGCTTCTGGCCGTTGAGTCGCGAACTCTATCCCAAGCAGCTCCTCAAGGTCCTCAGCAACCGCACGCTGATCCAGGAGACGGTCCGGCGGGTCCGGCCGATCGTGCCGGTGGAGCGCACGCTGGTGGTGACCGGCGCGAGCCACGCCGACTCGGTCCGCATGCAACTGGACGGGCCGGGCGGCGTCCGGAAAGAACATATCCTGTCCGAGCCGGTCGCGCGCAACACCGCGGCGGCGATCGGCTGGGCGGCCGCGGTCGTCCGCCGCCTGGACCCCGACGGCGTTATGCTGGTGATGCCGGCCGACCACGTCATTCCCGACCAGGCGAAGTTTCTCCGTGCGGCCGCGCTGGCGGCGCGGGTGGCCCGGGACGGCAGGCTCGTGACCTTCGGCATCAAGCCCACGCGGCCGGAGACCGGGTACGGCTACATCAAGGTCGCGTCGCGCCGCCCGCTGCTGAGCTGGGGCGGGCTCACGGCATTGCCGGTCTCCTGTTTCGTGGAGAAGCCGGACCTCAACCGCGCGAAGCGTTATCTGAAGACCGGCGGGTTCTTCTGGAACAGCGGCATCTTCGTCTGGCGCGCCGACGCCATCCTCGACGAAATCGAGACCGCGCTCCCGAAGCTGGGACGCGGGCTCAAGCGCCTGGGCAAGGCCCTGGGGAGACCCGACGAAAACCAGGCCCTGGGGAGATTTTACAAGGGCGCCGAATCCATCTCCATTGACCACGGTGTCCTGCAGCGGAGCAAGCGCGCGGCCGTCATTCCGGCGCCCTTCCGGTGGAGCGACGTCGGCAACTGGAGCAGCCTCGACGAAGTCGCCGACCGCGATCAGGCGGGCAACGTCCGCATCGGGCGGATCGTGGACATCGGGAGCCGCGATTCCATCCTCTACGGCGAGAACCGACTGGTGGCCACCATTGGGTTGAAGAATATGGTGGTCGTGGACACGGCCGACGCCACGCTGGTCTGTCCCAAGGATCGCGCCCAGGAGGTCAAGCAGATCGTCGAGCGCTTGCGCAAGGACAAGGCTCCCGAGCGTCTCATCCATAAGACGGTCTATCGCCCATGGGGGAGCTACACGGTGCTGGAGGATGGGCCGCGATACAAAGTCAAGCGCGTGACGGTCAATCCATGCGGGCGGCTGTCCCTGCAATTTCACCATCGGCGTAGCGAGCACTGGGTGGTCACGGCCGGGATTGCGCGGGTCACCTGCGGTGAGCGGACGTTCGATCTGCGCGTCAACGAAAGCACGGGCATTCCTCAGGGCACGCCGCATCGTTTGGAGAATCCCGGGACTGTCCTGCTGGACATCATCGAGGTGCAGTCCGGCGATTACGTCGGCGAGGACGACATCGTGCGGCTGGCTGATGATTATGGGAGAGAGGGAAAGCGGTGAGCATTTTCCGCGAATACGACATCCGGGGCGTGGTGGGCGAGGAGCTCACGCCGGCGCTGGCCGAGAAGATCGGGCGTGCCTACGGCTCGCTCGCCGTCCGTGCGGGCGCCAAGGCCGTGGCCGTGGGCCGGGACGGGCGCACCAGCGCGATGCAAATGCGCGAGGCGCTGCTGAAGGGCCTGCTGGGCTGCGGCCTGGACGTGGTGGATATTGGGATCTGCCCGACACCGCTCCTGTACTACGCGCTCTTCACGCTGCCGGTGGGCGGCGGCGCGATGATCACGGCCAGCCACAACCCGCCCCAGTACAACGGGTTCAAGCTGTGCCTCGGGAAGGACTCGATGCACGGGGCCGCCATTCAGGCTCTGAAGGCCGATATCGACAGGGGCCGGTTCGAGTCGGGGCAGGGCACGGTGTCCGAGCACCCCATCATTCCGGATTACATGGCCTACATCAAGAAGTCGTTCGCGCACGTCAAGGCCGGCACGCTCCATGCGGTCGTGGATTGCGGCAACGGCATGGGCGGGCTCGTGGGCCCGGACGCGCTGCGCCTGCTCGGCTGCCGCGTCACCGGCATGTACGAAGACGTGGACGGGCGATTCCCCAACCACCATCCCGACCCGACGGTCGTCGCCAATCTCCAGGATCTCATCAAGAAGGTCCGCGAGACAAAGGCCGATGTGGGGATCGCCTATGACGGGGACGCCGACCGCATCGGAGCCGTGGACGAGCACGGGGACATTCTCTGGGGCGACAAGCTGCTGGTGCTCTACGCACGGGACGTCCTGAAGAACCAACCTGGCGCGACGATCATCTCCGAGGTGAAGGCCTCACAGGTGTTTTATGACGACGTCGTCAAGCACGGCGGCCGCTCGATCATGTGGAAGGCGGGCCACTCCCTCATCAAGGCGAAGATGAAGGAGGAGAAGGCCGCGCTGGCCGGTGAGATGTCCGGCCACATGTTCTTCGCCGACCGCTACTTCGGATACGACGACGCGATCTACGCTTCGTGCCGCCTGATCGAGATTCTCGCCAAGACCGGACGGCCGCTCTCGACCCTGCTGGCCGATCTGCCGCCGACGGTCTCCACGCCGGAGATCCGCGTGGACTGTCCCGACGACGTCAAGTTCCAGGTGGTCGAAGAGGCGAAGAAGCAATTGGCCCGCGAGCACAAAATCATCGACATCGACGGCGTCCGCGTCCTCTTTCCGGAAGGCTGGGGGCTGATCCGGGCCTCCAACACCCAGCCGGCGCTCGTGCTGCGATTTGAAGCCACGTCCGAAGCGGCGTTGCAGAAGATCCGGGAGGTCGTCGAGTCCCAGGTCGCAAAATATATCGCCGGAGGTCCCGCCACTCATTAGCAGGATGTTGAGATGGGTATTCCGGTGCGAAGATCGGGTACGCTTATTTTCGCGGCGGCGCTTGCGGCGGGCGTCTTGGTCTGGGTGGCGGGGCCTCCTCCCGCCACGCTGGGCGCGCCTGCGCCGGTTCACTTCAAGGTCGGCGAGCGGCTGACGTACGGGTTGAGCTGGGGCATCGTGGCCGCCGGCACGGCCGTTCTCGAAGTTGCCGAGCGCCGGAGCCTGTCCGGGCGGTCCGTCGTCAAGCTCGTCCATACCGCCCGGTCCAATGAGTTCGTGTCGGCGTTCTATCCCGTCAACAATCGCGTCGAGTCGTTGCTGGATGAGGAAGCAGCCTATCCTCACCACTTGCTCTTCCATCGGCGCGAGGGGAGACGCAAGAACGATATCGAGGTGCGCTTCGACCAGGCCGCCCACAAGGCGACGGTGACGAAGGACGGCAATGCGGAGACGATGGAGGTGCCGCCCGACGTGCAGGATACCCTCTCCGTCATCTATTTCTTCCGGACGCTCCGGCCTGTGGACGCGGGCTCGTCCACGGTTATCCACGTCAACCACGACAAGAAGAACTACCGGCTTGAGCTCCGCGTCGAGGGCACGGAGCGTCTCAAGGGCCCGCTCGGCGAGTTCGACACCGTCCGCATTCTCGCGATCATGCCGTTCCGGGGGCTCTTTCTGAACGAGGGGAACATCCGGATCTGGGTCACGAACGACGCGGCCCGTGTGCCGGTGCTGATGAAGGCCAAGGTCATCATCGGCTCCATCACGGCGACGCTGACCGGCGCCGAGGGCGTCACCCTCACGGCAAAGCCGTGACTATGCGGAAGGTATTGGCTATAATCGCTTGCCTCTCGTGGTTTTAAGGAGTAGGGACTGATGGCCCGGATCGGCACGACGCTCACGCGCTTCATCATCGAAACCCAGGCCGGGTATCCGGCCGCGACGGGCGAATTTTCCGCCCTGCTCGCCCAGATCGGCCTGGCGGGCAAGATGATCGCCAACGACCTGCGCCGGGCGGGCCTGATCAACATCCTGGGACTGACCGGAGCAACCAATGTCCAGGGCGAGGCTGTCAAGAAGCTTGATGAGATCGCCAACGAGACGTTCATCAAGGTCTTTCAGTACAGCGGGCTCGTGTGCGCGCTGGCCTCGGAGGAGATGGAGAAACCCGTCCAATTGCCGGAGAACTGGCCGCACGGCAAATATATGCTGCTGTTCGATCCGCTGGACGGCTCCTCCAATACCGACGTCAACATGCCCATGGGGACGATCTTTTCGGTCCTCCGCTACAACGGCGACAGCGGGTTGCCGTCCGACTCGGAACTTGTGCGCAAGGGCACGGAGCAGGTGGCCGCGGGCTATCTCATGTACGGCTCCAGCACGATGCTGGTCTTCACGTCCGGCAAGGGCGTGAACGGATTTACCCTGGACCCCGGCATCGGGGAATACCTCCTGACGCATGAGAATATCCGCCTGCCGGCCAGGGGGAAGGTGTATGCCGTCAATGAGGGCAACTATCACAAGTGGCCGGCGGGCACCCGCCGGTACGTTGATCATCTCAAGGAGTCCGACAAAGCCACGGGCCGGCCTTACGTGGGACGGTACTCGGGCTGTCTGGCGGCCGACGTGCATCGCATCCTGCTGGGCGGCGGCATCTATCTCTATCCCGGCGAGACAGACAAGCCCGAAGGGAAACTGCGCCTGCTTTATGAAGGAAGCCCGCTGGCGATGGTGGTGGAGCAGGCGGGGGGCAAGGCCAGCACGGGGACCCAGCGGATTCTCGACATCGAGCCCAAGGCTCTGCACCAGCGTGTGCCGCTGCTGATCGGCAGTGCGGACGACGTGAGCCAGGCCGAGGCGTTCATTCAAGGAAAACGATAGGGAGAGAATGCCATGACGAATCGTGTGCGTGAAATTCTGAGCTGGTACGGCGCCGACAACGTCGGCGTGAAGACGAACCTGGCGCGCATCCTGAATCACGGCACGCTGAAGGGCACCGGCAAGTGCCTGATTCTGCCCGTGGACCAGGGTTTCGAGCACGGCCCGGCACGGAGCTTCGCGGTCAATTCGCCGGGCTACGACCCGCGCTACCACTTCGAGCTGGCCATCGAGGCCGGCTGCAACGCCTATGCGGCCCCGCTTGGGTTCCTGGAAGCCGCCGCGGCCGACTTTGCAGGCGACATCCCGCTGATCCTCAAGCTGAACAACCACGACGTCCTGAACGACGACAAGGACCCCATCTCGGCCGTGACGGGAAGCGTGCGGGACGCGCTCCGGCTCGGCTGCGCGGCGGTGGGCTACACCATTTACCCCGGGTCGGCGCACTGCAAGGTCATGTACGAGCAACTGCGCGCGATCGCGGAGGACGCGAAGGACGCCGGTCTGGCCGTGGTCGTCTGGTCGTACCCGCGCGGCAGTCAGCTCAGCAAGGACGGCGAGACGGCGATGGACGTCGTCGCCTACGCGGCCCAGATCGCCGCCCAGTTGGGCGCGCACATCATCAAGGTCAAGCTGCCGACCGACCATCTGGAGCAGGCGGCCGCCAAGAAGGTGTACGAGGCCCAGCAGGTGCCGATCAAGACGCCGGCCGAGCGGGTGCGGCATGTCGTGCAGTCCTCCTTCAACGGACGCCGCATCGTGATCTTCTCCGGCGGCGCCACCAAGGAGGACGACAAGGCCATCTTCGAAGAGGTTCGCGCCATCCGCGACGGCGGCGGGTTCGGGTCCATCATGGGACGCAACTCCTTCCAGCGCAAAAAAGCGGACGCGCTTCAATTCCTGAAGACCATCAGTGGAATTTATGCCGGCACTATCCCGTAAATCCATCGCCATCGGCCTGCTTCTGATCGGGGTGGGCGTGATCTTCGGGCTGATCGTCGCGTCCGATCTTGGCTGGCTGCCGTTCGGGCATGCCGTGCCCGACGCGCCGACCGCGCCGAAGACGGCGGCAGTGCTGCCTGCGGCCGGCGCCGACCGGAATTTCGTCGAGGTGGCGAAGGCGGTCACGCCGACCGTCGTGAACATTTCCACGACCCGGATCAGCCGGCTGCCCGAAGGCCACGCCGGCGGTGCGCCGTTCGACGATCCGTTCTTCAAGCGGTTCTTCGGGGACGAGCTGTTCCGCCGCTTCGAAGCGCCGAAGGACCGCCGCGAGCGCAGCCTGGGGTCGGGCGTGATCGCGGATGCCAACGGGTACATCATCACGAACAACCACGTCGTGTCCAAGGCGGACGAGATCCGCATCCTCTTCTCGGACAAGCGCAGCCTCACCGCCAAGGTGGTGGGCACCGATCCCAAGACCGACATCGCCGTCATCAAGGTGGACGCCAAGGACCTGCCGACCATTCCCTGGGCCGACTCCGACAAGCTCCAGGTCGGCGAGTACGTACTGGCCATCGGCAATCCGTTCGGCCTCAACCAAACGGTGACCATGGGGATCGTCAGCGCGGTGGGGCGCGCCAACGTCGGCATCGCCGAGTACGAGGACTTCATCCAGACGGACGCCGCGATCAATCCGGGCAACTCCGGCGGGGCGCTGGTGAACGCGCGGGGCGAGCTCATCGGCATCAACACGGCCATCTTCAGCCAGAGCGGCGGCTACATGGGCATCGGGTTCGCCGTGCCCAGCAACATGGTCCGCTCGGTGATGGAGCAGTTGATCAAGGGCGGCAAGGTCGTCCGGGGCTACCTCGGCGTGTCGATTCAGGAGTTGACGCAGGACCTCGCCAGGCAGTTCGGCGCGGCCGACACCAAGGGCGTGCTGGTCAGCGACGTGCTGGCCGACAGCCCGGCGAAGCGCGCCAAGCTGGAACGGGGCGACGTCATCGTCGAGTTCGATGGCCGCGCAGTCGAGAACCCCACGCAGTTCCGGAATCTCGTGGCCCAGACGCCGATCGGCAAGAAGGTGCGTGTCAAGTTCCTCCGGGGTGGCAAGGAGCGCGATCTCGAGGTGACGATCGCCGAGCAGCCCAAGACCATCGCCCAATCGGAAAGCCCGGGGGATGAGGGAGGCGAAACCCGCTCGTCCGGCGCGTTTGCCGGCATGGACGTGCGCGAACTCACCCCCGAGCTGGCGCGGCGCTTCAATCTCTCCCGGGAGGAGAAGGGCGGCGTCATCGTGGCTCGTGTCGCCGAGGGCAGCCCGGCCGGCGAGGCGGGCCTGCAGGTCGGCGACCTTATCACCGAGATCAACCGCACGCCTATCGCCGACCTGCGCGATTTCCAGAACGTGACGGGAAGCCTGGCGGCCAGGGAACACGCGCTCGTGCTGGTCGTCCGCAACAGCCGAAATTTCTATCTCACGATCAGGCCGTAAGCGGTCCTGTGCTATCATGGGGAAATTTCGAAAGGGGGTGGCAGTATGGTGCTCCGTGCGACATTGGTCGTTCTTTGCATCGTGCTCGGTCTGGCCCTGTTTTCGGACGGAGCCGGCCAGGAGAACGGCTGGTTTCTGGCCGGTGGAGTCGGTCTCCTGGTGGCCGGCCTCGCTCTGGGCGTCGAATACATGCTGCGGGAGGCGAAGCCCGGTGTCCTGCTGGGGGGCGCAGCGGGTTTCACCGCCGGCCTGCTGCTGGCGGGCATCGCTGCGTGGGCCGTGGCGGTCACGATTCCGGCCTTTGAATCCGTTCCGGTGCTCGGCTTCCTGTTCCTGGCGACCTTTCCTTATCTCGGCCTTATCGTCGGCATCAAGATTTTTACCGCCGCCGGAATCCTCGACCAGTCGGACCGCGCCGCCGGCGACGCGCGCGTGTCGGTCAGCAACAAGATTCTCGATACCAGCGTGATCATCGACGGGCGGGTTGCCGACCTGTGCGAGACCGGATTTTTGGAAGGGACGTTCGTCCTGCCGCAGTTCATCCTGAACGAGTTGCAGCACATCGCCGACTCGTCCGATACCCTCAAGCGGGGGCGCGGCCGGCGTGGGCTGGACGTCCTCGCCAAGATCCAGAAGATGGTGGACATCGAGGTGAGCATCATCGACGAGGACTTCCCGCACATTAAGGAAGTGGACTCCAAGATCGTGATGCTGGCCAAGAAGATGAACGCCAAGGTGATCACCAACGACCTGAACCTCAGCAAGGTGGCCGAACTGCAGGGTGTCCGCGTGCTCAACATCAACGAACTCTGCAACGCCCTGAAGCCCGTTGTGCTGCCGGGCGAGCAGCTCCGGGTCTTTGTGCTGAAGGAAGGGAAGGAAGCCGGGCAGGGCGTGGCCTACCTGGATGACGGGACCATGATCGTCGTGGACAACGCGAAGCGGTTCATCGGGTCGACCATGACCGTCGTGGTCACCAGCGTCCTGCAGACGCAGGCAGGCCGTATGATCTTCGCCCGTCTCAAGGAAGAGACCGAGGGTCAGGAAGTCCCCGTGGGCCGCAATTGAGTTCGGGAAGGCATTGAAGTGTGGCTAAGACTGGTCGAATTGTAGCCGTGGTGCCGGCAGGCGGCGCCGGCAAACGGATGGGCGCCGGAACTCCGAAGCAGTTCCTGATGCTGGACGGGGCGCCGATGATGCTGCACGCGCTGCGGGTGCTCGATCGGGCTCCCAGCGTGACGGAAGTCATTCTGGTGGTGCCCAAACAGGAACGGGACCGCGCGCTGACCGAGGTGGTGGAGCGGTACGGTCTGAAGAAGGTGCTGAAGGTCGTGCCCGGCGGCGCGACGCGCCAGGAGTCGGTGCACCACGGTCTGAACGAAGTGGACGAGGACGTCGAGATCGTGGTGGTGCATGACGCGGTCCGGCCCTTCGTCACGGAGGACCTCATCGAGCGCTCGATCGAGGCCGCGCGCAAGCACGGCGGGGCGATTGCCGCGGTGCCGATGAAGGACACGCCGAAGCAGGCCGGCCCGGATCGGCTGATTCAGCGAACGCTCGACCGTGCCGGGCTTTGGTTGGCGCAGACCCCGCAGACGTTCCGGCGCGCGCTGGTTGTGGAGGCCTACCGGAAGGCCGCGATTGCGCACGTCCACGCGACCGACGACGCGGCCCTGGTCGAGCGCCTGGGGCACGCCGTCGCCATCGTCGAGGGCAACTGGGAGAACATCAAGATCACGACGCCGGAGGACATGATTCTTGCGGAGGCGATTCTGGCGGCGAGGAAGGGCAAGGCGTGAGAGTCGGCATCGGCTACGACATCCATCCGCTGGTCGCCGGCCGCAAGCTGATCCTGGGCGGGATTGAGGTGTCGCACGCCAAGGGACTGGACGGCCACTCGGACGCCGACGTGCTCACCCATGCGGTTTGCGACGCGTTGCTGGGCGCGATGGGGGAAGGCGATCTGGGCACGCACTTTCCCGCGTCGGATCAGCGGTACAAGGACATCGCGAGTCTGAAACTGCTTGCTGAAGTCGTGTCCATGATGGCCCGGAAGAATTGCCGGTTGGTGAACCTGGATACGGTCGTCAATGCGCAGGCGCCGAAACTGGCCCCGCATCTGGCGGCAATGAAGGACGCGTTGGCCAAGACGATGGGGGTGGAGCCGGCGCGCATCAACCTGAAGGTGAAGAGCGGCGAGGGGCAGGGGGTGGTGGGCCGCGAAGAGGCGATGACGGCTCAGGCGGTGTGCCTGATCGAGGGGATATAAGAAGAACCGCTATGTTCGTGAAGATCAAAAACGACCTCAAGGCGGTCTTCGAGCGGGACCCGGCGGCGACCAGCAAGCTGGAGGTGATCCTCACCTACGCGGGCTTCCACGCGCTGATGGCCTACCGGATCGCGCACCGCTTTCACATGTGGGGCATCCCGATCGTGCCGCGCGCCATCTCGCAATTCGCGCGCTGGCTGACGGGGATCGAGATCCATCCGGCGGCGATGATCGGCAAGGGGTTCTTCATTGATCACGGCATGGGGGTCGTGATCGGCGAGACGGCCGAGATCGGCGACTCCGTGACGCTCTTCCAGGGGGTGACGATCGGCGGGACCGGTAAGGAACGTGGCAAGCGCCATCCGACGCTCGGCAATCACGTGGTGGTGGGCGCGGGGGCCAAGATTCTCGGCGGGATCAAGATCGGCGACAACGTGAAGATCGGGGCCAACTCGGTGGTGCTGAAGTCGGTGCCGGCGAACTCCACAGTGATCGGCGTGCCGGGGCGGATCATCAAGACGGAAGGGGGGGAGCGGTTGCCCGAAGCGACGATGGACCACACCAACATCCCCGATCCCGTCCTGGACCGCTTCGAAGCCCTCGAGCGCGAGCTCATCGAACTCCGGAAGCAAGTCGAAAGCCGCAACCCACCTGAGAAACAATAACAGGGAAAGGAGTGTGTGTGATGAGAAATGTTGGCTGCAAACGTACGGTGATTGCCCGCATCGGGGCTGCGCTCGGCTTCGTGTGCGGGGTGCTGGGTCTCCTAGCGGCTCTGACGGACCATACTTGGAAGTTGAGCACGTGGGGATGGTTTGAGGGTGGTGTCCTGATCACGCTGATAGGGATGTTCGCGCTCTTGGATGGGATGTTCTCGTTCCAAAGGGACCGGGCGGCTCGGCCATGATGCGCTAGTTCCTGTCCCCTTTTCGTATCCGCGGGTCCTGTCGCCATGCAGATATGGCTGCGGGCCGGGTGAGCCTCCTGCGAAGAGCGGGCCTGTCGCGGGGCTGCCTCCCGCTCCCGATCGGCGCGCCCTCGACAAACAGACAGACGCAGGGCGCTCCTCCACGGCCGCGTTAGAGTCAGACCCCGCTCCGACTCTCGCCTGGATCGGCGCCACCCCCTCTAAGCCTCCTTGTAACTTTTCCCCCGTTGCCGTGTCTCACTGTACATGCCGACAGTGTTGCGGGTTCGGGGACATCGGTTTTTCTTTTTCAGTAACGAAGGGCATGAGCCGCCCCACGTTCATGTAGCCACGGCAGAGAACTATGCCAAGTTCTGGCTTAATCCGGTCGCGCTCGTTTGGTCGGTCGGGTATAATATCAGCGAATTGACCGAGCTGCGAGAGCTGGTGACAGATCACCGTGAACTTTTGAAGGAGAAGTGGCATGAGCACTTTGGGTGGTAGTCCAGCCACAGTGTTTGCTACAGGAGTCCGATTCGACGAGAAGATGCTTCACGTCCAGCTTTCGGATGGACGCGAGATCAGCGCTCCGTTGGACTGGTTTCCTAAGCTCTGGAGCGCGACTCAGGAACAGCGGTCTCATTGGAGTCTGATCGGCAAAGGCATCGGCATCCACTGGGACGATCTTGATGAAGACCTCTCGGTGGCGGGACTGCTCGGCGTCTAACTGAATCGCAATGGCTCTGACCGAATCGACCATGGTGGCGCTGGGGACACCGGCGCCGGATTTCAACTTGTTGGACGTGGTTTCCGGTAAGGCCATCTCGCTCCAGACCTTCGCAGCGAAAAAAACCCTGCTGGTCATGTTCATCTGCCGGCACTGTCCTTATGTGCAGCACGTGCAGGTGGGGATTGCGCGAGTGGGCCGGGACTATGACGCGAAGGACGTGGGGATCGTGGCGATCAGCGCCAACGACGCCAAGGGGTATCCGGAGGACGCGCCCGCGTCGCTCAAGGCGATGGCGCAGGAGCTGCAGTTCACTTTTCCGTACTGCCATGACGAGTCGCAGGCGGTCGCGAAGGCGTATAGCGCGGTGTGCACGCCGGACTTTTTCGTTTTCGACCGGGAGCGAGGGCTGGTCTACCGCGGGCAACTGGACGACAGCCGGCCCGGCAACGGCAAGCCGGTGACGGGGCGCGACCTGCGCGCCGCGCTCGATGCCGTCCTTGCCGGCCGGCCGGTGGACTCCACCCAACGCCCCAGCGTCGGCTGCAACATCAAATGGAAACCCGCCTGACCGGTCAGTAATCCACCCGCACCAGATACAACCCGTGCGCGGGGGCGGTGGGACCGGCTTTGGTGCGGTCCTTCGCCGCGAGAATCCCCGCTATCTCTCCCGCCGGCAGCTTCCCCCGTCCCACTTCCAATAACGTCCCCACGATCGCCCTCACCATCTGCTTCAGGAAGCGGTTCGCTTCCACCTCGAAGATCACTTCATCCCCGAACCGATCGACCGTTAATTTAGTGACTGTGCAGACGGGATTCTCCGTATCCGTCGGCGAGCCCTGGAAGGAGGAGAAGTCGTGCGTGCCAATGAGCGCACGCGCCGCCGCCTCCATGGCGTTGAGGTTTAGTGGGTAGGGGTAATGGAGAATTTTGTCGCGGCTGAGCGCCGAGCGATGGACGCGCGCGAAGATCCGGTACCGATAGAGTTTGGACTTCGCCGAGAAACGGGCATGGAAGGTGTCCGGGACTTCCTCCACGGTCTGCACGGCGATGTCCGGCGGCAGGAGCCCGTTCAAGGCGCGCAGCCACTCATCGGCGGTGAGTCGGGCGGTGGTGGAGAAGTGCGCGACCTGGCCCATGGCGTGCACGCCCGCGTCGGTGCGCCCGGCGCCGGTCACGTTCGCCTTGTGCTGGGCGACCCGGCTGATGACGGCTTCGAGCGTACCCTGGATGGTCGGGAGATTCGGTTGGATTTGCCAGCCGTGATAGGCGGTGCCGTCGTATTCGACAACAAGCTTGAAGGTCGGCACGGCGAACGGGCCGCCGTCAGCGGGCGAAGGCGACTTGGGCGGAGTTCAGGTAGTTGCGGATTCCTTCGAACAGGCCTTCGGCGGCTTTCTGCCGGAAGGCGGGCTGTCGGAGGTGGCGCTCTTCCGCCGGGTTGCTGATGAAGGCCAGCTCGGCCAGGATGCTGGGCATCGCGGTGTAGCGGAGGACATAGAACGGCGCGGTCTTTACGCCGTGATCTTCCGTCGCGTAGTTCGAGCCCACCAGGTTCACGACGGCGATCTTCGTCTCCCACGCCAGGTTCTGCGACTCTTCGATGCGCTTGCTCAGCGCGAGATCCGCCTTGATCAGGTCCACGAAATCCTGCGCGTGGTTGATGGTATCGCCGTTCTCGCGCGCGGCCACTTCCATGGCGCGCCGGTCCGAGGCGATGCCGAAGTGGTACATCTCGATCCCCCGCGTGACGCGCTTGGGGTGCGAATTGATGTGGATGGACACGAACAGGTCGGCCTTGTGTCCGTTGGCGAACTTCGCGCGGTCGTCCAACTCGATAAACTTGTCCTTGTCGCGGGTCATGATGACCTTCTTGCCGAGGCGCTCCGTGAGCAGTTCGCGCAGGCGCAGAGCCACGTCCAGGACGACTTCCTTTTCGGCCAGGCCGTCGCGGCCGATGGCGCCGGGGTCCTTGCCGCCGTGTCCGGGATCGAGCACGATCGTTTCGATGTCGAGTCGGGCTTGCCGCTCCGACAGGGTGATCTGGCGGCTGACGGGCGGCAGCGTGATCTTGGGCCTGGCCGTCGTCCCCGTCGCCGTAGGTTGGGCGACATAGTCCATAACCAGCCGGTCCGGTTTGCTGAGCTTCGTCAGCGAGACGTTGGCGACGTCCTCCATGTCGAGGATGACCCGGACGTGCTTGGAAGAGGCTTGCGTGACGGCGATCTCGACCGGGAAATTGTCGTCTTCGGTCGTGCGCCTGGCGGCGTTGCTGAGGGCAACGTTTTTCAAATCAATGATCAGCATGGCCGGATCGGACGTTCTCTCCTGGGTAAACGTGGCAGGCTTTGCTAAGTCCAGCACCAGGCGATGGCGGTTTCCTTCTTGCGAGACGTGAAAATTCGTGATCGTGACGGTCTTGGAGGCTTGTTGTTTGGATCTGGCGGCGGCCCGATAGAGGAATCCGGTCTGGGGCGATGGCAGATGCCATGCCAAGGTCTGCGGCATCGTGGCGGAGGCGTCCGGAGTGGCGAGAAGCGCGGCCAGCAGGGCAAGCCGCAGGGCGCCTCGCAGGCATCTTGCGGGCGAGCCGACCATCTGTTTGCCGTCTGGTTTCATGCTCTTTCCTGCCACTCATTGCCAGAATGCGTGGACGCGACAGTTAAATTTAATGAGAAAACCAGCATATTGTCAAGGTTTTTTTGCTATATTCTTCCTGTCATGCCGACCCATCTGATCATCGACGGCTACAATTTGCTGGGCATACGAGGGGGCCTGCGGGGCGATGTCGAAGCCAAACGCGAGGCGCTGATCCGTGACCTGGCGGGCTATCGCCACCGCAAAAACAATCCCGTGACGGTCGTGTTCGACGGCTGGCGCTCGGGGCATCCGGTCGAGCGGGCTGAGTGGCGAGAGGGGATACATGTCGTCTTTTCGAAACATGGCGAGCAGGCCGACGCCGTGGTCAAGCGGTTGGCGGCCCAGTATGGCTCGGACTGTGCGGTCGTCTCGTCGGACCATGAGATCGTCAACTTTGCCAGGGCGCGCGGCAGCATGGTGCTGACGTCCGGCGAGTTCGAGACGCGTCTGCAGATGTCGGGGGCGCGGCCGGCGGCGCGCAAGCGGGAGGCCGAGGACGACGAGCCGGTCCGCCGCGACCCGAAGAAGAAGGGCAATCCCAGGAAGCTGCCAAAAGCGCTTCGGAAGAAAGCAAGTCAGTTGAAGAGATTTTAAGAGCGGATCCTGCTGAATTCTGTTGTAGGGGCGCACAGCTGTGCGCCCACATGAAGAGGGCGTACCGCTGTACGCCCCTACCTCAAATCGAGAGAAAACAGCCGCCTTGTGTTCTGCGTCGTTGCGTTCTCGACGTCCTGCACGCTGATGCCGTGCAGTTCGGCGATTTTGTCGGCGACGTGGCGGACGTAGGCCGGCTCGTTGCGCTTGCCGCGGTGGGGGGCGGGCGTGAGGTAGGGGCTGTCGGTCTCCACCAGGATGCGGTCCAGCGGAACGGTCTTGACGATGTCGCGGAGCATCGTCGCGTTCTGGAACGTGACGACTCCGGAGAACGAGAGATAGAACCCCAGGTCCAGCGCATCTTTCGCCAGCCAGGCATCCCCCGAAAAGCAGTGAAAGACCCCGCCCACTTCGTCGGCCTTCTCCTCCTTTAAAATCGCAATCGTATCCTCCTGGGCCTCTCGCGTGTGGACTACGATGGGGAGGCGCAGATCGCACGCGAGCCGCACCTGCTTGCGGAAGCGCTCGCGCTGCATGTCGCGCGGGGAGTGGTCGTAGTGGTAGTCCAGCCCGATCTCGCCGTAGGCAACCACGTGGCCGGATTTCGCCAGCGCGCGGAACTCGTCGTACCAGCCGTCCTGGATGTGCTTGACCTCGTGCGGGTGAACGCCGACGGTCGCGGAGATGAAGGGATGTTGCTGTGCCAGGGCCACTGCGGCGCGGCTGGTTTCGAGATCGCACCCGATCGTCACGAAGTGCCCGATCCCGGCGTCCCGCGCGCGCTGGATCATCGCCTCGCGGTCGGCGTCGTAGCGTGCGTCGTCAATATGGCAGTGGCTGTCGATGAGCATCGCTTGAAACTATAGCATAGTGTGGTACAATCCCTCCGTTCCGATATGACGAAACGGCTTCCCATATTCCTCGTTGTTGTCCTGCTGGGCTTCTGCCTGCTGGCCTTTCCGCCGTTGGCCGCGACGCTCGAGCTGCACCATGCGTTGGGTGAGGCGGACGAGGACGGCCACCAGCATTCGGCGGCCGACCTCTGTTCCTGGGTCCAGAGCCATACGTCCTCTTCGGATGTCGGATGCGCTCCTGTTCTGGCTTCGCAGCCGGCCCAGCCTGCGCTTGAGACCCCCTATCACGACCGCATCGTTGAGCATCTCCTGCTCGCCAGTCTTCCAGCCCGCGCTCCTCCGTTCCAGCTCCTCTGATGTAGGGGCGAGGCATGCCTCGCCCTGCCGAGTTCAGCCCCACGCTCCATTTGTCTGTGCCGCAGCCAACCGGCGTGGGAGTGTCTTCACTCGTTCGACCATGAGGGGTTGTGTATGCATACTCGGATCTATGCGTGCGCGTGCGTTGCGCTGTTTGTCGTGGTGTTCGGCGGATCGTCTCCGGCGTTCGCGAAGGAAACCGCCGGTTCTGAAATCGAGGACCTGAAGAAGCAGATGGCCGTGATGGAAGAGCAACTGCGGTTTCTCCGCCGGAAGGTGGAGCAATTGGAAACCAAGCCGGCCTCGGCAGTCCCGGCGGCTTCGGTGGAAAATGCAGATGTCAAAACGGAGCAGAGGCTTAAAGATCTCGAATTGCAAGTTCGACAGCAGCGGGCTCCCGGCCGAGGGCTTTTATCTGCTTTCAATCCGAAGCTTTCTTTGTCCGGGCTCTTCTCGGCCGCGATGTTTTCTGAGCGGGACAATCTGAACTTCGGTGGCCACGATCCCAAGGAGCAAGGGTTCAACGTCCAGAATGTCGAGCTCCACTTGTCGGGAGAGGTGGACCCATACTTCCGTCTGGACAGTCACTTGGTCACGTTTATCGAGAAGGGGGAGACCAAGGTCGAACTGGAAGAGGCCTACGGCACCAGCTTGGCCTTGCCGGCCAATCTTCAACTGGTCGCGGGTCAGTACTTTACCCGCTTTGGTCGGCACAACCGACTCCACCCCCATCAGTGGGATTTCGCCGATCAGCCGGTGATCATGAATCGGCTCTTCGGGAAGGACGGCTTGCGCGGTCCGGGAATGCAGCTCTCCTGGCTGGCCCCCACGCCTTTCTATCTGGAGTTCATCGCCAACGCCCAGCAGGCTCAAGGTGAGATCGCCACAAGTTTCCTCTCGAAGCCGGGGGAGACCATCAGGGGCTATAGCCTGCTTGATCGCCCTGTTCAAAAAATCGGAGACCTCCTGTACATGCCTCGGGTGGTCACGTCCTTCGAGCCGACAGAAGAACTGACCGTGGCAATGGGCGGGTCCACGCTGTTCGGTCCCAATGCCAGTGGGCCCAATAACGCCACGATTATTTACGGGGGAGACCTCTACGTGAAGTGGAAGCCGGTGGACCATGTGAAAGGCTTCCCGTTCGTGGCCTGGCAGACCGAGTATCTATTCCGGGACTACGAAGCAGGGCCGGACAACGTCAACGGGATTCCGGCCGACCGCCTCAAGGATTTTGGATTGTACTCGCAACTCGTGTATGGATTTTACAAGCGCTGGGTAGCGGGCGTCAGAATCGATTACGTCAACAGTTCGGGCGGAGGTGCCGCGGCGCCCTTTCTGGTATCCCGGGCTCAACGCGACCTTGCGGGCGAACGGTGGCGTCTGTCGCCGAATCTGACCTTCTCTCCCAGCGAGTTCTCGAAGTTCCGCCTGCAGTACAACCTGGATTTTGCGGAGAGCCGGAGGCGTGAGGCGGTGCATGGGGTGTTTCTTCAGGTCGAATTCAATATCGGCGAACACGCAGCGCATACGTTCTAAGGAGACGACGGTGGGAAACAGAATGCTCTTACTGACTGTGCTTGCAGGTGGATTCTTCATGGCATGGGCGCATCCTTCGGATGCTAAGCTCAATGTCATTGCCAGCACGCCCGACCTGGCGGCGATTGCTCGGGAGGTGGGCGGGGATCGGGCGGATGTGACCAGTCTGGCGAAAGGGACGGAAGATCCTCATTTCGTTGATCCCAAGCCCAGTTTCATCCGGATTCTCAACCAGGCGGATGCGTTGATTGAAGGAGGGGCGGACTTGGAAGTCGGTTGGTTGTCGCCACTGGTCTTGAACGCCCGCAATCCAAAGATCCATCTCGGACAGCCGGGCCGTATCGTGGCAGCGGAGGTCGTCAGGCTGCTTGAAGTTCCGACCGGTCCGATCGACCGCTCTATGGGGGACGTGCATCCGTTCGGTAACCCGCATTTCACGCTTGATCCGCTTAACGGCAAGCTCATCGCCGAACGTATCAGGGAGCGGCTATGCGTGTTATCCGCCGCTGATTGTCCTCTCTTCACAACGAATGCGAAGCAGGTTGAGGATAAGATTGACAGTCGCCTGGCTCTCTGGCAGAAACAGATGGCGCCGTTGCGTGGAACCAAAGTGGTGACGTACCACAGGTCCTATAGCTATCTGGCCGAGCGGTTCGGTCTGCAGGTGCTCAACACCATCGAGCCGAAGCCGGGTATTCCTCCGTCTGCGTCCCACGCGCGCGATCTGATCACGCAGATGAAGGCCGAAGGTGTAAAGCTGATCCTCATGGAGCCCAACAGGGAACGGAAAACACCGGCGTTTTTGGCCCAGCAAACCGGCGCCAGGGTTGCGCTGATCCCGTCGATGGTAGGAGGCAGCAAAGAGGCCGGAGATTATCTGGCCCTGTTCGATCATATCGTCAAGACTCTTCTGATGGATGCCGGTCAACAACTGCCATGACCCCCCCAACGCTCATTCGCCTGATTGGCGTTTCTATAGGCCATAACGGGACCCCGATCCTTGAGGGAGCCGACCTTCAAATCGCGCGGGGCAGTTTCGTGGGACTGCTCGGCCCGAACGGGTGTGGCAAATCCACGCTCCTGAAAACGATCGTGGGCATTCTGCCGATCTTGAAGGGCCGCGTGGAATTTCCCGAAGACGGTCGGCCACGGTTTGGCTACGTGCCGCAACGCGATACGCTGGATGCGATCTATCCCCTCACGGCATTCGAGGTGGCGCTCATGGGCACGTACGGCAAGCTCGGCCTGTTGAGTGTGGTCAGCGGAGTCATGCGGGAGCGAACCATGCAGGCTCTTACGGACGTGCGGGCGGAGGGGTTGGCCCGCCGTCTGTTCGCAGAACTCTCCGGGGGAGAACGACAGCGAGTCTTGATTGCCCGAGCCCTTGCGGCTGACCCTGAATGTTTGGTCCTGGACGAGCCGGTGGCAGGGATTGATCAGGCGACCACCGAAGTCATCATGGATTTGGCGATGGCGCTCCATAAGAGCCGGGGCATTACGATCTTGATGGTGAACCACCACATTCTCTCACTACGGGGACGGGCCGATGAAATTGTCTGGATCGCGGCGCGCGGATTGGTCAGCGGTCCGGCCGACGTGATGCTCAGCAAGGAGAAGGTCGAAGAGATGCTGATGATGGGCGGGGGCTGAATTGGATCTGCTGCTGGAAATGTTTAGTCCGGAGTTCCTTCTTCGGCACGCGCTGTATGCCGGCCTCGTGATCGGACTGGTCTGCCCGTTGGTCGGGGTCTATCTGGTCCTGCGCCGGCTGGTTTTCCTGGGTGTCGCGCTTCCCCAGATTTCGGCGGCCGGGATCGCCTTCGCCTTCTTCTTGCATACGCTGGGTTTCCATCTCTATCCGCACCAGGAAGAAGAGCAGCTCATGGCGCTGACCGGCTCGGTCCTTTTTGTCGTGGTGGCGCTCGTCGCCCTGGTCACGTTGGAGCGGCGGGGGCGGGGGATGGTTGAGGGCCGTGTAGGGGTGACCTATGCGGCGGCGGCCGCCGCCGGCATTCTCTTTGTCGCGGCGAACCCCTATGGAGAATCCACCCTCTTGTCCTTACTCCGGGGGGAAGTCTTGGGTCTCTCGCTGTCCCAATTCTGGGCGACCATCGGCGTATACGGCGGAATTGCGGCATGTATGCTTCTCTTGCAGAAGGAGTTCACGTTCGTATCATTTGATCGGGATACGGCAATCACCCTGGGCAAAAATGTCGTGGCCTGGGATCTGTGCCTGTACCTCCTCATCGGCCTTGCCATCGCCTTCGGGGTCATGACGGTCGGCCCGCTCCTGATATTCGGCTTCCTGGTGGTTCCGCCCTTGGCCGCCCGGAAGATCACGCGCGGGATGTGGCCGTTCTCGATCGTAGCTTCCTTGATCGGCGGCGTCACGGCGCTGATCGGCTTCTACCTCTCGTTACGCTGGGACCTTCCCCTAGGGCCAACGGATGTGGCGGTGGCGTGCGTGCTCTTGGCGCTGATCGTCGCCGGACAGACCGTTCTCGGCTGGCTGCGCCGGGCCTCGTAGGGGCGGTTCGCGAACCGCCCCTACAGTTTATTTCCCCGCCACGAACTCCAAAAAGTATTGCTTTGGCAGGAAGGTGTGCTCTTTGGAGAGGCGGTAGCCCGCCTCGGACATTTCCTTGATGACGGTCTCGCGCGCGACGAGGTGGTCGGGCGGGAAGCCGAGTTCTCCGGCGCGGCCGTCGGTCCAGAAATCGATGATCGCCACGCGCCCGTTCTTCTTGAGCGCCGCCTTGACCCGCGTGAAGTAGTCGGTGCGCTTTCCCAGGTGGTGATAGGTATTGCAGAGGAAGGCGAGATCCACGCTCTTGGGCGGCAGGAGGGGATCGTCCTCCTTCGCCACGACGAACTTCGCGTTGTACGGCGTGTGGAGGTGATCAGCCATCTCCTCGTTGTATTTCAGCAGCACCGGCTCAGTGTCCACCGCGTAGACCATGCCCTTGTCCTGTACGGCCCAGACGAACTTCCGCGTGAAGTAGCCCGATCCCGCGCCGATGTCGGCGATCGTCATGTAGTCGGTGATGGCGAGCGCCTTGACGACCTCGTCGGGCTTTTGGTCCTTGTCCCGCTCCGGCTTCTCCAGGAGCTCGATGTATTTTTGAAGGTCGGAGGGGCCGCGATTCTGTTGACCCTGTTGGTGCTGCGCGTAGGCGGGGAGCGCCAGTAGCAAGGCCAGCAGCAGGAATGCAGTAGAGGAGGGCTTAGCGCGTATCATTTCGTGTAGTGCCAATCATCGTTCGGGTTGCGGGGGACGCTGGTGGCGAACATGATGGACAGAGCCGGCTTGTCGGACTTGTTCGCCGCGGCATGGTACATCAAGGTCGGAATGATGAGCAGTTTGTTGCCGGGCTTGAGGTGGACGATCTCCTTCTCGTGCGTCTGCACATTCTCGAGCGTCATCTCGATTTCGCCCTCGCGCATCCAGACCGCGACCTGATGCTCCTTGTGATAGTGCACGCCGGCGGTCGCGCCGGGCTGGATCTCGTTGGAATAGACGTAGGCGATCGGCGCGCCGATCGCCTTTTCGATCGCCTTCAGGTCGAAGACCTCCTGCCGGCGGCCGGGCTTCCTGGGGTCCACGTCGATCTTGAACTCCAACCATTTTGCGCAGCTCATTGGTTCGTCCTCGTCTCCTATTTTATCCTGGCCCCCGGAGGGATTTCTTCAATAGTCGTCAGGAGAGCGGACACGTCGTCGTCGCCGGCGGCCAGCACCATGCCCTGCGACTCCACGCCCATGAGCTTCGCCGGCTTCAGATTCGCCACGATGATGACCCGCTTGCCGATCATGTCTTCCGGCGCGTACTTCGTGCCGATGCCCGCCACGATCTGGCGCTGCTCGATTCCGATATCCACCTGCAGCTTGAGGAGTTTGGTGGACTTCGGGACGCGCTCCGCCGCGAGGACCTTGCCGACGCGCAGGACCACTTTTTTGAAATCGTCGATGGAGATTTGTTCCGACACGGCGGCCTGCGGTTGAGCCTGCGCTGAAGCTGGTTCCTGGGTCACGCCGGCGCCTCCTTGTGTTTTGGTCGTTTCAATTCGTGGGAACAGCGGATTGCCCTTCGCGATCCTGGTGCCGGCCTGTAGATAGCCCCAGTTCAGCTCGTCGGCGCCGGGGTTCGAGAGGTCCACCGTGAAGCCGAGTTGCCGGACCATCTCCTGGGTGGTCTGCGGCATGAACGGGTACAGCGCCAGGCTGAGGATGCGCAGCGTCTCCGCGCCGTGATACAGCACGTTGTCGAGACGCGCCTTGTCCTCGGCCTTCTTCGCCAGGGTCCAGGGCGCGCTCTTGTCGATGTACTGGTTCCCGAGCTGGACCAGTTCCCAAATGGCCTCGATTGCCCGACTGAATTCCAGGTTCGTGAGATGGCGCTCGGCCGCTACGAACAGGCCGGTGATCGTCTTACGGAGCCGGAGTTCCATCTCGGTGTCGGCGGCCGGCGTGTGAGACGGCACTGTGCCTCCTGCGAACCGCTCGATCATGGTCAGGCTGCGGTTCAGGAGGTTGCCGAGGTCGTTGGCCAGCTCGCTGTTGATGCGGCCGATCATGGCGTCTTTGGAGAAGTCGCCGTCCTGGCCGAAGGGCACCTCGCGCAGCAGGAAGTAGCGGAACGCGTCCACGCCGAACTCGTCCACGATGGCGTTCGGGTCCACCACGTTCCCGCGGCTCTTGGACATCTTCTCGCCGTTCACGGTCCACCAGCCGTGGGCAAAGAGGGTGGTCGGCAGCGCGTACCCCAGAGCCATCAGGATTGTGGACCAGTAGACGGCGTGCGTCGTCAGGATGTCCTTGCCGACCAGGTGCATGACGGTGCGGTCGGATGCCGCTTCCACTGAATGGGTGGTCCAGTACTTGTCGAACGAGGGCTTCGGCGTGAGATAGTGCAGCGCCGAAATATAGTTCACCAGGGCGTCGAACCAGACATAGGTGACATAGTTGGCATCAAAGGGCAGCTCGATGCCCCACGACAGGCGCGATTTGGGCCGCGAGATAGAGAGATCCTCCAATGATTTCCTGAGGAACCCCAGCACTTCGTTGCGCCGTGACTGCGGCTGGATGAAATCGGGATGATCCTGGATGTAGCTGATGAGCCGCTCCTGATAGCTGCCCATCCGGAAGAAGTAATTGCTCTCGCTGAGCCGTTCGACCGGACGCTTGCAGTCCGGGCACAGGCCATCCACGACATCCTTCTCCGTCCAGAAACGCTCGTCGAAGGTGCAGTACCAGCCGGTATAGTCGGCGCGGTAGATCAAGTCCTTGTCGTAGAGGGCCTGGAGCGTCTGCTGGACGTAGGCCTTGTGTTTGGCGTCGGTGGTGCGGATGAAGGCGTTGTTCGAGATGTTCAGGCGCTTCCAGAGCTCCTGAAATCGCGGCGCGAGTTTGTCGCAGTGCGCCTGCGGAGCGATGCCGGCCTTCTCGGCGGCCTGCTGGACTTTCTGCCCGTGCTCGTCGAGGCCGGTGAGGAAAAAGACCTCGTGCCCCCATTGCCGGTGGTAGCGCGCCAGCACATCGGCCGCGATGGTCGTATAGGCGTGGCCGATGTGGGGGACGTCGTTGACGTAGTAGATGGGGGTCGTGATGTAGAACGTCTTGAGCACGAAACCTCCGAAGCGTCAGGCGGCCCTGGTCTGAAGCGCCGCCCGCAGCCGCAGCAGCAGGCCTTCCAGCATGAGCTGCTTGTTGAGGTTGCGCTCCAGGCCGCGATGCATGGACTTCACGTAGGCGGCGAGGTCCAGGATTGTCTCGATCGTGAGCCTTGCCGCGAGCGCGTCCAGTTGAGCCAGGCCGTCCGAGTTCACCAGACGGGAGCGGTCGCCGCCGACCTTCACGATGAGCAGATCGCGGAACCAGGTGGTCAGCCAGCCCAGCGCTGCTTCCGCCTGGTCGGATTTGCCGACCGCCTCGCACATGGCCAGGAGCCCGCTGGTGCTCTCCACTGATTCCGGGCTCACGAGCCGGAGGAATTCGGCGCGTTCGGCGCGCAGCGTCTCCGGTTCGGCCTCGAGGGCCAGGCCGAGACGCCCGCCCGAGATGACGGCCAGAAACCGTGCGTCTTTCTCCGGCAGCCCGCGTCGCTGCCGTACGGCTGCTTCCACCACATCGAGGGCCAGGGGCGCGAACCGGATCTCCTGGCAGCGCGACCGGATGGTCGGCAACAGGGCTTCGGGCCGTGATGACACGAGCACGATCAAGCTGTCCGGCGGCGGTTCTTCGATCGTCTTGAGCAGGGCGTTGGCTGCTTCGCGTCGCAGCAGGTCGGCATTGTCCAGGATCACGACCTTAAGCCGGCCGATCAGCGGGCGGTAAATGAACCGCGACTCGATCGCGCGTGTGTGATCGGTCTCGCCCTTTTCGCCCGTCGCGGTCAGAATCGTCACGTCGGGGTGGCTTCCAGCCTCGATCTGCCGGCAGGACCGGCAGGCGCCGCAGGCATCGGGCGGGTCGGGCGGCGGAGCGGCCTCGCAGTTCACGGCCTGGGCCAGCACACGGGCCGTCAGCAGCTTGCCGATCCCTTCCTCGCCGTGGAACAGGAGCGCGTGGGCCAGCCGCTCGCTGCGGAGCGCCGATTGCAGGAACCGCTTCGGCCGCTCGTGGCTGATGATTGCGTCAAACGGCATGGCGCTCGACCCGGGTCAGGCCGCTTTTCCTGGCGCGCAGACGGCTTTGGACGATGCGGTCGATCGCCTGTCCCACGTCGCTCTCCGTGGCGGCGCCGTCCACCGCGCGCACGCGGCGGGGGTTCTGTCTGGCGATGCGGAGGTAGCCGCGTCGCACGGCCTCGTGGAAGGAGACGTGCTCCCGGTCGAGCCGGTCGAGGTTGCCGACTTTGCGCTTGCGGCTGAGGCCGACCGAGACGGGGACATCCAGGAGGATGACGAGGTCCGGCGCCAGTCCGGCGGTGGCGAAGCGGTTCAGCCCGGCGATGGCGCCGGGGCCGAGCCCGCGCCCGTAGCCCTGATAGGCCATGGTCGCGTCGGCGAAGCGGTCGCAGAGCACCACGGCGCCCTTCTCCAGCGCCGGCCGGACCCTGTCGGCCAGGTGCTGGGCGCGGCTCGCCAGGTACAGCAGCAGTTCGCAGCGCGCATCCATACCGCGGCTCTTCGGGTCAAGCAGGAGGGTTCTGATCTGTTCGCTGATGGGGGCGCCGCCGGGCTCGCGCGTCTCGATGACGAGATACCCGAGCGCTCGGAGGCGGCGGGCGAGTCCTCGGAGCTGTGTGGTCTTCCCGCAGCCTTCGATTCCCTCGAAGCTCAGAAAAAACCCTCGCTTGAGACCACCCAGCGGCACGGCCTGACTACCTCGCTCGGAAAGTGAAAATTTGATGGGCCGATCATAGTCCAACTTATTGAGAAATAGCAATCTTCCGCTTGCGTGGTCGAATGAAACTTTGTATGATGACATGCTTAGGGGAAGGCCGACCACAACCATGCTGAAAGTCTCGCTGAAACGCTACTTTATCACCGGACTCCTGGTTATAGTTCCGATCTGGGGAACGATCCTGGTGCTCAAGGCCCTGTTCGTCACCCTCGACGGCATTCTCGGTGATATTCCCGAGCGATATCTGACGCAGCGTTACGTGCCGGGCGTCGGCATCCTGGTGCTGTTTCTCCTGATCATCCTGGCGGGCCTTCTGGCGACGAACATCATGGGCCGGCGGGTCGTGAAGCTGTGGGAGGACCTCCTGCAGCGCGTGCCGCTGGTGCGCGGGATCTACACGACCATCAAGTCGATGATGGACGTGCTGTCGTTCCAGGAGAAAAACGCGGAGACCCGGAAATACAGCCGGGTCGTAATGATCGAGTTCCCCCGCAAGGGCCAATACGCTCTGGCGCTGGTGACCGGCGTCACGCCGGGGGAAGTGCAGGACATCAGCCCGGACCGGGTGATCAATGTGTACGTGCCGACCTCGCCAAATCCGACCTCCGGCTACCTGCTGTTTGTGCCCGAGAGCGAGTTGATTCCGGTCAGCATGAGCGTGGAGGAGGCGATGAAGATGATGTTCTCCGGCGGGATGTACACGCCGCCGGTGCCGGAGGCGGTCGGCGCGGGCGCCGTTCGCAAGGGATGAAGGGATAAGGGATGAAGAAGCTCGCGGTCATCGTGCTGGCGGCCGGGCAGGGTACCCGCATGCGGTCCAAGCTCGCTAAGGTGCTGCACTCCGTGTGCGGGCGCCCGATGGCGAGCTACGCCGCCGATCTGGCCGAGGCGCTCGCCAGGGGCCGCGTCGCGGTGGTGGTCGGGCACCAGGCGGAGAAGGTCAAAGATCTGCTGGCCGACCGGAAGATCGACCTAGTGGTGCAGGCGCGCCAGCTTGGGACCGGCCATGCCGTCACGCAGGCGCAATCCGCGTTTCAGGGCCGCGCGGGGAATGCATGGAGCGGCCTGCGTTTCGTGATCCTGAGCGGGGACACGCCGTTGCTGACCGAAGCGACGGTACGGGCGCTGCTCGCCGCGCACGAGCGTGAGCGCGCCACGGTGAGCCTACTGACGGCGCACCTTGACCGGCCCGTCGGTTACGGGCGGATCGTGCGGGGCCGGGATGGCTCGGTGTGGAAGATCATCGAGGACAAGGACGCCTCGCCGTCGGAGCGGCGGCTGACCGAGGTCAATGCGGGCACCTACGTGGTCGAAGGCGCGTTCCTGTTCCCGGCACTGGCGGCGCTCAAGCCCGCGAACGCGCAGAAGGAGTATTACCTGACCGATATCGTGGAAGCGGCGATCCGGCAGGGGAAGAAAGTGACGGCGTATATCGCCGCCAACCCTGTCGAGGCGCTGGGCATCAATACGCGCGCCGAGCTGGCTGAGGCCGAGCGGGTGCTCCGCGGCCGCGTGCGGCAGCGGCTGATGGAGGCGGGCGTGACGTTTCTGGCGCCGGAGACGAGCTTCGTGGATGCGGGCGTGAAAATCGGGCGCGACTCCGTCATCCATCCGCATGTCACGCTGGAGAGCCGGACGGTCATTGGCGAAGACTGCGTGATCCGCTCCCACAGCCGGCTCGTGGAATGCGCGCTCGGCGACGGCGTCACGGTGCTGGACGGGTGCGTGATCGAAGGCAGCCGACTGGAAGGCGGGTGCCGCGTCGGCCCGTTCGCGCACCTGCGGCCCGGCACGATCGTCGGGCGCAACGCCAGGGTGGGCAATTTCGTGGAGCTAAAAAAAACCGACCTCGGCGAGGGCTCCAAGGCCAATCACCTCAGCTATCTCGGCGACGCGCGGATCGGCAAGCGGGTGAACGTCGGGGCCGGCACCATCACGTGCAACTATGACGGGGTCAACAAGCACCAGACGGTGATCGGGGATGATGTCTTTGTCGGAAGCGATGTGTCGCTGGTGGCTCCGGTCACGGTCGGGCGCGGCGCTATGATCGGGGCGGGGTCGGTCGTCACCCAGGATGTGGCCGCGGACGCTCTCGCAATCGGGCGCGCCCGGCAGGTGGTCAAGCCGGGATGGGTCAAGGGCTGGCGGGACAAGATGAAGAAGGGCAAGCGCTGAGGCGACCATGTGCGGCATTGTCGGATATATCGGGAGTCGGGATGCCGTTCCCTTGCTGCTGGATGGGCTGAAGCGTCTCGAATACCGGGGCTACGATTCGGCCGGCATTGCCGTGCTCTGCGACGGGAAGATCGACATCCGCCGCAGCGTGGGCAAGCTGGCGAATCTGGAGAAAGCCTTGAACGGCACAGGGCTGAGCGGGACCGTTGGGATCGGCCATACCCGCTGGGCGACACACGGCAAGCCGTCGGAGCAGAACGCCCATCCCCACCGGTCGGGCCCGCTGGCGCTGGTGCACAACGGCATCATCGAGAACTATGCGACGTTGAAGGAGGGGTTGCAGAAGGAAGGCTACCGGTTCGAGTCCGAGACGGACACCGAAGTCATGGCACATCTGATCGCGCGCAGTCTGAAGGCCGGGCTGAGTCTGGAAGAAGCGGTCCGCGCGGCGACCCGCGAGGTCCGCGGCAGCTACGCGATCGCCGTGATGTCCCAGGATGCCCCCCGGACGCTCGTGGCCGCGCGCGCGGGCTGCCCGCTTGTCATCGGCAAGGGCGGCCACGGCGCGTTCGTGGCGTCTGACGTGACCGCGATTCTCGCGCACACGCGGGATGTGGTCTTTCTGGAAGACGGGGAACTGGCGGTCCTCTCAGAGAACGGCTTGGCGGTGAAGGATGCGGATGGCAAGCCGGTGACACGCACGGTGACCCGGATTGCATGGGATGCGGCCGCGGCGGAGAAGGGCGGGTACCCGCACTTCATGTTGAAGGAGATCCACGAGCAGCCGCAGGTGATTCTGGATACGATGCGCGGACGGTACACCTA